>Ga0208823_1000399_pt1 | contig 38027 bp, 42 predicted proteins | sample AD_UKC075_MetaG_FD_184440 | JGI IMG/M metagenome (GOLD analysis project Ga0208823, IMG submission 184440) | Active sludge microbial communities of municipal wastewater-treating anaerobic digesters from USA - AD_UKC075_MetaG (SPAdes) (version 2) | ecosystem: Engineered > Bioreactor > Anaerobic >...
TCACATTTTGTAAAGAAGAAAAGTTCTTTTTGTAAGCAGATACCAAAGCTGCTTCAACAGCTTCCAAGAGCAATTCTTTTTCAATTCCCTTTTCTTCGGCAAGCTGATCAATAGCCTCGACAAATTCCACTACGTTCATAAAAACACTCCTTGTCATACAATGAAGATACCTGACTGTGCATACAGTTTATTTCTCGGTCTTAATATTGCTGACCCCGTCCAGTTGCGCCAGTGAACCAACCACTTCGTGGATTTCCATGGTTCCAGGCATCTTGAGAATTAATTCAATTGCCATGCGTTCTGAAGATGCAGGGGAAATATCTACCGACTTAATTGAAACACCCATCTCTCCCAGCTTGGATGCCACTTTCCCCAACTGTCCGGGTACATCAGCCACCGTAATATCCACTTTTTGAGTTCGCTGCCAGATCCTCTTCTCCAGGCTGTAAAAAAAGAATAAGACAACCACCATCAGGGCAGTAGTAAGTGTGGCTCCCCAATAGTAGCCAGTGCCAATTGCCATGCCTACCCCAGCCACTGACCACAAGCTGGCAGCTGTTGTAAGGCCGCGGATAGTGGCTCCCTCCCGTAAAATTGTTCCCGCCCCCAGGAAGCCAATGCCGCTGACGATTTGCGCAGCAACCCGGGAGGGGTCTGCCCCGCCGAAGGAGCTGACAGATACTAAAGTAAACAAAGTTGAACCTATGCACACCAAGACATGGGTGCGAAATCCCGCCGGATGGTTGTGCAGCTCTCGTTCCAGGCCAATGATGCTGCCAAAGACCACCGCCAGAACAAGCCGCAGAGCTACAACCATGCAACCCCCCCTTAATTCTTTATAAGGTAAGCGAGTATCTCCATATACATCTTCAGCCTTGCCCGAAAGCCCTTCCAGAAACCCAGCTTCTCTTCCTTCATAACGTGACTGAGTTCAGGCAACTCCACCGCTGCCCACTTAACTTTTTGTTCTTCCAGGAGGCGGTTCAACGCCATTTCGACGCCAAAACGCGATATATCCATGTGCTTGACCAGCGCAACCAGGGAGGTCTTGATTACCCTCTGGCCGGACAGTCCGGGGGCAATCTTTTGCGCCAGGTCAGTTGCCCCGCGTCCTTTCTTGAATACACCCAAGGTGGCCTCCGCTTCGCCGGATCTGATTGGTGCAAGCATGCTTTCAATGTGATCTTCTCTGAGGCCAATGAGGTCTGCATCAATAAACATGACATATTCTGCATCAGTCTGTCTGACCCCCGCCAGCAACGCGCCGCCCTTTCCCAGGTTATGGGACAATTTCACCACCTGGGCTCCCAGCTGTTCAGCGACTTCGGCAGTGCTGTCAGTAGAGCCGTCGCTTACTACAATTACCTGTTGAATGCTGGGCGAGGCCAGCAGTATTTCAACAACGCCGGCAATAGTTTTTTCCTCATTATAAGCGGGAACTATCGCTGCTACTTTCATGTTCACACCTCGGATCTTTCAGTGGCCTCATGAGTTTTTTATCAGCTGCAGCAGGGCTTTGGGAAGTTCTTCATTAGGCATTTTTTTTATTACTTCCCCCTTGGCAAAGAGAACTCCTTCCCTCGGGCCAAAGGCAATGCCATAGTCAGCATGTTTCGCTTCCCCGGGTCCATTGACAGCGCAACCCATAACTGCGACTCGCAAAGGCAACTCAACTGAGGACAATAAGGCTTCTACTTCTCTGGCAGCCGCGGCAACATCATAACCGCTGCGGCCGCAGGTGGGACAACTGATGATATCTGCGCCCTGCCGCAAATTTAAAGCGCGCAAGATCCCCAGAGCAACAGGAATTTCTGATTCGGGAGGGCCGGTGACAGATACGCGGAGGGTATCCCCAATGCCTTGAAGGAGCAAGGCACCGATGCCAATTGAAGATTTAATTGTACTGGCCTCAATGGTGCCGGCTTCTGTCACCCCCAGATGTATTGGATAATCATTGTCCCGGGCAAATTGCGCAGTTGCCTGTACAGTCTCCCGCACTGAAGAGGACTTGAGGGAAACAACCAGGTCGGCACAACCCGCCCTTTCCATGGCCTGACAATAATAGAGAGCGCTTTGCACTAAGGCATCCACCCTGGATAAATGCCGGTACTTATAATGAATGGAGCCTGAGTTTACACCAATTCGCACTGGCACTTTCAGGCTATTGGCCGCCAGGGCGATTTCCTTTAATGCCTTGTCTCCCATAGTGCCGGGATTGATCCGCAGCTTGTCAACGCCTGCCTCCAAAGCAGCCAGGGCCAAGGGCGGGTCGAAATGGATATCGGCAACAACAGGGACAGGACTTAGTTTTCTGATCTCTTTAAGACAACGAGCAGCTTCGCTGTCGGGCACAGCTACTCTGACCAGCTGGCAACCAGCTGCCGCAAGCCTTTTTATCTGAGCAACGGTGCTTTCTACATCACTGGTGCTTGTATTGGTCATAGACTGAATGACTATAGGGTTATCGCCGCCAATCTTCACTCCGCCTGCATCGATGACTCGGGATTTTCGACGTAACATGGCGCACCTACAGCAAAAAGCGAACAATATCTTTATACATTACCAGCAGCATCAGGATAACGAGGGCGGCAAAACCGGCGAGGTGAATAAGCCCTTCTTTCTCGGGGTCTATCGGCTTTTTGCGGATTAATTCCAGCCCCAAAAGCACAATCTTACTGCCGTCAAGAGCAGGTACAGGCAGGAGGTTAAATATGCCCAAATTCACGCTGATCAGTGCCGACAGGCTCAGGACATTGAGGAATCCCATCCGCGCAGCCTCTCCAACGTAATGGACAATGCCAATGGGACCTGTTAATTCTCCCACAGGAATCCTGCGGGTTATTATCCCCACTACACTGCTGACAACTGAGGCAGTCATCCTCCCTGTTTCCTTAATCCCTTGAACAATGCTTGCGCCAAGGGTAAGGCGTTTCATGGGGGGAGATATCCCCACTTCAGGAGCGGTTTCCCCCATGCGGGGAGTAATCTCGACAACAAGTGTCTGCTCTCCCCTCCGGAGAGTGAAAGTCAGAGGCCTAATGCCACTGGTCCGGACGATCTCCTGAATATCTGTCCATTTCTCTGTTACTTCGCCATCAATGGACAATATCTCGTCACTAGGCTGCAGTCCCGCCTGTTCAGCAGGAGAGCCGGGTATAATACCGCCTATTATTGCAACATTATCTGCTGTCGCGCCGACAGAGGCGTAGAGGATGATGAAGATAATCATGGCCAGGACAAAGTTCATTATCGGGCCGGCGCCAATGACGGCCATGCGTTTCAAAGGAGTTGCATTGGGGTAGCTGGCAGGATTGTCGCCGCCGCTGCCGTCCTCCTCACCCAGCATGCGCACATATCCGCCCATGGGAATGAGGCGGAGGGAAAACTTGGTATCACGGCCCAGGCTCACGAGTTTAGGCCCGAAACCGATAGAAAACTCTTCCACTGCAATTCCCGCTGCCCTGGCGGCAAGAAAGTGGCCCAATTCATGAACTATGATGACGGCACTGAAAACAAGAACTGCAATCAAAATCGGCATATTATCACTCCATGCTCTCGATGTGACTTCTGGTAACCCGGATTGTTTTTTCCATGGTCTCAAGGATTTGCGTTAAATCGGGATTTTCCTGCCAGGGGACCTCAGACATAATGTGCGCAATGACCTCGGGAATTCCGTTGAAGCTGAGTTTGCCTGCCAGAAAATATTCCACACAAATATCGTTGACGGTACTGAGGACGGCGGGGGCATTACCTCCCCGGCTAATGGCAGCTCTGGCCAATTCCAGACAAGGGAAAGCCTCAGTATCAGGCTGGGAAAAAGTCAACTCAGGCAAGTCAAGCCTATTGAGAAAGTAGTTGTCGGGACTTGACCAGCGCCCCGGGTAGGACAGAGCAAATTGGATGGGCACTTCCATCGAGGGAATGCCCAGTTGCGCCAGCACCGCTCCATCCCTGAATTCAACCATGGAATGAACTATACTCTGGGGATGAATGAGGACATCGATGTTTTCAGGATCAATGCCAAAGAGCCAACTGGCTTCGATTATTTCCAATCCCTTATTCATAAGGGTAGCTGAATCGACAGATATTTTTGCCCCCATTTGCCAGTTGGGATGTTTTACTGCCTGGGCAGGAGTGACATTTGCCAGTTCCGCTTTCGACTTTCCTAAGAAAGGACCACCGGAGGCAGTGAGGATCAGCCTTCGGACATCGGGGCAACTATGTCCCTGGAGGCACTGAAAAATTGCCGAATGCTCGCTGTCAAGGGGCAGCAGTTGGAGGCCTTTTTGACGGCACAGTTCAGTTACTATATGGCCTGCCATTACCAGCACTTCTTTGTTTGCCAGGGCGATGTTGGCCCCTCCCTGGATAGCAGCTACCACCGGCAACAAACCAACATGCCCTACCATTCCAGCTACAACCATGTCAAAACCCTGGGAAGCCAGCAAGTCTGTCAGGGCTTTTTCCCCGACTAAGATCTCGACTTCCAGGTCTTTGACCCGGGCCTGCAACTCCCTGGCAGCTTGCTCATCAGCCAAAGCGGCCCAGGGGGGGCGGAATAACCTGATTTGTTGTTCCAGGAGGCGCCAATTCTTTCCCGCTGCCAGCAACTGTACATTATACTGCCCGGGATGCCGCTGCAGAACCTCCAGGGTCTGCGTGCCAATTGAGCCGGTCGAGCCGAGGATTGCTAAAGCTCTCATGCCAGCACCCCAAAAAAGATGTAGGCAAGGGCGGAGACAAACAGCAAACTGTCTATGCGGTCAAGAAAGCCGCCATGGCCGGGGAAGAAACTGCCTGAATCCTTGACCCCGGCCTGGCGCTTCAAAGCGGATTCACACAGATCGCCAATCTGACCCATTACAGCTGCGGCACATCCCCAGAGAAAGAAGATGAGAACATTGCCTTTAATTATTATGCCAATTGCCGTGGCGATGATGATGCCGGTGAAAAAACCGCCTATGGCTCCAGCCCAGGACTTATTAGGGGAAATAGCCGGGGCAAGTTTTTTCTTGCCCAGCAGCATGCCGATAAAATAGGCACCGCTGTCGGTTCCCCAGGTGACAAGAAAGACCGCCAGGGTTAAGTACATTCCCTGTTCCATTCCTCTGACCATAGCCAGGGTGGAAGCAAGGACAGGGATGTATAATCCCCCGAAAATCAAGCCTGCAGACTGATGAAAAGTCAGCCGGGTATAGCCAAAGACAAAGAAGGAGCTGGCGGTGATAATTACATAGAGCAAAAGAAAGACATCCCAAGGCAAATAGTGCAAGCTGAGATTGAGGTAGTATGGAATTACTATAGCTCCCGCAGCCAGGGCACTAAACCCTTTGGTCAGTCCCAGCATGCGGCATAATTCAAACATCGCCCCCAGGGAATACGCTGCCATAAAGACATGAAACACCGGCCCCCCCACATAGAGGGCGGCAAGGACAACAGGTATCCCGATAGCTGCAGTAATAAAGCGTGTACGCATCAGCTAATGCCTCCAGTTCTTATATTCCCCCATACCGACGTTGCCGGTGCTGAAAGTCGGCAATGGCGCGGTAGAGATCAAGTTCACTAAAATCAGGCCATAGAATATCAAGAAAACATAATTCCGAATAGGCTATTTGCCACAACAAAAAGTTGCTTATCCTCAGTTCACCGCTGGTGCGAATAATTAAGTCGGGATCTGGCATCCCCCTTGTGTAAAGATAGCTTTCGAAGGAGGTACCGTCTATGTCCCCGGGGTCAAGAAGGCCTCTTTTGCACTCCAGCCCCACTTGCCGCGCTGCCCGGATTATTTCTTCCCGAGCTCCGTAATTAATGGCAAAAGTCAGGGTCAGACCTGAATTTCCGGCGGTGGCCTTAATCCCCTCTGCAACAGCTTCTTGGGTATGGGCAGGCAGCCCTCTCACGTCCCCGAGGATTCTGAGGCGAATATTATTGGCCATTAAATTGTCCAGTTCCCGGGCGACAAACTGCCCGGGCAGGTTCATCAGATAATCTACTTCCGCCTTGGGGCGGCGCCAATTTTCAGTAGAAAACGCAAACAAAGTAAGATACTTGACATCGAGGTTTTTCAGGCCCTCAAGACAGCGGTTTATGGCATCCATTCCCGCCCTGTGGCCCGCCATGCGGGGCAGGCCTTGCCTCTGGGCCCAGCGGCCGTTGCCATCCATAATAATTCCTATATGTACCGGCATTGACCCGCCCTTAATCTGTGCCAGCTCATCGGCTTTCCGCTTTCTCCCAAAGAACATACCATCCCTCATTTCAGTTGAAGCGCCCCATTTGGGGCGCAGTTTCGAGATTTAGACTTCCATAATCTCCGCTTCTTTAATGGCAAGTTGCTCATCAGCAAGTTTAGTATACTGGTCCGTTAGCTTCTGAATTTCCTCCTGATGGCGTCTTTCGTCATCCTCGGATATTTCTCCGTCTTTTTGCAGAGCCCTGATAGTGTCATTGGCATCCCTGCGAATGTTGCGGATGGCGACTTTGGCTTCTTCGGCTTTCTTGCGTACCAGTTTGGTCAGTTCAACCCTGCGCTCCTCGGTGAGCTGAGGGATTGGCAGCCTGATTACTGTGCCGTCGCTGTTAGGGGTCAGCCCCAGGCCAGATTTTAGAATCGCCTTTTCGACCTCGGGAATTGCCGTCTTGTCCCAGGGCTGAATAACCAAAGTCCTGGGGTCAGGAGCGCTGATATTGGCCATTTGTTTTATCGGCGTGACAACGCCATAGTATTCAACGGTCAAGCGATCAAGAAGTGCCGGGTTTGCCCGCCCTGCCCTTACAGCGTTAAACTCGGTTTTCAGGGCGTCGATTGCCTTTCCCATCCTGGTTTTTGCATCAGCATAAATCTCATCAAACACTTTGCTTACCCCCTTATAACTGTACCAATTTTTTCTCCGCAGACAACTTTGACAATATTGTCGTCTTCAGCCATAGAAAAAACTATTATCGTGATATTGTTGTCCATACACAAGGAAGCGGCGGTGGCATCCATTACACCCAGGCCCAGGTTGAGGACCTGATGATGAGTTAATTCGGTAAACTTTTGCGCACCGGGTTCGCGGCGGGGATCACGGTCGTAGACGGCATCGACATTGCCTTTGGCCATCAGGATGACATCTGCTTCTATTTCGGCTGCCCGGAGTGCAGCAGCTGTATCAGTGGAAAAGTAGGGATTCCCCGTGCCGGCTGCAAAAATAACTACTCTGCCCTTTTCCAGGTGCCGAATCGCCCGTCTCCGGATATATGGTTCAGCAACCTGTCTCATCTCGATGGCAGTTTGGGTGCGGGTAATGACGCCAAGGGATTCCAGGGCGTCTTGCAGGGCCAGGGCGTTAATAACCGTAGCCAACATGCCCATGTAGTCGGCAGTAGCCCTGTCCATGCCCTCGGAGCTGGCTGCCGCTCCCCTCCAGATGTTGCCCCCGCCGACCACGCACGCTACCTGGACACCCATGTCGATAAGGGTTTTAATTTGCCCCCCCACAGAATGCAGAACCTGGTTATCTATCCCGGTCCCTTTAGAGCCTGCCAGGGCCTCGCCGCTTAGCTTCAGGACCACCCGCTTATATTCCACCTGCATTTAAATACCCTCCAAACTCTCATTCGCTGTCTGGGATTAAAATACCTTTTTCAGAAAAAAGAGCACTGAGTGTGCTCTGTTGCTATTGTTGCTGCAGCTTAGCGATTTCGTCAGCTAAACATTCCTGCCTCTTTTGCAGTCCTTCTCCCATTTCAAAGCGGGCAAACCTGCGCACAGAGATATTTTCTCCGAACTGGGCAATTGTGTGTTGCACCAGTTTACCGACGGTAATGTCGGGATCCTTGACAAAAGGCTGTTCCAATAAGCAAATCTCGGTAATAAACTTCTCCAGGCGACCAGCGACAATCTTTTCAGCAATTTCAGGTTTTTTCCCTTCGTTGATGGCCTGGTTGATGAGAATCTGCTTTTCATGTTCCAGCACCTCGGGCTCAATATCTTCCCGTGACACATACCTGGGGCTGGAAGCAGCCACATGCATGGCGATATCGTGAACCAGCTTCTGGAACTCGCTGTTCTTGGCGACAAAGTCAGTTTCGCAATTTACTTCTACCAGGACGCCGATGCGGCCATTGCCGTGTATGTATGAGCCAACTGCGCCTTCAGCAGTAATTCTCCCTGACTTTTTTGCTGCGGCAGCGAGACCTTTTTCCCGAAGCAGGTCGACAGCCTTATCGATGTCACCGCCGGTTTCTTCCAGTGCCCTCTTACAGTCCATAAAACCGGCTCCAGTGCGGGCACGCAATTCTTTAATACTTTGTGCTGACATACTTCTCCTCCTTGCCAGTAATTTGAAAGTGGGTAAGAGTAAAACTAAATTACCCTCACCCCCCAGTTCTATTCTTCAGTGACTTGTTCACCCTGTTTGCCTTCAAGAACGGCGTCAGCCATTTTGGAGGCGAGAAGATTGACTGCTCTAATCGCATCGTCATTGCCGGGGATGACATAGTTAATTTCATCAGGATCGCAGTTGGTATCGACAATAGCAATGACCGGAATGCCTAATTTTCTTGCTTCGGAAACGGCAATCCTTTCCTTGCGGGGATCGACAACAAAAAGTGCATCAGGCAATTTAGTCATACCCTTAATGCCTTTAAGGAACTTCTCCAGCTTGGCCCGCTCTAGGCGCAGCTGAATAACTTCTTTTTTAGGCAAAACGGCAAAACTGCCGTCTTCTTCCATGGCTTCAAGCTGCTTAAGGCGCTCTACCCGTTTGCTGATAGTCGCATAATTGGTAAGCATGCCTCCCAGCCAGCGCTGGTTGACATAGAACATCCCGCAGCGGGTGGCCTCTTCCTCAATGGTGGCCTGGGCTTGCTTCTTAGTGCCGACAAAGAGAAGGGTGCCCCCCTCCATAACTAGATTTTTTACGAAGTTGTAGGCCTCTTCTAATTTTTGCACCGTTTTTTGCAGGTCAATAACATAAATGCCATTGCGCTCAGTGAAAATATAGGGTGCCATTTTGGGGTTCCATCTTCTGGTCTGATGGCCGAAATGGACTCCAGCTTCCAGCAGTTGTTTCATAGTGACTACTGACATTTGCTTCCTCCTCTCAGTTATTCCTCCACTTGGCACCAATCAAGACCCGGCACTGAAAGGTTTGCCGCCAAGTGTGTGTATTTTACCTGCCCAGTATATCAAATTCAGTGTTAGTTGGCAAGGTTTATTCCCGCGGTCGGGTTTCTGCCGTCAATTGCAGCCTAAAGGACTTTTCGCCAGGTTGATTCATCAGCTCAATGCGCACCGGCACAGAAAAGAAGTCCGCCAGGGCGATGTCATAAAGTCTGGTGTTAAATTCAGCATAGATGGCATTTTCGACGATCTCAGTGGCTTTCCGGCTTAATTCCTCCCCCATTTCCTCCAGGGGTAAGGAATCCATAAACTCCTCGATCGATATGATTAAGTTAGCCCGGTAATTGGCTTCCAGGCGGTCTGCCAGCTCGGCAGGCAAGGAAAACTCTTCGCCGCCAAGCTGGAATTTCACTTCCGCAAACTGAGGGCTGACATTTTCAGCCACCATTTCAGGAATTCTGGGCTTTATGTGCTCAATAAATTGCGGCAGGGTTTCTGCGGCCATAAGTTCCACTGCACCTTCCAGCTTATCTGTCACTTCATAAGTGTTGATGCGCAGCAGCCAAATCTGCTGGCCGCAAAAGTAAATTAACCCTGCAAGAGTAATGACGACGAGAAAAGTTCCCGTAAACATTCCTGCCAAAAAAGAAAGCCAGCGTCTGCTCTTGGTCATTTTGATACACCCCCTAGGCTAGTATATCTATTTTGATCGCAGTTATTACGCTGACTTGCTAAATTTTGGTTTCGGTAGTGACAGTTTTTATGTACAAAGTACCATCCCGGCAATCCAGCTCCAGAGTTCGCCCTGAATGCCCCCCGACGTCTTTGGCAACAATGGGAATTCCCAAGTTGCCGAGATGTTCTTCTGCTGCGGCGATATTTTTTTCGCCAATGAGCATCAGACTGTCTTTGTCGCTGTCGGGGAACATCTGCGCCCCCCCGGCAAGCTTGGCAACAATGTTCATGCGGTTCGCTCCCAAGGCTTCCATATCTTCCAACATAATCTCGATTGCGGTGTCGACATACTTGGCTTTATTGTCACCTCTGCCAGGGCGATGTTTGGGCAACATAGCGTGGGCCATTCCCCCCACTTTGGCAAAAGGGTCGTACAGAATAATTCCGATGCAGGAACCCAGGCCAGTAGAGCGAATTCTCCCCGGACTTTTGGCGACATAAAGCTGAGCCATGCCAATTTGAAAGTTATCCATCGCTTCCCACCCCGAAGATCTCTATAAGCCTGGCAGCGGCATCTGGGTTTGGGAAGTATACTATATAGCCGCGGTTGGTGAATTCCTCAAAAAACTTTGCCTGAATCAATAAGGCGTAATCGGTCTCGCTGCCCAGCTTGATCAGGGGAACGCTGAGAGAAGCTTCCGCCATGTCGACTGAAAGCCTTGGCACACTAAGGTACATTCGCTGATTGGAAAAGTCCGCCAAAGCAGTGAGATATGCTCCGGAAAGGATATTCCCCATTTCCATCAATGCTGATTGTTGAAAGGGGGAAAGTTCCAAAAAGCTGAAGGGTACATCAGGCATGAAAATTTGCAGCAGCCTGCGGGCAGCGTTCTCAGTAAACATCACCACCACAGTTCCCGGCAAGTCCCCCAGGACGTCAAGATAAATGCATGCCAAATTGCTGCCTGCGGCACCGATATATTCCGCCACCCGGTTAAAGCTGACCAACTCCACATTGGGCACGGTAATGGTGATTTTCTGGCCGAGAATATCTGCCATTGCCGTCGCTGCATGCCCTGTTCCGATGGTCCCGATTTCGGTCAGCAAGTCCTGTTCGTTGAAATTGAGCTTTTTCATGGCTAATCCATGTCTGCCAGGACATTGAGCTGGTCAACGGTTAAAACCCGCTCCATGTCGAGGATGATTAATAAGCGGTTGCTTACCTTGGCAACGCCCTGAATAAACTGGGAGTCAATACCTGTGACCAGGCTGGGGGAAGGTTCAATTTCATCAGAATCGATGGAGGTAACATCAACAGCCGAGTCAATTGTCATGCCTACAACCTGTTTGCCGACGTTGACGAAAATTATTTTCGCATTCTCATCCAGGTTGCTGGGTAGGGCAAGACGCTGTTTTAAGTCGATGACAGGAATAACGCTGCCCCGCAAATTGCATACTCCAATGACAAAGGGCGGAGCATTGGGCACCCGTGTCAGAGAGAGCATTTTTTCAATGCGCATCACCTGGTGAATGTCGACGCCATATAATTCGTCTTCAAGGGGAAAAACAACAAATTGCTTAAGCATTATTGACCTCCCTCACTCTTGTAACTGAAAGGAGAACATTGATGTCCAGAATCAGGACCACCGAGCCGTCGCCCAGTATTGAACATCCAAGGAAGCAGCGGAAAAATTGTTCACCCCAGTTGACATTTTTAATAACAATATCTTGCTGACCCAGCAAGTCATCGACGATGATGCCAATTTGCCTTTCACCGTATCTGACAACAACAAGGTTTAGTTCTTCGGCAGAACTGTGGCTATCAATCCCCAGGAGCTTTCTTAAATAGACTATTGGCAATACTTTTCCCCGCAGCATAACAATATCCTGCTGGCCAATGGTCTGAATTTCCTCGGGGAAAACTATACCGGTTTCGGTAATATAGCTCAGGGGGATGACGTAAATTTCCTCACTGCATCTGACCAACAGCCCTTGTATTATCGCCAAAGTCAGAGGCAAGGATATTTTAAAGGTAGTGCCCTCATTGGGGCGGGAAAATACATCAATAGAGCCGCCCAAAGCTTCAATGGAGTTCTTTACCACATCCAGGCCGACGCCGCGGCCGGATAAATCTGTGACATTGTCCGCAGTGCTGAAACCAGGGGTGAAGATTAAATTCGCCAGTTCGCTGGCTTCAGCATCGGGGCCCACTAAGCGCAACTCCCTGGATTTGGCCCGTATCTGTTCTATATCAAGGCCCCGGCCATCGTCAGACACTTCAATGACAACCTGATTTCCTGTCTGGTAAGCTTCGAGGCGAATAGTGCCTGTGCGGGGCTTGCCCCTGCTGAGACGCTCCTCCACTGATTCAATCCCGTGGTCAACGGCATTGCGCAGAAGGTGCACAAGAGGGTCGGCGATGTCATCAATTATAGTCCGGTCCAGCTCAGTATCTCCGCCGCGAATCTCCAGATTGACCAATTTATCCAAAGCTATTGCGGTATCCCTGACCATGCGGGGAAAGCGGTTAAAGACCGTTTCCAGGGGAATCATCCGCATCTTCATGACAATGACTTGCAACTCACTGGTAAGGCGATGGAGATGCTCGACGCCATCGGCCAGTACAGGATAATTGGTTGTGGCTTGCAGCAGAGTGGTCTTATTGATGACCAATTCACTGACCAGATTGAGAAGCTGGTCCAGTTTCTCTGTATCGACGCGAATAGTGGGCCTGAGGACCAGGGGATCGTGGCGGGAATCGCTGTCTTCACCGGCCTGGGGCTGACTGAATTCGCCCTCTTCCTGAGCATCCTGGGTTTCAGGGTCCTCATCGCAACTGTACTTCTCAATGGTGTAATAGTCGACTTCCACCCCCCCCTCCAGGAGGGCCCTGACTTCCTCAGGGCGAATGTCCGATACAATGCAGACGAGCTTGTCCAGTTGCTCCAGTTGAGCCAATTGCTCTTGGGAAGGGGAAGTTTTCAGCAATTTGCCAACAGAATTAAGCTGATTGCAGATAATCATTGCCCGGGCTTGGGGCAGCTGGCAATCCCTGCTAAAAAATATTTCCAGGAGATAACACTGGCCCTCCTCTGCTGCCTCCCAGGGAATTTCGGTGGCTGCTGCCTGCGCCGGGGAAAAAGGAGCGAGAATCTCCTGAAAGCGCTCTGGTGCTATTTTTCTGGGTGCACCGGTTTCGACCAGGGATTGCAGTTGCGCTTCAAACTCATCGACAAAATGGAAAAAGCCCGTAATCATCTCGGAATTGATCCTGGCATTATTTTGGCGAACCTCATCCAGCAAATTTTCAGCCTGGTGGGCCAACTGGCTTATCTCGGTATAGCCCATAGTGGCTGACATTCCCTTAAGGGTGTGAGCCGCCCGGAAGATTTCGTTAATAGCCTCCACATCATCTGCATTATGCTCCAGGCGCAGGAGGTTTGAAGAAATCAACTGGATATTGTCCTTGGTCTCTTCAATAAATATGGGCAGGTATGAGTTTAAATCAATGTTTTCCACAGTCATCACCTATCTCAATGCCCGGCGTAATATTTCAACAACCTTTTGGGGATGAAAGGGCTTATTGATAAAGTCTTTGGCTCCGTTTTGGATAGCTTCAACAACCATGGCCTGTTGCCCCATGGCAGAACACATTACAACCCGAGCTGATGGGTCATACTCTCGTATTTTTTTGAGGACGGTGACCCCATCCATGCCGGGCATGGTAATATCCAGGGTGACCAGGTCGGGCTGCAATTCAATATATTTGCTGACAGCCTCTTCGCCGTTTGTGGCCTCACCCACTACTTCGAAATTATTCTTGGTGAGAATATCTCTGATCATCATACGCATAAAGGCTGCATCATCTACAATAAGGATGCGATTCTTCGGACCCAATTCCTCTCCCCCTGTGCTTGTTTTAGACTAATTTCGACAAATTGGCCGTCTTTTCCTGCTAAAACTTACTAGAAAGGAAAGAGACCCTCGCAGGAGGGCCTATCTGTTCCGGAGTTTTTCAAGTTCTGGCAGCAGCTGGTCGTTGAGAATCCGGATGAAAGTTCCCTTCATCCCCAGAGAGCGGGATTCAATAACGCCAGCGCTTTCAAATTTACGCAGGGCATTGACGATAACGGAGCGGGTAATGCCAACCTTGTCGGCAATCTTGCTTGCAACCAAAAAGCCTTCTTTGCCGTCGAGCTCATTGAAAATATGTTCAACTGCTTCCTGTTCTGAATAAGACAAGGTGTCAAGGGCCATTTTGACTACAGCTCTTTTGCGGTTTTCCTCTTCCAGAATAGCTTCCTTGGCCCGCAAGACTCCCAGGCCGGTAATGGTTGCGCCGAGCTCGGCAATGATGAGGTCAGCTATGTCGTACTTATTTTTCCGGGACAACACTAAGTTGCCCAGCCTTTGGTTGCCGCCGCTGACAGGGACAATTAAGCTGAATTTGCCAGGGAATAAATCTTCAGTGCCTTCAGTGAGGTTTGCCAAACTGCCCTCGAGGCTGAGAAGGGTATCGCTGAGATCTCTGGGAAAATCAATATCACTTGCTTCACCGAGACTGGGGGAGTTAGCCATAACCTCTCCCTGGTCATTGATCAAAAGTACGTCAGATTCAAGGAGTTCCTCCAAAATATTCACCAAGTCTTCCAAAGCAACGGTTTGCCCCCCGGAACGCTGTAAAAACTTGTTCAAGCGTCGGGTTTTCTGCAACAAGTTCTGCATGTCCTTACCTCCTATTATTATATTGGCGCTAAGCTCGTGGATGGCTCTTGGCATAGACTGACTTGAGATGTTCCCTGGTCACATGGGTATATACCTGAGTTGATGATAAACTGGAGTGACCTAAAAGCTCCTGAACCGTCCTCAAGTCGGCACCATTTTCAAGCATATGGGTTGCAAAGCTATGCCGGATGACGTGGGGAGATACAGAACGCAAAAGAGACAAGCGTTGACAATACTTGGATAAGATCCAGCGCACTCCCCTTTGCCCCAAGGGAAAGCCCTTGCTGTTAAGCCAAATGCGCTCAGTGGGCTGCGACAAAAGTCTTGTACGCCCTTTTTGGAGATACTGTTCCAATTTATCAGCAGCCATCTGATGCATAGGCAGCAAGCGCTGTTTATTCCCCTTGCCGGTGACAAGAATCTGGCGTGTTTCCCGCCGATAATCCCCGACTTCCATGGCAACTAATTCCCCCACCCGAATGCCGGTGGCGTACAATAGCTCCAACAGCGCCCTGTCCCTTAAACCCAAAGGGGTGGAATCAGGCAATGCCAACAAAGCAGATACAGTCTCAGGGTACAAGAACGAGGGCAAGGAGCGGCCAAACTTCGGCGTCCGGATTGACTTAGCAGGATTATCGGCTGCAGCAGCCAGGTGACAATAGCGAAAAAAGCTGCGCACAGCTGCCAGCTTCCGGGCGGCACTGCGCTTTGAGCAGCCCCGGGACTGGACAAGAGCCAGATAGCTGCGGATGTCGTTGCGATCTGCGTCAGCAGGTTTGCCGGGCAGGAAGTGCAGAAATTCTTCAACATCATGCTTGTATGCCTGGACTGTCAGTGGTGAGTAACCATTTGCCGTTAACCATTGAACATACTCTGCAGCTATCCCATAAATAGCACCCTTTCATTATAATAGCAAAGTTCTAATAAGATTACAAGATTGCTACTCAAAATATTTCACCCAGACTAATAAACTCTTCAATGAACGTTCGGAATATTGTTTCCGTCTCTCTTTTTTGTTTAATTTAGCCTCAATGGGCGGCAGAAGTCCGAAGTTTGCATTCATAGGCTGAAAATTCGGGTTGGGGCGCAGGGTGTAGTTTGCCAAGGCGCCCAGCAAAGTCTCAGCTGGCAGGGCAACATCCCTGCCGGTTAACTTTCCCCACAAATCCAGGGCGGCCACAAGACCGGAACCCGTCGACTCCAAATAACCTTCCACACCTGCAAGCTGACCGGCAACATAAACTCCCGGGAAATCTTTCAGTTGGTAATTCTTCACCAGGAGCTTCGGGGAATTGATAAAGCTGTTCCTATGCATTACGCCGAAGCGATAGAACTCAGCTTTTTCCAGACCAGGAATGAGGCGAAACACCCTTTTTTGCTCTCCCCAGACCAGGTTGGTTTGAAAGCCCACCATGTTAAACATAGTGCCGTTAACATCTTCTCTGCGCAACTGGACAACGGCAAAAGGTTGTTTTCCGCTGCGGGGGTCCAAGAGGCCAACGGGCTTCAGGGGTCCAAAGAGCAAGGTCTTGGCCCCCCGCTGCGCCAGCACTTCCACCGGCAGGCAGCTTTCGAAAAATCCCTTTTCAAAATCCTTTTTGAGCACTGTCTTTGCCTCGATAAGCTCTGTCCAAAAGCGCTTATATTCCTCCGAATCCATAGGGCAATTGAGATAATCTTCACCGCCCTTGCCGTAACGAGAACCCCAAAATGCTTTGGAAAAATCGATGCTGCTGGCATCAATAATCGGTGAAGCTGCATCATAGAAAGACAGCATGCCTTCCCCTAAATTATCTGTCAACACCCGGGCAAAGGCAGTGTCCGTCAAGGGGCCGGTAGCTATTATCGCAGGCGGGAGGGGAAATTCTGAGCACAGCTGCCGACGGACCTGGATATTGGGGTTTTCCTCTATCCTTTTGGTTACCACGCGGGAAAAGACTTCGCGGTCAACGGCCAGGGCTCCCCCTGCCGGGACCCGGGCGGCATCGGCACACTCCATTATCAGAGAATTAAGCTGTCTCAGTTCGGCTTTTAGCAACCCCCCGGCGCTGTCGAGGTTTGATGCCCCCAGGGAATTGCTGCAGACCAACTCCGCCAAATGGCCGGTGGAATGAGCTGGAGTCATTGTCTGGGGGCGCATCTCGTATAATGTTACCTGGCAACCGCGGCGGGCTAACTGCCAGGCTGCCTCGCAGCCGGCCAGGCCCCCGCCGATAACAGTAACCTTAAGCATTTGTATTCATCGCCCTGTAATCACAGTCCGGGTTGCTGCATGCCAAAATGTCCTTCTTCTCAACTACCAACAAAGAGTGACACCGGGGACATGTGTCCTTCACCGGCCGTTTCCAGGACACAAACTTACACCTGGGGTAATTTTCACAGCCATAAAAGGGCCTTCCCCGCTTGCTGCGGCGTTGCACAATTGCGCCCCCGCATTGAGGACAGGGAACATTAATTTTAGTGAGCAAGGGCTTTGTGTTTTTGCATTCAGGATAACCGGGGCAGGCCAAAAATTTGCCAAACCTCCCCCTTTTGATAATCATGTTGCGACCACAGTGCTGGCAGATCTCGTCACTGACTTCGTCTTCAATCGCTACCTCAGCCATTTCCTCCCGGGCGATCTCCAGATCTTTTTTAAACTTGGCATAGAAAGACTCCACCACCTGTACCCAGTCCAGTTCCCCTTCCCCGACAGCATCCAGCTTGTCTTCCATAGCTGCGGTAAAATCCAGATTGACGATATCCGGGAAAAACTGACGCAGGAGGTCGTTGACGGTAATCCCCAATTCAGTAGGAATGAGCACAGAATTTTTCTTCTCGACATATCCTCTGTTGACAAGGGTTTCAATGGTAGGGGCATAGGTGCTGGGCCTGCCAATTCCCTTATTCTCCATCTCTTTTACCAGCATAGCTTCGCTGTATGCCGGGGGCGGCTGGGTAAAATGCTGCTGGGGAACAACGGCCTCCAAATGGGCGGGGCTTCCTTCCTGCAGGCCCTCAAGATTGACTCCCTTCTTTTCCTCTGGGTCGCCAGCGGCAAGGAAACCCGGAAAGATCAGGGTCAGCTCAGAGGCCAAAAACTCCAGCCCCTGGCCGCTGATAGTAGCCGTCTGCTGCTTGTACCGGGCGGGAGCCATCTGACTCATGACAAAGCGCTGCCAAATCAGGCGATAGAGGGCAAACTGTTCTGGGGTAAGAAAGGGCTGAACTTCTTCCGGCGTTAAGGTGACATCGGTAGGGCGAATGGCTTCGTGGGCTTCCTGGGCGCCTTTCCTGGAAGTATATACCGGCGGTGTCTCCGGCACATGGCGGGGAGAAAAACGAGCAATCAAAAAATCCCGGGCAGCCTTTTGAATCTCAGGGGATACCCGAACCGAGTCGGTGCGCATGTATGTAATTAAGCCTGTCGTTCCCCGCTTCCCCAGGGAGATGCCTTCGTATAGTTGCTGGGCTATGGCCATAGTCCTGCGAGGGCTATAGTTCAATCTGCTCCCCGCCTGTTGTTGCAGGGTGCTGGTGATAAAGGGAGGCTTGGGCTTTTTCTGCCGGGGCCTGGATGTGAGCTTGCTGAGGACAAAGGCAGTGTTTTTAACGCGCTCAGCCATGGCAGTTGCGGCGGCCTCGTTGTCCAGGACGGGTTTTTCGCCGTCCACCCTGGACAGCATCGCCTTCACTGCAGTGGCGTCAATGTTGAAATTTCCTTCTATTGTCCAGTACTCCCGGGGAGTGAAATTATCAATTTCCTCCTGGCGCAGGCAAAGGATGTTGAGGGCAGCCGATTGCACCCGGCCTGCGCTCAATCCCCTGCGCACTTTTTCCCATAGAATAGGGCTGATTTTATATCCCACCAGGCGGTCAAGAACTCTTCTGGCCTGTTGGGCATCCACCAGGTTGGAATCTATCTTTCTGGGGGCTGTAAATGCCTTTTTTATTGCCCCCTTTGTTATTTCATTAAATACCACCCGGCAGGGGGCGGCTTCGTCCAGCTGAAATTCATTGCGCAAATGCCAGGCTATTGCCTCACCCTCCCGGTCAGGGTCAGTGGCAAGATAGACTGCCTCCGCTTTGGCGGCCAGTTTGCGCAATTCCGCCAAGACTTTCCCCTTGCCCCGGATTGTAATATACTTCACTTTAAAACCGTCTTCGGGGTCAACTCCCAATTGGCTTTTGGGCAGGTCGATGAGATGCCCCATAGAAGGCTTGACGGTATAATTTTTTCCCAGGAATTTGTTAATTGTCTTTGCTTTTGCCGGTGATTCTACAATTACCAGGTTCAATCAGTTGCACCTCCACTTGCGCGAATATATTTTTGGCCGGGAAGTCTTTCAATTAGGCCCTTCAGCTCAAGGGCTGCCAGCCTGGCCAGGACGACTCCCCCGGGCAGTCCCAGCTGGTAACACAGGTCATCCAGGCCCACTCCCTGTTGATCCAGGAGGTGGAGAATAGCTTGTTCTTCTTTGTCCAGGGGAGGATCAGGGCGCTGTGTATGTATGGGCAGGTCCAAATTATATTCTTCCAGAATATCCTCGGCTGTCAAGACGGGCTTCGCCCCCAGGCGAATGAGGTGATTGGTGCCGAAGCTCTGAGGGCTGTCGATGTTGCCGGGCACGCTGAACACATCCCTGCCCTGCTCCAGGGCAAAGCCAACAGTAATCATGGCGCCGCTCTTCATCCCCGCCTCAATTACCAGCACTCCCCGGCACAGGCCGCTGATAATTCTGTTGCGGCGGGGAAAGTGGTCCGGCCTAGGCTTGGTGCCAGGCGGGAATTCGCTTAGCAGGCACCCCCCTGCCGCTAATATGTCCCTTTGAAGTTCTTTATTTTCATAAGGATAGTACTGATCCACCCCCGCCCCCAGGACTGCAACTGTGTAGCCCTGGGCCTGAAGACAGGCCTTGTGAGCGCAGGCATCAATGCCGGTGGCGAGGCCGCTGACAATGCCAAATCCCGCCTGGCACAGTTGGGGGATAAGCTGGCCCGCAACCCACCTGCCGTAACGGGTGGCCTTCCTTGAACCCACCACCCCCAAGAGATTCTGTCGGGGCAAGGAACCTAAGCAGTATAGCACGGGGGGAGGGTCGTGGCACTCCAGCAAAAGGGAAGGATACTCGGGGGACTGGGGACAGATCACCTTGATTCCCAACCGTCGGCATTCCTCTTTGCAGGCAATTCCGCGTCTGACATCGACTCCACGCAGCATCGCCTCTGTCGTTTCCCTCTTAAAGTTTAATATCTGGGATAACAAAGCACTGTTGCCGGAAAAAAAACAATCGATGCTCCCCAATTCCCTGAAGACCCTGGCTATTCGCCTTGGCCCCAGGTTGGACACATGCGTCAGGGCAATCCATTTTTCCACTTCACCCATGCCAACCGCCCCAGTCTTATAAATTTTCTTTAAGGTATCAGGAAATGAGTCAATTGTCAAACAAAGAAGACCTGATTATCGCTCAAAAAAATCGGCGCAGCAAGGCTTTGCCGATTCTTATGCGGTCAGTTACGCGCGTTTTGCCTGCTGATTGGGGATGGACATAATTCTGTTCTCCCAGGTCCTGATTACCGCCTGCTCGGGAGTTAGCCACAGCAGGTAATCCGGCAGTACCGGCGTCTTGCCGTAACCTTCCGGCGCGTTGATTACATATGTTGGCACCGCCAGTCCCGAGGTATACCCCCGCAGCTTATCCATTATTTCCAGCCCTGTTTCAATGCTGGTGCCAAAGTGCCGCGTCCCTCGTACACTCTTGGCATGAAAGATATAGTAAGGACGTACTCTGATCTTCAACAGTTCCTGGTTGAGTTTTTTCATCACATGGGGTGAGTCGTTAATTCCTGCCAGGAGTACGGCCTGATTGCCCAGGGGCACTCCTGCCCCTGCCAGCAGCGCGCAGGCCTCTGCCGCCTCCCGGGTCACTTCCAGAGGGTGGTTGAACTGGGTATTGACATAAACGGGGTGGTGGCGCTCCAGAATCCTGCATAGCTCTGGAGTAATGCGCTGAGGCATCGTGACCGGCGTCCTGGTACCCAAGCGCTTTATCTCCACCGACGGGATGGCATCCAACTCCCCCAGCAACCAGTCGATGGTGTCATTATCCAAAAGCAGGGCATCTCCCCCTGTCAGCAGGACATCCCGGATTTCCGGGTTGTCACGAATGTACTCCAGGCACTGAGATAAACATTCCCGGGGAGTATTTTCATCGGTCTCGCCGATTTTGCGGCGCCGCTGACAATGTCTGCAATACATGGCACATTGATTGGTAACATAGACAATAAGTCGATCAGGGTATCTGCGGGTTATACCCGCCACCGGAGAAGTGCGTTCTTCTGCCATCGGGTCCAAAGTTCCCGTCTCGTCAAGTATTTCAGTAATTTTGGGCACCGACTGGAGACGGACAGGGCAGTTGGGGTCATCCGGATCAATGAGACTGGCATAATAAGGAGAAAGGGCCCAGCGATACTTTGCCCCAGTTGCCCGTATATCTTCAAGTTCTTGTGGTGAAAGCTCTATAATTTCGGCTAACAGTTCCGGTTCAGTAATGCGGTTTTTTAGCTGCCACTTCCAGTCATTCCAGTCCCCCTCCGCCCCCCCAAGGATTTTCAGGATTCTGTTCTTCTGGGCTTCAATCCTCTGCCGGGCGTTTATGCCGGTGGGAATAGTGGCACTGACTTTACAGTAATCTGCAATTCGTTCCCGCAGTTCCCGGGCGCGGGCATTTGCCTCTCTGCGCTTTGCCGCCGATAAAGTATTTTTGTCCATAGTCCTCCCCCTTTTATATTATCTCCCTCTCCGCTATCCTGCCTCCGCCTAACACTTCTTGTCCTGCATAGACTACTGCTGCCTGACCAGGGGCAACTGCCCCCTGGGGCCGGCAAAACTCTATCCTCACTTGGTCCCCGGCAAGGAGAGTGATAACCGCCCGCTGCGCCGGGGCGTTATATCTGATCTGCACATCAGCCTCAATGGATTCTTGGGGCGGCGAGCCTGCGACCCAAGTAAACCTGTCGGCAATAAAAGCCCTGGTCAGGATTTTATCCCTGGTGCCGACGATTACGGTATTGGTTTCGGCATCTATGTCCACCACATACAGGGGGACTCCCTGGGCCACTCCCAGGCCGCGGCGCTGGCCAATAGTATAATTATAGATACCCTTATGGCGGCCGATGATATTTCCCAGGGTATCGACTATATCCCCTAGAGTTGGAGTCACCCCCCGGCTTTTAAGGAATTCTTTATAATCATTACCGGATATAAAGCAGATTTCCTGACTGTCTGGCTTATCGGCAATCTTCAGCTGAAACTGTCTGGCCAGCTTGCGAATTTCCTCCTTGGTATAGTCCCCCAGGGGAAAGAGGATTCGCCTCAACTTGTCCGCAGTCAGGGTATAGAGAAAATAGCTCTGGTCCTTACCGGCATCACGCCCCCGCAGCAGCCGCACCCTTCCCCCATCCCTGGCGATGCGGGCGTAGTGGCCAGTGGCAATATACGCAAAGCCCAACTCCTCCGCCATACGCAAAAACTGCCCGAATTTAATTCTCCGGTTGCATTGCACGCAGGGATTAGGGGTTCTTCCTAATGAATATTCCTCCACGAAGTAATCTATTACTTCTTTATGAAAATCTGCTTCCATATCAAATGTCAAAAAGGGAATGCCCAGGCTGCCTGCCACCCGCCTGGCATCCTCAACAGCCTGCCGGGCGCAGGGGCTGTTGGCGGCAACTTGCGGCATCAGGATTGTGGCACCGCTAACCTGGTAACCCTGCTCTTTTAAGAGGGCAGCTGCCACCGAACTGTCGACACCGCCACTCATGGCAACTAAGACTTTCTCCACAATCTCACCTCTGATATACTGTGTTCCCCTGGATTAATACCTGATCCGGTCGGGTTTCCCAAAGATTGTCCGGGTCAAATTGAGAATATAGTCCCAAGTCGGCAAGGTTGCCCGGGCCGATGGTTCCCAGCTGCTGCCAGCCCGCGACACCTGCCGCTGCCGCTGTAAAAAGAGACAAAGACCTGGTCAAGGTCAACGACTCATCCTTTTGCCAGGCGGCAGCGAAGTTGCCCCTGCCATCCTGGCGGGTAACAGCTGCCGCCACCCCCCGCCAGGGATTGATGTCTTCGACGGGAGCATCAGAACCGCCGCTTAAGTATAATCCCGCTTTATCCATGGTCCGCCAGCAATAGCTGGTTTGCAGGCGCTTACGGCCAAGGCGGCTTTCCGCCCACTGCATATCTGTGGGTAAAAACCCAGGCTGAATATCAATGGCCAAATCCAGAGCTTTGGCGCGATTAATTTGGTCGATATTTGTCACCTGGAAGTGGACAATTCTATGTCTGACTCGCCCCGGCTTTGCCCCTCTAACCTCCCTCAGGATCCGCAAAAATTGTTCCGCCGCCCTGTCGCCGATGGCATGAACAGCCAGCTGAATTCCGCTCTCTTCAGCGATTGTAACAATTTCCCGGACTGTACTGTCATCATAGACCAAGACCCCTTTGTTGCCTGGATCATCGCTGTAATCCTCCATGAGGGCTGCCGTCCTTGCCCCCAAAGAACCGTCCAGAAACAGCTTCGCCGCCCCTTTGAATACAAAATCCGTGTCCTTGTGCTCGGAACCCAGGCGGAGATAATCCCGGAGATCCTCGGGAGAGCCAATGGTGTAATGAAGTTGCACCCGCAAAGGATATGACTGAGTGACCCGGTGGTATAAATCCCACAGGCTCAAGTAATCCTTGACCTGCCCCCGGTCATCGGTATGCGCCCCGGTAATGCCGCAGCTGTATGCGTATTTTATTGCTGCCACTAAGGCACTATAAAGAGTAGCTGCATCCGGTTGTGGAATGACATCGGTAACTAAATTTACTGCCTTCTCCTCCAGTATTCCCGTCAACTCTCCCGAAAAATCCCGCCGCAACACGCCCCCTGCAACTACGGTGGCCTTGGTAATTCCAGCCGCTTCCAGGGCCTTGGAATTTACCGCTGCCACATGGCCGCAGGCCCTGGTAAGGATCATTGGCCTGTGAGGACAAAGGAAGTCCAGCAACTGGCGATGGGGTGTAAAGCCCAGTTTGTTTTGATCCCATCCCCGGCCGGTAATCCACCCTTCCCCGCCCGCCTGGAGGTGTTTCCTCAGGTCCGCAATAAATTCCCCCTGACTTTGACATCTGTTAAGCTGCAAGCCCTGCAGGTCTAAACCCAGATTGACAAGATGCAGGTGAGAATCGATGAGACCAGGGGTAATTAAGGCATACCCTTCCCTGGCGGATTTTATTGCCGCAATCCGCCCCCCCTGGATTGCCAAGGTCCCCCTGATAAATCTCTGCCCATCAAATATGCGCTCTCCTGCCACCATCATTGCAAATCCCCCTTACCTATAGGAGTGCAGAGCATGGAATATCCATATTATTATATTATTAAGAGCCAACTGCCTCAAGCGGACTTAGAAAACATACTGACAGCGGTTGCAGACCAGAAGGATTATATAGAGGCCATCCGGGACACAAAGAATGAAAAGAGCCGAAAAATCGAACTGGCTCTCAGACCCCGCCTGGAAGAGCTTGGGTTCATCCATTCAGTAACCAATCGCAAAATTCAGCTCTTTCCCCCGGAGTGCCTTTTTGAGGTTGACTATTTCAATCCCCGTACCGGGGTGGCCATCGAGATTGAAAGATGCAATCTCTACACCAAGGTCTGGCTGGCCCTGTTAAAGATGCTGGAAGCTAAGGACATTAAGCACGGGATAATCATGGTCCCATCCTTCAGGATTTTCCGCAATAAGGGAGAAAACTCCTTTGAACTGACATATAAGAGGTTGCGGGACAGTATCCACAACCTCCTCATCCATCTGGACAGTTTAATTGTCATCGGGTATTAGGCCGTAACCACCTCGTCTTCCAGTCCCTCCACCATCAGACCGAGATGGATTTCCAGATTTCCCTCCACGCACTGGATACTGGTGTGTTCAGAGTATGGAGGCTTGCTGGCCTTTAATTGCCAACAACCCTCATGGATGTCTGCAAAACAAAATCTGCCTGTTTCATCGCTGCGGCTGATGCGCAACACTCCCCGCCCCAGACAACCCAACATAACACCAGCAACAGGATAACCGGTATGCACATCAATGACCTTCCCCGAGAGCACAGGCAACCCCCTCTCAATTTTCCGCTGCTTTAGCCTATGCCGGGAAAAGGGAAGCTGTTATCCCTTTATTAACCACAACTGAGGGGGACAGCTTTCTTTGTTCAGCACCTGCAGGCGCAAAACAGTACACTTACCGGAACTGAGCCCGGTACACCATTCAGCAACTGCCTTTTCTTCCTCCATGCCTCCTAGATGCCCGGAGTAGGTGACGACAGAGATAATGCCGCCCCTTGCCAATACTTCAAGACTGGCCTGAAGGGCAGCCAGGGTCTCCGTGGGGCAGGTGGTAACTTCTCTCTCCCCTCCGGGCAGGTACCCTAAATTAAACATTACCGCTTGCACCGGAGTGGATACCCGCAGGGGAATATTGCTGTGGGATTCCAGGTACAGGGATACCCGGTGCTCCAAGCTGTTTTTCGCCAGTAATGCTCTGGTATTGTCCAGGGCTTTTTGTTGCACGTCAAAGGCATGCACTCGGCCTTCTTCGCCAATGAGCCTGGCCAGGAAAAGAGTGTCATACCCGTTGCCGGCAGTGGCGTCGACAACTGTTGCCCCGGCTTTGACATGACGGCTGACAAAAAAATGACTGGCAGCAACGATATCGTTAATAGCCATCCTCTCCTTGCCAGGAAAGACTGCGGTATGATAAAGCCTCAGCCATATCCTCCATTAGTATAGACGGCCTTCCCGCGAGATCGGCAATTGTTCGCGCCACCTTGAGGACGCGGTGATGGGCCCTGGCGCTTAGCCGCAAGCGGCGAAAGGCTTCTTTTAACAGCGCTTCTCCATGAGAATCCAAGGCGCAATGTTCTTCAACCTGATGGCTGTTCATACCGCCGTTGAGCAGACTGCCGCCAAAGCGGCGCCTCTGAATATCCCGGGCGGCTACCACCCTTTGGCGCACCGTGGCAGAATCCTCTTCCCGCCCCTGTTGCCGCAGTTTTTCGTAGCTTACAGGGGGAATGTCCAGCCATAAATCAATGCGGTCGAGGATGGGACCGGAAAATCTGCTGTGGTATCTGCTGATTTGACTTGCAGTGCAAGTGCACTGCCCCCCTTCAACGCCATAATAGCCGCAGGGGCAAGGGTTAGCGGCGGCGACCAGTAAAAAGCGAGCGGGAAAGGTATATGTGGACTTGGTGCGGGCAATGGTGATACGCCCTTCTTCTATGGGCTGACGCAAAACCTCCAGAACAGAACGGCGGAATTCAGGAAATTCATCCATAAACAGCACTCCATGGTGGGCGAGACTGATTTCCCCTGGCCGGGGAACTGTCCCTCCGCCCACAATTCCCCCTAAGCTGGCCGAGTGATGGGGACCCCGAAAGGGAGGCTCGGTAACCAAGTGCCCCTGGGGCAACATTCCGGCAACACTGTAAATCTGACTGACCTCCAAGGACTGTTCAGAACTCAAGGGGGGCATTATTGAGGGCAGGCAATTGGCCAGCATGGTCTTTCCCGAGCCTGGCGGTCCCACCATCAGCAAGTTATGCCCTCCCGCCGCCGCTACCTCCAGGGCCCGCTTGGCCGCCAGCTGGCCTTTGACATGGGCGAGGTTCGCTTGCGATGTCAAGTTGCCCTTTGGCTTGGGAACAGGTGCAGGTTCGATGTCAGTCTGGCCCTTACACCAAGCTACCAACTCATTTATTCCAGAGACGGGTATTACATTAACCTCCTCAATTGCCGCCGCCTCAGGCGCATTCTCCTGAGGAACCGCCATATGCATGTAATTATTTTTCGCGGCGGCAATGGCCATGGAAAGGACGCCCTTAACGGGGCGGATCTTCCCTTCCAGGGATAACTCTCCGGCAATCAAAGTATCAAGAAGCCTGGCGGTGACTGGAATCTGGCCGCTGGCAGCGAGGATACCCAAGGCAATGGGAAGGTCCAGCCCCGGCCCATGCTTATGAATGGCAGCGGGCGCAAGGTTGACAGTAATTCGCTCCGAGGGCAGCTTGTAGCCTGTGTTGGTCAAAGCTGCCCGCACCCGCTCCCTGGATTCTTTCACAGCGGTATCGGCCAAACCTACGATGTCAAAGTGGGGAAATCCCCTGGCAACATTAACTTCCACCAGAGTCAAAACACCTTCATACCCGGACAAAGTGCAACTTTTCAACACCGCAAGCATAAAAACGACCCCCAGTCATGCTACATTAATGTTCCATCTCCAGGGCCGTTTTTCCTGCATATTAATACAATATTCATCCTTTCCCGGGCAATCACATTTTTCGACATTTTTCTGTTAGAAGGCATCTTTGTACCAGCGGTATTTCCAGTTGCCACCCCAGGAGTAAACGGCAAAAACATCGAATCGATATGTGAGGTGCAAATTGTGTTGCTGTACGTACCAGGCTGCCACCCGGCGAATTCGCTCCTGCTTAATTTCCGTCACCGCTTCCCAGGGTTCGCCGAAGCTGTCATCTTTGCGGGTTTTGACCTCGGCGAAAACAACGGTACTGCCTTTCTGTAAAACCAAGTCTATCTCGCCAAAGGGGCAGCGATAGTTAGATTCACGGACAGTATAACCCTCTGCCCTGGCTGCCGCCATGGCCAGCTCCTCCCCCTTTTTGCCCAATGCCCTATTCATTGACTACACCTCGGAAGGAGCGCCGGTGCAACGGGCAACAACCATATGTTCGCAGTGCCTGATAATGCTCCCGGGTAGGGTAACCTTTATTTTTTAAAAAGTTGTATTGGGGATAAGTCTTATGGTACCAGGACATCAACCGGTCACGAAAGACTTTGGCGACAATTGAAGCTGCGGCAACAGATGCACACAGGCTGTCCCCCTTGATTACCCCCTCCAGCCTGACCTTTGCCCGCAGGGCGTCGGGTTCCAGTGCATCCACCAACAGGTAGTCGGGTTTCAGGGGGAGGTTGCGCCAGGCCTTGCTCATTGCCAACTTGGTGGCATTTAATATGTTGATGTCATCAATGACGTCGTTGTGGACCACGCCGATGCCTACTGCTGTGGCACAGTTGAGAATCTCCCGGTGGAGTTCCAGGCGCCTTTTTGGGGTGAGAATCTTGGAGTCCTGGAGCCCGCTGATGGCAGCGGAGCTGAAGACAGTAATCGCCGCCACCACCGGACCCGCCAGTGGCCCTCGGCCTGCCTCGTCACAGCCCCCTACCAGGGCGCAGCCCGAACACCACAGTGCTTTTTCCCTCTTCCAGTCAGCCATTAATCCACCTCCAGGTCCAGGGTAATTCTGCCCAGACGGCCGGCGCGAAAATCCCGTAGCAAAAGTTCCGCCGCCTTGTCCAGGTCGAGACTGCCCCCTTTGCCAATGGCACCCAGTGCTTCTGCCACTCCCTCCAGAGTTCCCCTTTCAAAACGGGCCAAAGTGTGAGGGTATTCCTCAGCGAGAAACTGCAGCAGCCATTTTGCCACATCTGCCAAGGGCAAGACTTCATCCCGTATGCAGCCTGCAGCTGCCAATTTATAGCTGACAGATTTGTCCCCTATTTTGGGCCACAATATTCCCGGGGTATCCAGCATCTCTAATTCTCCGGAAATCTTGATCCACTGCCCTGTGCGGGTGATGCCCGGCCTGTCCCCAACCTTCGCCGACCTCCTGGCAGCCAGGAGGTTGATCAGGGTGGATTTGCCTACATTGGGTATGCCCACCACCATTACCCGCCAAGGCCGCTTAAAGCGCTTGCGCAGTTTTCCATCCAGGGATCCCTGGACAAAATTCAGCAATTGCTGCTTGGATCTGTTGTCCCGAAGGCAAACAGCAAGGGCGTCTCCCCTGCCCAACCACTGTCGGGTCTTTTCCGGATCCGCCAGGTCTGCTTTGGCCAGCACCAACATCGTTGGCTTATGGCCGGTCAGTTCATATAGGAGGGGGTTTTGGCTGCTGGCGGGCAGGCGCGCGTCGGCTAGATTGATAACTCCGTCCACTAATTTCAGAGACTCGGAGATCATCTTCCTCGTCTTCGCCATATGCCCGGGAAACCAATGAATACTCATCCCTCATCACTCCTTAAAAAAACAGGGGACATAGTCCCCTATCAGCGTCTAGCTTCTTTAATACGGGCTGCCTTGCCAGTGCGCTGACGCAGGTAGTAGAGCTTGGCCCTGCGAACGCGACCGCGGCGAACAACTTCAATTTTATCTACTTTTGGAGCGTGGATGGGGAAAGTTCTTTCCACACCGACACCATAACTCGTGCGGCGCAGGGTGAAAGTTTCTTTGAGGCCAGCCCCCTGGCGCTTAATGACGACACCTTCGAAAACCTGAATTCTCTCCCGGGCGCCTTCGACAACACGGACATGGGCGCGAACGGTATCTCCAGGACTGAAGTCCGGGACTTCAGCTCGGTAATGTTGTTTTTCCAGCTCTTTTATAATATCGCTCATGATTTTTGCCTCCCTTCATGGTACTAGTCTTCCCGCTCATTATTATCCAGCAGCTCGGGCCTAAAGGCCTTGGTTTTCTCTAGTGCCTGTGCCCGGCGCCACTCTTTGATTTCCTGGTGATTTCCGGATAATAATACCTCAGGCACTTTCAGGCCTCGAAACTCAGCGGGCCTTGTATACTGAGGATATTCCAGAATGCCGCCGGCAAAGGATTCAGTCTCCAGGGACTCCTGGTTGCCCAGAACTCCTGGCAACAGTCGGATGACAGCATCAGCCACCACCATGGCAGGCAACTCGCCCCCGGTGAGGATGTAGTCGCCAATGGACAGTTCCTTGGTGGCCAGGTGATCCAGCACCCGCTGATCAATGCCCTCATAATGCCCGCAAATCAATATTAAGTGCTCGGCCCTGGACAGGTCCTCGGCCTCTTTTTGGTCAAAGGGCGTGCCGGCAGGGGTCATCGCTATGACTTCATCAGGCGCATTTTGGCTGCTGAGGCTTTCTACTGCCCGGAACAGGGGTTCAGGCTTCAAAACCATCCCGGCACCGCCGCCATAGGTATAATCATCCACCTGCTTGTGCTTGTCATAGGCAAAATCCCGCAAATTAATGGCATTGACGGTAACCAGTCCCCTGTCTGTTGCTCTTTTAATCATGCTATAGCTCTTCAGGGCTTCGACTATCTCGGGGAAGATGGTAATGATGTCTATTCTCATTCCACCATACCCTCGAGGGGCTGCACATACATCCTGCCCTTTTCAATGTCCACTTCCTTGATGACGCTCTTCAGTGCGGGAATGAGAATGCTGCCGGCGGAATTCTCTACCCGGTAGACGGCATTGGCAGGCAGATGCATTACTTCTGCCAAAGTGCCCAGCGAAACCCTGCTCTCGATATCGATAACCTCCAGGCCTTCCAGTTGATGATCATAATATCGGCCCGGGGGCAACGGCATTGCTTTGGCGACGGGGATTACTACCTCCCAATTGCGCAGCTCCTCTGCCTGATTGCGGTCAGAGATTTCCTTAAATTCAATGAGGACAAAGTTCTTATGCTCCCGAGCCTGCAGTATTTGAAGCTCCCGGGTTTTTTCGCCCTGACGGAGAGTCACTTTGTCAAGCAGGCTGAAGCGCTGGGGAAAATCGGTAGTCGGCAGAACTCTGACCTCACCCCGGATGCCGTGGGGAGCGACAATTTCCCCGATTTTGAGCATTTCCTTCACTCCGCCCTAAATAATGTCAACATTGACACGCTTGTCAGTGTCCAGGGCGGCAGCAGACACAATCAAGCGCAGGGCTTTGGCAATTCTTCCCCTTTTGCCTATGACCTTGCCCATGTCTTCCGGGGCAACAGAGAGTTCAAGGGTCAGTTCGCTGCTGGTGATCTTCTTGGTTACCTTGACGGCATCAGGGTTGCTGACCAGTGATTTAGCCATAAACTCCAGCAGTTCATCCATAATATTACCTCCTTAGATAATGCCCTGTGATTTTAAAATGTTCTTTACAGTATCTGAGGGCTGTGCGCCGGTAGCAAGCCATTTCTTGGTCTTTTCGGCGTCAACTTTGATGTCTGCGGGCTGGGAAATTGGGTTATAGTAACCAAGTTCTTCAATCACCCGTCCGTCTCTGGGAGACCTGGAGTCCGCGACAACAATGCGGTAAAAGGGACGCTTTTTGGCCCCCATTCTTCTCAGACGAATTCTCACTGCCATATTTCTCACCTCCGAATAGTGCTGTCTATATTTTAAAAGGAAAAGGTAGTCTTCCTTTTTTGGCCATTTTGCTATCCAGCTGTTTCATCAGCTTTTGCATGGCGGCAAACTGTTTGAGGAGCTTGTTCACCTGCTGCACATTGGTGCCGCTGCCGGCGGCGATGCGTTTGCGCCTGCTGCCGTTAATAATGCCGGGACTGGACCTCTCGGCTGGAGTCATTGAGGCGATAATCGCGTCGATGCGGGCGATTTCCTTCTCGTCATACTGTAACTTCCCCAGTTTCGCCCCCCCGGGAAGCATGGAGATGATCTGCTCCATGGAACCGATGTTCTTAAATTGCTGTAACTGGTCCCGAAAGTCCTGGAGGGTAAATTGCTGGGTCCGCAGCTTTTCCTGTAATTTTGCAGCTTGTTCCAGGTCAAATGCTGCCTCAGCCTTTTCAATGAGGGTGAGGATATCCCCCATACCCAGGATTTGCGATGCCATGCGGTCGGGATGGAATTGTTCAAGTTGTTCCATCTTCTCGCCCACGCCGACATACTTTATGGGCTTGCCGGTGACAGCCCGGACAGAAAGGGCAGCTCCTCCCCTGGTATCACTGTCCAGCTTGGTTAAGATTATGCTGTCCGTCAGCCCCCGGTCGGCAAATCCCGCAGCAATATTCACTGCATCCTGGCCGGTCATGACGTCGAGGACGAGGATGATTTCTTGAGGCTGGATAACACCTTTAAGCTGGTGGAGTTCTGCCATCAGCCCTTCATCCAGGTGCATGCGGCCAGCGGTGTCGAAAAAAACACAGTCGTGTTCGGACTTCTTTGCCCAGGACAGGGCCTTCTCCGCCAATTCCCCAGGCGCAGTGCCCTGAGGACGATAGGAGGGAATGCCGGCCGCTTCTGCGGCAATTGCCAACTGCTCCATGGCAGCAGGGCGGTAAGTGTCCAGGCTGATGACGACAGGATTTTTCTCCTTGGCCTTTAGCATCCGCGCCAGTTTAACGGTGGTGGTAGTCTTGCCTGAACCCTGGAGTCCAACGAGCATGAAAGCTGATTGCCCCCTGACAAAGGTAAGGGTGGAGGCAGAGCCGCCAAGGAGATTGGTCAGTTCGTCCCGGACAATTTTAATGACCTGTTGCCCGGGAGTCAGGGAATCCATAATTTCTGACCCTTGACATCTTTGTTGCAGGACGGCAACAAAGTCCTTTACAACTTTGTAGTTTACATCGGCTTCCAATAGAGCAAGTTTAATGTCTTTGAGGGCCGCTTTGATATCCGCTTCGCTGAGGCGCCCCCGGCCCCGCAGTTTGCCAATTATTCCTTGTAAGCGTTGTGATAGCCCGGAAAGTAACATAAAATTTTTCCTCTCAAATTTTCTTTAGCTCACTGAGCCAATTACTTGCACTTGCTGTGTCTCCTGCTGTCAAGACCTCTTCCAACCTGGCGATGATGTCAGTTCGCTGGCGATGTTTGGCCAACAGGTGCAAGCGCTCTTCATAATTATTGAGTTGCGCAGCAGTCCTGCGCAGCAAGTCGTTGACCGCTTGTCGGCTTATTTCCAGGTTGTCGGCAATTTCTCCCAGGGACAAATCATATTGAAACCGCAACTCAAATAATTCTTTTTGCCTGGGGGTCAGTAAATTACTATAAAAATCGTAGAGCATATTCAGGCGAACGCGATCGTCAATTTCCAAAAAATCACCTGCTTGTAAAGGGGAATTACTTTACAGCAAGAGTTTACTGGTTTCTGCGGCAAAAGTCAACTGCTTCGCCAAAAAAATATCAACATAGGCTGCGGAAAAGATGTACACAATAATAGCGAGAGGAGGCGATTTTTTGAGCAAGAACTTTCGCGACCTGTTTACCAAGGAAAGATTTCAGCAAGAACTGGCAGAAGAAATAACAAAGGATTTCAAAAAAAACAGACCAAACTCCGCTGACACAGGTAACCGCCACTAAAGTGGCGGTTTACACATTCTCCGGGAAAAGAGAATCCACGTACTCCCGGGGCGAAAAAGGCAACAGGTCTTCCAAGCCTTCTCCCACACCGATATACTTAATCGGGACCTGGTATTTTGCCGCCAGGGCGATGGCGACTCCTCCTTTGGCTGTGCCATCGAGTTTCGTCAGGATGATGCCGCTGGGCTGAACGGCTTGCCGGAAGATGTCCATTTGCTGCATGGCGTTTTGCCCGGTAGCGGCATCGAGGATAAGCAGGGCTTCTACTTCTCCCGGGCGGAGCTTATTGCTTACCCGCATGATTTTTTCAAGTTCCTGCATGAGATTTTTATTGCTGTGCAAACGGCCGGCAGTATCACAAAGGATGATGTCAGCATTACTTGCCTGTTTGGAACTCAAACCGTCAAAAATTGCCGCCGCAGGATCGCTGCCAGGCTTGCCGATGTAGCAGGGAACTCCCGTGCGCCTGCACCAGGCTTCCAACTGCATGTCGCCGGCGGCACGAAAGGTATCAGTGCCAATGACAAACAGCTCTTTGCCTTCGCCGACTAAGCGGTGACAAAGCTTGCCCAGGGAGGTTGTCTTGCCGCTGCCATTAATGCCAACAAATATCCTCACGGGTTTATCCTCGCCGTCGATGTTGAGGATTTCCACCAACTCTTCTTTTAAAGCGAGGAAGACATCCTGAGGTTTTTGTTCCCTGAGCCTGGCGATGATTTCACCTGCAACACCCGGGCCGACATCAGCCAGGAGCAACAGTTCTTCCAGCAGTTCGTAATCACGATGGGCACCAGAGGCAAATACAGCCTGAAAAGCCTGTGCCATTTTATCTCTAGTTTTACTAAGTCCTTCGTGGATTCTCGCCATTAAGCTCATAGCTGTTCAGTCCTTTGCCTTTCTTCGTTGAGGATAACAGAAATGGGCTGAGAGGAACCTTCTTTATTTAAAGTAATGCCGTACAAGCTGTCGGAATGCTCCATAGTCTCCCGGCGGTGGGTAATGAGGATAAATTGCCTGTCCTGGGCCAATTGACGCAAGTACTTGGAAAATCTCAGTATGTTAGTGTCATCCAAAGCTGCTTCGATTTCATCGAGAATGCAGAAGGGCGCAGGGCGCACTGACTGCAGTGCGAAAAGCAAGGCAATAGCAGTTAAAGCCTTTTCTCCCCCCGACAACAGGGATAATGCCTGAGTCCTCTTGCCGGTAGGGCGGGCAAAGATTTCTATTCCCGTTTCCAGAGGATTCTCTTCGTCATTTAAGGTAAGATAGGCGCTGCCGCCCTCAAAGAGAATTTTAAATATCCGGGAAAAATGCTCTTGAACCTCGGCAAAGGTCTCCATGAACAGAGTGCGGATTTTCTCATCCAGCTCAGCCACCAGGTCCATGATATCCTGAACTGCATGGGCCAGGTCTGACCGCTGGCCTTCCAGGAAACTCAAGCGTTCAGTTAACTTTTTATGCTGTTGAATTGCCGCCAGGTTGACTTCACCCAGTTGACTGATCTGTTCTTGGATATTTCTTGCTTTTGCCGCCAACTGGTGAAGGGTGAAGCGATTATCCAGGTACTCCAGTCCCTTGTCAGGATTCAGCCCAAACTGCGACAGCAACTGAGCGGCCATGCCCTCAGTTTCTGCCTGCCAGCGGGCTTTTTTCAAATCTAAATCGTGCAAAGAGGCCTGCACCTGCTCCATTTCCTCCCGGAGACTGTCCAAAGCCCGGGTTGCGCTGGTGATATCTCCTTTGGCCTTGTTGCGATTGCTGGCCTGGACATCCAGGCTGGCGCTGACCTCCTCCAAACCGGCGGCAATCTCTGCAAGAGCCTGATGGGCCTGGGCAATATTTGCCTGCATCTGCCGCTGCTGTTCCTCCCTGGCGGCGATTTCAGCAGTAAGAGAAGCAATTTCACCTTCCGTTGCAGATTTTTGCAGTTCCAGGGCCTTGCGCTGCCTTTCCAGGTTTTCCCGATGATTCTGCCAGGAGTACACAGCCAGCTGCAGGCTGTTTTGCCTGGACGACCACAGGGAAACCATGTCCTTAAGCTCTGCCTCATAAGCATTGAATCTATCTTTGCAGTCCCGGAGTTTATCCAACCCGGCTTTGTCCTTATCCAACATTGCGGAAATACCCTGCAATTGCTCCCTGACAGCCTGGAGCCGCTGCTCCAGCTGGACCAGGCGCTGCTGACAATTGCTCTCCTCTTCTGCCAGCTGGCCTTCCCTGAGCTCAGCCTGTTCCAGTTGGGCGCCCAGGCGAATAAGCTCCCTCTCCAGCTCCTTTTGTTGCCCTGCTATCCCCTGGATTTTTTCTTCAAGCTGGACAAATTTAGCTTTTGCCAGGGAAATAAGCTGCTCTTTTTCAGCTATAACCTGGCCTTTGTCTGCCAGCAGCTTTTTCATTGCCGCCAGGGCTGCTCTTCTTTGCAGGGGGCCCTTGGCCTGTCTGCCGAAAGAACCGCCGGTATACAAGCCGCGGCTGATTACTTCACCCTCCAGGGTGACGATTTTATACCGATAATTTGAGGCAATTGCCAGCCTGGAGGCCAGGTCGAGGTTTTCCATTACCAGGACATTGCCTAAGAGCATGGCAATTACCGGCTCCACCTCAGGAGGACATTGCACCAATTCATTGGCCCATCCCAGTACCGGCACGGAAAAACTGCCTTCAACCTGCCTGATGGGCTTGCGACCTGCTGTCACCGGGACAAAAGTTGCTCTGCCGGCATTGTTCCTTTTAAGAAAATCAATGGCTTGGCGGCAAGCTGCGTCGGTATCGCAGACGACATATTGCAGCGCGCCCCCCAGGGCGGTTTCAATGGCCAGGCTGTGTTGCGGATTCTTTACTTTTATTAATTCCCCTACTGCCCCGTATATTCCTCGCAGATGTCCCTGTTCCCTTGCCCTGAGGGCGGCCTTGGTGCCCTGGCCATAGTCCTGCATTTCCTCCTCCATGGCCTGGAACATAGTGATTTTTTGCTGTACAGTATGCAATTCCTTTTCCGCTTCGGAATGCTCCCTGCGGGCAGCTGCAATGGCAGCGGAGGCAGCGGCGAGTTCATTCTGTAGCTCAGTCTCTTCTTCAGCCAGAGCTGCCGCCTTTTCCTTTAATTCCTCCTGCTCCCCGGCATAAGCTTGAATCTCATTGCGGATTTCCCGGAGATCGCCCTGCCAGCGGGCCATGTCTTGCTGCACTGAAGCCAGCTGTCCTGCTAGTTGGGCTTCAATTTCCAGGGCCTTTTCCTTGCTGGAAGCATATTCAGTGCTTGCTTTTGTTGTCTGCAAGATCAAAGCATCGGCCTTGCCGCAGTAATGTTCGGCGCTGGCCAGCAACCTCCTGACCAGGGAGGCAGCCGCGCCCCGGCGCCCCTGAGCAACAGTGTAAAGGGTAACGCCATTGCGGGAGTTTTCCAGCTCAGCCTCACAGCTTCCGAACTCTTCCTGGTATTTTTCCAGTTGAGCCTTAAGGCTGTTGAGGCGTTGGCCCGACCCAGCAATCATGTTGGCGTAATCATTTTGGCGTTGCCGATACAATTCCAACTTGTACTCCAACTGTGTCTGGTCGGCTGCCAGTTGCGTGCGATTGCCTTCCAGGGCGGCGATAATTCCTGAACATTCCTCTAAGGCAGCGGTGGCTTCGGCAAGCTGGGATTCCAGTTCTTTGCCGGCAACCTCTCCGGCAAGCTTGCTGGCCAGCAAACTCTCCCTGCGCTCCTCCAGCTCCCCAAGGCGCCTCTGTAAATCAGCATACCTGGCAGCCCAAAGGGCTAATTCAACCTTATCCCCCTCGCTTTTCAGTTCCACAAATACATTAGCCCTGGCTGCGCTTTCTCGGATATCCTCCTCCTGCCCCATGAGCTCGTGAATAATGTCATCAATACGGGTTAGGTTGCCCTGGGTATCTCCCAGTTTTTTCAGTGCTTCACTTTTGCGCATTTTATAAAGGGCGATGCCGGCGGCCTCTTCGAAGACCACCCGACGATCCTCCGGGCGGCTGTTAATAATCTCAGCCACCTGTCCCTGTCCAATAATTGAATATGTACCCCGGCCCAGAGAAGTGGAAGCCAGGACTTCGTTGATGTCTTTTAAGCGGCAGGGAACCCGGTTGAGAAAGTATTCGCTCTCTCCCGAGCGGTAATAGCGCCTGGTAATGGTAACTTCGCGAAAGTCCAGGGGAATTTCGTTGTCGCTGTTATCAAGTACCACAGATACTTCGGCAAAGTTCTTTTGGTCGCTCTTTTCGCTGCCTGCATAAATAAGGTCGGTCATTTTATTGGCCCGTAATATGCGGGGGTTTTGCTCGCCTAAAACCCAGCGAATGGCGTCCACCACATTGCTCTTGCCGCAACCATTGGGGCCTACCAATGCCGTTATGCCCGGGGAAAAAGTAAATTCAGTTTTGTTGGAAAAGGATTTAAATCCATATAGTTCAAGTCTGACTAAGTGCATGGTCCCTCTCCTTTCCCAATAATCTTACCACGGACTAGTTCTCCTGTCGATTGCCCAGTGCCTTGCGGGCAGCTGCCTGCTCCGCCTGTTTCTTGGACTTTCCCACTCCTGTGGCCAGGACTTTGCCATCCACAGCCAACTCAACCCAAAATGTTTTGTCATGATCGGGGCCGGAATCCCGGATCACCGAATATTCTATTGACTCAGCACCCCGGGCCTGCATCTTTTCCTGGAACTGAGATTTATAATCGCTGACAAATTCTTCTGCCAGGGCCCTCTGTAATTGCTCCTGGAAGAGAGGCAAAACAAATTCCCGGGTTTTCTCCAGTCCCGCAGATAAGTACAAAGCGGCAATGACAGCCTCGAAAGTATCCGCCAGCAGGGATGGACGCAGGCGCCCCCCCGACTTTTCCTCCCCTTTGCTAATGCGCACCTTGCTGCCCAAATCGAGTTTGCGGGCCACAGCAGCCAAAGATTCTTCCCGCACTGTCGCCGCCCGTATTTGGGACATGCGCCCCACCGGTAAATTCTCCTCATGGGAAAAGAGCCATTCACTGATAATAACACTCAGGACGGCATCGCCCAAGAACTCCAGGCGCTCATTATGGGCGGCTTCCCCTGTGGAAGAGTGGGTAATAGCTTCCTTGTACAAATTGGACTGAATTCCGTCCAGTTCTTCCATGCAATCCAGCCTCCCAACAATAATCAAGGCCCGGTAAGGGCCTTGAGATATTATGCTCTCTCGATATAACTGACAATGTCGCCAATGGTTTGAATCTTGCTGAGTTCCTCGTCGGGAATTTGCATGTCAAATTCCTCTTCCAACACTAAGAGTAGATCCATGATGTCCAGAGAATCCAGCTCTAAATCAGCCTGCAAGCTGGTGTTGTCGGTAAGTGAATCTTCTGCCACTCCTGCCTGTT
>Ga0208823_1000400_pt1 | contig 37979 bp, 34 predicted proteins | sample AD_UKC075_MetaG_FD_184440 | JGI IMG/M metagenome (GOLD analysis project Ga0208823, IMG submission 184440) | Active sludge microbial communities of municipal wastewater-treating anaerobic digesters from USA - AD_UKC075_MetaG (SPAdes) (version 2) | ecosystem: Engineered > Bioreactor > Anaerobic >...
CCTTGGCCTGCCATGCCCGGTAGCCGGCGACCGCCGTCGCCTGGCCGCCCGTAGCCAACATGATCAACAAGGTGTTGGACATCGAATATTTGTGGAGGCTACTAGCGAACTTGAGCCATGACTGCCACTCGTGGGCGGCGCTGAGGCTGAGGGTGCCGAGGGTCGCGGTCAGTGTGTTGTGGAGTTCCTCGAGCGTTTGGTGACGTTCCTGGTCGAACTTCTCACGCTGTTCAGGGCTGTAGCTGCGTTTGGTGCGTGTGGTGGTGGCCATCATCGTCCGTCGTAGGCGCTGAAGTGTTCGTAGTCGTCGATGACGGCCTGGATCTGCTCCGGTGGTGCAGCTGCTGCGCGGAGTCGTTGGATGCGTTCCAAGAACTCCTGGCGGATCAGGGGCAGGTCGGCGGGTCGGCCACGCAAGGCATCGACCATCGGGGCGTCGGTCATTGGGTTTCTCCTTCGTGCTCGTCAGCGGATTGCGAGGGCTGCGGGGGGTCTGGTGGTGTGCGTTCGGGCGTGCTCGCGCCGCGCGGTTTCCTCGCGGCCGCCCCCGGAGACAGTGGCCGGCGGCCCGGGGACCTCGGGGCGCTGGTTGATGACGGGTGGCGAGGTGGCGAGGACGGCTTCGATGGCCTGCTCGTGTTCAGGGCCGACGTCCACGGGCGCTTGATTGCGGGTGGCCGTCAGGAGCCCGGCCACCTCGTCGAGACGTTCCCGGGCGGCCGCCAACGCCTTCTGGTGGGGGAAGGGCCGGCCCTGGACTTCGGTGGCCTGCACGACCGCCCTTTCGACCTGGGCTTGGCGCAGTTGCAGGGTGGTGATCCGGTGGGGGATGGACGCCACCAGATGTTCGAGGCGGACGATGGTGCCCAGGTCGGCGTTGGGGGAGGTGCGGCCGAGCCAGTCGCTGTTGGCGACGACACCGGGGGCGTCGGGGAGGGTGAACTGGTAACCACGGCTTCCCCACTCGCGGCCTGGGACGAGGCGGGCGTGGACGTCGTGACCGCCGAGCCGCGCCACGACGCCGTCCGGCTGGTGTCTGAGGGCCTGGTCCAGTGCGGGCACAGCGGACGTCCGGTCGCTGTAGGTCCGGTCGACGGGCAGTGGGGAGCCGAACGCCACTGTGGGAATCGTGATCGTGAAGGCGTCGCCCTGGGTGGGCAGCGTGGCCGCTACCGCCGCACGGAGGAGAGGCAGATGCTCGGCGATCTGGGCCAGCTCCGCGTGGCCGGTCCGGATGGTCGACCCCAGCGACCACTCGCTTTGCTTGTGGCTTTCCGCTAGCCGGGTGAACCTACGCACCTCCCGTTCAGCTTCGGCGTGTTCGATCAGCAGCGGGTTCCCCGAGATGGAGGCCTTGATCTCGGCGTAGTTGAGGGTGGCGGCGTCCACGTCTTCGACGGTGCGGTCGACGCCTGGACCCGACATCACCTGGTCGATGAACCGAGCCTTGCGTTCCAGCGCTGACCACATGAACGCATCGAAGCTGCCGTCGGTGACGACGGTGGTCACCATCACCTGGTCGTGCTGGTTGAGTTGCCGGACGCCGCGACCATCACGCTGGGTGAGGTCGGCTGGACGCCAGGGGGCGTCGAGGTGCATCAGGTGAATGGCACGGTGCTGAATGTTGACCCCGGTCCCCATCTTGGCGGTGGACCCGATCAGGACCGAGACGTGGCCGTTGCGGCACGCCTGCAGCAGCTGCGCCTTCTCGGCGTCGTTGCGGGCCTCGTGGATGAACCGGATGCGGTCGGCGGGCAGTCCTCGTTCGATCAGGGAGTCCTTCAGCGTCTGGTAGATGTTCCAGCCCCCGTTGGGGGTGGAGAGGTCACAGAACACGATCTGCAGGGCGCCCGGATGGGGGGACGGCTGCCCCGCCGGGTCGAGGTAGCGGTAGTCCTTCGATTGCTGCCAGACGTGTTCGAGTAGATCGGCCGCCATCGACACCTTGGTGGGCCCCGTCACAAGCGCGGCGGGGTCGACCAGCCGGAGATCGAGGGCGGCCATCCGTCCGTCCACCCCGATCTTGAGCATGTTGTCGTCTTCAGGTTCGACCTGCCGGCGGGCGACTTTGTCCGCCCGCTCACCCAACGCCGACGTGTAGGCGGCCAACTCGGGGCTCTTCGGCACCACCACGGTGTTCGGGAGGCGTTCGCCGTCGCCGGGGCGGCGGGCGATGAGCGGCACCGGCAGGTTCAGGTCGGCTGGTGTCTTGATGTCGGCGAAGGAGTGGAACATGGTGAGGAGCTCGGGCACGTTGTTGAACTTCGCGATCCGGCTCTTCCACACCAGGCGCTCGCCGCCCGCGACCGACAGTTCTGGCGCAGAGACAGTCTCGGCGAAGGTGGCGATCCAGGTGTCGATGTCGGCGATGCCGACGCGTTCGAGGCCCGCCGGGTCGAGGTAGCGCTGCATCACGTACATCTCTGCGATCGAGTTCGCGATCGGGGTGGCGGTGGCGCCCACCATCACCCGGTCCTGGCCGCGGGTGTTGCGGTGGTAATCGACTTTGGCGAACAGGTCCAGAGCCCGTTTCGAGCCGTCGATGTTGGTGTCACGAACCGAGGACAGGGTTTGCAGGTTCTTGAAGTCGTGCATCTCGTCGACGCCGATGTAGTCGAACCCGGTGTGTTCCCAGCACAGTCCCGGATCGTGAGGCACGTCGCGCTGCTTCTTGACCCGTTCCTCACGGGCGAGCATCTTGCGTTCGAGGCGCTTCAACGGAGCCGAGTCGCTGCCTGCCTCCCGTAGCCGTTCGATCCTGTCGCGGATGTCGGCGACCTGCCGGGACTCGAACGCCTGCTCGTTGTCTGGGGAGAGTGGGATGCGTTGGAACGCGGTGCGGGTCATGATGACCGCATCCCAGTCGTTGGTGGCGATCTTGGCGATGAAGCGCCGCCGGTTGTCTTCGGTCAGGTTCTCGGCGGACGCCGCCAGGACCTTGGCCTGGGGGTACAGCTGCAACCAGTCGGCGGCGAACTGGTTGAGCATGTGGTTGGGGACCACCACGGCTGCCTTCTGAATCAGGCCAAGCCGCTTCAACTCGGTGATCCCGATCACCATTTCGGCGGTCTTGCCGGCGCCGACGCTGTGGAACAACCCCACCGAGGGTTCGTGGATCATGCGGGCGATAGCCGCCCGTTGGTGCTCCCGTGGGGTGAACGACTTGGTCAGCCCTGGGAAGGTGAGCAGGTTGCCCTCGAAGGTGTAGTCGCGCAGGACCAGCGAGTTGAAGATCCGGTTGTACTCCGCAACCAGCCGGGCTGTGCGTTCTGGATCGGCCCAGACCCATTCGTTGAACCGCTCCTGGATCTGGTGACCCTTCTCGATCGCGGCCGTCGTCTCCTGGGCGTTCAACACCCGCCGGTTGTCCGGATAGGTGTCGTGGACCTCGATCGGTTCCTGGCCCAACAGGTGGCCGAGGATGCGCCCAGCGGGCATCCGTTGGGTGCCCCACAGGGCGGTCGCCTTCGCCCCGTAGTCGTTGCACGTCACCTCCCAGGTCGAGCCGAAGAGGCGGCGCACGGACGCGTGGTGGGTGTCGAGGAGTTCGCCCAGGAACGCGCTGTAGTCGGCGTCCGGGATCCAGATGGCACCCAGGCCGGTGGCGATGTCGCCGGCGGGGATGTCGCGGGGCAGGACCTCGGTGAGGGCTGCCACGTGGGTGTCCCACCGGCCCGGTTCTGCTAACGCAGCGGCTTGCGCGACCTCGAGTTTGGTGCGCACATCACCCGACAGGTACTCGGCCCGGGTCTTCCAGTCGTCGGCGCCGGGGACTTGGAACACCTGATCGCCCAGCTCGGCGATCGCGGCGGCTGGTGGGACACCCATCAGCCGCGCGATCTCGTCGACGTCGACCCGGCCGTGGGTGTCGAGCACCACCGCGAGTCCGTCAGCGGCGGTGTCGACGCCGGCGATCGGGTGTCGCGGCACGATCTGACGGCTGGTCAGGATGCCGGCCGGGTCCGCGGTCTGCCGGTCGCCGTCGAAGACCTCCAATGCGAGCACCAACGCCCCATACGGGTCGCCCAGGAGTAGTCGGATCGACGCCGGGGTGATCCGGGCGTAGACGTCCTCGCCCGTGTCCGGGTTGGTCCGCCCAGTGCGGCGCAGCGTGTAGCGGTTGATCGGCCCGTAGGCCTTCAGGTAGGACCGCCAGGTCATCGCCAGACGCGTTCGCATCCGGTCCAGCTCGGCGGTGTCGTCGAGGTTGGCGGCCTCGGCGGCGATCAGCGCGCGGGTCTGGTCCCGCAAGGCGAGGAGGGCCGACATTTCGGCAGGGCTGGCGCCGCGGGGCAGCCTGAAGGGTTTGCGTTGGCCGTCCTCGACCATGAAGAAGCGCATCTGGTTGTCGCGGATCAGCATCCCGTCGATGTCGCCTCGCATGGCCGGTGCATACCCGGCGGCGCGCTGCTGGTCCTCGACGGTGCGTGGGGCGAACCCGAGCCCGTCCTCTACCGCGGCGGTGGCTACCGCCTGCAGGGTGGCTTCCAGCCGCTCGTCTGCCTGGGCCTCGCTTCGCGGTCGCACGGTCAGCCCGAACGAGCCGTACATTCCGACCTCGAGGAGGGGCGTGCCGAGCACGTGGTCGGGGTGTGCCGCCCAGTAGGTGTTCAGGCGGCAACCTTCGGTGCGGCCGTCGGCGGTCGGCACCTCAACGACCTCGGTGGCGTCGAAGGGGCGTCCTGGGCCATCGCGATCAGCGCGGCGCCGCAGGATCAGCAGGTCGGACCCTGCCTCGGTCCCCGCCGCGCGTCGGTGGACGCCGTTGGGCAGCCGGATCGCCGCGACCAGGTCGGCGTTCTCAGCGATGGCCCGTCTGGCGGCCGGGTTCTGGGCGTCCATCGTGAACCGGGACGTGATCATGGCAACCATGCCGCCGGGTCGGGTCATGGCCAGGGACTTGACGATGAAGTGGTTGTGCATCGACAGACCGGCGGCGTTGTAGCGCGCGTCATGCAGGGTGACCTCGCTGAACGGTACGTTCCCGATCGCGGCATCGAAGTGGCCGGCCGGGAACGTCGTTGCAGCGAACGATTCGGCACGGATGGTGGCTCGCGGGTACAGCGCGGCCGCGACGCCTGCGGTGACCGGGTCCAGCTCGACCCCCACCATGTCGGCCGATGGTGGCGCCAACCCGATGAAGGTTCCCGAACCGCAGCCCGGTTCCAGCACCCGGCCCCCGTCGAAGCCCATCCCGACCAAGGCGTTCCAGATCGGCTGAACGAGAGACGGGTCGGTGAAGTGGGCGTTGAGCATGGTGCGGCGGGCTTGCTCGAACTCCTGCTCGGTCAAGGCCTGCCGTAGTTGTTCGCGTTCGGTACTCCAGTCGGTCTTGTCTGGATCGAACACGTGCCAGAGCCCGGCGGCCCCCCAACTGCCCCAGCGTGCCAGCACCCGCTGCTCAGCGGCGGTGGCCGGCCGATGCTCGTCGTTCAGGGTGCGGAGCGTCGTGAGGGCCGCCATGTTCGCCTGGAAGCGGGCCTTGAGCCCGGCAGGGGCCATGTCCTCCTGGCTGCCCGGTCGGAACTCCTCCAGGTGCGTTACAGGGCTGGGGGAGTGGGCTGGGTCTCGATCGCCTCCTGCGGCGGCCTGCACCAGTCCCGGTTCACCAACTCCCGCGCCTGCATCTTGGCCGCCTCGATCCGACCGACCTTCTCGAAATAGGCCTCGCCCGGCGTGTCCGTCCCCGCCAACTGCAAGGTGAGGTCGATCCACGCCTGCTCGGCTTGGATCCCCACCTCCTCGAAGAACGTCTCCGGGTTCTCCACCTGCGCCAACGCCGTCGGCGCCAGCTCCTGCCAGGCGGCCATCGCCTGGCGACCGAACCTGTTCAACACGGACCTCCTCCGACTCTGCCCACCAGGACTCCAACGATGGCTGCGCCTCGATCCGTGAACGCCGCTGTGCCATTCTCTGCGACCCCTCTGGTCGTCGGTGCCTGTCACCTAAAGAGGGGCGCGAGCAAGACCTTCTTGGCCAACCACTCGAGCTTGTCGCACATTGCCACATTTAGCGACAGCCTTGGCGATTCGCCCCGCCAGATCGTGGCTTCCCCGAAGATGAGTTCTTGCCCACACTCGCAAAGGAGGGCACCTGAGTGCCCGGCCACGTCATCGGATACGTCCGCCACCCCGACCCGCAGGAACGCGACCGCCTGGCTTACGCGCTGGGGGCGGTCTCCCACCTGTGGGAGGACCCGTCTGCGACCCCCTCCGTGACCTCGCCGTCTATGCGGGAGTGTCGGCGTCACCTGAGCGGCGGCGACCTGCTGGTCATCGCGTCCATCCCCCAGGTGGCGCGGTCCGCGGTCACGCTCGCCCGCGTCGTGGGCCTCATCCTGGCCAAGGGCGCCGACATCCGATTCGTCATGGAGGGGATCGCCTTCAGCTCCGCCGGGACGCCCGAGGGGCGGCTCCTGAATGCCCTCGCCGCACTCCAGCGTGGACCTCAACGCATCGGCATCGCCGACGCCAAGACAGCCGGCCGACTGGCCGGGCGAAGTCCACGACTGAACGCGACGGACGTGGAAGACATTCGCCGGCGACTACGCGCAGGCGACCGGGTCGACGACCTCGCCCGGGAATACCACTGCAACCGCTCCACCCTCTACCGGGCGCTGCACCGCCCGGCGCACTAGGGAATCTCCTGGTACACCGGAGGCTTGGTCCCCATGCCGGAACCGTCAGCGGCGGCGGTTATCCTCCGGGGCGTGTCATCCCGCATCGACTCGCCCTTCGGGAACCTGGGGGAGCGCATCCAACGCACCCGCCAGTCGGCGGCAGCCACGCCCACAACACCGACCACCGCGTCCGGCCGCCACGTTGAGGTGTGGGCCGACGCCGCCGGGTGGGTACCGGGGCTTCTGGTTTCCTGGGAGCGCCGCGCTGACGGCTGGTGGGGACGCGTCGTGGTCATCCACGACGGGGTGGCCATCGAGCAATACGTGACAGCTCGCCTGTTGCGGCCCGTCAACACGTAGGCCAAGGGAGGCTGTACGGGAACGAGGTCTGGCGGCGCAACCTTTCACCCACCCCCAGGCGCGGTCGCGCCAGCCAGACCCTGACCCGCAGACTATCCACCCACAATGCGCCTCCGAGGGAGGATCCACGCTGGGCGTGCTGCGGGCAGCCACGACGGCAGCCGACGGACCATCGAAGCCGGGGATCGCTGCGTTCACAGCGGACGCTCTCGCGTGGTCACACGGACACCCAGGGGACCCGCTCGAAGATGGCGCACGCATCTTGGGGGTGTCGGCCGCCCGACTGCGGGCGGTGCTGGGACATCGGATCGCTCTGCACCCTGCACCAGCGGCCACAGAAGACACGGTGGACCGACGAGCAGATCCTGCGGCTAATCCGGCAATGGGTGGATCGCGACGGCACCCTGAACGGAGTCGCCTACAAGGCGGCCGCGGCAGCTCACGACTGGCCGTCGATGGCGACCGTGACCGCGAGGTTCGGGAGTTGGGTACGGGCACTCCAGGCCGCTGGTGTCGCCGTCGACGCTGCCCACGGTGGCCGTCCGAAGGTGTGGACCAACGACCAACTCGCGGAAGTCGTGGCCGAGTACTTCGCGCAAGCCGACAAGTGGAGCTCGCAGGGGCTCGAGCTGTGGCTGAAAGCACGCGAGGGCGGCCCATCGGTGTCGTTGGTGCGAAAACGCCTCGGACCGTGGCCGGCCTTGACGAAGATGGCCACGATGGCCTCCGGCGAAGGGCTGACATCGACCCGCGCTGTTCTGGCGTCCCCGCCCTGATCGGCGCTCTCCCGATCCGGTTGAGGACCCGGCCGGACGCACCGTTGGTCGGTCGCCAGCGGCTACTGCCGACAAACACGACGGCTCCCGCGCCGGGGGATTGGCGCGGGAGCCGTCGTGACCACGAATGTACTATTCGCGGCACCGCTGGCTCTCTAGGACAACCGATCAACGTCCGGCGGCTCGTCGAGCACCGGCGCCGGCTCCTCCGCCACGGGTTGGCGGACGTCGGTGAAGAGCCCCGCCGGGGGCGGCGTGTAGGGGAGGGGTTCGCCTGGCCGCGCGGTGTCGGTGCTCTTGGCGAACGGCCCGTCAGGGTCCCACAGCACCCCGAGGTGGTGATCGGCATGGTCCCGGAGCCACACGCTCATGCCGGTGGCCGGGTCGAGCCGTAGATGCTCCCAGGACCGCCACAGCGCTTCGAGCCGCACGATTGCCTCGGTGTTGCGCCACCACTCGGCCGACCAGCGTCGCTGGGCTCGATCGCCGACCTGGCGCCGGAAGACCGGCACGATGAATTCGCGCACGAACTCGTCGACCGAGCCGTAGTACAGGGCCGGCGCCGGTTCCTCGGCCGGCGGTGACTCCTCGGCGCCGCCTTGCTCGACCAGGGCCAGTTCCGCTTCGGCGGTCGCTTCGGCCTGCTCGCGCAGCTCGTCGAGACGTTGCGGCGTGAGGGCCTTGGCGACCGCGTCCGCGATCACGGGCGTGACCACGTCCCGCACCTGTGCGCGGACCTCGCTGAGGATCGTCTTGCGGACTAGGTCTTGAGCCAGCCCTGTGACGTCAACGCTCACGCCGGCGACGCTGACCGTGCCCACGGAGGGCCGGTTGTCATCGGTGGCTTCGGCCCACTCGCCTAGGACGCTCATTGGCCTGCGGCGTCCGCTGACGCTTCCGCGGCCGCCAGGCTCACGGTGGCGTCGTGGAGCGTCCTAGACGCTTCAGGATCGTGCGCGGTGATGGAGGCTTGGACCGCAGCGGCGTACCGGCCGGCCATCCAGGGACAGGTGCGGATGAGGGTTGGCCGTGCCCCGGAGGCCATGACGATCGCGCGGCCCTTGGGCATCGCGGCCAGGTCGGCGACATCGAGGATGCGTTCGCGGTGGAGCTGCTGGGACACCTGCCGGTGGCCCTTCCCGAAGGAGACCGACGATGTCTCCTTGTCGTAGTCACCGATCACGGTGGCCAGGTGGCCCAGGAACTCGCTCTCGTCGACGCCGCCGCCGTAGACCTTGACGTTACTCGCGCTCCAGAGCTTCCGCATCCCGCTCTCGCCCCAGACGTCGACGCCTTGGGACCAGCTCTGCAAGATCGTCATGAGGACAATCCCTCGGGAGCCGTAGTGGCTGTAGAGGTTCGGCAGCTCACGCCACCGGCAGACGTTGGCGGCCTCGTCCAGGACGCCGAGCAGCGGCACCGGCAACCGGCCACCGGAGGAGCGGGCGGCCAGCTCCTCGGCGGCCTCCACGACGGCCACGGTGAGCGCCGTGACGAGCGGCCCCGCCGTTCCGCGGCCTTCCTTGCTCAGGCTGTACAGGGTCCCGCCTTCACGGAGGAATCGTTCCGGGCTGAACTGTGGCCGGGGATCGAAGCCGACGCCTGCCGGCGTGACCCACCGGGCGACCTGTCGGTTAGTCAAACAACTAGCCATCTGCTGCGCGGTCCCGTAGACGCCTCCCCGCTGCTTGTCCGGGGCGGCGATGACGCCGGCGACCTGGTCTGCGGTGAGCTGGAACCCGTGCCGTTCCAGGATGGCTACGGCCTCGTCTTCGGTCGGCCGGGTCAGCCAGGCGTACACCTGCGTGATCGCACGCCCATCGAGCGCCGCGGCCAGCAGCAGGCCGGCCAGGAGGTCCTGGCCGGCCGGGTCGAAGTAGGCGTCCGTGCGGGCGCCGGGCTCGCGTGATCCGGACGCGAAGTGCTCGGCCAGTTTGGCGGCTCGGACTTCGTCGACGACGTAGGACAGCGGGTTCCACCACCAGGTCGGTTCTTCCAAGGCGATCCCTTGCGGATCGAAGACCCACACCGCGCCGGCGCTCTCGCGGACGTCGCGGGTCGCGTCGACCAGGTCGCGTTTGTTCGAGGTCGCGAAGACGGCTCCGGGTGCGTCCAGGATGGCCGGTACGGCCCGCGACGTCGTCTTGCCGGTGCGGGGACCCCAGATGTCCAGGTGCATGTCCTCCCAGGTGCCGTAGAGCCGTTGGCCGCCGCTGACGGTGATGCCGATCGGCACCCCGACCGGCATCACCGTGACGGGACGGGCGTCGGCGGCCGCACGCTTCTTTGGCGCTCCCGTGGCCATTCCTAGCCGGTTCGCGGTCGCTTCGGCGTTCTGCCGCGACAACGGTGCGACGTCCTGACCGCGGCCGAGATACCGAGCCGCGTGGTCGACCCGGCTGGACTGCCGACGACGGCGAGACCAGGCGACCGCGCCGGCGATCGCGACAGCCAGCACGATCACCACCAGGCCCACGGCGACGATCGTGGACGCCAGCGGCCAGGCGACCTTGCCGCGAACCAATCCGACGACCAGCTCGAACGGATCGTTCGTGGTGTCCGGCAGGCCCGCGAGCCGGTGCCCTGCCTTGACCGCTACCCACACCAGCAGGAGAGCGAACCCGCCGACCCCGAGACCGACCCACAGCAGGACGGTCTCGCCGGCCGCGCGGCCCGGCTCGGTTCTGCGGTTGTTCGCGGTGGTCACGCGATCGCCTCCTCGACCGCGCTGCGGCGGGATTGCGTGTGCCACACCTTGTTGGTGTCGTTGACGCTCATCTCGATGCTGGTCAACTGCACGTCGACCGGAATCCCCGGTCGTCCGCCCACCTTGACCAAGAACTTCCCGCGGCCTGGGGGTGCGGCTTCCCTGTTGGTGCTGGGGTCCCACGCCGGCGGGTCCTGCCATCCGATGAGGAGGTCTTGTTCGGCCTGCGACATCGGGATGGCGGAGGTGAGCATCGGCATTTCGGCGGACGGCAGCCCGCCGCAGATCACCATGCCGGACCGCTCGACGAATCCGCGCGCCTTCATCCTGTCCGATTCATCAGCCAGCGCCATGAGGTCGCTCATCGTGTGAGAGATCATCGCCATCCCGACGCCGCGTTGACGGTTCAGCCGTGTCAGCGCGTCGACCCGGTCGACCATGCCCCGGCCGGCGCGCAGCGCCCTCCACAGTTCGTCGAGGATGACGAAGTAGTGTCGCCGCGGTTCGAGGCCGGCGTCCGCCAGGGCGTTCGCGACGTTCACCGTTCCGAAGCCGGCCGACCAGCATGCCAGCAGGGTCGCGGCTTGCAGTTCGACCTCGGAGTCGTCGATTCCGCTGACGTCGTAGACGACAGCGCGGTCGCGGCGCATCGGATTGGTTGTCTGCTCGGAGAATGTGCGGCCGAGTCGGCCACCGCCCACCAGGCCGATCAGTGAGGCTTCCAGGTTCTCGGTGATGGCCTGGTAACGGTCGTTGTCGCCGCGGTCGAGGGCGACCATGCGGACGTCCTCAGGGCCTTCTTGGATCACGCGCAGCAGATCGGCCAGCACCGGCACGCCGTGGTGGTGGCGATCGTCGAGGACGCGAAGAGCCCGATCGAGAATCGTCTCTTCGCGGTCGTTCGGCGGATCGTTGCGCAGGATGGCGATCAGGGCGGCCACCATGGTGAGCCGTCGACCGTGGGCGTCGGCCAGGACAGCGGCGCGCGCTGACCCGGTCAGCCTGTCGGCGGCTTCGTGGGCTTCGCCGGGGTCGAGGACGTTGATCGAACCGCGGCCGCGGCCGATCGGAATCACCTGGCCGCCCAGGGCTTCGATCAGGTCGACGTAGTCAGGTTTCAGGTCACCGAGGACCAATGGGAGGGCGCCGAACCCGGCCAGCCCGGTCGCCATGCGACGGACCATCGTGGATTTCCCGAGACCCGGTTTGCCTAGCACGAAGGCCGAGGGGTTGCTGATCAGCTTGGCCCGCTGGAACCAGCTGATCGGGTCGCAGCACAGCGTTGCGCCGGTCCCGATGTGACGGCCGACCGGCACGCCAACCATTGGCGTCCCTGTGCCGACGACCCACGGCCACAGCCCACAGACTTGCACGGTCGTGCCGCGCCACTCATCTGGTGCCTCGACGAGCACGGACTGACCGGCTCCCCGGCCGTACCAGCCCCGCGAGGCTGGTCGGAGCGGCCGCAGCGGAGCGTGACGAGGCTGTGACTCCTCGCCGCGCCACTTGCGGCCGGCCCGCTTCCCGGCTTCGTTCGGCTTCGCGGTCACAGTCGATCACGCACCTCGGTCGGCACCCGCAGGTGCTTGGTCAGGATGAGGCCCAGCGGCAGCGCGCCGATGAAGCCGACGTCCTGGGACCCGTACATGGGCCGCAGGCGCAGTCGTGCCGTCGCCGACAGGTTGTCGATCGCTGCGCGCGCCTCGGGCGCCTGGTCGACGTCGAGGACGGTTGCGGTCACCAGGAGACCGAAGTTGACCAGACCAGCGCCGGCGGCTTCCTCGGAGGCCGTTGTGGCGGCCTGGCGTACCGCCAGCGAGTCCCGCGCTGACGGCCGGTTCGCTGAGCTCGCCCGGAACTCGGCGCTGCGCAGGTCGGCCTCGACGATCGCCGCGGCGCGGGCGGCGTCGATCGGCTTGTAGAGGATCGTGACCCGCTTGCGGGCGATGTCGCGATGTGGCGCCAGGATGCGTGCCAGGACGCCCGACTGGACGTTGCCGCGTGGGGCCGATGTCATCGCCCACGTGATGCTGAACGCGCCCTCGTGGCGGTAGCCGTCCCAGGTCGACTCGGCTGCGCCCGGCCCGACATCGGACCAGTCCAGGCCCGTGGGGTTGCCTTGCGCATGGCACTCGTCGATCCACTGCTGGGCGTGCGGGTCGTAGGCCACCCGGACGACCTCGCACAGCTCCGCGGCCGCCAACGGGCGGGCCGCGCCCGCGCCGGTGGCGCCGAGGCTGTACGTCAGACCCGGCAGCCGGGCCGACAGGTCGCGGCCCACCTCGGCCGCTGGCCGCTTCTTCCCCGAGACCCGACCGGAGCTGTTGAACGTCATCGCGACGAACGCCCGCACCGTCGAGGAGCCGACCGGGTACAGGTGCACGACTTCGTCGAGCATGGCCCGGGCGAACTCGGGCGCCTGCGGATCGATGTTCAGGGCGACCTCACGGCGCAGCCGTGACCCAGTGTCCGGGCACGTCTCGATAGTGACCGAGATGGCCTCAATGTTGGGCTCATCGGCCAGGTGTGCCAGCCAGTGGCCCCAATCGGCCACCCAGGCGTCGATCTGCTCGACGTCGACCAGACTCGACCCGTCCGGCTCGGTGGCCAGGACCACCGTGTAGGTGTCGGCCGCCGGCGAGTGAACCAGGACGAACGGACGCCCGTAGGAGTCCTGGTGCTCGCTGAGCGTCAGCGCGGCGCCCAGGCCGGGGAGCTGATGCGTCCCCCACGGGGTCCGTCCGAGAGGCCCCGAGCGGTACAGGTGCGCCCCCTGGGAGCGGGCCTGCCACCAGCTCGCCTTGGCCGTCGACCGGGCCAGCAGGTTCTTCCCGTGGCGGTCCCTGACCAGGATGACCGCCAGGGACGCCACCAGGAGGAGCCCGACGACCAGGCCCCGCTCCAACCCGCCGAACATGATGACGATGATCATCACGATCAGGCCACCGAGAAGGATCGCGGTACCCAGCGAGCCGAGACCCATCAGGCCGGCCGATCCTGGCCGGCGCCAGTTTCCATAGGTGCGCGGCCCTCCGTAGGGCCGAGCGGTCTCAACGGCTGCCATCGGGGCCTCCTGTACTCGATTCACCAACAGAACGCGCAGCCGAACCGGCCGCGCTCAACGCACTTGCACCAGCAGCCACGGCGAGCCCAACAGGACCCGCGGCCGCCGCCGCACCACCAGCAGCCGCACCACCGGCGGCCGCACCTCCACCGGCCGACGCGCCAGCGGCGCCCGAGGCGCCACCACTTCCGGCGGCACCGGCCGCACCAGCTCCACCAGGGGACCCAGCCCCCGGGCCGCCAGCGGAACCAGCCGCCCCCGCCGGCGGAGCCGTCGAGGCGGACCCGCCGCCGCTCGACCCGCCGCCTGAGCCGCCACCGAGGAGCTGACCGATTTGAGCCGCACCCGTGGGCAGGGCGGCCGCCGCGCCGAGAGCCACAGCAGCACTGGCGCCGCCGCCGGCCAGCGGGCCGACAAGAGGCGTCACGAACCGCATCAGAGCCGGCAGGGCGACCAGGGCCAGCGCCATGAGCGTCAGACCCGTCAGGACGCTGATCAACCCGGTGCCGTCGTCGCGGAAGATGGACGTGCCGGCGAGCTTGAACGCCACCGCGTAGATGATCGCCGCGGCGGGCTTGTAAAGGATGAAGGCCACCAGCCAGGACAACGACTTCTTGAACCAGGACCGGCCCATCTCGGTGTTCGTGGCCGCCGCGGTCGTCGGCAGGACACCGGCCAGCACGACGAGCATTCCGCCACGCGCCAGCATCAAGATGATCTGGACGATCGAGACCAGGACGGCCACCAGGCCCAGGACGATGATCAGGATCGGGCCGAGTCCGCCGGTGACCGGGTTGGTCGTCAGCGCCAGCATCGCGGCCATGTTCCCGCCGAAGCAGGTCCCGCCCGTGTTGGTGACGTCACAGTCCAGGCTGCCGTTGATCAGCCACACCGCGAACCCGTCCGCGGCGGCAACCAACAGGCCGATGATCGTCAGCCCGGCCCCCGACACCACGATGAGCGTCATGAGGCTGCGCACCAGGTCCAGACCCGCCTGCGCTCTTTGCTCCCACGCCATCTTGATTGCCCCGACGATGACCGAGGCGACGGCGGCCGCCGCCATGTACCACCACATCGAGTTCTGCACGTACGCGACAGCGGGAGAACCACCCGAGTTGGACTGCGGGACCAGGGCCGCGATGATCGCGGACGCCGACGAGACGATCAGCACCGAGGCGAAGATCCACCCCAGACGGCCGAGACGCTCTGCCCGGTGATGACGCCGGGCGAGGGCCATCTGCGCCCCGAGCGCCATCAGACTCAGGATCGCGATCCCCAGCGCGATCCAAACGAAATAGCTCAGCACGGTCGTGACCCCACCGGCGCTGGGGGCCGATGCGCCAGCGGCCTGACCGCTGCTGCCCCCACCGCCCGTGAGGTTCGGGGTCGGCACGTTCACCCAGATTGTGCCAAGCGAGGCCAGTGCCTTCCCGACCGCTTCGAGCACCGCGTTCGCGGTGTTCGTGAGCGCATCACCCAGAGCGGACGAGGCGAACTCCTTCGCCTTGCAGGTGACGTCGAGCCAGTCGCACGCCATCTCAGGCTCCGTTCCACTGGACGTACCCACCTAGGTCGCGGATCTGAACAGGCTGGTTCGCCAGTTCACCGGCGTCCGTCAGACGGAACTTCCAGTCTCCGCTTGACCACTCCAGCTCCCAGACGAGGGCGCCGTAGGCGCCGTTGGTCGTGCGGAACGCGATGTCCACTGAGGCGCGGTTGCCGGTGTAGCTGAGGACCCGAAACCCCATGACCTGAATTCGTGTTCCGCCACCGGAACTGCTCGGTGCCGCCATCGCCTTGTCGCGTCCCGGGCCGGGGAGCGCGGAGCCCTCGGCCACACGCGGCGCCAGACCTGGCTTGGAACTCATCGCCAGGAGATTCGCTCCTGCGAACACTGCGCCTTCCGGGGTGTGGGCGAAGCATCGACGGTAGCCGTCATCCTCGATGAGGCCGGGACCGGCGGCATTCTTCGGCGCCGCGGTGGTGCCTACGAGCGTCCAGGTGGCCTGAGGTGCCTTCGTGAGCGTCCCGGAGGCCGCGTAGGCGGTCAGGCCGCAGATGCTCGGCTCGGGCGCCGCAGTGGTGGCCGTCGTCGCACCCGGGGGTGTCGAGACGGCCACCGTCGCCGGCGGGGTGGTCGGGTTGGGCCGCCCCAGGACGTTGGAGACGGCCACGCCGCCACCGAGCACGGCAAGCAGTCCAACGACGACTGCCGAGGCGACGAACCCGCGCGTGCGGAACGGGCTGGGAGATTCGTTGGTGCCGGACATTGGCTGTCTCCTTCGGGGGTCAGGGCGGTCTAGGCGCCCGCGAGGGCGGTGACGAGGCTGAACGCGCCGGCGATGACGGCCACTCCGGCGAGGGCGTAGCCGATGCGGGCGCCGTGCTCACCGCCCTCGCCACGTCGGTGGGAGACCGCCATGATGGCGCCAGCCACGATCAGGCCCAGGACGCACAGACCCAGGGCGATCCACTTGGCCCAGCCCATGATCGAGATGAATCCGGCCGATCCGGGCGGGGCCGTACCGGCGCCGGGGTTGGGGATGTCCAGGGGTATCAGCGGCAGCACCAGAGGTACTTGCCCGATGAGTTCGACGAGGCTCGTCATGGGGGTCATTCCTTCCTGAGGGAGGTGATTTCGTCGACCGGGGCCGACGCCAGTGAGCGAAGCTCGCTCACGAGGTTCTTGTACTGCCGGGGCAGCTTGGGGTCCGGGTCACCGAGGCGCAGCGACTCGGACCAGGGCAGCTCCCAGCGGCGGGGTGCCCCGCCGCTGATGACCTTCATCAGGTCGCGGAGCGCACGCGGAAGGCGGCCTGGCGCGTCGGCGACGAGCACCAGGCCGAGAAGATTCACCCGGGGATCAACGCCCCCGCCAGCCCATTGCGTGAGCGCAACCTGGGCGGCGAGGAGACCGGCGGCGTGCGTCCGGGTCACCAGCACGACAGGCAGCACGCGGGAGGCCGGCTCGTAAGGATGCGGGACCGGCCAGAGCCGGCCGCACGCGCCGCCGGCGAGCTGCGCGATCGTCGAGGCGCCCGCACCGCCGTGGACGCCGACGACGCACAACGGCACGCCGGCGGGGGCATCCATGTGGCCCAGGCCCGTCGTGACAGCGGGCACGTGAGCCTGCGGTGCCCAGGGGCCGGTGGCCGGCGAAATTCGTTGAGACGCGCCAGGGGCGGTCTGGTCGTGGGCTAGCCTCGGCGCCGTAAGTCGTGGCAACCCACCCTCATCGTGGCCACGAACGTCCTGCACATCGGCCGGGACTGGAACCACCACATCGTGGGCAATGTTCTTTGGCATACCTGCATACTGCCACAGAACGGCACCAGTGCAAACCAGACGCCACGAAATAGCCACCCCGCGCCATGAGAGTAGACAAAACGCGATGAATCTGGACACAATGGCACCGAGGCGCGCGCGCCTCGCCTCCGTATCTGTTTGAACTGTGCGAGGAGACGTGTCAGCCATCACACTTGAGCCCGTGCATAACACGGCCGATCAGCCCGAACCCGAACCGAGCGCGCAGCTCGACATCACCGATGCGCGCTCATGGCCCGAGTTCCTCCGGATCGAGGAGGCCGCCTATGTACTTCGCGTCAACCGTTCGACGGTTGACAAGGCGATTCACCGCGGACTGATACCCGTGGTGCCAGGGCTCACCTCACGGTCGACACGTGTCCCGAAGGCAGCTCTACTCAGGGTCGTGGGCGAGGCAGCGTTCTCAGGAGGTAGCCCCGACTCCGACTAGGAGAGCCCATGCCCAACCAAGCCCGTCTAGCCGCCGCAGCCCTCGGGCTGCTGCTCATCGCCGGATGCAGTGCGCAGCCAACACCGCCGCCAGCGACGGCCACAGCGACCAGCGCGACGCCCTCGCTGTCCCCTGCGCCCTACGGTGTCCCGGAGCAAGACGACGGCGACCAGCGCGCCGGCGGCAGCACGGCGACGCGGACACCGGTCACCGTGCCCACGACGGACGCCGCTCGTCAGGACGCCGCGGCGCTCGCCATCAAGGCGATGACCCTCTACGCGCGGCGCGACGTCGCGCCCGCGCAGTGGATCGACGACCTGGCCGCGGTCCTCACCGTTCAGGCCGCTCAGGACTACGCCGGCACGGACCCAGCCAACGTTCCGCCCACCGCCGTCACCGGCCCGGCGAAGGTGATCGCGACCGACAGCGCGTGGCTCGCCCGCGTCCAGGTCCCCACCGACGTCGGCCTGTACCTCGTGACGCTCAGCAGGACGGCCGATGACCCCACCTGGCGCGTCGTGCGCTTCACCCCGCCCGAGCAGGCAGGGGACTAGCGATGGACGATCAGAACCAGGCCGCGAAGCGGACCACGATCGCCCTGCTGCTGACCCCGCTGTTGCTGATCGGCATGGTGTTCAGCGGGCTGCTGATCATGACCGGCGCAACGCCGGCGCCCTGCAACCTCTCCGGTGCTGCGGTCGCAGTCGACCCCAACAGCGTCCCGGACGGCCCGATCGCCGGCTACAACCACGAGCAGCTCGTGAACGCCGCCTACGTCATGCTGGCCGCCCAGAAACTCGGCCTGACCGTCCGAGACCAGCAGATCGGCGTCATGACCGCCATGGGCGAATCCAGCCTGCGCGTCCTCGACTACGGCGACGCCACCGGACCCGACTCTCGCGGTCTCTTCCAACAGCGCGACAACGGCGCCTGGGGCACCCTCGCCGACCGCATGGACCCGTTCATCTCGGCGACCAGCTTCTTCAAGGTCGAGATGACCGTCGCCGGCCGCGAGACCATGCAGCCCACCATCGTCGCCCACACCGTGCAGCAGAACGCCGACCCCTACCACTACGAGAAGTGGTGGGAGCCCGCCGGCCTGGTCGTCCAGGCCCTCGCCGGCGTCAAGCCCATCAGCGGCACCCAGCCGACCACGACCGCAGACGGGTACAACCTCGGCCCCGTGCAGCCCGTCACCCAGGCCATCGCCAACACCCTCGGCCCGCAGTTCGGCATCAAGACCATCGGCGGCTACCGCGACCCCGCGGCCGAGCAGTACGACCCCAACGGCCACCCGGCCGGCCTGGCGCTCGACTTCATGATCAACGACATTCCCAACGGCGTCGCGACCGGCCAACGGCTCGCGGACTACCTGGTCGCCAACGCCAGTGACATCGGCGTCAAGTACGTGATCTGGCAACAGCACATCTGGTCCGTCGCCCGCGCCGACGAGGGATGGCGGCTCATGGCGGACCGCGGCTCCCCTACCCAGAACCACATGGACCACGTCCACCTGTCCCTGGACGCGGATGCCGCCGGCACGATGCCGACCAGCGCGTGCCAGGCGAAGCTCAACCAGAGCACGACCGGCTGGACGCGACCTAGCGACGGGCCCCTCGGCAGTCCCTACGGCTGGCGCATCCACCCGATCTACGGCACCCGAAAGTTCCACTACGGCCAAGACATGGGACCCGGGTGCAACGCCCCCATCTGGGCGGCGAACGGCGGAACCGTCATCACCGCCGGTGCCGCCTCCGGCTTTGGTCACCTCATCGAAATTGACCACGGCGGCGGGGTCGTGACCCGGTACGGACACATGTACGCCGACGGCGTCCTGGTCCGCGTCGGCGACCAGGTCACCTCAGGCCAGCAGATCGCGCGCATCGGCAGCGACGGCCTCTCGACCGGCTGCCACCTCCACTTCGAGGTCCGCGTCAACGGAGTGAACGTCGACCCGATGGAGTTCCTACGCCAGAACGGCGTAGGAATATGATCGCGACACGCCGGGGGTCTGGATATCCAGCCCCCAGCATGGAGTTATGCAAGGATCGCGCCATGGCCTCCGCCAGCACCCACCGCAGCCCCGAGCGAAGCGCGCAGGTCGCGTTCCGACTCAGCAGGGCAGACCGCGATCATCTACGCGTCCAGGCAGCCGCGGCCGGCGTCACCGTGCAGACCTACCTCGAACGCATCGTCCTCGGCCGCACCTACGCCGAAGACCTGCCTCCCGGCCCCACACGAGCCCACACCCGACAGGAGTCCCTGCCCATGACCGGATGATCTGAGAACCCCCTCAGACACAACGACGAAGGCCCCCGCGCCAACGGGAGCCTCAGTCAAGTGTTTGGGAGTCCGACTGCCCATCGGACCACCGAGATAAGCCCTTCACTACAGCTAGCGAAGTGGCTGCGAGACCCGGAATCGCTCCAACCCAAGGAGTTGCTCAACCAAAGGAGTCGCTTTGTGCTGCCTACGATAACACCCTGCCCTGACGAAACGGAACCAGGTTCGGTCCGCGTGGCAGCCGCGTCGGCGCGGCGCTACTACCGGCCGAGCGTCGGCCCACGGGACACCCGATCGCCGCTGCGGCCGACCCGTCAGGGCCGCGCCTGGCGCCCTGAACCCAGCCCCGCCGTGCCCGCTACCGTCCCTGTCTGGTCAGGAGCGAACGCCTGGCTGGCCAGCCTCGGCGAGGCCCTGAAGAGCACCCGTGGCGACGAGCTGCGCAGTGCCGCCCACGTGCGCGTCGACACCGTGCTCGACGTCGCCGCGGTCGACGCCCGCGCCGCCGACAGCCGCACCGGTCGCAACGTCTCAACCGCCCACGAGACGGTCGCGGCCGAGCTGGGCTGCTGCGCCAAGACCGTGCAGCGCGCCCGCGTTCTCATCGAGGCCTTGGGCTACGCGCTTACCGAGGCCGTGGGCCGCTACCTGACCGCCGAAGAACGAGCCGCGGCCGCCGGCGTCCACGGACAGCAACAGCGCCGCATGGCCTCCCACCGAGCACTCACGCTCCCCCGACCTCAACAAGATGTCCACCTACCCCGTAGGGGTCAGTCTTTTTCGTCAGGTACCTCACGTAGTGGGTTACCTAAGTGCGCGCTGACGCGCGCGGAGGCCGCTCCGCGGCCGGCAGCGAAGAAGAGGGTGCCCCGCAAGTGCCTGGACCGGCCCAGCTTGAGCGTCCAACGACTGGCCGCGGCGCTGGTTCAGCGACTCCCCTGGCTCGCCGGGACCCATATCTGGGCACTGTGCCGAACCCTGAGCGCACTAGGCATCGACGACACCGGGTGGACCGCGCAGGATCTGATCGACATGCTCGACCACCGCAACGTCGACCTGGGCCTGTACAGCATCCCTGGGTCATCCCAGCGGGCGCCCTTGGCGCTCTTTGCCCACCAGGTGCGATCGGCCGTCCCTGCCGACGTCGAGCCGCCCCGAGCGCGCCGGCGCCGCGAGGCTGAGGCCGCGGCCGCGGAACGCGCCCGCCAGCAGGCCGAACGCGCCGCCCTTGAGGCTCAGCTCGCGGCCGAGCGGGACGATCCCGAGGTGCAGGCCCGCATCGCAGCCACGAAAGCCCGCATGCGCGAACACCTCGCCGAGGCGCGCATGCGGTCGCGCTGGCGGCACTGACGTGCCGGAAACCCCTGGTGCTGAGATTCCCCGTCCTCCTCATGCCGAATCGTTACACGACCAGCCCAGGCGTCAAGCCGCTACGCGGCCAGCTCCCCCGCAACAATCACGGCGCGCTCCGCTCCTCCGTCGCTCCACTTATCCCGCCGAGATTCTTGCTCCCCCACTGCCCTACGGGTTGACCCCTGGCCCGCTCGTGTAAGGCGGCAGTTATGAGGAGGATGGGGCAGAATGGCCCACTTTGCCCGCGTGCGAGTAGCCTCGTTCCCCACTCCACTAGGAAAAACACCGAAGAGAACCGTTCCGACGGATTGACTTCATTGAACAGATAGAATAGAATAGAGGTATCAACACGGGGCAGGCCCCCACTACCACCAGGAGTCACCATGTCGCGCGAAACCCTCACCCACCTGAACACCCAGACCCTCATCGGCTACACCGAGAAGCGCGGCAACGCCTGGCACTACCGGGCCGAGGCGCAGGGCGCCGAGTCCAACCACTACGCGGGCGCGATCCCGGTCCCCGACGTCTACCGTCGCCTGTTCGACTGGACGGCGTTGGAGGCCGAAGTTCACGCCGTGGCGCTGACCGATGACGGCGTGCTGAACGTGACCGATCCCACGCGGAAGGCGATCGTCCGCAGCGACACCGGCGCCGTGCTGGGCATCTTCAAGGACGGCTACCAGGTGCACCGCTATGACGAATGGCTCGTGCGCAACGTCGAGAGCATCCTTGACGCCGAGCTGAAGATCGGGTCCGCCGGCCTGCTCCGTGGCGGCGCCGTCGCATGGGTCCAGGTCGAGATGGAAGACACACTGACCGTCGAGGGCGTCGAGTTCCGGCCCTTCCTCACCGCGGCCACCTCGCTAGACGGCAGCCTGGCTAGCACCTACCTGACCGGCGCTCAGGTCGTCGTGTGCGACAACACCTTGTCGGCCGCGCTGGGGACCTTCGACAACAAGATCAAGATCAAGCACTCCCGCCACAGCCTGGGCAAGCTGGCCGACGTCCGCGACGCCCTGGCCATCGTGCACGGCGTCGGAGACGCCTTCAGCCTCCAGGTGCAGCAGCTCGTCAGCGAGACCGTGGACGCCGGCCGGTGGGACCGGTTCGTCGGCGCCTACACCGCCCCCAGCACCGACAGCAAGCGCGCGCAGACCAACGCCGCAGACAAGGCCGTGGCGCTCAACCGGTTGTGGCACCACGACGAGCGCGTGACCCCCTGGCGCGGCACCGCCTACGGCGTCCTGGCCGCCGTGAACACCTGGGCGCACCACGAGGCCGAGGTTCGCGGAGCCGACCGCGCCACCCGCAACACCGAGCGCGTCGTGAACGGCAAGATCGACGAGCTGGACGCCTACACCATCAAGGTGTTGGCCACCGTCTGACCCGAGAGCTGGGAGGCCGGAGTTCACCGCTCCGGCCTCCCAGGTTTATTGAACACATCGACCATATCAACTAGTTAGAACGGATAACAACCATGGCCGAAGAACTCTGCGACTACATGGCAGGCGGCGTCTGGCTCACCGGCCCGTGCTCGCTCTCCTCGCCCTGCCCCGGCCCGCAGGCCGCACCCGAGAAGCACAACGAATTGTGTTGGTGGCGATCGAACACCCAGCCACCTCCCCCACGTTCGCACTCTTGCCGTGGCGGCAACGCGTGCCCCATTCACCGCACCAACTGACTAGGTCGAACAGATAGACACGAAGGGTGTCGCTCTCATGACAACGGCCGAACTCATCGCCCGCGAACAGCGGGCCGCACTCCTGGCCGACGTCGACGCGCGCCGAGCGATGGCCGAGGGCGACGTACTCACAGCGGAGGACCGCCGGCGGGAGGCCCATGAGCACCGCGACGTCGCCGAGTATCTGAGCCATCGAGGCGACGCCGGCCCCCACCGGAACTAGAACCAGTAGGGGCCGACCGCATCAACACGACGCACGGTTACCAGCCGGACGCCACGGACGAGCCTAGCGGCCAGAAATCCACAGACTCCACCGATTGACCTTATTGAACATATGGGATATACTGAACCTATCAACACGACGGGATCGATCCCCGCCGCTACCCCGAAGGAGAACCCCCATGTCCTACCTCAGCGAGACCGGCAATCTGGCCAGCGCACCCGAGCTGCGCACCTCCGCCAAGGGCACCACTTGGTGCAGCGCCCGCGTGATCCACAACTACCGCGAACAGGACCAGGCCGGCACGTGGCACGACACGGCCACCATCGCCTACGACGTCGTCGTGACCGGACGCAAGGCCGAGCAGCTCGTCGCGGCCGCCGAGTCCGGCGGCAACATCGGCATCGCCTTCGCCGGCAAGTACCGGGTGAAGAACTTCAAGCGCAACGACGGTTCGGCCGGCATCGCCTACGAGGTCATCGCTGACCAGATCAGCGTCCTCCTCGGCCAGGACGTCACCCTCGCCAAGACCGGGCACGCCACCGCCGAGGACGAGCCCGCCTAAGCCCTGGGGGGGGTAGGGGGAGTGAGGGGGTCAGGATCAACCCGACCCCCTCCGCCCTCCACACTGGCCCCACCAAACAGACTGACCAGATAGAACGGATAGAAACCATGAGTTCGACAGTCGTCCCGGAGGGATGGATAACCCAGACCGGCGCCAACGGCGTGGAGCACGCGGTGACACCGGCCGGCACGTGCACCACCTGCGGCCGTGACCATCGGTGGGACTGGCCCCACGAGCGCCCCACGGGCACCGCGGCCGCCGACGTTGAGACGCTGACCGCCCAGCTCGACGAGCTGCGCGCCCTGGCGTCCGGGAGCGCCGCATCGTGACGATCTACGCCGTCGCTCTCGCCAAGGGTGGGAGCACCAAGACCACTACCGCAGCCGAACTCGTGCATGCACTCGCGGCCGGCGGCCGCCGCGTTCTCGCGCTCGACCTCGACCGGCAAGGCAACCTGACGACGCGGTGCGGCGTGGGCCGGAACGCCGAGGTGGACGCCGTCGCCGCCGACGTCATGAAGGGCGACGCGGCCGCGGAGGAGGCCGCGATCGAGGCCCCCACCATCGCCGGCGCCCACGTGATCGCCGGCACTCAGGCGATGGCCAACATCGAGCACATGCCGGAGGCCTCGGCGTCGCTGCGCGACTACCTGCCCACGCTGACGGCGTGGGATGACATCGTCATCGACACCCCGCCGGCCCTCGGCGTCATCACGCTTGCCGCCCTCGCCGCCGCCGACGTCGTCGTGGCCGCGGTCGCGTGCGAAGGCGAGGCGTACGAGCAGCTCGACCAGCTCGCAAAGTTCCTGCACCAGCGGGTCGCCCGGCTACGGCCAGGCGCCGGCATCGGATGGGTCGTGCCCACCCGCTACGACGCCCGCCGCATCCTTGACCGCGAGGTTCTCGAGATGCTCACCGAGCGCTACCCGGGCAAGGTCACCCCACCCATCCGCGAGGCCGTCGCGGCCCGCGACTCCTACGTTGCCCGCCAAACCGTCACCGCCTACTCGCCACGCAGCGGCATCGCCCAGGACTACGCGGCCGCCATGGCCGCCATCATCCAACCGATTGAACAGAAGGGATAGTCAGAACATGACCACCAAGCGCCGGAGCCTCAGAGACTTCGACGACGACGCCATGGCCGAACCCATCGTGACGACCAACCTGACCCCCGACCCGGAACCCCCGGTGGCCCCCCCGCGGCCGGAGACGGCGCCCAGGAGCCCGCGCGCGACCAAACCGGCACCCAAGGCCCGCCCAGCCACCACGCCCGTCCCCAGCGCGAGCATGACCCGCACCGGTATCTACTTCCGCCCGTCGACCTTCGACGATGCCAAGAGTGCCTATCTGATCGATCTGGACCGGCACCCCGATGCGCCCGACAGCATCGCTCGATGGATCGCCGGCGCGCTAGACCAGCACGCTGCCCGCACCAGCGAAGACCGCGCCCGCATCGCCGCAGATCTCCCACCTGAACCGCCGGCCGAAGGCTCAGGCTTCACCCGATCCTTCGACCTCCCGGACGCCGTCATCGCAGCCCGAGATGCGGCGATCGCCCACGACCGCCGCGCCGGCCGCACATCCTCGCGCAGCTCGTTCAGCACCGAAGCGATCAGGAACGCGATCGAACACGCACGCCAAGCGAACGGGGGAGTGCTGCCCACGCCCCCGGCACGACTCCCCAACAAGCCCGTCCGCTAGGGAAAACGGCAGACCGAACAGATAGGACAGAACTCATGAATGACTGGACCACGACGATCGGCACCCACCCTGCCAATCACCCTGAGCGGCCTGTCCTGTGGGCGCAGGCTGTCGACGTACTCACCCGCGCGATCCGACTCACACGCACCCGCAGCGATGGCACGGTGGAGCCGGCCGACTTCGCCGAGTTCCTGGCCACCGCGTTGGCCGCGGCAGCCGCCAACGTGGGAGGGCTGAACCGAGTGATCGCTGGCCGTCCCGGATCGTGGGAGGCCTCCCACGTCGAAGGTCTCCTTGCCGGGACTCTCGGCTACGACATCACCGCCGAGGACCTGGCCGCGTACCGCACCGAACCGGTCCAGGTGCCGCTCAACGTGGCGCAGCTCGTCGAGGACAGTGGCGCACTGCCAACTCTCGACGAGGCCGACCAAGCGATCCCGTGGCCCGGGACCGGCGACGGCAGCTACGAGCACCCCCACGGGGAGGGCGCCACAGGTGACGAGCTGGACGCCCGAGAGGCCGCCACCGACGAGCTGCGCGCACGCTACGCGGCCGCCTACGCCCGGTACGCGACCGCATTCGGCGCCGCCGTGCTCGACGAAGCTCGCACGATAGACGGCTTGCTCAGCCCGGACCCCGATGGCAGCAGCCGGCGGGCGCTGCGAGTGCCGGTCGAGGTAGTCGCCGAGACCGACCCGGAGGAAGCGTGGAACGACTTGGTGAACCCCGACGAGTGGGAGAGCGACCCGCTCGTCTGGCGGCTCTGGTCGGCCGCACGTGAACGCACCGGCACACCCCAGCTCGACCGATGACCCCCGATCGGGTGATCCTGACGATCACGCAGCTCGACACCCCGCAGGCAACCCTTCCGCCGGGCGTTCTCCGGGTGATCGACACCGACGCAGACGGCCTGATCGAGGCCGCCAGCGCGTGCGTCCGGGAGTACGTCCTAGGCGATCGAGGTGAACGACTCCTCGGCGGCGTCGCTGACACCTTCGCAGTCGTGGACCCGCCGCCGAGCGGCTTCGTGGCACTCATCAACAAGCCGACGGGCCTGCTGTTCCTCGCGACATGGCCATGGGGTCATCCCGAGCACCTTCTTCAACAACTCGGCCTCCCCGTGTGAACCCGACTCAGTGACGTTCGGTTTCGAGTCGCGCGCCGGGCGCCGCGTGCGTCGCGGCGGAACTCCACTCGAAAAGCCGACTCGAAATATCGATGTACGAAAGTCACCTCAACTGCGCACTTTCGAGTGCGAGGCACGGAAGGATCGATCCCATGACTCACCCAGCCACCACTTCCCGGGCGAAGGACGTCGCCGGCGTGTTCGCGTACCTGTACAGCCGTCGCTGATCACCTCGCAGGTGAGCTGGGGTTACGCGCGCGTCTCGACGACGGACCAGGACACGGGTCCGCAGTTCGAGGCCCTGCGCCGCGCCGGTATCGACGCTGAGCGGATCGTCACCGATCAGGCGTCCGGGACTCGTGAAGATCGACCCGGGCTGACGCGGTTGCTCGACGAGCTGCGCTCGGGTGACGTCTTGACCGTGTGGAAGTTGGATCGGTTGGGCCGGTCGGTTTCGCATCTGGTCGCCGTCGTCGACGACCTCGGACGCCGCGGCGTCGAGTTCCGCTCGCTCACGGAAGCGCTGGATACGACGACCGCCGGCGGACGCCTGCTGTTCCACGTGATCGCGGCCGTCGCGCAGTTCGAGCGTGAGCTGACGGTGGAGCGGACTCGGGCGGCGTTGGCGGCCGCGAAGGCGCAGAATCGCCAGCTCGGGAGGCCCAGCAACGTGAATCAGCACCAGTTCCGGTTGATTCATCAGATGGCGGCCGCGGACAAGACGCATGCGGTGATCGCGGCGAGCACCGGCTTGTCGAGGGCCGTTGTGGGCCGGGTGTTGCGCGGTGAGATTGCGTCGCTGGATCGGTTCTCGCGGGAGACTGAGCCAGGAGCCCTACCCCTGTTCGAGGAGACATCATGAGCATCACCCCTGAAGAGTCCCGACGTCGAGCTGACGACGTCGCGCGCATCGCGCACAGCACCGAGATGGAGGGCGGGCACGTCCCAGCCGAGGCGCTTGCCGACCTCGACGAGTATGTGGCCGGCCGCATCGAGGAGGACGAGCTGATCCGTCGCGGCCGCGCTCGCTTTGGTCTCGCCGAGGGCGCCGGCGATGAGCCGCGTTGAGTTCATTGACGTTGATTCTGATCGCTTGTGGACGGTCGGATGGGAGCCCCCGCTACAGACGTGGTTTGCGTCGTACGAGCCGTGGCCACCGGACCCTCAGCGGTCGGACGACACCCTCGTAGACGTGCTCGGGACACGTCCCGGTGAGGTCGCTTCACCGGGGGAGCTGTTGGATCAGCTACGCGATCGCCACGGCGTCACCCCACCCGCTGAGGTAGTCCAGGCGTTAGCTGATCCGAGCGTCGGCGCGTCCAATACGGTCGTGCGTCTCTGGCGTCCCGAGATGGCGGGGTTGCCGCCCTGGGCAGTTGGTTCGGAGTCGCAGCGATGGGATGGCTACCTCGACCTGAACCACTATGACCCGCTCGTCGGCCAGGGCGTGCTTCGCAACCTTGTAGGCGCGACGACCTACGACGAGCTGCGTCATCGTGAGGACACCTTCGTTGGCTACCGCGGTGCCACGCTGCGCGCTCACGGAATCCCGGCGAGTTACGATCTGGCGGGAATGCAGAGCATTCACCGGCACCTCTTCCAGGACGTCTACGGCTGGGCTGGTGAACTGCGCACCGTGCCTATAGCGAAGGGTCAGGCGTTCGTCGCGCCGCACCAGATCGAGGCTGGGTTCGCCCAGGTGGCCGAGCTGATCCGTGACACCGACCGGCTGCGCACGATTCCCCTGGCGATGTACCCCGAGAGTCTGGCGCGGGTCTACCACGTCGTGAACACGATTCATCCGTTCCGTGAGGGGAACGGTCGCACGCAGCGCGAGTTCGTCACTTCGTTGGCCCGAGAGGCCGGCTACTCAATCGACTGGAAATCGGTTCCTGGACGTGTCAACGACTATGCGTCGGAACGGGCGCGCACCGGGGACCTGGCGCCCATGGAGGCCATGTTCAAGCAGATTGTCAAGCCCGATTCGCAGGCCGCTGTAGCGCCGTCTGCGAGCCTGCCGGGGGCAGTGACGGCCGCCTACCCGCAGGCCGCCGCGCGCGCCACGCAGACGCAGCCCGGGCAGGCGCCGGGCTCGTCCTACCGGCCGCCGCAGCATGGCCGTGGGCCTGGCGTCAGCAGGTAGATCAGACAGCACTCTTCCCCCGTCCTCCTCATAACTGCCGCCTTACACGCTGACACCCCGGGTCAACCCGTAGGGCAGTGGGGGAGCAAGAATCTCGGCGGAGTAAGTGGAGCGACGGAGGAGCGGAGCGCGCCGTGATTGTTGCGGGGGAGCTGGCCGCGTAGCGGCTTGACGCGGGGTGTCAGCGTGTGACGATTGCGGCTGAGGAGGTCGGGACCCTCAACGCCTACTCGGCCACAGGTGCGGGCGCCGGAGGCTTAGGCTGCGCGCTCGCGCGACGGCGCACCCGCTCCTTCTTGGCAGGCTCGCCGATCCCGAGCTGACGCAGCTCGTCGGCAGTCCACCCATCCCGCAAGGCGCCGGCGTACAGGCGGACGTCCTCGCGCTCCGCGTCGGCAATCTTGACGCGCAGATCGACGATCTGTTGCCGCGCGTTGACAAGTGCGCGAACGGAAGCAATGCGGGAGTCGAGGAGTTGACGGGCGCGCGCCTCAGTGGCCGCGGGGTCGAGTGGGGTAGCCATGCCGATGATGATACGCGGACCCGGATGACGGATTTGCTGGCGAATCGACTAGAGACCAGCCGCACGCGGCTGACTCGGAGCCCCAGACGGAGCAAGCTATACAGTTAGCGGGGCTAACTGGCTCGATTTCTCGACAGGGCGTCGAGGCTGGGGCACACTGGTCGTGTGCGTTCCCCGCGTGAGCGGTGTCGCTGCGCTGGGCAGAGGGATGGTGAGTCATGACCGAGCAGCCGAAGGAGCCCCGGGAGGGCGCTCGGCGGCGGCGTGCGAACGTCGCCGGCGGCCGGAGGCACTCTCACGAGGTGAAGGTCACTCCGGAGGAGGAGGCGCTGCTGTTGGTGCGCGCCGAGGAGCAACGCGTGAGCATTCCGCGGCTGCTGGTTGAGTCCGCGTTGTCTCCGCAGGGGGAGACGCCGACTCAGCGGCGTGAGCTGCTGGCGGAGCTGTTCCGGTTGAACCGCCTGGTGGGCAGCATCGCCAACAACGTCAACCAGATCGCGAAGGCGACGAACGCGACGGGGGAGTTGCAGCCCGAGACGTCGGCGACGTTCGCAGCAGTCCGGCGGGTGAGTGGACGCATCGACGACACGATTGACCGGCTGGCGATGTCGTGATCCCGAACGTGGTGCGTGGCTCGCGCATGGGTGGGTTGGCCGTCTACTTGGCCGGGCCGGGCCGTGCGAACGAGCACACTGAACCTCACCTCGTCGCGGGTGATCCGTGTCTGATGGCGTGGTACGACGACAACACGCTGGACAGGGACGCCGCCTTGCAGATCGCGCGCTACCTCGACCAGCCGCGGACGGCGTTCGATGTCGAGGTGAGCGGCGGCCACGTCTGGCATTGCTCACTGTCGCTGCGCGCCGACGAGGGGCAACTGACTGATGAGAAGTGGGCGGCGATCAGTCGCGAGTTTGTCGACCAGATGGGCTTTGGCAGCGAGGATGACACGAAGGCGCCGTGCCGGTTCGTGGCCGTCCGGCACGGCGTGTCGAAGGCCGGCAACGACCACGTGCACCTGGTCGTGAACCTGGTCCGTGAGGACGGCACCAAGGCGTCAGTGCACAACGACTTCAAGCGCGCCCAGCGTGCGTGCCGCGAGCTGGAGAGCGCCCACGGGTTGCAGGGCTTGGAGGGGCCTTCGGCTGGCCGCACGACGCGAGGGTTCGACCCCGCCGAGCGAGAGGCCGCGGCGCGGCGCCGGGCACGTGCCCGCTTCGAGCAGGATCGGCGAGCTGGCGCCGAGACCCGCACGTGGGCGGCCCTGCCGTCTGCCGATCGGCAGACGATCGTCGGGGCTGAACTGGTGGCCGATCAACCACGGTGGGAGCTGGCCCGCCAGGTTCGCGCGTGCGCGACGGCGTCCGGGGATGAAGCGGAGTTCGTCCGCAGGATGCGCAGGCAAGGACTCCTAGTGCGGCCGCGGTTCGCCGAGGGCCACCAGGAGATTGTCACCGGGTACAGCGTGGCCGCGCGACCGCCGGCCGGTGAGCGTCCGATCTGGTACGGCGGCGGCCATCTCGCTCACGATCTGACGCTGCCTCGCCTTCGGTTGGACTGGCCCAACAGTGCCGAGGGTGCGACTGGTGCAAGCGCCGAGTGGACTGCGGCACGCCGCGGCCGCCGGCCCGCCGCCCCGGGACGCGAGATGCACGAGCCGGCGCCCGAGCTGTGGCAAACGATGGCGAGCGAGCTGGGCACGCTGCGCGAGCAGCTCCGCTCCGTTCCGATCGAGGATCGGGAGACGTGGGCTCGTGTTGCCCGGCAGACGTCCGGCGCCTTCGCGGCCTGGTCGGCGCGGGTCGAGCCGACACCAGGCCCGCTCGCGGCAACCGCGGACTCGCTGGCTCGGTCGGCGCAGCTTCGCTACGAGCGAGCCCGGCCCGTCAGGGCCGGGCTGCCCTCGGCCGCCGGCGCCGCTCTGCTGCTGATGTCTGCTGCCAGAGGTGGCCAGGGCGTCGCCGCGCAGATGGTGATGCTGCGTCAGCTCGCGAACCTGGCCAAGGCCGTCCACGACATGCACGTGGCCGCCGGGCAGGCCCGTCAGGCCGCGTCGATCGCGGACACCGTCCGTGGCCAACTCGCGACGGTGGGCGCCCGGCTGGAAGCCGACCAGCGAGCCTGGCAGGCCGTCGAGCTGGCCCGCACCGATCCTCAAGCGGCCGAGGCGGCCGCGCGCGCCCGGGCAGGTCTAGCGCCAGCCCAGACCATCACCGCGTCGCCCCTGCCGGCGCCGCTCACCACGCGGCCGCGGATCGACGTCGGCCCCACAGGACGACCTGGTGACCCCCGCCAGGCAAACGAAAGGTAGGTGGCTCTTCATGCCTGACATGGATGGCGACGGGATTGAGGATGCGCTGGAAGGTGTCGTCCGAGTGGCGATCACCGCAGCCGGGCGCGCCGGCGAGATGCTGGCTCGTGAACGCGAACAGCAGATGCGCCAGGCGCAGGCACGGTCACAGCAGGAGGCGGCCGAGTTGGCGTCCCGGCTCGCTGCGGAGCGGGACGCCGCGAGGGCGTCCCTGGCGCCGGTGTACCGGCCGGAGTGGTGGGATGCTGCCCAGCCTGAGGACATCGCTCGCGCCTACCAAACGGCGAGGGCGTGGAGCGACGTCGACCCGGAGGCGGTGCGAGCTGAACAGCGGATCACCGACGAGCTGCGCAACCGGTACGGCATCGACTTGCCGGCGTCGTCCGCGAGCGATCCGGCGGCTGTCCGGGAGGCGATGGACCGTGCCGAGGAAGCCCGCACCGCCGCCGCCGGCGAGCGGAGCACGGGGCAGAACGAGGTAATCGAGGGTGCGAGCGTGATCGCCGAAGCGGACGCCCTCGACGGCGTGGTCGACGAACTCGACCAGCGACGCCATGACGCGGGCCTCGACGACGTCCAGGGCATCGCGGACGTCCTGTCGGGTGCGGTGTCGCAGCCGATCGTGCACGAGGCTCAGGAGTCCACGGTGGGCGTCCTGGGTGCCAGTGCGGACGCCGACCAGCTCTCGGCTGGGGCGGCCGAGCTGGACGACCGGGGTGCCGTCTTGTACGACAGCGCCGACCGGCGCCAGGCGATGGCCTCACAGCTCGACGGCAAGGCTGATGCGGCCACCATCGATGCTCGGGTCCGGGCCGACGTCGCGCAGGGAGCGCCGGCGACGGATGCCACCAAGTCGGCATCCTCCCGGACGCCGAAGGCGCGCCCGAACCGGAACCAGTCGTCCCGGCAGGCGCAGAAGGGCCAACTGAGTCGCTGACCCGGTGCTGGACGTGCCCCTACGCCTCGCAGGGGCACGTCAACGCTTCGTCTGGTCGATGAAGCCAATCGTTGCGTCGAGCCGGGGGGCCCAGAAGAGGATGAGGCCCCTCTGCTCGCGGCCCGCTGGCGATAGATAGCGTGGGCGCCACCACCACCCGCTTTGAGGAGCACTATGGCCACCCGCACCACCGTTCACGAGGTGATCGAGGACTTCCGGTCGGCGTCGAACGTGGAGCGTGGCGAGAAGTTCGAACGGCTCATGGTCGACTACTTCTTCCTCGATCCGACGTTGGCGGTGGAGTACGACGAGGTGCAGCGGTGGCCGGAGTGGGATCACCGTGAGGGCACCCACGATTCGGGCATCGATCTGGTGGCGCGCAGCAAGTCGACGGGGGAGTGGACGGCGATCCAATGCAAGTTCTACGACCCGAAACGCACGCTCAGCAAGGAAGACATCGACTCGTTCTTCACGGCGTCCGGCAAGTCGTGGGACGGCGTGAAGTTCACGAACCGGATCATCATCTCGACGACGGACCGGTGGTCGCACCACGCCGAAACGGCCCTGTCGGGGCAGCAGATCCCGGTGCAGCGCATCGGCCTGGCCGACATCGCCGAGTCGCCAATCGATTGGATGCAGGTATCCAAGGCCGGCCTCGACTTCGAGCTGAAGAGGGCCGTCCGGTACTCCCTTCGGGACCATCAGAAGGACGCCGTCGCTGCGATCCGCGCCGGGTTCGCCGAGCATGACCGCGGCAAGTGGATTTCGGCGTGCGGCACCGGGAAGACGTTCACGTCGTTGAAGTTGGCCGAGGCGATGGCGTCCGACAACGGTGGCCAGCTGAAGGTGCTGTTCCTGGCGCCGTCGATCTCGTTGGTGTCGCAGTCGCTGCGGGAGTGGATGGCGCAGACCCAGACCGACATCCGCCCGTTCATCGTGTGCTCGGATTCGAAGGCGGGACGCCAGGCCGAGGACATCACCACCCACGACATCCCGCTGCCGACCACGGACGCCGCCCGGTTGGCGTCCGAGATGGCCAAGGTCGGACGCCGCGGCCGCCAGATGACCGTGGTGTTCTCGACGTATCAGTCGATCGACGTGGTCGCGCAGGCTCAGAAGGCGTCCGGTCAGGAGTTTGATCTGATCCTGTGCGATGAGGCGCACCGGACGACCGGCGTCACCCTGACCGGCGATCAGGGCGAGTCGGCGTTCGTGAAGGTGCACGACAACACGTTCCTGCCGGCCGGGAAGCGGCTGTACATGACGGCGACCCCGCGGATCTACGGCGAGGAGGTCAAGAAGAAGGCCGACGAGGCGTCCGCGATCCTCACCTCGATGGACGACGAGACCGCGTTCGGCCCCGAGTTCCACCGGCTCGGCTTCGGCGAAGCCGTCGAGCGCAACCTGTTGAGTGACTACAAGGTGATGATCCTGGTCGTCGAGGGCGACGCGATCGCCACCCATCTGCAGACCGCGCTCGCCGACGACAACAGTGAGTTGTCCCTGGACGATGCCGCGAAGATCGTCGGCTGCTGGAACGGCCTGGCCAAACGCACCACCGACCACGACTTCGGGGCGCATCCGGCGCCGATGAAACGGGCCGTCGCGTTCTGCCGCGACATCAAAGCCTCGACCGGGTTCGCGAAGGCGTTCCCCGAGGTCGTCGAGACGTTGACCGTGGACGCCGACGGCCCGGTCTGTGACGTACACCACGTCGACGGCACCATGAACGCCCTCATCCGCGCCGAACACCTGGCCTGGTTGAAGGCACCCATCCCCGAGGGCGAGTGCCGGGTCCTGTCGAACGCCCGCTGCCTGTCCGAAGGCGTGGACGTCCCCGCCCTGGACGCTGTCCTGTTCCTCCACCCCCGCAACAGCCTGGTCGACGTCGTCCAGTCGGTCGGTCGAGTGATGCGCAAGGCCAAGGACAAGGAGTTCGGCTACGTCATCCTCCCGGTGGCGATCCCGGCCGGTCTGGCGCCGGAGGAGGCATTGAAGGACAACAAACGCTTCAAGGTCGTCTGGGACGTCCTGAACGCCCTGCGGTCGCACGACGACCGCTTCAACGCGATGATCAACTCGATCGACCTCGACAAGAACACCAGCGGCAAGATCATCCTCGACGTCATCGGCAAGCGCGGCCCCACCGACGACGCCGAAGGCAAACCCCTCAAGAGCCGAGCGGACGCCGGCGGCGTCCAGTTGCCGTTGTTCGACCTGGGACAGTGGCGCGACTCGATCCTGGCCCGCATCGTGAAGCGCTGCGGCGACCGCGAGTACTGGGACGCCTGGGCCGACTCCGTCGTCGATATCGCCGCCAACCAGACGGCCCGCATCAAGGCGATCATCGCGGCCGGCGACCCGACGGTGGCAACCGAGTTCGACGCGTTCCTGAACGGGTTGCAGGCGAACCTGAACGACTCGATCAGCGCCGACGACGCCGCGAACATGCTCAGCCAGCACCTGATCACCAAGCCGGTGTTCGACGCCCTGTTCGAGCACGACAGCTTCGCCGCCCACAATCCGGTGTCGATCACGATGCAGCGCATGGTGGACGCCCTCGCCGGGCATGGACTGGACGCCGAGACCGCGAAGCTGGACAGGTTCTACGAGTCGGTCCGCAAACGCGCCTCCCAGATCGAGACCGCCGCCGGACGCCAGACCGTCATCCATGAGTTGTACGAGCAGTTCTTCAAGAAGGCGTTCCCGAAGCAGGCGGCCTCGTTCGGGGTGGTGTACACGCCGGTCGAGATCGTGGACTTCATCCTCCGCGCCGCCGACGACGTCTGCCGCCAGGAGTTCGGCTACGGGCTGACCGACGAGGGCGTCCACGTCCTCGACCCGTTCACCGGCACCGGCACGTTCATCGTCCGGTTGCTGGAATCCGGGATCATCCGCCCCGAGGATTTGGACCGCAAGTACGCCCACGAGCTGTGGGCCAACGAGATCATGCTGCTGGCCTACTACATCGCCTGCGTCAACATCGAGACCACCTACCAGGCCGTCATGACGACTCATCGGCCAGACGCCCGCCCCCAGTACTCGCCGTTCCCCGGCGCGACCCTGACCGACACGTTCCAGATCACCGAGGACGGCGACCGCGCCGACACCTCCCTGATCCCGGTGAACAACGACCGCATCGAGGCACAGCTCGCCGCACCGATCAAGGTCATTGTCGGCAACCCTCCGTACTCCGCCGGGCAGGGCTCCGCCAACGACGACAACGCCAACCTGCGCTACCCGACCCTGGACGCCCGCATCGCGGCCACGTACGCGGCCCGCTCGACCGCGACGAACAAGAACAGCCTCTACGACTCCTACATCCGAGCCTTCCGTTGGGCGTCGGACCGCGTCGGCAACCAGGGCGTCATCGCGTTCGTGTCCAACAACGGCTGGGTCGACGGCAACACCGCCGACGGACTCCGCAAGAGCTTCACCGACGAGTTCACCGACATCTGGGTCTACAACCTCCGCGGCAACCAGCGCACCGCCGGCGAGCTGTCCCGGCGAGAGGGTGGCAAGGTCTTCGGCTCCGGCGCACGAACCGGCGTCGCCGTTCTCGTCGCCGCCAAGCGAGCGACCGTAGCGCCGGGGTGCAGCCTGCACTACTTCGGCGTTGCGGACTATCAGACCCAGGAAGAGAAGCTCGCCGGCCTCGCGGCCGCGACCCTGCACAACATGGCCTGGCAGACCCTCGTCCCCAACGAATCCGGCGACTGGCTCAACCAACGCAACGACGCCTTCAACGACTTCCCCGCGCTAGGGACCAAAGATGCGAGTGAGACCGACCCGCGTCACTTCACTCTTCATTCCAGCGGGCTGAAGACCAACCGCGACGCCTGGTGCTACAACTTCGCCCGCACCCAGGTGGAGTCGAACATGGCGCGCATGATCTCGACGTACAACGCCCAGGCCACCACCTGCCAGGGCTCAGAAGGTCAACTCGATCGGGATCCCACGAAGATCAGTTGGAGCCGCGGTCTCGTCAGCGACGCGCTACGCGGCCGAACCCACGGATTCAAGGACGAGCGTGTCTATCGGAGCCTCTACCGACCCTTCACCCGTCAGTACGCGTACTTCGACCGGCCACTGAACGACATGGTGTACCGCCAAGAGTCGATCTTCCCGACTCCACGACACTCCAACGTCGGGATCTACCAGGTCGGAGATGGGTCAGCAGTGCCCTTTAGCGTGCTGCTGACCGACTGCCTTCCCGATCTCCATGTCACCGGCGCGGGCAGCGGAGGCCAGTTCTTCCCGCGTTGGACGTACGAGAAGGCGTCCGAATCGGAGCAGTCCTCGCTGCTGGCAGCGCCGGCGTCGGATGGCGATGTGGACGAGTGGGGTTACCGGCGCGTCGACAACATCACCGACGGCATCCTGGCGCTGTACCGGGAGAAGTTCGGGGCGCAGGTGAGCAAGGACGACGTCTTCTACTACGTGTACGGGGGGCTGCATTCGGAGCAGTACCGGACCACGTTCGCGGCGGACCTGAAGCGGATGCTGCCACGCATCCCACTCGCGGCGACGGCGTCCGACTTCTTCGCGTTCGTCGACGCGGGCCGCAAGTTGGCGGACCTGCACGTGAACTATGAGTCCGTGGAGCCGTACCCGCTGCACGAGCAGTCGGTGGCGGGGCTGGGTGACTGGGTGGCATACCGGGTCGAGAAGATGCGGTGGGCGGACAAGACGACGAAGAAGGCGATCGTCTACAACGCGCACGTGACGCTGGGCGACATTCCGGCCGGGGCGCACCGGTACATGCTGGGTTCGCGGTCGGCGCTGGAGTGGCTGATCGACCGGTACCAGGTGAAGACGGACAAGGCGTCCGGGATCGTCAACGATCCCAACGACTGGTGCCGTGAACACGACGAGCCGCGCTACATCGTCGACCTGATCAAGCGGGTGACCAGGGTCTCCGTCGACACCATGGCCATCGTGGACGCCCTCCCCGAGCTGCATCTGGGCTAGATAGAAAGCGACTGACAACTCTTGGACGAGTCCGCGTTCCAGCGTGCGCAACTCCGCGCCCGCGTAGTGGCCGCCTGGCTAGCTGGAGAGCGAACCGGCCTGATTGCCGTGCAGGTCGGCGTCCGGCGCCGCACCGTCTCCAGGATCGTGTCCTCGACACCTGGCCTGGCTGAGGAGCGTGCCCGCCGAGAGGCTCAGCGGCTGGGACGAGTCCGTTGTCGTTCATCTGCGGGGTCCTTTCGATCGGGAGTGCCAGGCGCTGGCGACCATGTCGGTTAGGGTGTGCCGCATCGCCCAGTCGAGGTCGCGGGCGGCGCGGTCTCCGTTCGCGACGATCCGGGGCGGGTCGCCGGCGCGGCGCGGGGCGACCTCGGCGGTGAACCGGATGCCGGTGACGTCGGCGATCGCGGTCATGATCTCGGCGACCGACACCCCCCTACCGCTGCCGAGGTTGTACGCCGCTTCGAGGGGTGCCCCGGCGGTGAGCCGCTCGGCGGCGGTCACGTGCGCGACGGCCAGATCCTGGACGTGGAGGTAGTCGCGCACGCATGTGCCGTCGGGGGTCGGGTAGTCATCACCGAAGACGCGAGGCGTCCGGCCGGCGAGGAGTGCGTCGAACACCAGGGGGAACAAGTTGTGCGGGCTGGTGTCGTACAGGTCGGGGTGGCCCGACCCGACCACGTTGAAGTACCGCAGCGACGTGTGCGCCAGCCCGGTCGCCTTCGCCTGGTCGGCCAGCAGCCACTCCCCGACCAACTTCGACTCCCCGTAGGGAGACTGGGGGTCCTTGGCGGTGTCCTCGGTGACCAGGGCGACGTCGGGCGTCCCGTAAACCGCTGCGCTGGAGGAGAACACGAGCTTGTCGACGCCCGCCCGCTGCATCTGT
>Ga0208823_1000404_pt1 | contig 37851 bp, 20 predicted proteins | sample AD_UKC075_MetaG_FD_184440 | JGI IMG/M metagenome (GOLD analysis project Ga0208823, IMG submission 184440) | Active sludge microbial communities of municipal wastewater-treating anaerobic digesters from USA - AD_UKC075_MetaG (SPAdes) (version 2) | ecosystem: Engineered > Bioreactor > Anaerobic >...
GGATCGTGGCGTAGGTGTTACGGATGGCCTCCATGGACGCGTCGAAGTCCAGCTGGGCCACCCGGATGAACAGGCAGTCGATGACCATGAGTTGAGCAATGCGGCTGCCCAGGGCGCCGGACCGGAAGCCGGTCTCTCGGGCAGCCGTGGTCAGCACGATGTCGGCGGCCTCGGTGAGGGGGGAGCTGCTGTGGTTGGTGATGGCGATGGTCGTGGCGCCCGCACTGCGGGCGAGATCCAGGAACGAGATGGTGTCCACGGTGGCGCCCGAGTGGGACAAGGCGACAGCCACGCAGCCCGGACCCAAGGTGGTGGCGGCGGTCCACGCCGCGTGGGAGTCGGGCCAGCGAAGCGCTGCTCGCCCGATCCGCACCAGTTTCTGTTGGAGGTCCTCGCCGACGAAGGAACTGGCGCCGAGGCCGAAGATGTCGATGCGAGTGGCAGCCGCGAGGGCATCGGCGGCCTTCCCTAGGGCGACGACATCCAGGACCTTGGTGGTGTCGGCGATGGACAGTGTCTCGGCGAGCGAGACCTTGGCGATGATGTCCTCGATGCTGTCCGAGCGATCGATGTCGCGCGGGGTGCCGGCGAACGCCGCCGTCTCGAAGGACTCCCGGGTGACCTCACGCAGCACGTCGTTGCGCAGGTCCTTGAACCCCTTGTAGCCCAGTCGCTTGCACAAGCGGATCACTGAGGTCGTTGAGGTCCCGCTGCGCTCCGCGACCTCAGCGATGGCCAGTTCAGCCGACGCTTCGGGGTCGGCGAGGAAGAGCTCCGCGATGCGTCGCTCACTGGCCCGCAGGTTCGGGAGCAGGGTGCGCATGGTCACGAGGGCGGTGGACTGCCCCCCCTCGGAGCGTGTCGTCGATGCGGTCATAGGACTTCCCGTCTTGGTGGTCACCAGACTCTAGTCAAGAGGAGGTAAGTCTAGTACATTTCGAACCGTCGACATGTAAGTTAGCGACCTACCACCCGGCGTCACCTCCAGCCTACGGAGGACCAACGACAACGGCTCGGTTCGAAAGGAGTTCTGATGGCTCGTCGTACACGCCTCTCGCGTGACTCAGTTCCGTTGATCAGTCTCGGCCTTGCCTTCGCTATGGCTGCCTCCGCGTGCTCGTCAGGCACGGGTGGCGCAGCGTCGTCCAACGCGTCCAAGGCTGGCGGGAGCCTGGTGGTTGGGATCACCAGCGACCCCGACAATCTCTTCCCCTGGAAGGCCACGCAGTTCCAGGCCGTCAACGTCCTACAGACGCTGTACGGCACGCTCACGGAGTTCGACAAGGACCTCAATGTCGTTCCCGGCCTGGCCGAGTCCTGGACCTACTCCGCGGACAACCTCACCCTGACGATGAAGTTGCGCGCCGGCGTGAAGTTTGCTGACGGGAGCGCCTGCGACTCCCAGGACGTGAAGTTCTCGCTGGACAAGATCAAGGACAAGGCGACGGCAGCCGTTGCTGCGGCATCCGTGGCGTCGGTGACCAGCGTCGAGGCACCTGATGCGAACACGGTGGTCCTCAAACTCACCGCACCGGACGCCGCCCTGCTCGGGAACCTGGCCTCGATCAACATGGCCATCCTCCCGACAGACTCGACCGAGGCAGCGCTGAAGACCACGCCGGCCGGCACGGGGCCATTCATCCTCAAGGACCGCAAGCCGAGCCAGTCCATCACGGTGGCCCGCAACCCCGCCTACTGGGGCGACAAGACACCCCTGGAAACAGTCGAGTTCCGCATCATCCCGGACGAGACCTCCATCGTCTCGGCGATGCAGTCGAACAACGTCCAACTGGCGGTGTTGAATGACCCGCTGGTGGCCAAGACCGCCCAGGGTGGCAGCCTCACCGTGACGAAGACGCCCCAACTCAGCTATCACGTCCTGCAGTTGAACGCCCGACGCCCTGCCCTCACCGACGTCAACGTACGTCTGGCCATGCAGTGTGCGGTCGACCGCCAGCAGGTCCTCGACACGGCCGCCCTCGGAGAGGGCGAGGTCATCGGCCCGATCACCTCACCGGCATACCGCTCCGACCCGTCTGCTCGGCCATGTGCGTCGCGCGACCTCGCCAAGGCTGCCGAGTATCTGGCGAAGGCCGGCAAGTCCGACGGGGTGAGCGTCAAGACCATCGTGTCGCAGGGGGAGTACGCCACCTCGGTCGCCGAGGCCCAGAACCTCAAGGCTCAGTTGGCCGAAGCCAAGATCACCCTCGACCTGGATGTCCTGGCCTCCAACGCCTACGTGGATCGCTGGGTGGCCGGCGACTTCGACGCCGCGGTCGCCCTCAACGGCGGTCGGCCGGACCCGGACGGTATGTACGGTCGCTACTTCACGAGCACGGGGAACCTCAACAAGGTCGCCGGCTACAGCTCACCGGACCTGGACGCACTGTTCGCTCAAGGCCGCGAGTCGACCGACCCGACGGCCCGCAAGGCCACGTACGCCAAGGTCTCGCAACACCTTGAGGCCAACGCCGCGTGGATCTGGATGTTCTCGGGCTTCACCTACACGGTGGCCGCGCCGAAGGTCACCGGGTACCTCCCGATGGCGAACGGTTCCGTGCAGTACCTCCGTTCGACCTCGCTGCCCTGATGGATCGGCTGCGGGTCCACCCCGTGGGCCCGCAGCCGCCACTTTCCACGCCTCGGAGGCACCCATGACCATCCCGTGGCGGACCGTCGTCCGCCGGCTCCTCTCCATGATGGGCACCCTGCTTGGGGTCGCCATCTTCGTCTTCATCATGCTTCGCGCGATCCCGGGTAACCAGATCACCGCGGGACTCGGCACCGAGGCCGCCGCGCTCACGCCCGAGCAGCGAGCCGACCTTGAGGCCTATTACGGAATCGACAAGCCCCTGATCGTTCAGTTCTTCTCCTGGCTCGGGAACATCGCCACCGGCAATCTGGGGTTCTCGTCCCGGTCACAGGTGAGCGTCGCGAGCCTGACGGTCGACGCGCTGCCGGTCACCATCGAGTTGGCGGTGTTGTCGATCATCTTGGCGCTGCTGATCGGCATTCCGTTGGGGATGCTCTCGGCGTCGAAACCGGACTCGGCCCGGGACGCAGTGGGACAGATCTTCGGGCTCGCTGGCCTCAGCATCCCGTCGTTCCTCTTGGCCAGCGCCTTGTTGACGGTGCTCTCGGCCAAGTTCGGCTTCAACCCCAACGGAGAGGCCTATGCGTCGCTCGCCGAGGACCCGGTCCGCAACCTGCGGCAGATGTTGCTGCCCTCCCTCACGCTGGGTTTCGGGATCGCCGCTCCCATCATGAGGACCACGCGCACGGCCTTGTTGGAGGTGCGATCCCAGGACTTCGTGCGCACGGCACGAGCCAAGGGCGTGGGAAACAGACGCCTGCAGGTGCGCCACATCCTGGGCAACGCGCTCGTCCCGATCGTCACGATCACCGGTCTGCAGTTCGGGTACTTGCTGGGCGGCGCCGTGGTGGTGGAGCAGATCTTCAGCCTCCCCGGCATCGGCCGGCAGGTGCTCATCGGGATCCAAGGCAAGGAGTATGCCGTCGTCCAGAGCACGGTTCTCGTCATCGCCCTCCTCTTCGTTGTCGTCAACCTGCTCACTGACCTCCTCTACCGCGTCATCGACCCCCGGGTGCGTGCCTCATGACTGCCGACACGATGGTTGGCGCCCCGCCCCGCGGCGGTCAGCGTCTTCGACTCCTTCTGCACAGCCGCACCGGAATGCTCGGCCTCGTGCTGGTCGGCTTCCTGCTGGTCCTGGCGATCGCGCAAGCGTTCGGCCTGGTCGGCACCGACCCGCTCAAGCAAGCCGCGAGCATCCGACTGCAGGGGCCATCGGCAGCGCACTGGTTCGGCACCGATCAGTTCGGTCGTGACGTCTTCTCCCGCGTCGCAGCCGGAGTGGCGAACACGACCCAGATCGCCGCGGTGGCGGTCGGTGTGGCCGCTCTCGTGGGGACGCTGCTGGGCGTCATCGCGGGCTTCTACCTCAAGGGGCCCGACGCCATCATCAGCGGCGTCACCAACGTGTTGTTCGCCTTCCCGCCCCTGCTTCTCGCGCTGTCGCTGACCTCGGTGATGGACCGAAACTGGTTCACCGTCGCCGTGGCCATCGCCATCGTCTACATACCCATCTTCATCCGGGTCGCGCGTGGCCCGGTGCTCTCGCTGCGAAACATCGAATACGTCCGCGCGGCGGTCAGCACCGGCCAAAGCAGGATGGCCATCACGATGCGGCACGTGCTGCCCAACATCACGTCGATCATCATCGTCCAGGTGTCGTTGTCGCTGTCCTGGGCGGTGCTCACCGAGGCGTCGCTGAGCTTCCTCGGACTCGGAAACCCACCCCCGGCCCCCTCCCTGGGTTCGATGATCTACGAGGCCCGCACCCTCGTGTCCGTCGCGCCGTGGACGATGGTTGCCCCAGGAATCGTCATCGTCCTGCTCGTCGTGGGCCTCAACCTCCTCGGCGACGGCCTGCGCGACTCGTTCGACCCCCGAAAGCGGGGATCGTCATGACCCCCGCGCAGGGCGACGACGCGAGCGACGACTCGGACCTCTCGGCGCTGTTGACCGAGTCGGTGGACCCGCGATACGCGGATCTCGACATCCTGTCGGTGGCGCAGTTGGCCGAGCTGATGAATGCCGCGGATCGAACCGTGCCGGACGCGGTTCATGCCGCGCTCCCGCAGATCGTCCTTGCCGTTGAGGCGATCCTGCCGCGGATGATCGCCGGGGGCCGCTTGGTCTACGTCGGTGCCGGCACGGCCGGACGCCTGGGAATCCTCGACGCGTCAGAGTGTCCGCCGACCTTCAACACCAGGCCCGAGCAGGTCTTCGCCATCATTGCGGGCGGCTCACGCGCCGTGCAGACCGCAGTCGAAGGGGCTGAGGACGACCCTGCCCAAGGGGCAGTAGCGGTGGATGCGGCCAAGGTCGAGCCGAGGGACACGGTCGTGGGGATCACGGCCAGCGGCCGGACGCCCTACGTCCTCGGAGCGGTCAAGCGGGCGAGGGAGCTCGGCGCGCTCACCGTGGGCCTGTCCTGCGATGCCGGGTCGGCGTTGAGTGGTGCGGTCGAGCGACCGATCGAGGTGCTTGTCGGGCCGGAGGTCCTCTCCGGCTCGACCCGCCTGAAGTCCGGGACGGCGCAGAAACTCGTCCTCAACATGATCTCGACGATCGTCATGGTGCGCATGGGCAAGACCTACGGCAACCTCATGGTCGACGTCCGCCCCACCAACCACAAGCTCCGAGTGCGGGCCCGCCGGATCGTCCAGCAGATCGCTTCAGCGTCCGGCGACGACGCGGCCGCCGCATTGGCAGCTTCCGGGAACGACATCCGAGTGGCCTCCCTCATGCTCGCTCGCCACGAGTCGGCCGAGCGCGCGGCCGAACGCCTGCGCGCCGCCGGCGGGAACCTACGCACTGCACTGGAGGATGGCCAATGCGCGTCTTGGGCATGATCTCAGGGACCTCACACGATGGCATCGACCTGGCGGTCGTCGATCTGGACGCCGACGGCGATGTCCTGGTGGGGAGTGTCCTCACTAGCGACACCGTCCCCTATGACCCCGACCTCAGGGCCCGGCTCGTCGCTGCCCTGCCACCCGCTGCGACGACGCTGTCGGAGATGTGCCAGCTCGACACCCTCATCGGGCAGGCCTTCGCGCAGGCAGCCGCCGAGGCCGCCGAGGGGATCGGCGGCGTGGACGCGGTCTGCTCACACGGCCAGACCGTCTATCACTGGGTCGAGGCTGACCACGCACTCGGGACGCTGCAACTCGGTCAGCCGGCGTGGATCGCCGAGCGGGTCGGTCGACCGGTCGTTGCGGACGTCCGCGCCAGGGACCTGACGATTGGAGGGCACGGAGCCCCCCTCGCGTCGCTTCTGGACGCGCTCCTCTTGGGTGGCCACGCGGGGGTGCCGGCCGCCCTGAACCTGGGCGGCATCTCGAACATGACCGTCATCACCGATGGACGCGTATCGGCCTTCGACATCGGCCCCTCGAACGCGCTCATGGACGCCGTGGTGCAGACCGAGGGCCTGGACCCGCGAGGCTACGACGACGGGGGCCGGCTCGCCGCCGGCGGATCGGTCGACGTCGACCTTCTCGACGCCTTGCTCGCAGACCCCTTTTACGCGTTGCCCGCACCGAAGAGCACCGGCAAGGAGCACTTCCACGGGACCTACGTGCGAGAGGCCGTCGCTGCGCTCGGCCACGACATCAGCCCCATCGATCTGCTCGCCACACTGACCGAGCTGACCGTGCGCACGGTGGCCGAGGCCGTCCGGACCGCTGGGGTGACCTACCTCGCCATGTCCGGCGGCGGGTGCCGAAACCCGTTGCTGGTCGACGGCATACGAGCTGCCCTGCCTGACGTCGAGGTGGTGACCACGGACGCGCTCTCCGTCCCCACCGACGCAAAGGAGGCAATCCTGCTCGCCGTGATCGGCTGGTGCACGCTGCATGGGCTGCCCGGCGTCGTCGCCGGGGGCACCGGGGCTCGCGTGCCGCGCATCCTGGGAAGCATCACACCCGGGAGTGGTCCCTTGCGGCTGCCCGAGCCGGCGTCGCCGATCCGCTCGATCCGACTGCACGGGGGCGTCACGTGAGCGTCCAGCTGCGTCGGGCCGGACTGGAGGACCGCACCGGGATCGTCGATGTCTTCCTCGACTGCTGGCGGCAGAGCTACCGCGGCGTGCTTCCCGACCGCCTCACCGATTCCATGACCGATGAAGCGGCGACCGCGCTGTGGAACCGCGCCCTCACCGCGCCGGACCGCACCGTCGTCGTGGCGGTCCGGGACGGCGTCGTCGTCGGGGTCACTAGTTACGGCGTGAACGGGTCCACGGGCCTGGTCCAGTCGCTCTATGTGTCGCCTAGTGCTCAAGGCCTCGGCCTGGGACGCCGTTTGCTCGAGAAGGCTGCCGTCGATCTCACGAAGGCCGCGGCGACCTCGGCGACGCTGTGGGTGTTCGCGGCCAATACTCCGTCGGTCGGCTTCTATGCGGCCTGCGGGTGGCTGCCCGACGGGGTGACGCGGGTTCAGGAGGAGTTTGGCGAACCGGAGATCGAGCTGCACAAGGCGTTGGCGTGAACGCGTCGACGGGGTCGGAGCTCCTCGATGCTGTCGGGACCGCAGCCCACGCAGTGCATGCCCTGGCGTCGGGGCCGCTCGGCGTCACCATCGGCGTCACGACCGGGGCCGGGACCAGGATCAAGTCGGTCGGTGCCGCCGACGGCAACCATCGGGCGCTGCACACCGACACGCGGTTCGACATCGCCTCGGTGACGAAGGTCGTGGCCACCACCACGGCGATCCACCGACTTGCCTCCGTCGGGGTGCTCCGTCTGGATGACCGGGTCGACCGATTCGTCGCCGACTCGCCCTGCACTTCGGATGCCACGATCTCGACCCTCCTGACGCATCGGGCGGGCCTGTGGGAGTGGCAGCCGCTCTACCTCGCGCCGTCCGCGGACGGTCGACCCGTCGATGCGTATCAGGCGGTGGCCGCCCTGCCCCTGCGTTATCCGCCGGGGGAGCGTCGAGCCTATTCGGACCTCGGCTTCATCCTGCTCGGCCGCATCATCGAACGGGCCACGGGCCTGTCGTTGGCTGAGGCGGTGTCCGAGTTCGTCACCGGTCCCCTCGGACTGGTGGACACGGCATACGGGCCGGTGACGGGTGACGTCGCAGCGAGCGCACCCGGCGACGGGGTCGAGCGGGACATGGTCCGCAGCGGTGATCCCTATCCGGTGCTCTATCCCAGCCGCGAGATCGCCTGGCGGACGCACGAACTGACCGGCGAGGTGAACGACGGCAACTGCTACCGGGTGTTGGGCGGTGTCAGCGGGCACGCCGGGATGTTCTCGACGGCCGTCGACCTCCTGCGGCTGGGTCGATCTCTGGCGCTGGCAGCCACGTCGGACGACCTGTGGCGCCCAGACATCACCGCGCAGATCTTCGCCGAGGGGCCGGACTCGGGGCAGGCACTCGGGTGGCGGACGATGCCGGTCCTGCTGGGCGGCGTGCGCCGCAACCTGCTCTGGCACCCGGGTTTCACCGGGTGTGCGCTCGGTCTGGTCCCGGGCACGGGAGTTGCCCTCGTCTTGCTGTCCAACCGCCTCATGTCCGCCGCACCGCTGCCGACGGCCCAGCTGTGGGCCACCGCGTTGTCCTCACTCGGCGTCAGTGACGCCCCGATGCTCATAGGGAGCCGACCATGACCACACCCGTGACCGACAGCCCCGTCCTGTCGATTCGCAATCTGTCGATCGGGTTCCGTGCCGGCGGAAAGGTTGCACCGGCAGTCCGCGACGTGTCACTCGACGTGGGCGTCGGCGAGACCGTTGCCATCGTCGGCGAGTCCGGGTCGGGCAAGAGCACCACCGCTGCGGCGGTGAACGGCCTCCTGCCGGACAACGCGGTCATCACCAGCGGGAGCATTCTCTTCGACGGCAGCGATATCCGCGCGCTGACCGAGAAGCAGCTCATCGCCGTGCGTGGCGCGGGGATCGGGCTGGTGCCGCAGGACCCGATGAGCAACCTCAATCCGCTCATGCGGATCGGCCGACAGATCGGTGAGGCGTTGGAGGTGCATGGACGCACCACGGGCCGGGCCACCGACCAGCGCGTTCACGAACTGCTGGAACTGGTCGGCATCCCCGACCCAGAGCGCCGGGCCACCCAATACCCCCATGAGTTCTCCGGCGGTATGCGCCAGCGCGTGCTCATCGCGATCGGCCTCTCGTGCAACCCACGCCTCCTGATCGCCGACGAGCCGACATCCGCCCTCGACGTGACCGTCCAGCGGCGCATCCTCGACCAGTTGGAGAGCCTGACCGTCGGGTCAGGCACGGCGGTCTTCCTCATCACCCACGACCTCGCCCTCGCGGCCGAGCGCGCCGATCGGGTCGCGGTCATGTATCGCGGGGAGATCGTCGAGCAAGGCCCGTCCAAGCAGGTGCTGCGCAGTCCGTCGCACGACTACACCAAGTCACTGATCGCTGCCGTGCCTGGGCTGTCGCTGGGGCGCGCGCCGGTGCGGACCGCTGCGAGAGAACGGATCTCCACCAGTGACGTCCCGCTCGTGTCAGTCCGTCACGTGGTCAAGGAGTATGCGTTGCGCGGCGGCTCGGCCGAGTCGTTCAAGGCGGTCGACGATGTCTCGTTCGACATCCGCGCCGGCAGCACCGTGTCGGTGGTCGGGGAGTCCGGCTCGGGCAAGTCGACCACGGCGAACATGGTGCTCGGTCTGGAGACCATCACGAGCGGAAACATCGTGTTCGAGGGCAACGACCTGACCACCATGCGAGGGAAGGAGCTGTTCGCCCTGCGCCGGCGGGTGCAGCCCGTCTTCCAGAACCCGTATTCCTCCCTCGACCCCCGTTTCACCATTGCCCGCACCATCGCCGAGCCCCTGGCGGTGCACAAGGTCGGCGACCCCACGTCGCGCCGGCAGCGGGTGCTCGAGTTGCTGGACCAAGTGGCCCTGCCTCCGGCCGTCGCCGACCGTTATCCGCACGAGCTGTCCGGTGGCCAACGTCAGCGGGTCGCCATCGCACGCGCACTGGCGCTGCGCCCCGACCTGGTGGTCCTCGACGAAGCCGTGTCGGCGCTGGATGTCCTCGTCCAGGCCCAGATCCTTGAGTTGCTCGCGTCGTTGCAGCGCGAGATGGGCCTGACCTACCTGTTCATCAGCCACGACCTCGCCGTGGTGCGGATGATTTCCGACGAGGTCCATGTCATGCGTCGCGGCAAGATCATCGAGAGCGGGGCCCCCGATCAGCTCTTCGACCACCCCGCGCACGAATACACCCAGGAGTTGATCGCCGCGATCCCTGGGCGGTCGGTTGCGAGTGCGCGGCTGGGGGAGGCCGAGCCCGCGTAGGCGACGACGCGGCATACGTCAAAGGGTCGGCTCCTCGTGTGGGAGCCGACCCTTCGCGTATGCCGTGCGCCTGTCCCCGCGCGCCTGCAGTCAGCGGGCGGCGCGGATCGCGGCCGCGACCTGATCGAAGACGGCCCGGTCGAGCGCGGCGCCCTCGCGGCGGATCGTCGTCGGGTCCACGCGCAGGATCCGGTCTACCCGCGCTTCGCTCGGCCGGCCGCGGCGGTCCCAGGCGCCCGAGCCGACATCGCACCAGTGCCGGCCGTCGCGACGTTCCTGGGCGGCGTCGCGGTCATGGTCCTTGGAGGTGAGGGGGACCGCGAGCAGCCACGGCCCGTCGGTGCCGACGAGTAGGACCGGACGGTCCTTGCCCTGGGTGTGATCCTCCTCGAACGGCACCCAGGTCCAGACGACCTCACCCGGATCGGGCCGCCCGTCATCGTGGGGGGCCCACCGCAGTTCGGGTATGCCGGTGAAGTCGCCCGGGTAGGCCGTCGTCGGCGCGCCCGGGGCGGGTGTCCTAGGCGTGGGTGTCCTCGGAGCGGGTGACTTCGCCGCCGGCCGCCACCACCGGGCCAGCGCGTCCCGCAGCCGTCCCACGTCAGACTGTCCCGGCGCCGAGGAAGTCCGCGAAGGTCGGGGTTGCCGTCGCCGCTCCCTCGGGTGCCAGGTGCCCGCCCTGGGCGTATGCCGCGAACGTGCGCCCCGGCAGCCGGACGGGGACGACCCGGCGCTTCCGGTCGATGTGGTGCTGCCACTGCTGAGCGAGATCGGTGAAGCGCTCCACGCGAGGACCGCCGAGGTCCGGGGCACGCCCGGCCGGTTCCTGACCGATGAGCGAGGTGAGGCGAGCCGCGACAGCAGAGAGGTCCACCGGTTGAATCGGGATGTCAGGCACGAACAACAGTGGGGCGGCCCGCTGGGTGCGCATCACCGTCAGGACGAGTTCGTGGAACTGGGTGGCGCGCTGGATGGTCAGGCCCAGGCCACTGGCTTGCAGTTGCCGTTCGGCCTCGACCTTGGCCTGGTAGTAGGGGAGGGGAACCCGGTCGGCGCCGACGATCGACATGTAGATGATGTGCTCGACGTCGGCCTCGACCGCCGCCTTCGAGAGGTTGGCGGCCGCGCGGATGTCGCGAGCTCCCCCCGAGGTCGCCAGGTGCACCACGGTGTGGACGCCGTCGAGGGCTCGTTTGAGACCTTGGCGCCGTTCCAGATCCCCGGTCGTCAGCCCTGGCCCGGTGCGGCGACTGAGCACCCGCACGTGGTGGCCGGCGGCTTGCAGTAGCGGCACGGTCGCCCGGCCGAGGGTCCCGGTTCCGCCGGTGACGAGGATGTCCACAGACGACACGCTAGCCGCCGAAGGTGAGCGGACGGCATACCGACGGCGTCGTGGGACACTGTTGCGAATCCAGTCGACCCCGAAGCCCGCGAGGAACCCCACCACCGTGTCACCCATGGCCCGCACCGGGTTGCCGCCGCACGGCACGCCGCCGGACCGCATCCGCAACTTCTGCATCATCGCCCACATCGACCACGGCAAGTCGACGTTGGCTGACCGGATGCTCCAGCTCACCGGCGTCGTCGACAGCCGGGCGATGCGCGCGCAATATCTCGACCGGATGGACATCGAGCGCGAGCGCGGCATCACCATCAAGAGTCAGGCCGTGCGGATGCCGTGGGAGTCCGACGGGGTGACCTACGCGCTCAACATGATCGACACGCCGGGGCACGTCGACTTCACCTACGAAGTGTCTCGCTCGCTGGCCGCGTGCGAGGGTGCCGTCCTGCTCGTTGACGCCGCCCAGGGGATCGAGGCGCAGACCCTCGCCAACCTCTATCTCGCGATGGAGAACGACCTGGCGATCATCCCCGTGCTCAACAAGATCGACCTCCCTGCCGCGCAGCCGGAGAAGTATGCCGCGGAGCTCGCGGGTCTCATCGGCTGCGACCCGTCGGACTGCCTGCAGGTCTCGGGCAAGACCGGCGTCGGCGTGGAGGAGTTGCTCGACATCATCGTCAAGCAGGTCCCGCACCCGGTCGGCGACCCGAATGCGCCGGCTCGGGCGATGATCTTCGACTCGGTCTATGACACCTACCGCGGGGTCGTCACCTACGTCCGAGTCATCGACGGCGACCTCAACCCGCGCGAGCGGATCCTCATGATGTCGACCAAGGCCACCCACGAGTTGCTGGAGATCGGTGTCTCCTCGCCGGAGCCCGAGCCGTCCAAGGGCCTCGGGGTCGGCGAGGTGGGTTACCTCATCACCGGAGTGAAGGACGTTCGCCAGAGCCGGGTCGGCGACACCGTGACGAACGCCGGCAAGCCGGCCCGCGAGTCGCTGGGTGGTTATCGGGACCCCAAGCCGATGGTCTTCTCCGGCCTGTATCCCATCGACGGGTCGGACTACCCCGACCTGCGGGAGGCCCTGGACAAGCTCAAGCTCAACGACGCGGCGCTGGCCTATGAGCCGGAGACCTCGGCGGCGCTGGGGTTCGGCTTCCGGTGTGGCTTCCTCGGATTGCTGCACCTGGAGATCGTCCGCGAGCGGCTGGAGCGCGAGTTCGGGCTCGATCTCATCTCGACCCAGCCCAACGTCGTCTATGAAGTGACGTTGGATGATCGGCGTGTCGTCACGGTCACGAACCCCAGTGAGTATCCCGACGGGAAGATCTCCGAGGTCCGCGAGCCGGTCGTTCGGGCCACGATCCTCGCGCCGAGCGAGTTCATCGGCGCGATCATGGAGTTGTGCCAGGGCAAGCGCGGGGCACTGCGCGGCATGGACTACCTCTCCGAGGACCGCGTCGAGATGCGCTACTCGCTGCCGCTGGCCGAGATCGTCTTCGACTTCTTCGACCAGTTGAAGTCCCGCACGCGGGGATATGCGTCACTGGACTACGAGTTGGACGGCGACCAGGTCGCCGACCTGGTCAAGGTCGACATCCTGCTGCAGGGCGAGCAGGTCGACGCCTTCTCGGCCATCGTCCACAAGGACAAGGCCTATGCCTATGGCGTCGAGATGGCTGGGAAGCTGCGCAAGCTCATCCCGCGCCAACAGTTCGAGGTGCCCATCCAGGCGGCCATCGGCGCTCGCATCATCGCTCGCGAAACGATCCGCGCGATGCGCAAGGACGTGCTCGCCAAGTGTTACGGCGGCGACATCACCCGCAAGCGCAAGCTGCTGGAGAAGCAGAAGGAGGGCAAGAAGCGGATGAAGATGGTCGGGCGGGTCGAAGTCCCGCAGGAAGCCTTCATCGCTGCCCTCTCAAGCGAGCCCATCGACCCCAAGAAGAAGCCGTAGCCCCGAGATCACCGGCGAGTGTGATGAAGTCGGGAGCCAGCGGCATACCTGGGCCCGAGATCACCGGCGAGTGTGGGGAACTTGGGGGAGGTCGGGGCCGAACTGCGCGAAATCACCGGCGAGTGTGAGGTTCTCGGGGCAACCGGAGCGGGAGGGCTCAGCGGAGTTTGGCGCGCACGGCTTCGGTGTCGGCCTCGGTCCAGTCCTGGGTGCTCAACCAGCCCAGCACCCCACCGAAGTCACGCTCCAACGCGGCCAGCAAGCGGGTCATCGTCTCGGGACGCGGGGACTGCTCGGCCACCGTCTTGCCCAGCAGATTCGCGGCGTATGCCGGTCGGCGCAGCAGGCGGTCGAGGATCTGCGGGACCCTCTCGGCCGACGCGGCGTAGTCGGCGATCACGGCTTCGGGTCGAGCCCCGGCGACGACCAAGGCCAGGCCGGTGATCGTTCCGGTGCGGTCCTTGCCGGCCGCGCAGTGCACGACCACCGCACCCTTGGCGTCGGCGATGGCGCGCAGGGCTCCGACGACGGATTCCGGTCGTTGCCCCAGATAGCTCAGGTAGTGGTCGGACCAGAAGTCGTCGTGATCCTGACCGCCGGGCACGATGTGCGGCTTGGACGACTGGTCACCCGAGGTGCCCCGGACGTCGCCGTTGGCCTGCTCGCGCCGCGCCCGCGCTGCTGCCTCACGACGCGCCTGCGTCTCCCAGGGGAGCTCCCGCTCGCTGTCGGGTATGCCGCTCTCAGCCGAGTCATCGGCATACAAGGTGAAGTGACTGATCTGGACGCTGGGGTGACCGACGAGCGGTCCGGCGCCCTCCTGGGCGACCTCGACGTGGGTGCGCAGGTCGACGACGTCGGTGACCCCCAACTCGTCGACGAGGCGGCGGATCGCGGCGTCGGACAACTCCTGCAGGTTGTCCGAGCGGATCAGCCGGCCCGATGCGATCGTCCCGCCGTCAAGCGTCGGCATCCCGCCGACGTCGCGCATGTTGACGACCCCTTCGAGGTCGATCCATTGGATGTCGTGCACGACACCGACGATACGCCGCCGATTAGGGTGGCTCGGACCGCGCTGGTAGTCTGAGAGACGCCGTTGAACGGCCGCGGATCGAGAGCGCCCAGGTGGACCTGCCCTGGAGCACCGCGCAACATCCTTGAGAAGGAGTCGGCCCCCTATGCCGCTGGAAAGCACAGTCAAGAAGCAGATCATGACCGAGTACGCCACGGTCGAGGGCGACACCGGCTCTCCCGAGGTGCAGATCGCGATGCTCACCAAGCGCATCCAGGACCTCACCGAGCACGCGCGCACCCACCCGCACGACCACCACAGCCGGCGTGGCCTGCTGCTCCTGGTCGGTCGGCGCAAGCGCATGCTGCGCTACCTCGAGGCCACCGACATCGAGCGCTACCGCTCGCTTATCAAGCGACTGGGTCTGCGTCGATAACGACCACGACAAGGCGGTCACCGCATCTGCGGCGACCGCCTTCTCGTATGTCGACCCGCGCGAGCGGGCCGGCACGGACAAACCCGTGCACAACGACGATGCACGCGGTCTGGAGTTAAGAGAGAACGGAGGACCCATGGAGGGTCCAGAGATCATTTTCGCCGAAGCCACCATCGACAACGGCAAGTTCGGCACCCGCACCATTCGTTTCGAGACCGGCCGGTTGGCCAAGCAGGCTGACGGCGCAGTTGTCGCCTACCTCGACGACGACACGATGATCATGGCCACGACGGCCGCCGGGCGCACGCCCAAGGACCAGTTCGACTTCTTCCCGCTGACGGTCGACGTCGAAGAGCGTATGTACGCCATCGGCAAGATCCCCGGCAGCTTCTTCCGGCGCGAGGGCCGTCCCAGCACCGAGGCCATCCTCACCTGCCGGCTCATCGACCGGCCGCTGCGCCCCAGCTTCGTCAAGGGCCTGCGCAACGAGGTCCAGATCATCATCACGGTCTACGCCCTCAACCCCGACCACCAGTACGACGTCGTGGCCATCAACGCCGCCAGCGCCGCCACCCAGATCTCGGGCCTGCCGTTCAGCGGCCCGATCGGTGGCGTCCGGGTGTCGTGCATCGACGGCCACTGGGTCGCCTTCCCGAACTTCTCCGACGCGGAGCGGTCGACCTTCGACATGGTCGTCGCCGGTCGCATCGTCGGTGACGACGTCGCGATCATGATGGTCGAGGCCGAGTCCACCGAGGCCACCTGGGACCTGGTCAAGCACCAGGGCAAGACTGCCCCCACCGAGGAGGTCGTCGCCGAGGGCCTCGAGGCCGCCAAGAAGTTCATCAAGGTGCTGTGCGAGGCGCAGGCCGACCTGGCCGCTCGTTCGGCCAAGGAGACCATCGAGTTCCCCCGCTTCCTTGACTACGAAGCCGACGTGTATGCCGCGGTCGAGGGCGACGCCCACGACGCCACCGCAGCTGCGCTCACCATTGCTGGCAAGACCGAGCGCGAGGACACCCTCGACGCGATCAAGTCGGGTCTGCACGCCAAGTTCGTCGGCGACGGCGAGACGGTCGGCGAATTCGCCGGTCGCCAGAAGGAGGTCTCCGCCGCCTTCCGCGCCCTGCAGAAGAAGCTGGTCCGCCAGCGGATCCTGCGTGACTCGGTCCGCATCGACGGCCGTGGCCTGCGCGACATCCGGGCCCTGGGCGCCGAGGTCGAGGTGCTCCCGCGGGTGCACGGTTCGGCGATCTTCGAGCGTGGCGAGACCCAGATCATGGGGGTGACCACGCTGAACATGCTCAAGATGGAGCAGCAGCTCGACACCCTCTCGCCGGTGACCCGCAAGCGCTACATGCACAACTACAACTTCCCGCCGTTCTCCACCGGTGAGACCGGCCGCGTCGGTTCGCCGAAGCGGCGCGAGGTCGGCCACGGTGCGCTGGCCGAGCGGGCGCTCATGCCCGTCCTGCCCACGCGTGAGGAGTTCCCCTACGCGATCCGTCAGGTGTCCGAGGCGCTCGGCTCCAACGGCTCGACCTCGATGGGCTCGGTCTGCGCCTCGACCCTCTCGCTGCTCAACGCCGGTGTGCCGCTGCGCGCGCCGGTCGCCGGCATCGCGATGGGCTTGGTCTCGGACACGGTCGATGGCGAGACCCGGTATGCCGCTCTCACCGACATCCTCGGCGCCGAGGACGCGTTCGGTGACATGGACTTCAAGGTCGCCGGCACGCGCGAGTTCGTCACCGCCATCCAGCTGGACACCAAGCTCGACGGTATCCCCGCCTCCGTGCTCGCGAGTGCGCTGACCCAGGCCCGCGAGGCCCGGCTGCACATCCTCGATGTCATGGGCGAGGCCATCGATGCTCCCGACGAGATGTCGCCCTTCGCTCCGCGGATCATCACGGTGAAGGTGCCGGTCGACAAGATCGGCGAGGTCATCGGCCCGAAGGGCAAGATGATCAACCAGATCCAGGACGACACCGGCGCGGACATCTCCATCGAGGACGACGGCACCGTCTACATCGGCGCAGTCGACGGCCCCTCGGCCGAGGCGGCGCGGGCCGCGATCAACGCGATCGCCAACCCGCAGATGCCCGAGGTCGGCGAGCGCTTCATGGGCACCGTCGTCAAGACGACGACCTTCGGGGCGTTCATCTCCTTGCTCCCGGGCAAGGACGGTCTGCTGCACATCTCCGAGGTGCGCAAGCTTGTCGGTGGCAAGCGGATCGACAACGTCGACGACGTCCTCAAGATCGGCCAGAAGGTCCAGGTCGAGCTCAAAGAGATCGACCCGCGCGGCAAGCTGTCGCTGGCTGCTGTCATGGCCGACGGCGAGGGCGACAAGGCCGACGCCGAGGCTCCTGCCGAGGGCTGAGCCACACCACGCACGTCCCCGGTGGGGCGGCATACGGGATCTCCCGTATGCCGCCCCACCGGCGTTTGCGGTGACGTGCCCGCCTGCCCGCGGTTACCCTGGAGAGGTGATCTTCGGTCGGGAGGGTGCGTCGGCGGGTGGCGCCGTGTTCGGCGAAGCCATCGCGTTGCTGCAGCCGGGCTACGCCCACACCCTGGCCGAGAAGCGCCGTCAGGAGTCCTCCCGTGAGGTGCCCGAGGACGGTGCCCCGCCGCTGATCGACCTTGAGGCCGGGGTCATCCGGATCACCCGGCCACCAGCGGCTGAACCACCAGCGCCCTGAGTTATCCACAGGGCTGTGGATGAGCTCTGCGGGGTTGGTGGGGATCGTGATCTGCTCGAACCATGACCTCACGCCTGGCACGCAGTGCCCTCGCTTCGATCAGTCTCCTGCTCGCGGGATGCACCGCGATGTCGTCTTCGCCGACCTCGACATCGGCCACCGACCCGGCCTCCGGTTCGCCGACTGCCTCGGCCACCGCCGCGGCAGACCTCGGTTCGCAGCTCGCGCAGCAGATCCTGCGGGACTACAACGTCCGCAACAACCCGGCGATCGTTGCGTCCGCGGCGGGCGACCCCACCGGGTGGAAGGCCGCCGACACGGGGATCACCCTCGAACAGGACCTGTTCGGGACTGTTGATGCGCGAGTGAACAAGACCCTCAAGCCGGCATCGCCGTTCGACTTCACCCCCAAGGAGTTGATCGTCGCATCGCCGGAGGGGGCCTATCCCCGGTGGGCGGTGATCGAGTTCGGCGAATCGGAACGAGCGGGTGGCACGGCCAGCCCCAGCGCGACGGCGTCGGCCTCCCCGGCCGACCGCCGAGTGGTTGGGGTGTTCGTCCAGCCCGTAGCCGACGCGCCCTGGCTCATGGAGAACCACATCACGGTGCCGCGCCCCGCCACTTCGGTGACAGCGAGAGAGGCTTCGGCCGCGGAGTCAGCCGATGCCCGGGCCGCCCTGCAACGGGCGCTGGACTATCTCACCTTCGGACGGGAAGCCCCAGAGGTTGACCTCGGGTCGATCCCCGGCTCTCGATCGAGCCTGTTGATCCCGGCCAAGGACAACATCAGGGACACGACGCTGGTGTGCTCGACCTACGTCCCTCCGGCCGGTGTTCCTGGCTACGGCAACAGCCGGGCCTTCGCTGTCGAGGACACCGTGGTTCTGATCGGCTCGATCTCCTGCTCGGCAAGCGTGATGCTCAAGCGGAGCACGACCACCAACGCCTGGCAGCGGGCCATTCTCGGCGCCGCCGAGACGACCAAGGGCGTGACGTTCAGTTACGTCGGGACGATCGTCGTCAGCACGACACCCGGGAGTCGACCGACGGTCTCGTGGTGGCGGCTGAGTGACGCCCTCGCCCCGGCGGTGATGGTTCGCGAGCGGGGCTGACCGGCAGTCAGGCGCGAGCGACCGTGGGTGTCGGCGCAGCATGAGAGGCTGGAGGCAACCCCGAGCACCCGAAGGACTCCCTCATGACGACTGCGCCGATCCCGGCGCCGGCAGTTCCTGCAGCGACCGGCACGACGCTCCGGCGAGGTCTGGCGGTCATCGCCCGAGGTGTCCGCGAGGAACCCCGCTGGTTCTCGCTCGCGGTGTTGGGCTCGACGATCTACGGCATCATGACTGGCCTCATGGCCTGGGCCATCGGTTGGTGCACGAGCACCATCGTCACCCCGGCAGTCGCGGCCCGCACGGTGACCTCCGGCCAACTCTGGACGATCGCCGGGGTCATCTCCGGCGTCGTCACGGTCAACGTCCTGGGCATCATCCTGCGCCGCACCGCGGCGGGCTTCGCGATGTACAGCCTGGGCGCGGCATACCGGCGCCGGGTCTCCCGGCAGTATCTCGACCTGCCGCTGCGCTGGCACCACAAGCACCCGTCCGGACAGTTGCTGTCCAACGCGAACGCCGACGTCGAGGCGACGTGGAACATCTTCGCGCCGCTGCCGATGGCCCTCGGGGTCATCGTCATGCTCGTCTTCGGCGCGGTCCAGATGCTCATCGTCGACCCGGTCCTCGCCGCGGTCGGGATGGTCGTCTTCCCGCTGCTCTTCCTCGCCAACGCAGTCTTCCAACGCCGGATGTCGCCGTTGATCACCCGCGCCCAACAGTTGCGGGCCGAGGTGTCCGAGGTCGCCCACGAGAGCTTCGAGGCCGCCCTGGTCGTCAAGTCGATGGGCCGCGAAGACCAGGAGGCGCGGCGGTTCGCCGAGGCGGCATACACCTTGCGCGATGCCAACATCCTCGTGGGGCGCACCCGCGGCACCTTCGACCCGGCGATCGAGTCGATCCCGACGATCGGCACCCTCGCGGTCATCGCCGTCGGGGCCTGGCGGGCCGGACAGGGGGCGGTGACGGCCGCCGAAGTGGTCCAGATCGCCTACCTGTTCTCGGTGTTGGCTTTCCCGGTCCGCGCCTTCGGCTGGGTGCTGGGCGAGTTGCCCCGTTCGGTCGTCGGCTGGGAGCGGGTCAATGCCGTCCTGCAGGCCACCGGCGCGATGGCCTACGGCCCGGCCCAGTTGCCGGACCGTGACGCGGCCACGGTCGCAGCGCGCCGGCTGGACTTCGCCTACGAGATCGACCTGCCCGAGGGGGGCACCGAGCTCTCCCCGGCGATCCGCGACGTCACCATCACGGTGCCCGCCGGCGCGACCATCGCCCTCGTCGGCCCCACCGGCTCGGGCAAGACGACCCTGACCAACCTCCTACTGCGCCTCGTCGACCCCGACTCCGGTCAGGTACTCGTCGACGAGGTCGACCTGCGCACGGTGCGCCAGGGCGGCGTCTCTCGGGTGGCCGCCCTCGTGCCGCAGCAGACCTTCATGTTCGAGGACACCGTTCGCGACAACGTGACGCTCGGCGCGGACCACACCGACGACGAGGTGTGGGAGGCCCTTCGGGTCGCCCAGGCGCGGCGCTTCGTCCGCTCCCTGCCGGATGAGCTGGACACTCGGGTGGGGGAGCGGGGCACCAACCTCTCAGGCGGTCAGCGTCAACGAATCGCCTTGGCGCGAGCCGTGATTCGCCGTCCCCAGCTGCTCGTGCTCGACGACGCGACTTCGGCTGTCGACCCGAGTGTCGAGCAGGAGATCCTCACCGCCCTGCGCGGGGTCTCCAGCGCGACGACGGTGCTGCTCGTCGCCTACCGGATGGCGACTATCGCCCTGGCCGACGAGATCGTCTACATCGAGGAGGGCCAGGTCCGCGGGCATGGCAGCCACGAGGCCCTGGTCACCACCTGCCCTGGGTATGCCGCGCTCGTCTCGGCCTATGCCCGCGAGGCGGCCGACCGGGCGGCCGTCGCGGCCGACGAGGAAGAGGTGGCCTCGTGAGCCGCTTCGAGCCGTTGACCGACCACTCAGGGATCAGTTCGGGCGGTGAGCTGAGCGCCTGGGCCACCATCCGACGTGGCGCGGCCATCTCTCCGGAGCTCACCAAGGGCCTGGCCGTCACCGTGTTGCTCGCCGGTCTCTCGACGGTCGGGAGGGTGCTCATCCCCTTCGTCGTGCAGCGCACCACCGACGAAGGGATCCTCGCGCCCGGCGGTCCCGACGCGAGCCGGGTGCTGCTCTGGGTCGCACTCGCGCTGGCGGGGGTCGTGGTCACCGCCGTCAGTTCGTATGCCGTCAACGTGCGCCTCTACACCGCGTCCGAGAGCGGGCTGGCCTCCCTGCGGTTGGCTGCGTTCCGACACATCCACGACCTGTCGATGCTCACCCAGAACACCGAGCGGCGGGGTTCCCTCGTCTCGCGGGTGACCTCCGACGTGGACACCATCTCGGCGTTCGTCCAGTTCGGCGGGCTGATGCTCATCGTCAGCACCGGCCAGATCCTGCTCGCCACCGTGCTCATGGTGGTCTACAGCCCCGTGCTCGCGGCCGTGGTTTGGGGCTGTTTCGTCCCGCTGTTCTTCCTCATCCGACACTTCCAGGGCGTTGTCGGGAGGGCCTACACCCGGGTGCGCCAACGGGTCGGGGAGATGCTCGGGGCGATCTCCGAGGCCGTCGTCGGGGCTGCGACCATTCGCGCCTACGGCATCGAGGAGCGCACCGCTGCCCGCATCGACGCTGCGATCGAGGCCCATCGGCGCGAGGCGGTCGGCGCCCAGGTGCGCTCCGTCATCGCCTTCACCGCGGGCCAGTTCGTGTCCGGGCTGACCTCGGCGGTCGTCCTCGTCATCGGCACAGTTCTGGCCGTCCGCGGCGACGTGACGATCGGGACCCTGCTGGCCTTCCTCTTCCTTGTCAACCTCTTCACCATGCCAGTGCAGCAGGCCACCGAGATCCTCAACGAGATGCAGAACGCTGTCGCCGGCTGGCGCCGAGTCATCGGCATCATCGACACTCCGGCCGACGTGGCCGACCCCGGCCCCGGCGGGGTGGAGTTGCCTCGCGGGCCGATCATCGTGCGCTTCGACGACGTCTCCTATGCCTACCCCGGCGGCGGGCCGGTCCTGCGGGAGGTCACCCTCGACATCGCCCCGCGAGCCCGGATCGCCGTGGTGGGGGAGACCGGTTCGGGCAAGTCAACGCTGGCCAAACTGCTCACCCGACTCATGGACCCGACCGAGGGTCAGGTACTGGTCGACGGAGTGGACCTGCGACGAGTTCGCTTCTCCTCGTTGCGTTCTCGCGTGGTGCTGGTCCCGCAGGAGGGCTTCCTCTTCGACGCCTCGTTGCTCGAGAACATCCGCTTCGGACGACCGGAAGCCTCGGTCGACGACGTGCACCTGGCGCTCACCGAGCTGGGGCTGGACGAGTGGGCAGAAGGCCTGCCACTCGGCCTCGACACGGCGGTCGGCCAGCGCGGCGAGTCGTTGTCGGCGGGGGAGCGCCAACTCGTCGCCATCGTCCGGGCCTATCTCGCCGATCCCGACCTGCTCGTCCTCGATGAGGCCACGTCTGCCGTCGACCCCTCGACCGAGGTGCGAGTCCAGCGGGCCTTGGACTCCCTCACCCGTGGCCGGACGTCGATCGCCATCGCTCACCGGCTCTCCACGGCCGAAGCCGCGGACGAGGTGATCGTCGTCGACGCGGGTCGGATCGTCGAACGCGGCCCGCACGTCGAGTTGGTCGACGCCGGCGGCGTGTATGCCGCGCTGCACGCCTCCTGGGCGGCCCAACAACGAGCCTGAAAGCCCTGCGAGCGCCCGATCGCACTTGTACCATCTGGTACATGTCTATTTCCGTCACGTCGTCAACCATCGTCAATCCGAGCCTGGCTTGGCAGGTCCTGTCGGACGTTCGAAGCTGGCCCGAGTGGCTCCCGACCGTCATCGAGGTCGTCCCCGAGACCCCCGAGGCACCCGACGGGATGGGGGCGGCATACCTCGTCCGGCAGCCGCGGCTCGCGGCGGCGCGTTGGGAGATCACCGAGTGGCGTCCCGGGGCAGGCTTCACCTGGGTGTCGCGGCGGCCCGGCGTGACGACCACCGGCACCCACCAACTCGTCGAGGTCCCCGGCGGGGTCCAGGCCCAGCTCGGCATCGCCTGGAGCGGGCCGCTGGCCTGGCTCGTTCGGGCGTCGTATGGCGGGCTGACGCGGGGGTACGTCGCGAGCGAGGCGGCCGCGATCGTCGCGCAGTGCCAGGTCCAGCAGTCCGAGGGCGAGACGGCGCAGACCTCGCAGTGAGCCGCCGGGAGGAACTCCTGGGTCAGGTGGTGGCGTGGTTCGCGGCGCACGGGATCGGCGACACCAGCCTGCGCACCCTCGCCCGAGAACTCGGCACGAGCCATCGGATGCTCATCTATCACTTCGGGTCCCGCGAGGGTCTGCTCACCGAAGTCGTCGGCGCCGTCGAAGCCGGTGAGCGGGCAGCGCTTGCCGCCCTGCTCGAGGTGGCGCACGAGGACCCGTATGCCGCCGGCGCCGCATTCTGGACCCACGTCGCCGACGCGGCCACCACGTTCGCGCCGCTCTTCTTCGAGGTCAGCGGCTTGGCCATGCAAGGTGCTTCGTATGCCGCGGGGCTGCGATCCTGGCTCGCCGACGGCTGGTTGGACGGCTTGGCGGCGGGGTTCGAGGCAGGCGGTTTCACCCCGTCGCGGTCGCGTGAATTGGCCCAGGAGTCGTTGGCGATGGCTCGCGGTCTGCTGTTCGAACTGGCGGTCAGCGGTGATCGCCAGGGGGTCGACGCGGCCATGGGTCGATATGTCGAAGAAGTCCGATTCCGGGGGAATTCGTTGGGATGCATCTAATTTCTGATCGGTCGGGCCATTGACGCGACGCGCGATTCGGCGCAACACTGCGAACGTTGGAACCAGCCCTCAGGTCCCCCCGCCTAAGGTTCTCCCCCCGGGTTCCGCAGTATTCCTATCGAGGTCCCATGGCCCGCTCGGTTGGTGAAGTCGCGTTCAGCGACCACCCTCCCGTGTGGCGTGGCCGGGGCCCCCTGGCTCTGCTTGTGTGCTTCGCGGTGGCGGTCAGCACCCTCGTCGGCGTTCCGTCGGCGGCAGCCGCAAGCCCCGCCCCCGCCCCTGCGTCGACCGCCGCCGCTGCCGCGCCCCAATCCGCTGCCGGCGCGCCAGTGCTGCGTGCGCTTCCCGACGTCGGTGCCAAGCCCCTTCGGCAACCGGTGACGACCACTACGCACGCGTTGCCTGCCGCAGCCGCTCGGGCTCGGATCGATGCCGCGTTGGCCCAGGCTCGGCGGCAGGCCGATGGGCAGCGCGCCGTCGCCCGCGCCCAGGCCGCGCAGTCCGCGCAGGCCGCGCAGGCCGCGCAGGCCGCCAAGGTGCGTCAGGTGCAAGACGCCAAGGCCGCTGCAGATGCGAAGATCCAAGAGGCCTTGCAAGCACTGGCGAGAGCCCTGTCGACGAGCCAGTGCACCACCGTCGGAGGAACCAACGGCACCGCCGCGTCGGTGAGCTGTCCCTTGGCCGGCGGCTCCTCAGCAACAGTGACCGGCGGCGGATCTGCTACTCCCACTCCCTTGTTGGCCACCTCGGCTGCGGCCCATCGAGGCTTCGGTGCCGCCAATGGCTTGGGCAGCGCTGACTTGGCAGCGGCGTTCGAGTCGGCCCGCGCCGACTGGGAGGCGTGGGGAGCCGACACCCGTGGGATCACCGTCAGCCTCGCCCACCTGCCCGGGGCGATGCTGGGCTCGACACTGGGTCGCCACATCGAGATCGATGCCGATGCCGCAGGTTGGGGCTGGGCCACCGTCGACCTGCGCACGGTGCTGCGCCACGAGATCGGTCACGCCCTAGGCCTGTCGCATGCAGATTCCGGGGTCATGGCAGCGACGTTGGCACCCGGCGTCAGCGTCCCGGTGCTCGGTGCCGACACGTTTGGTCCCCGCCTCGCCGCTCAGGGTCACGCGGCCCTGACCCTGTCGGGCGGCATACCTGCCGATGGTGAGCCCACGACGACGGACCCGGGCACGACCACGACTGACCCGGGCACGACGACGACTGACCCCGGTACGACGACGACGGACCCCGGTACGACGACGACTGACCCCGGTACGACGACGACTGACCCGGGCACGACGACGACTGACCCCGGTACGACGGCGACTGACCCCGGAACGACCACGGACCCGGCCGTCGAGGCAACGCCTGAAGCAGCGCCTGAGGCAACCGTGCAGGAGTCGGTCCAAGACGCTGAGGTCCAGACCGAGGTCGACCCCCGCTGGGTCGTCGAGGGAACCACCGCGGTGCTCGACCTCGGCGACGGGGTGCAGCGCGAAGGCACGATCAGCTGCGACGCGACGACGGGGGAGTTGGTCTTCCAGTGGGCCGGCCGCACCGTCCGCCTGCGGGCCACCGGGGTCACCTCGGTCGTCGTCCGCGGCGGCGCTGGCACCGACAAGATCAGCATCGACCTTGAGCAGTTGCCGGACGGCAACCCGTCGGTCGAGGTGTCCATCGAGCAGTCCCTGGGATCGATCACCCTGACCGGCCTGGGCGAATCCGTCTCGCTGACGTCCGACGCAACGATGCGGCTGATCGTCAGCGGCCTGCGCGCGACCATCGCCCTGGCCGCGCCGCAGTTGGCCGCCCTCATCGGGGCCGCGGGCTCCGACGTCGTCGTGGTCGGAGAGATCCGGTTCACCGACACCGGGGCGAGCCTGACGATCACCGCGAGGCACATCGACCTGGGGTCCTCGTCCATCGACACCCGCAGCGACCGAGGGGCGGGGGACATCCACCTCGTCGCGATCGATGAGCGGGAGGACGCCGACGCAGGGATCCGTGGCACGGGCGCCTCGTTGGCAGGAGGAGCGATCTCGCTGAAGTCCTCCGCGTCCTCGTCCCAGCGCGCAGCCGCGACCATCGCGCTCACTGACTCACGCATCGATGCGGCCGGCGACGTCGCGCTTGACAGCGACACGACGATCGTCGCCGCAGCCGCCGACGCGGCCCACCTCAGCAGCAGCGCAACCACCGTGTTGTCCGGCACCACCGTGATCTCCACTCCGGGTCGCGTCTCCCTCTCGGCTCGCAGCACCACCAACGTCACCGCCGCCGGGACCCGTTCCGGGACCGCAGTGGAGCGGCTCACCCGCGCAGCCGTCGACGGGGACACGACCATCTCGGCCACCGACCTGTCCGTCTCGGCCGAGTCCGCTGGAGTGCTCACCGTCGGGGTCCGAGCCGATCGTGCCGATGTTGGCGACCTAGCCGGCCTCTTCGCGGCCGCCCAGAAGGCTCCCGGCCAGGGTGCGGCCAACTCGTCGTTGACCGCGGCGACCGACGCCGTCGTCTCCGGAATCCTGCGCCTCAACGCCCTGTCGGCCCACCTGTTCGCGAGCTCGATCGACCAGGCGCTCGTCACGACGACGACGGGCTCGGGGGCCGCGCTCGCGCTCAACCGGGTCGTCACCAGCACGACCGCACGCGTCGCCGACGGCGCCTCCCTGCAGTTGGGCGGGAGCGACCTGTCCGTCATGGCGACCACCGACACCACCGCCACAGCCACCGCGCTCAGTGGCCGCGGCCCGTCCCTCGGGGTTGTCGTCGGCACCAACGCCGCCGCCGCCACGCTCGGGGAGCAGGCCGACGTCACCGGCACTGGCGACCTCGTGCTGCGAGCGGCAAGCATCGACAGGCAGTCCGTTGACGCCTCGACCGCGCTGCTGTCCTCCGCCGTTTCGACCACGGCGCAGATCGGGGCAGGCTCTCCGCTGACCACGACCGGCTCCCTCACCATCCTCGCCGAGCAGGACGCGACCGCCACGACGACCGGGGCTGGCCTCAGCCTGACGATTAGTGAGCACCGCGTCACCACGGCAGCCGGGCGGTCTTTGCTCGTGTCGGGTGCGATCACCCTGTCGGGGTCGGGCCAGTCGCGGACCTCGGCGTTCTCCACCACCGGTGGCTGGGTTCCCTCCGAGCAGGGTCGGGCCGTCCTCGCCGCCCTGGGCGGCCTCCCCGGCGTCGACGTCGCCCACCCCGTCGCCCTACGCGGACAAGCCGTCAACCTCGCCCTGGCGACGGTGACGTCCCGGCTGCCGTTCGACCTTCCGATCACCGCCGGCGGACCACTGACCGTCCTGGCCGTCATCGCGGGCTCGGCAACGGCGAGCATCGGCACCGGGCTCAACGCGGGCACCGCGCCCACCATGGCTCTCAACGTCGCCAGTCACCTCGGCGTCGTGGAGATCAACCCCAGCCGGTATGCCGCCGCAGACCTCGTCGCGCACTCCGGTCGTGGACCTCCTCGCGCGGGCGATGACTTCGCAGCGTTCGTTCCGTCCAGTTTCACCGGCTCCGTTGCCGCCAACCTTGTCAGCCGGACCACCTGGGTCCGCACCCCCGACCAGCCCCCCGTGCAGGTGATGGCCTTCTGGCCCCCCGCGGGAGCAGTGCTCGTCACAGCCGCTCTCGGCGGCACCCTGAGCGCCGACGGCGCCACCCTCACCTTTGCACCAGGCTCGCTCCGTGCCGACGCCTGGGTGACCATGGTTCCCCGCAACACCCGCGTGCCGGGACTGCTCGCCACCTCCGCGGTCTATGACCTGCACGCTCTCGACGCTCGCTCCGGCGCGGTCATCAGCACCTTCGCCATCGCGCCCGTCCTCACCATCTCGGTGCCCGCCGGCGCCTCGCGCTCGGCCGTCTACTACCTCGCCGCCGATGGGACCCTGCAGCGCCAGAACACGCGCTACGACGCAGCGGCCGGTGTCCTCACCTCAGCGCTCCCGCACTTCAGCTCCTACGTCGCGGGATCACCGCTCGACGGCGTCATCGGGTGGCTCGTCCCGGCCCTGGAGGGACTGCTCGCGGGTGGTACCGGACCGATCGCACTGGGCAACCTCGACCTCGGCAATGGGATATCCCTCACCGGCGTCTCGCTCACGGTTTCGGCATTGTCGGGGAGCGTCACCAGCGCCACAGGAGTTGCCACGCTCGCCGGTGCCCTGGCCATCAACCTCACGGTGGGGTCCTGGCACCTGACCGGGTCGGCCACCCTCACCTCGACCTACACCCTGAACAACCAGGCTCTGGCCGACGGCACGCTGGCCCTGACGGTCGAGACCCTGACGATCGACATCGCCTCGGGGACCGAGACCGTGGTGGCCCTCAGCGCCGCATCCGCCACCTTCGGTCAGCCCGCTGCTGACCTCCAGTTGACGGCCACCCTGGTGACGGCCGACTTCGGTGCGGCCTCCATCGTCAGCCTGGACGCGGGGTCGCTGACGCTCACGAGTCGCGCGGTCACCCAGGACATCGACCTCGAGATCACCGGCGCCAGCGCGTTGGTCGGTGCCACCGGGGTCAGCTTCACCAACGTGGCGCTGAGCTACTCCGGGGCAGCAGGCGCTCACCTCTCTGGTGCCGTGTCGGTCACCGTGGGCGGGCAGACCCTCTCGGGCTCCTTCGACGCCACCGCCTCCGGCACCGCGCTGTCCGTCAGCGTCACCGGCCTGACGATGACCCTGGCCGCAGGCACGGCGCAGTCCGTCACCCTGGCTGACGGCCACGGCACGCTCACCTTGGACGGTACGTCGGTGTCCGGCAGCCTCGGCGCCACCATCGTCGCGACTGGGCTCATCGAGGCGACGGTCACCGGGGACGTGACGATCGACACCGCCGCCGACACTGTTCAGGCCCGCCTGGCCGTCCGCGGACTGTCCATCTTCCTCGGCGGCTCGGGCGTCGGTGTCTCGCTGAGCGACGGCGTCGTCGGTCTGGTCATCGCCGCGCACGGCACAGCAGTGGAGTATGCCGTTGACGCCACCGGCATGGTCGCGCTCACCGGCGTTCCCGGCGTCACCGCCTCCGGCCTGATCCGACTGCGCCGGAGCACCTTCGCTGCCGCAGTGTCCGAGACCATCGACCTCGGCGACGGCAGCGGCCAGGTCGATGTGGTGTTCGATGCAGGAGCGGCCGATGTGTTGTCCGGCACCGGTCTGACCATCGCAGCACTAGGCCAGTCGTTGACGGCGGATGTCTCCTTCGCCGTCTCGGCAGCGACGACGACGGTGACTGTGAGCAACCTCAGCTTCGCGGTGGGCTCGACGCTGACCTTCGCAAACACCGGATCCGCCGGCACCCTGACCGTCTCCGCGACCTCAGTCACCGGGTCACTGTCTGGCACCCTCACCGCGACTCTTCCTGGTGTCGCCCTCACCGGCAGCTTCGCCCTCGACCTGTTGACCGATGCGGACCCGAGCGCAGCCCAGCACGTGTGGCTCACGGCCACGAACGCCTCGCTGACCATCGCCGGCCAGCAGATCGCCGCCGACGCCCTGACCGTGCAGCGCGTCACCGTCGCCGGGGTGTCGACCACGACGATCGCCATCGACAACGGTCGCTTCCAGATCCAGAGCGGAAGCACCGTCCTGCTGTCGGCCACCGCGATCACCGGGTCCTTCGACGTCACAGCCACCGGAGTCCGCGGATCCGTCTCGGCGACCATCACCTCGAACGTCGCAGGTCTGGGCTTCGCCACGAGCGTGACGGTCGAAGTTGACTCGTCGGCTCCGTTCCTGCGGGTGCAGGCTCTCGGCACGACCGTGACCGTCGCCGGGCAGGCGATCACCGCGGACCTCACGATCACTAGGGGCGTAGACACTGCGGGAGCGACCCGGTTGGCCGTCGGAATCGCCAACGGGTCCATCGACCTGGGACCCGTGCACGTCGGATCGGTCCAGGGCGCGCTCGTCGTCACGGCTGCCGGTCTGGCCGTGTCGGTCCGTGGCACCGTCACCATCGCCGTCACGGGAGTGTCTTTCACAGGAACGTTGGACGTCCTCGCCAACAGCACCGGCGTGGCGGTCGACACCTCGATCCGGGTCGGTGACGCCGATGTAGCCCTCGTGCTACCGGGCGGCGCCGCATACCTGCGCGTGGCCGGCACCGACATCCACCTGGACGTCTTCGGGCAGACCCTCTCTGGCGACCTCGTCGTGGAGCAGACGAGCACGACCACAACCACGGTGACCGTGTCGAACGCTGCGCTGTCCCTCGCCGGTGGCCTCGCGACCCTCACCGGCGCCACCGCGACCTTCACCATCGACGCCACCGGTCTCGTCGGCTCGTTCACGGGTGCGATGGGGCTCACCCTCCCGGGCATTCAGGTCGGCGGAACCGTCAGCGCCGACATCAACACCGCTGCCGGCACAGTCCGGATCGGTGGCGTCAGCCTGGACGTCCTCGTGGGCGGGGTGCATCTGCTCGGCGAGCTGTGGTTCGCTCGCACGCCGACCGCCGTCGAGTTGACGCTGGTCGGGGTGAGCCTCGATCTGGGTGGGTTCGTCACGATCGCGTCGGCGACCGGCTCGTTCTCGATCTCAGCGGCGGGCGTGTCCGGCGAGATCACTGCCACCGCCATGGTCGTGGTCCCGGATCTGCTCAGCCTGACGGCGTCCGTGACGATCGCTCTGGACACCAGCGTGGGCCGACTGCGGATTGAGCTCCTCGGAGTCGATGCCTCCGTCGCCGGGCTCGGGCGCCTCACCGGCGACCTGGCGTTCGAGCGAGTGCTGGCAGCCGACGGGACAACGCGGACGGTGATCGCGCTGGCCGACGCGACGGCATACCTCGGCACCTCGAGCACGGCGGCACTGAACAACGGGGAGGGTGTGCTCGTCCTCGGCTCCGGCGGGATCGCGGGCTACGTCTCCGGAACGACAGACGTCTCCGCCGCCAACGTGGGGATCAGCGGTTCGGTGCTCCTGCAGGTCAACACCAGTGGCGCCCCGGTCGACGTCTCCGTGGTCGTGGGTGGGGCCACTGTCTCGGTGAAGTTCGCGAGCCCCGACGACGTCTTCGCCATCTCGGTGTCCGACCTGAGCCTCAACATCGCCGACGTCCTCACGATCGAGGGCAACGTCACCTTCAGCGACACGACGATGACCATCAACGGCACGCCGACCCAGGTGCAGTCCTTCGCGGGCACCGGGTTGACGCTCTTCCTCGGTCGCGGGCCGGCCAAACTCAGCAGTGGCGCGATCAACCCGCTCGCGATGGGTGTCCTGCTCAGCGACGCCACGATCGGGTTGCTGTCCTTCGGCGGCGGTTACGCCCTCGTCGCCACCGGCGTCGTCAGCCTCCTGGGCATCACCGGCGTGACGATCACCGGGACGACGAGCGTTCGCATCAACACGACGGGCTCGGCGATCAACCAATCAGTCTCGATCCCGGGCAGCACGGACCCGCCGGTGGAGATCGTCTTCGTCGACGCCGCGGCCGTGACCGACTTCTCCGTCACGGCGGCGACCCTGGCCATGGGTGGGCAGAGCCTCACCGGTGACTTCGGCTTCTCGCGGGTGGGCACCGATGTCTTGGTGAGCGCCCAGAACGTCGCCCTCTCCTTCGGAACGGCAGCCGCGGTCACCAACATCTCGGGGTCGCTCCTGCTGGGCTCCAGTGGCGTCGCCGGGCAACTGAGCGCCCACCTGGCGATCTCTGCTCTCGCCCTCGAGGTCGACGGCCACATCGCGCTCAACACCACTGGTACCGCGGTCAACCGGACTGTCGGAACGGTTGTCTTCGATCTGCCGGCCGGGCCATATGTCCGGGTCGAGGCCTCGAACCTCACGCTGACGATCCTTGGCCAGCAGTTGCAGGCCGACCTAGCCGTCGAGCGCGGCGTGGCGACGGACGGCAGCGCGATCACCATCATCGGTCTGAACGACGTCAGCATCACCCTTGGCGTTGGGACCCAGGGCCTGTCGCTCACGAATGGCAGCGGTCTGTTGGTCAGCAGCGCCGCGGGGTTGGCCGGCGAGGTCTCCGGCACGGTTGCCCGCTTGCTGGGCAGTGGGGTCAGCCTCACCGGGTCGCTGCGTCTGGCGATCAATGCGACGGCCGCCGCGGTCAACCGGACCTTCACGGTCGACGGGGTGCAGCAGTCCCTGTCGTTGCCAGCTGGGCCCTATCTGCGCTTCGAGGGGATTGGGCTCACGCTCACCGTCCTCGGCCAGAGCCTCTCCGCTGATGTTGTCGTCGAGCGAGTCGCTGCTGTCACCGCGGCCGGCGTCGCCGACCCGACCCGGCAGGTCCTGCGGATCGGGGCCACCAACGTCAGCGCAGCGCTCGGCGGCGACCCCGCTCTGATCACCCTGACGAACGGCACGGCGCTCTTCCTGCTCACCGCGGACGGGTTCGCCGGTCGGGTGACCGGCACGGTGACCGTGGCCGTGCCGCAGGTCGGACTCTCCGGCGCCCTGGCGGTCGAGTTCAACACCGGGACGCTGGCCGTCGAGCAATCGTTCACGATCGCCGGAGCCACCACGACGCTGACACTGCCCGCCGGCCAGTACGTCCGCGTCGCCGGCACGGCCATCAGCCTGGACATGCTCGGCCAGCACCTGTCGGCAGACGTTGTCGTGACCCGCACCGAGACCTCCGGGGTCGTGACCCTCACGGTCGCCCTGCAGAACCTGGTGCTGCGGTTGGGGGGCACGTCGGGCGCACCGCTGCTGACTGCCACCCAGAAGACCGGAACCACCGCGACCTTCGACCTGACGGCGGCCGGGGTCAGCGGCACGGTCGAGGTGACCATCGCCGTGACCGCGCCGGGAGTGGCGTTCTCGGGCGACTTCGCTCTCACCTTCAACACGGCGGCCGGGACGAAGTTCGTCCGCCTGGGTGGCACCGCGGTGAACCTCACCGTGGCCGGCCAGACGGTCTCGGGCGACTTCACGTTCGAGCAGGCGACCAACGCCGCGGGTGGCTCCGTCGTCCGCGTCGGCATCGCGAACGGTCGTCTGGCGTTCGGCCCGGTGCTCGATCCGATCATCACCGCGTCAGGTGGTATCGGGATGTTCGTCGTCTCCAGTGCCGGCGTCGCCGGGAGTCTCGCCGCAACCGTCACGGTCGCCGCGACGGCCGGGTTCACCGTGACTGGCGGGGTCGAGATCGCCGTCAACACGAGCGCCGTGGCGGTTCGTGACTCCCTCACGGTAGGCACCGGAACGGTGTCCATCGACCTGCCCGCCGGACCCTACCTGCGGATCGCGGGGACCGGAGTCAGCCTCGACATCGCCGGCCAGACCCTGCAGGGCAATATCGCCGTGGAGCGATCGGTCTCGTTCGGCCCCGACGGAGTTGCCGGTGGCGGCGACGATCACACGATGGTGCGGATCGCCGCGACCGACGTGTCGATGTCGCTGGGCGACGGCACCCGCACGCTGGTGAGCCTCACCAACGGCCAGGCACTGCTCGTGCTCCCCGGCACCGGTCTCGCCGGGTCGATCAGCGGGACTCTTGCGGTGACCGGAGTCCCTGGGCTCACCCTCTCCGGATCGTTCGCTGTCGAGGTCAACTCCACCGGCGGCGCCGTCGACGAGACGTTCGTGGTCGGTGGGGTCACCACGACGATCACCTTCGCTGCCAACGCCCCGCTGCGGGTGAGCGGCACCGGTGTGGTGCTCGGGATCGCCGGCCAGGTCTTGCAGGCCGACGTCATCATCACCAAGAGCACCACGTCGCTGACCGTTGACGTCACGAACGGGTCGCTGAGCTTCGGAACCGTCGACCAGCCCCTCGTGCGCGCCACCAACGTGCACGGAAACCTCGCCATGACGAGCACTGCGCTGTCCGGCAGCGTGACCGCCGACCTCACCGTCGACGTGTCGGGCTTCTCGGCAAGCGGGACGGTCGCGCTGAGTGTCAACACCGCTGGAACCGACCCTGGCGTCGAACTCGTGGTCACGAACGCGACGGTCACGGTTGCCGGGCAGAGCCTCGGTGCCGGCGAGTTGCGGGTGCGTCGGACCACCGGTGCCACGGCTGAGGTCGTCATCGCAGTCACCGACCTGACGCTCTCGCTGGGCAGCTTCGTCACAGTGACGACTGCCAACCACTGGTCGGGCATCTTCCTCATCACACCAGCTGGGATCACGGCGGCGTTCAGCGGCGACCTGACGAATGTCTTCTCGATCCCGGGCATCACGGTCAGCGGCTCGGTGTCGCTCGTCGTCAACACGGTGCCCAGCGTTGTGTCCCGCCCCGACCTGGGTCTGAGCGTCGACGCGGGTCCGCTGGTCGGCGTGGACATCACCGCCGGTGTTCTTGCCGTGTCCGGTGGGCCCAGTTTCAGTGGCAACTTCACCCTCCTAAGCACCGCCGGCACCACGGTCATCGGGTTCAGCAACGTCATCGTCAACCTCACCCAGTCCGGAGGAGCCGCGGTCGGGATCACCGACGGCACGGGAGCCTTCCTCGTCACGTCGGGCACCTCAGGCGGCATCGCCGGACAGTTCTCGGGCGCAGTGGCCGTCGCGGGCGGGTCGCTCACCGCAGGCGCCCAAGTGTCCGTCCGCTACAACGGCACGACCGTTGCCATCGGCACGACCATCTCGGTGGGCGGCGTCGACCTGCCTCTCGTCTTCGCCGCCGACGAAATCGCGGACGCAACCGGTCCGTTCGTCGAGGTGTCGATTTCGGGCGCGCTGAAGCTCGGCGATTTCGTCGAGGTCTCGGGCACGATCACCTTCGGCGGCGGAATCGTGGCCGTCAACAACCTCACGGTCTTCCTTGGGCGCGGCCCCGGCTTCCTCGACGACGGCACGACGCTGAACCCCCTCGCCGTCGGCGTCTACGTCACGGGAGTGTCCGGGACGATCAGTGGGACAACCGGTAGCCGCTCTGTCGCCGTCAGTGGTGCCATCCACATCCAGGGCGTGCCCGGGCTGACCCTGGCCGGCACCGCCTCCGTGCGCTACAACGAGGGCTTGGAGACGACCCTGGGCGGCATACTCCTGCCGGCTGGAACCCCGACCGCTCCCTATGCCCTACTCATCGGTGACCTCACCCTGACCGTTGCCGGACAGGAACTCTCGGGAACCTTCGCCATCGAGACGCTCGGCAGCCAGGGCATGCGGTTCGCCTTCGGCACCACGGCCGCCCCAGCGGGGAACCCGCTGCGAGTCTCGCTCGCCGGCGGGGTCGCGGTTGCTGAGGTCGCGTTCGGCGAACTCATCGTCGGCCCGTCCGGCATCGCCGCTGCGCTGGCTGGCACCATCACCTTCGGTGGCACGCCGAGTTTCACGCTGACCGGCGGTATGAGCGTCCAGATCAACACGACCACCAGCGAGAAGACCGTCAACGGCGTGACGCTGACTCCGTCCAGCGTGGCGGTCGTCTTCGGCTCGATCGCGTTCCCTGGGACGTTGACCGTCGCCGGACAGACCCTCACCGGCGTGTTCGGCCTCCGGCAGGTGACCGGCACCCAGATGCCTGATGCCCTGCCGGGGACACCGCCGCCCACGACCCTCGTGGTCCTGGCCACCCACGTCGGACTGAGCATCGGCACGGCCACCGCAGGTGTCCGGCTCACCGACGGCGAGGCCCTCTTCGTCATCACCTCGGACGGCATTGCCGGGCGGGTCAGCGGTGCCGTGCAGATCCTTGTCCCCGGTGACGCGGTGACCTTCGCGGGCACCTTCAGCGTGGCCGTGAACTCCGGCGCGAATGCGGTGCGCCAACAGGCCACCGTCGATGCCGACACCACCCTCTCCCTCGACCTGCCGGCGGGACCGTACCTGCGGGTCGAGGGCCTCGGGGTCACGATGACGTTCGCCGGCCAGCGGATCTCGGGCGATTTCAGCCTCGAACGGGCCACCATCCCGGGGCCTGGCAACACCGTGGAGGCCGTCACCTCGATCGGACTGGCCAACGTCTCCGTCGGCCTCGGCGACGGCACGACGGACTACGTCCGGCTGACCGACGGGACCGGCGGGTTCATCCTGCAGGCCGCCGGTGTCGCCGGAACCCTGTCCGGGACCGTGGCCGTCACCGTGCCTGGTGTGACCTTGTCCGGTGATCTGACGTTCACGATCAATACCTCTGCTGCTGGCGTCGCCACAACGATGACCGTCGGGACCACGACGATCGACCTCAATGTCGTGGGCGGGCCGTATCTCAAGGTCAGCGGAACCGCGATCACGCTGTCGATCGGCTCCTTCGCCCTGCTCGGAGACGTCACCTTCGAGCAGCAGACCCTGGCCAGCGGAGCCAAACTGGTCAACGTCACGCTCGCCGTGACAGCCGACTTCGGCGCACCGATCGGCTCCCTCAGCCTCAGCGGCGCCCTGCAGATCGGCCCCGGCGGGCTGGCCGGCGTCCTGGCGCTCGCCGCCGTGTCGATCGACCTCGGCGGCGGGGTGAGCCTGGCCGCCTCGTCGCTGAGCTTTGAGGTCAACAACTCCACCACCCCCGTCACCCTGGCGGACGGCACGGCGCTGCCGGCCGGGCCCTACGTGCGGATGGTGGGGGAGGGCATCGCGCTCTCGCTCGGTGGCCCGACCCTGACGGCGTCGTTCAGCTTCACGTCCCAGGCGACCGCAGGGGGCGCCAAGCGCACCGTCCTCGCCGTCACGGGCGGCAGCCTCACCCTCGCGGCGGGCCAGGCCGCGCTGCTCGAGGGCATCGAGGGCATCTTCATCGTCGCCCCCACCGGCCTCGCGGGCCGGCTCGGCGGGACGGTCAACCTCGCCGGACTGCTGCCCGCCAGCGTCACGGTCACCGGCGCCTTCAGCCTGGAGATCAACAAGGCTTCCTCGCGGGTGACTGAGTCCGTCACCCTCGCGGGGACCACCGTCAGCCTCGACGTGCCCGCTGGGCCTTTCGTGCGGGTCGCCGGCACCGGCATCGTCATCAACATCGCTGGCCAGAGCCTCACCGGAGACGTCGCCTTCGAACGCACCGCGAGCACGACGAAGATCACCATCGCCAACGCGTCACTGCGGCTCGGAGACGGGACGACCGACTTCGTCGTGCTCAGCAACGGCACCGGCGACTTCACCCTCGGTGGCACCGCTGCAGCGCCCACGATGATCGGATCGCTGAGCGTGGACGTCGCGGTGCTGGTGCCTCAGGTGTCCTTGACCGGCACGCTGAGCCTGCAGGTCGAGCAGACCTCGACGGCCCGCACGCTGCGGGTGGGCGGCACCGGTGTTGCGCTCGTCATCGCCGGTCAGCGGCTTGGTGGCGACTTCTGGTTCGAGCAGAGCACCGCGGGCACGACCCGCACCATCAAGGTGAGCGCCAGCAACGTCAGCCTCTTCCTCGGCGACCCGGGTGCCACGACGGCGACGACGGACGACCGGGGTCTGCAGCTCACCGGCGGAACCGGCTCGATGTTGCTCACCTCGACTGGAATCGCCGCCAGCGTCAGTGGCACCATCGCGCTGGTCGGCCTCGACGACCTGCCTTTCTCGCTCGGGTCGTTGACCGTGGCCCTGCAGATCAACACGATGCCGACGGCGGTCGTCGACACGGCGCTCAGCCTCGACCTACCGGCCGGGAAGTTCATCCGGGTGCAGGTGGGCACCCTCGCCGCTCCGGTCACCGTGACGATGTTCGGCCAACAGTTCGGCGGCGTCTTCGCCTTCGAGCAGGTTCGCTCGGCCGGCCATGACAAGGTCTCCAACACGACGGACGACGTCAACGTCATCCGCATCCAGGCCACCGCGGTGTCGCTGTTCCTCGGCGACAACGGGGGCACCACCGCCGACCTCACCGACGACGTCGGGGTGCGGGTCAGCAATGGGTCGGCGCTGCTGCTCATCACCTCCCAGGGGATTGCCGGGTCCATCTCGGCGACGGCGACGATCAGTCTCGGCTCGGGCATCGGTGCCATCAGCGCGACCGTGGGTGTCGAGATCAACCAGTTGCGCCAGACCATCAACGGCAAGGTCATGCCCATCGCGGTGAACGAGACCTTCGTGCTGGACGGCGTGACCAGCACCCTGAGCCTGCCCGCCGGCTCCTACCTGTCGGTGTCCGTGACCGGGCTGTCGCTCGAGATCGCCGGGCAGCGGCTCACTGCCGACATCGCGTTCCAGCGCGCGGCCCGCCTGGCCGCAGACGGCTCGATCCTCACCCCGGCCACGCCCGTCTACGACGTCTTCGTGCGGCTGGACAACGTCAGCCTGCGCCTGGGCACGCCGGAGCGCGACATCGTCGTCGTCAGCAACGGCAGCGGCGTGTTCGCGATCTTCGGTGCGACGGCGGGCACCCCGGGTGGCCTGGCCGGGAGCCTGTCCGCCGACGTTGCCATCGACATCCCCGGCGTGACCTTCACCGGGTCCTTCGAGGTCGCGATCAACACGACGACCATCGTGCGGACCATCGACGGGGTGGACATCGCCCGCGGTGTCAAGGTCAGCGCCCTCAACATCGAGCTCACCGCATTCGGGCAACGCCTCACGGGCAACTTCGCCTTCGCCAAGGACACGACGACCGGGGCGATCACCCTGGCGTTGAGCAATGTCAGCCTTGAGCTAGGGATCCGCTGATCTAAGAGCGATTCCGGGTCTGAGGCGCGGCATGGGTTCCGCGGACAGCCCTGGGGGGTGTCGATTGGGGTGCTGGAGGCGTGGTGACCTGGCTTCTCGCCTCGTTTTCGGG
>Ga0208823_1000413_pt1 | contig 37553 bp, 28 predicted proteins | sample AD_UKC075_MetaG_FD_184440 | JGI IMG/M metagenome (GOLD analysis project Ga0208823, IMG submission 184440) | Active sludge microbial communities of municipal wastewater-treating anaerobic digesters from USA - AD_UKC075_MetaG (SPAdes) (version 2) | ecosystem: Engineered > Bioreactor > Anaerobic >...
GCTGGCGCCGCGCAGCAGCAGGTTCAGGCTCTCGCCGCTGCCCGGGCCCTGGCCCGGCGCCTGGCCCGGCCCCAGCTGCAGCTCGAAGGCGTCCTGCCAGTGGTCGCGCTCGCCGTCTTCGGGGCTGGTGCGGTGCAGCTCGCTGCGCTGCCACACGGCGGTGCCGAACTCGGCCAGGCCCGGCACCTCGGCCAGCGGCCGGCCGCGCCAGGCGCCCAGCGGCTGGCGCAGGATGCGTGTCGCCCCCGGGTTCACCGTGTCGATGGCGCCGTGGCGGTCGAGCACGATGACGCCGGCGCTCAGGCTGTCCAGGATGGTCTGCAGCCGGGTGCGCGCGCCTTCGAGCTGGGCCACGCCGCGCTGCACCTGGGCGCGGGCGTCGGCCAGCTGCTCGGTCATCTGGGCGAAGCTGCGCGTGAGGCCGCCCAGCTCGTCGCGCGAGGCGAACACCGGCTTGGCCGTCAGGTCGCCCTCGGCCACCTGGCGCACGCCGTCGGCCACCAGCAGCAGCGGGCGGATGATCTGGTTGCCCAAGCTGACGGCCAGCAGCAGCGCGCCGAAGACCGACAGAACCAGCGACAGCGTCAGCGTGCCCACCACCATGCGGCGCAGGCCGTCGCGGGCCAGCGCGCGCTGCTGGTAGTCGCGGTAGGCGGCCTGCACCGCCAGCGCATTGGCCACCAGCGCGTCGGGCAGGGGCTGCACCAGCATCAGGAAGCGGTCTTCGTTGGCGGCGGCCAGGTTGATCTCGGTGTTGGGCACCAGGGCCACCGCCCGCACCCGCGCCGCCGGCCGGGCACCGGCCTGCGGCTCGTCGTCCAGCCCTTCGAGCACGCCGGCACTGCGCTGCAGCCGGGCCTGGCGCAGCAGGGTGGCGGCGGGGCGCTCGGGCATCAGCGCCAGGGCGCTGCCACCGGCGCTGGCCAGCACCTGGCCGTTGGCGCCCAGCAAGGCCAGGTCGCGCACATCCAGCTGCTGGCGGATGCGCTCCAGCGCCAGCGGGCCGACCGCCGCCCGAACGCCATCGACACCGCGGGCCTCCAGCGGGCGGCTGTCGGCCAGGCGGTCAGCGGCGGTGCGGGCCTGGGCGGCCAGGTCGTTGACCGCCGCATCCAGCGTGCTGCGGCCCAGCACCAGGCCGGCGTCCAGCGCGCGCGCCACCTGCACGTCGAACCAGGTGTCGATGCTGCGGCTGACGAACTGGTAGGACACGCCGTAGATCAGCAGCCCCGGCACCACGCCCACCAGCGCGAACACGCCGGCCAGCTTGGCCAGCAGCCGGCTGCCGAACTTGCCGCGCTTGAGCCGCGTGATCAGCCGCAGCGCGCCCACGCCGATGACCAGCAGCAGCAGCGAGGCAACGCCGACGTTGACCCAGAACAGCCAGACGAAATGCCGCTCGGCCAGCCAGCCGCTGGTCGACAGGCTCAGCACGAAGGCCAGCACCAGCGCGGCGCCCAGCACCGCCAGCGCGGAGATGCCGATCGCCCAGCGTGCTGATTTCGTCATTCCACCTTCAGGCTGCGCTCGATGCCCAGCTTCCAGTCGCCGCCCAGGTCGATCTGCATGGGCTGCGGCAGCTGGCTGTTGTCGAGGCTGAAGCTGAATTCGACGTGGTAGCGGTTGCCGCTCTCCAGCTTGTCGAGCTCGACCAGGCGCCAGCCGCTGATCTGCGACAGCGGCGCCAGCGCCTCCGACAGCGTGCCGTGGCTCTGCGACAGGCCGCCCAGGCTCAGGCGCCAGCTGGCCGTCAGTGGCTGCCAGGCCAGGCGCCAGGTGCGGCTGACGCGGGCGATGCGCTCGTCGCGCCAGTACCAGCGGTCGCGGTAGACGGTGGCGCGGGCGTTGAAGTACAGCGGCACGCCGCGGTGCAGTGCGTCCTCGATGGCGCTGCCCAGCGTCAGCCGGGCGCTGAATTCCAGCGCCAGTTCGCCGTCACGCCGCTGCAGCTGCAGCTGCTTGAGCTCCACCGCCTGGGCCAGCACCGGCGCGACGACCAGCAGCCCGGCCAGCAGCGCCAGCACGCGCAGCAGCGCCTGCGCCATCCGGCGGGGCAGGATGCGCGGCAGCGGTGATGGCGGGGGCGGCTGGCGGCGCATCGGCGGCGGCAGGAAGGGAAGTGGGAACTACGGCTGGTGCAGCAGGGCGTAGAAGAAACCGTCGCCGGCAAAGCCGGCCGCGGGACTGTCGGGATTGTCCGGCAGCCCCGTCAGATGGCCGGGTGAGCCCCCGGCCAGGCATGGCTTGCTGCCGGCATGGCGTTGCAAAAAAGCGTCGATCTGCGCCTGGCCCTCGGCGCGGAACAGCGAGCAGGTGGCATACAGCAGCCGCCCGCCCGGCGCCAGCAGCGGCCACAGCGCATCGAGCAGTTGCCCTTGGGTGGCGGCCAGCGTCGCCACGTCGGCCGGGCGGCGCAGCCAGCGCACGTCGGGATGGCGGCGCACGATGCCCGAGGCGGTGCAGGGGGCATCCAGCAGGATGGCGTCGAAGGGCCGGCCGTCCCACCACGCGGCGGTGTCGCGGGCGTCGGCCGCCTGCAGCCGCACCGTGCCGCCGCTGGCGGGCAGGCGCAGGCGGTCCAGGTTCTGCTGCACGCGCTGCAGCCGGCCGGCGTCGGCGTCCAGCGCCAGCAGGTCGAGGTCGGCCCGTTCGAGCAGTTGCGCGGTCTTGCCGCCGGGGGCGGCGCAGGCGTCCAGCACCCGGGCGCCGGGCGGCAGCGCCGGCAGCTGCCCCGGCCCGTCACCGCCCAGCAGCAGCGGGCCGGCACGCTGGGCCGACAGGTCCTGCACCGACACGTCGCCGTCGGCAAAACCCGGCAGCGCCTGCACCGGCACCGGCTTGTCGAGCACCAGCGCCTGGCCGCCGAAGGCCGGCTCGTCGACGGCCCGGGCGGCCAGCCCGGCAGCGGCCAGGCGCGCCAGGTAAGTGGCCGCCGTGCTGCGGCGGGCATGGGCGCGCAGCACCATCGGCGGCGGCTGGTTGGCTGCGGCCATCAGCGCGGCGGCCTGGCCCGGCCAGTCCTGCTGCAGACGCTCGATCCACCAGGCCGGATGCTGGTGCAGCGCCTGGGGCTGCTGCAGGGCCTGCGCCACCAGGGCCTCGCGCTCGCGGAGGAAGCGCCGCAGCACCGCATTGACGAACTTGGCCGCGGCCGGCACGCGGGTGCGGGCGGCCGTCACCGCCTCGTTGACCAGGGTGTGCTCGGCATAGGGCGGCGGGTGGCCGGTGGGCCACAGCAGGGCCAGGGCGCCCAGCAGCAGGCCGTCGACCGCCGGGGGCGGCGCCTTGGGCGCCAGCAGCGCCCGCACGGCCAGCGCGCCGCCCAGGTGGCGCAGCGCGGCAAAGCCCAGCGCCTGGGTGCCGGACCGCAGCGCCGGCGGACAGGCCGCCAGCAGGTCGGTCAGCGAGCGGCCGGCGCGCACGCCGGCCACGGCATCGCCCACCTGCACCAGCAGCCGGTGCAGCGGGGGCGACGCGCCGACCGGCGGCGGTGGCTTGGGGGACGAGGGGGGCATCGGGGCAGTCTAGCGGCGGCTTGAAGCCCCGCCGCTGCGCCGGCGGGTCGCATTCCGCACAATGGGCGCCCACGGAGACAACCCCCCATCGCCGAGCCGCCCATGCAGGACACCGACCCCATCTTTCGCACCGAAGAGGAGCTGGCGCGCCTGAGCGCCAGCGAACGCATCCGCTACCGGCTGGTCGGCGCCGGCCACCGGTACCACGCCAACGACAACATCGCCGAGCACATCCGCGAGGGCGAGCTCACCGAGCTGAAGGCCGAGGTGCAGCAGCACCTGCAGCAGGTGCTGCGTGCGCTGGTGATCGACACCGACAGCGACCACAACACCAACGAGACCGCCAAGCGCGTGGCCAAGATGTTCGTCGAGGAGGTGTTCCGCGGCCGCTACGTGCCGATGCCCGCGGTCACCGAGTTCCCGAACTTCTCGCGCCTGAACGAGCTGATGATCGTCGGCCCGATCACCGTGCGCAGCGCCTGCAGCCACCACCTGTGCCCCATCCTGGGCCGGGTGTGGATCGGCATCCTGCCCAACGAGCACTCCAACCTGATCGGCCTGAGCAAGTACGCCCGCGTCTGCGACTGGGTGATGAGCCGGCCGCAGATCCAGGAAGAAGCCGTGGTGATGCTGGCCGATGCGCTGCAGGAGCGGGTCAAGCCCGACGGCATGGCCATCGTGATGGAGGCCGACCACTTCTGCATGCACTGGCGCGGCGTGAAGGACAACGACAGCGCCATGGTCAACAGCGTGATGCGCGGCGCCTTCCTGAAGGACCCCAACCTGCGGCGCGAATTCCTCTCGCTGCTTCCCAACAAGAACCAGGATCGCTGACCATGCTCGTTCGCCTGATGTACGCCAGCCGCCCGGCGGCCGACCTGGATGCCGACGCCCTGTCGGCCATCCTGCGCCAGTGCAAGGACAACAACCCCGCCCAGGGCATCACCGGCCTGCTGTGCCACTGCCCGCGCAGCGGCATCTTCATGCAGGCACTGGAGGGCAGCCGGGCGGCCGTGAACCGGCTGTACCTGAAGATCGCCCACGACCCGCGCCATGCCGATGTGGAGCTGCTGCACTACGGCGAGATCGCCGAGCGGCATTTCTCCAGCTGGTCGATGGGCCTGGTCAACATGAGCCGGCTGAACCCGGCCCTGCTGCTGAAGTACTCGACCACGCCCGTGCTCAACCCCTACGGCATGCCGGGGCGGGCGTCGCTGGCGCTGTTCGAGGAACTGGTGGCCACGGCCTCGGTCATGGCCGAACGTGGGTGAGCCCGGGCACAAGGCCTCCCGAGGTGGCTTCGTGCCTGGCGAACCGGCCGAGCGCTGCGGGGCCGTGGGCCGCTACAGCCGGCCGGCCCGCCCGAAGCGCAGCACCCCGCCCAGCAGGCGCGTCGGAAACTGCGAGGTCGCCGCGTTGTAGGCCGCACCGGCCTCGTTGAACATCTGACGCGCGAAGGCCAGCCGCGCCGGCGACTCGCGCAGCGTCTTCAGCGCCTCGGCCACGGTCGGGTCGCCCAGCAGCGCCGGCTGCTGTTCGACCAGCGCCAGCAGGCGCACCAGCACCGCTCCCAGCACCGCGTCGGCCTTGCCCAGGTCGACCACCGCGTCGGCCGCCACCGGGGCGCGCCGCACCGCATCGGCCGCCGCCTGCACCTGGGCCTGCGCCTGGGTCACGGCGTCCAGCGCCGCGGCCTCGGTGGCCAGCGGGCCGGTCACCGCACCCAGCAGCACCGACAGCGCCTGGCCGCGTGCCTGCAGGGCGCTGTCCACCTGCTGCCAGGCGGCCAGCACGGCCGCCTTCAGCGCGGTGATGCGGTTGTGCGCGCCCAGCGTCCACAGCAGCAGCAGCGCCAGCAGCAGCACCCAGCCTCTGCCGTCGGGCAGGTCCGGCAGATCGGGCAGGCTCATGGCGCAGCGCCGCCGCTGGCCTGGCCCGCCAGCCATTCACCATGGCCGGCAGCGCGCAGGCGGCAGGCCGGGCAGGTGCCGCAACCGCGGCCCCAGGCGTGGCGCAGGCCGCGTTCGCCCAGGTAGCAGGTGTGGGTGTGCTCGACGATGAGGTCGTTCAGCGCCGCGCCGCCCAGGGTGTCGGTCAGGGCCCAGGTCTGGGCCTTGCTGAGCCACATCAGCGGCGTCTCCACCGTCATCGGCCCGCCCAGGCCCAATGACAGCGCCAGCTGCATCGCCTTCATGGTGTTGTCGCGGCAGTCGGGGTAGCCGGAGTAGTCGGTCTCGCACATGCCGCCGACCAGCACGCTGGCGCCGCGGCGCCAGGCCACCACCGCGGCAAAGGCCAGGAACAGCAGGTTGCGCCCCGGCACGAAGGTGTTGGGCAGGCCGTCGGCCTGCAGCGCGATGGCGCGCTCGGCGGTCAGCGCGGTGTCGCTGAGTGCGCCCAGCAGCGACAGGTCGAGCAGGTGGTCGTCACCCAGCCGCGCGCCCCCATGCGCAAACTGCGCGGCCAGTTCACGCCGCACCACGCCGCGGCAGTCCAGCTCGATGCGGTGGCGCTGGCCGTAGTCGAAGCCCACCGTCTCCACGTGGGCGAAACGCTGCAGCGCCCAGGCCAGGCAGGCGGTGGAATCCTGGCCGCCGGAGAACAGCACCAGCGCGTGGCGGGGGTCGGGCGGCGGGACGGGGGCATGCATGCCGCGCAGTTTGCCGCAGTGCAGCGCCGGCGCCGCGACGCAGGCTGCACGCCGGCGCGCGTCAGCCGCGGATCTCGCCCTGCCCCAGCACCACCCACTTCAGGCTGGTCAGCCCCTCCAGCCCCACCGGGCCGCGGGCGTGAAACTTGTCGGTCGAGATGCCGATCTCGGCGCCCAGGCCGTACTCGAAGCCGTCGGCGAAGCGCGTGCTGGCATTGACCATCACGCTGGCCGAATCGACCTCGCGCAGGAAGCGCATCGCATTCGGGTGGTTGGTGGTCAGGATGGCATCCGTGTGGTGGCTGCCGTGGCGGTTGATGTGGGCGATGGCGTCGTCCAGGCCGGCCACGATCTTCACGCTGATGATGGGCGCCAGGTATTCCTCGGCCCAGTCGGCCTCGGTGGCGTCGACGAGCTGCGCCCCCGGCACGGCCGCCAGGATGGCCTTGCTCTCGGGGCAGCAGCGCATCTCCACGCCCTTGGCCGCGAAGATGGCGCCGATGCGCGGCAGGAAGGCGCTGGCCTGCGCCGCATGCACCAGCAGCGACTCGGTGGCGTTGCAGGGGCTGTATTTCTGCGTCTTGGCGTTGTCGGTCACCACCAGCGCCTGGGCGATGTCGACCTCGGCGTCGATGTAGGTGTGGCAGTTGCCGTCCAGGTGCTTGATCACCGGCACGCGGGCCTCGGCGCTGATGCGCTCGATCAGGCCCTTGCCGCCGCGCGGGATGATCACGTCCACGTACTCGGGCATGGCGATCAGCCGGCCCACGGCGGCGCGGTCGGTGGTCTCGACCAGCTGCACGGCGTCGGCGGGCAGGCCAGCCTCGACCAGGGCCGCCTGCACCAGGCGCCACAGCGCCAGGTTGCTGTGCAGGGCCTCGCTGCCGCCGCGCAGCACGGCGGCATTGCCGCTCTTGATGGCCAGGCTGGCGGCCTCGATGGTCACGTTGGGCCGGCTCTCGTAGATCATGCCGAACACGCCCAGCGGCACGCGCATCTGGCCCACGCTGATGCCGGTGGGCCGGCGCTTGATGCCGATCAGCTCGCCCACCGGGTCGGGCATCGCGGCCAGCTGCTCGCAGCCCTCGGCCACGGTGGCGATGACCGCGGGCGTGAGCTTCAGGCGGTCGACCAGGGGCTCGGCCAGCCCGGCGCTGCGGGCGGCGGCCAGGTCCAGTTCGTTGTGCTGCGCCAGGTCGGCACCGGCCTCGCGCAGGCGCCGGGCCAGCGCCCGCAGCGCGGCGTTCTTGGCCGCGGTGGATGCGGCGGCCATGGTGGTGGCGGCAGCGCGGGCGGCCACGCCCACATGGGCCATGTAGGCAGGAATGTCGGTCGGGTTCATGGCCCGGATTTTCGTTCAAGGTGCGACGCCGGGCCGCCTGGCCGACCCGGTGGGCCCCGTGAGGCGACTGCAGAATGGGCAGGTCGCCACCCACGCCGCCCCGGCATCGCCCCATGCGCCACCTGCTGATCGCCCTGCTTGCCGCCGCCAGCCTGCTTGCCGCCTGCGACGAGCAGCGCGCCGCCAGGCTGGAAGAAGGCATCTCCACCGAGAGCGATGTGCGCCGCCAGTTCGGCGAACCGGCGCAGATCACCGAGCGGGCCGACGGCAGCAAGCTGCTGAGCTACCCGCGCCAGCCCGAAGGCTGGACCAACTACGAGGACGAGGCCGAGGTCGGGGCCGACGGCAAGCTCACCGCGCTGCGCCAGCTGCTGACCGAGGCCAACTTCGCCAAGGTGCAGGCAGGCATGAGCGACCTGGCCGTGGGCAAGCTGCTGGGCCGCCATGCGAAGGAGCTGCGCTACGCCACCAGGCCCGGCGAGACGGTGCGGCGCTGGCATGTGCAGCGCGGCCAGGACAAGAAGGTCTTCGACGTGACCTTCGACGCCGACGGCAAGGTGCTGTCGTCGAACCTGGGCGACGACGATCGGCAGACGCAGACGGGTGGCTGATCAGCCTCGGCGACCCAGCCAGGCCAGCACGCTCAGCCAGCCCGTCACCGTCACCACGTAGCCCACAGTGGACAGCACGATGGCCGTGGTGGCCTCGGCTTCCAGCACCCGGTAGCGCTGGGCGAAGATCAGCGCATTGCTGCCGGTGGGCAGGGCCGCCATCAGCACCACCACCTGCAGCGCCAGGCCCTGCAGGCCGAAGCCCCAGCGCGCCGCCACCAGCACCAGCGCCGGCAGCACCAGCAGCTTCAGCAGCGTGGTGCCGAAGGCGCGGCGGGCAGCGCGGCGCACCGTGGCCACGTCGGTGTAGGCCAGCGTGATGCCGATCAGCACCAGGCACAGCGGCGCCACCGCGCTGCCCAGCAGGGCCAGCGTCTCGTCGACCGGGCCGGGCAGGGCCAGGCCGGTGGCGTTCCACAGCCCGCCCAGCAGCACCGGCAGCGTCACCGGGTGCACCACGGCATTGCGCACCGTGCTCGTCAGCGTGCGCCACAGGCTGGCCGTGGCCTCGTGCAGCGAGCGGGCCCGCGCCAGGTCCAGCTCGATCAGCATGGTGCACAGCGTCAGCAGCACCAGCGCATGCAGGCTGATCAGCGCGACGTGGATCGCCAGGCCGGCCTCGCCGTACAGCGCCGCCACCAGGGGCACGCCCACCTGCGCCGAGTTGCCGAACACCGCAGCGAAGGCGCGCGTGGCGGGCTGCGCGGCCAGGCGCTCGCTGGCCTCCAGGTCATGGCCCGCCGCAGCCGGCGGCTGGCGCCAGCGCTGCACGGCGTACACCGCCAGCACATAGGCCGCAGCCGGGCCGAAGTAGGCCAGCAGCGCGGTCCAGGGCATGGTCGACGGGTCCATGCGCGCGGTGGCGCGGAACAGCAGGGCCGGCACGAAGATGTAGAAGGCCGTGTTGCCCAGCAAGCGCGCCGGGTCCATGCCGCCGGCAGGTTCGCCCAGCCAGCGCATGCGCCCGGCAGCCCAGCCCAGGGCCACGGTGCAGAAGATGCCCAGCAGCTTGTTGAAGACGAGCAGCGACACGGCGGATCAGGGGCAGAGCACGCGGTCCAGCCAGGTGGCCACGGCCTGTTCCGGCAGCGCCACCTGCACCTGCTTGCGGCGCGAGGCTTCGCCGCGCAACAGGCTGAGGTCGCGCTTGGGGCAGCGCAGCTCAGCCGCCAGCCAGGCCAGCAGCGCGGCGTTGGCCTTGCCGTCGACGGGCGGTGCGGCCAGGCGCACGCGCAGCGCGCCGTCGTGCAGGCCGTCGGGCTGCGTCTTCTTCGCGTTGGGCTGCACGCTCAGGTCGAGCACGCAGCCGTCGTCGGCCGCCCGCAGGCAGGGCCAGCCGGGGCCGGTCACCGCCAAGTCAGCTCGCCTTCTTGCGGGCGGCGGCCTTCTTCGCCGGGGCGGCGGCGGTCTTCGCCGCCGTCTTGCGCGCCGGGATCACCTTGCCGTCGCCGCGCGGCGCGAACTCGAAGCCGACCTTGCCTTCCTTCTCGTCCCACACCAGCTGGGCCTTGAACTTGCGCTTGGTGCGGTTGCTGACGAAGCCGTCGAGCACGTCGGTCTTGCCGGTGGCCAGCAGCTTGGTCACCTGCTCGTGGTTCACCGGCTGGGTGAGGATGATCTTGCCGGTCTTGAAGTCGCAGGTGACATGCGCGCCCACGGCGTGCTGGCAGACGTAGTTGCTGCCGTGCTCGTACACATGCCCCTTGCACTTGGGGCAGGCGCCGAAGCTGGGCTGGCCGCTGAAATCCACCGGCTCGCCCTCGCCTTCGGCCGCCTTGGCGTCGTCGCCGAAGTCGAACTCCAGCTTCCAGTTGTTGAGCTCGTCGTCGCGCGCCAGCTTCAGCTCGGCAGTGAAGGGCCAGCCCGCCTTGGATCGGAAGCCCTCCAGCGGGCCGATCTTGCCGTCGCGCAGGAAGGTCTCCACCTCGTGCAGCTCGAAGCTGCGGCCGGCCGGGATCTTGGTGATCGAGAAGCCGCAGCCTTCGTCGTTCCCCGACTGGCCGGTGCAGGTGAAGCGGCGGTAGTTCTCCTTCACCACCCCGCCGCAGTTCGGGCAGGGCGTGGCCAGGGTCGCGTAGTCGCCGGGAATGGTGTCGCGGTCGTATTCCTTGGCCTTGCGCACGATGCGCTCGGCCATCGCCGCGATGTCCTGCATGAAGGCCTCGCGGCTCAGCTTGCCCTTCTCCATCTCGGCCAGCTGGTGCTCCCAGTTGCCGGTCAGCTCGGGCTTGGTCAGGTCCTCGATGGCCAGGCCGCGCAGCAGGGTCATCAGCTGGAAGGCCTTGGCCGTGGGCACCAGCTCGCGGCCCTCGCGCAGGATGTACTTCTCGGTCAGCAGCCCTTCGATGATGGCCGCGCGCGTGGCCGGCGTGCCCAGGCCCTTCTCGGCCATGGCCTCGCGCAGCTCGTCGTCGTCGATCAGCTTGCCCGCGCCCTCCATCGCGCTCAGCAGGGTGGCCTCGGTGTAGCGTGCCGGCGGCCGGGTCTTCAGTGCATGGACGCTGATGTGCTCGTTGGTGACCTGCTCGCCCGGCTGCACCGGCACCAGGCTCGCATCCTCGTCCTGGGCTTCCTTGCCGTAGACCGCCAGCCAGCCCGGGTTCACCAGCACCTTGCCGTTGGTCTGGAAGTGGTGGCCCTCGACCACGGTGATGCGCGTGGTGACCATGAACTCGGCCGGCGGATAGAACACCGCGATGAAGCGCTTGACCACCAGGTCGTAGAGCTTGGCCTCGGTCTCGCTGAGCGACCGGGGTGCCTGCAGCGTGGGGATGATGGCGAAGTGGTCCGACACCTTGGCGTTGTCGAAGATGCGCTTGCTGGGCTTCACGTAGCCGGCGTTCAGGCCCTTGCGGGCATGCAGGGCCAGCTCGCGCAGCGGGCCGGGCAGGTCCTCGCCGGCGATCATCTCGAAGGTGCTCTTCACCGTGCCCAGGTAGTCCTCGGGCAGGTGGCGGCTGTCGGTCCGCGGGTAGGTCAGCACCTTGTGCTTCTCGTACAGCGCCTGGGCGATGCTCAGCGTGGTCTTGGCACTGAAGCCGAAGCGGCTGTTGGCCTCGCGCTGCAGCGTGGTCAGGTCGTAGAGGCCGGGGCAGCTGCTGGTGCTGGGCTTGGCTTCCTCGGTGACGGTGCCGCTCTTGCCCAGCACCGCGTCGGCGATGGCATTGGCGTCGCGCTCGTTCCAGAGGCGGTCGGCGCGGCGGTCGGCATCGTCGTCCTTCTTCCACTTCGGGTCGAACCACTTGCCTTCGTAGTCGCCCGCTGCAGCGGCAAAGCCGGCCTTGATCTCCCAGTAGTCGCGGGCGACGTGCTTGCGGATCTTCTCCTCGCGCTCGACCATGATCGACAGCGTGGGCGTCTGCACCCGGCCCACCGTGGTCAGGAAGAAGCCGCCGTCGCGCGAGTTGAAGGCGGTCATCGCCCGCGTGCCGTTGATGCCGACCAGCCAGTCGGCCTCGCTGCGGCTGCGGGCGGCGTCGGCCAGGCCCAGCATCTGCCTGTCGCTGCGCAGCTGGTTGAAGCCGTCGCGGATGGCCTGCGGCGTCATGCTCTGCAGCCACAGGCGCTGCACCGGCTTGTCCAGCTTCGTCTTCAGGTTGTCGGCGTACTGCACGATCAGCCGGAAGATCAATTCGCCCTCGCGCCCCGCGTCACAGGCGTTGATCAGCGCCGTCACGTCCTTGCGCTTGACCAGCTTGACCAGGGCGTTGAGCCGGCTCTTGGCCTTGTCGATGGGCGCCAGGTCGAAGTGCGGCGGCACCACCGGCAGGTGGGCGAAGCTCCACTTGCCGCGCTTGACGTCGTACTCCTCCGGCGCCTTGATCTCCACCAGATGGCCCACGGCCGAGCTGACGACGTAGCGCTCGTTCTCGAAGTGGTCCTCGTGCTTGTCGAACTTGCCCGCCACGGGGGTCAGCGCACGCACGATGTCCTGTGCCACGCTGGGCTTCTCGGCAATGATGAGGGTCTTGCTCATGTGTCCAGTGTCGTCCCGTGAGGGTGGCCCGGTGCCCGGATGAAGCCTCCAGGCCCGTGCCTACAATCCGCTGCGCCGTACGCGCGTTCACGCGCGCCTGCCCACCTGTGTGTGCACGCGCGCGCCCATGAAATCACTTTAACCAATGACAAACGACGTGCAAGCCGACCGCAGGAAGGCCGCCGGCCCCGCCTCCGCCAAGGGGCCGGCCCGCAAGCCGGCACCCGGCACCGTCAAGGGCCGGCTGCAGGTGCGCGCCAGTGGCGTGCACGGCAAGGGCGTGTTCGCGCTGGTGCCCATCCCGAAGGACGAGCTGGTCATCGAGTACGTCGGCGAGGTCATCACCTGGGACGAGGCGCTGCGCCGCCATCCGCACGACCCCAGCCAGCCGGACCACACCTTCTACTTCCACCTCACCGACGAGCTGGTCATCGACGGCAATGTCGACGGCAACGCCAGCAAGTGGATCAACCACAGCTGCGATCCCAACGTCGAGGCCGACGACGAGTCGGGCCAGGTCTACCTGATGGCGCTGCGCGACATCCAGCCCGGCGAGGAACTGTTCTTCGACTACGGCCTGGTCATCGACGAGCGCTACACGCCGGCGCTGAAGAAGCGCTTCGAATGCCGCTGCGGCGCCCGCAAGTGCCGCGGCACGATGCTGGCGCCCAAGCGCGCGAGCAAGGCCGAGAAGGCGGCGGACCAGGCCAAGGACAAGCCGGCCGGCAAGAAGGCCGACGGGAGAACGAGCAAGAAGGCCACCAAGACCCAACGCGCATCCGGCGCGTCCAAGGCTTGAGCCAGGGCCCCGACCAGCCGGCGGCCGCGCCCCCGCTGCGCTGGGGTGCCGAGGCACTGTGGCAGCAGCTCGAACCGCAGCTGCCGGGCCTGACCGTCGAGATCGTCGCGCAGATCGGCTCGACCAACACCACGCTGCTGGAGCGTGCGCGCCAGTCGCCCACCGATGCGCTGGTGCCGGCCCTGCTGGTGGCCGAGCAGCAGACCGCCGGGCGCGGGCGCCAGGGCAAGACCTGGCACACCGGCATCGGCGATGCGCTGACCTTCAGCCTGGCCCTGCCGCTGGCGATGCGCGACTGGTCGGGCCTGTCGCTGGCCGTGGGCCTGGCCCTGGCCGACGCGCTGGACCCGATCGTCGACGCGGCCACTGCCGGCCAGCCACCCCGCCTGGGCCTGAAGTGGCCCAACGACCTGCTGCTGCGCGACGCCGACCCCGGCTCGCCGACCATCGGCCGCAAGCTGGGCGGCATCCTGATCGAGACGGTGCAGGCCGGCGCCCAGCGCATCGCGGTGATCGGCATGGGCCTGAACGTGCGCGTGCTGCCACCCGAGGCCCTGCCGCCCGGCCTGAGCTGGGGCCGCGCCGCGGTGCAGGAACTGTGGCCCGGCGCCGACGCGCCCGCGGTGCTGGCGCGGGTGCTGCCGCCCCTGGTGCAGGTGCTGCGCAGCTTCGAGCGTGACGGCTTCGCGCCGCTGCGCGCCGGCTTCAGCCGCCGCGACGTGCTCGCCGGCCGCGCCGTCACCACCACCCTGCCCGGCCTGCCGCAGGGCGTGGCCGATGGCGTCGATGCCAGCGGCACGCTGTGGCTGCGCACGGCCGACGGCGCACGCCACCCGGTGGCCAGCGGCGACGTGAGCCTGCGGCCGGCGACGTCCACACCACCGGTCGCCGGCTGAGCACCGCCATGCTGCGCACGCTGTTCCTGGTGCTGCTGCTGGCCAATGCGCTGCTGCTGGCGGCCACCAGCGGCCTGCTCGACACCGGCGGTGACAGCGAGCGCGAGCCCGAGCGCCTGCAGCGCCAGCACCAGCCCGGCCTGGTGAAGCTGCTCGATCCCCAGGCCGCCAGTGCCGCGCTGGCCGCCGCCAGCGCTGCCCGTGCCGCCAGCGCCGCGCTGGCCGCCGCCATCTGCACCGAGACCGGCCCGCTGGGCACCGCCGACGCCGCCGTGGCCGAGCGCCAGCTGCGTGAGCTGGACCTGCCGCCCGGCACCTGGCAGGCGCTGCGCCGCGACGAAGGCGGCGCCTGGCTGATCTACATGGGCCGCTTTGCCGACCGCGGGGCCATGCAGCGCAAGCTGGCCGAGCTGGCCCGGCTGAAGGTCGATGGCGAGGAGGTGCTCAACGCGCCCGACCTGCAACCCGGCATCAGCCTGGGGCGCTTCGAGGATGCCGAGGGCGCCCGCGCCGCGCTGGCGCAGCTGGGGCGGCACGGCGTGCGCACCGCCCGGGTGATCGCGCTGCAGGCGCCGCAGACGTTGACGGTGCTGCGCGTGCCCGCAGCCGACGGTGCGCTGCGCGCCCGGCTGGCGGCGCTGCAGCTGCCCGGCGTGCCCGGCTTCGTGGCCTGCGCGGCGGCCGGCGCCAGCCTGCCGGCCAGCGCAGCCGGGCCTGCGCCCGTGGCAGCCGCCAGCGCCGTCGCGTCCACGGCCAGCGCCGCGGCACCCGCAGCGCGGACCACCACCGCAGCCACCCCAGCCGCACCGGCCTCGCCTGCAACGGCGCCCGCCGCACGTGCCTCGGCGCCGACCGCCAAGACCCAGGCCAGCGCGCCAGCGGCCGCCGCGCCGGCATCACAGGCCCGCGTCGCCGGTGCCGACACCCGGGCTGCCTTGCAGCGCGCCGCGTCAGCCGCGGCGGCGGAGGCGGCGACCGCCGCCGTGAAACCGGCCCAGGTCGCCCCGGCGGGCAGCGCGCCGGCTTCCCGCTAGACCTTGCTAGCCCCTGGCGCGGCGCCGGCCCGGCCGGCCGCGCCACAGCAGCAGCACCGCCGCCGCCAGGCCGAGCAGCCAGCCGGCCTGCACCGCGCCGCCGCCGCCGCTGCCCGCCGGCGTCACCACCACGGGCGCAGCGGCCACGGTGATCGTCTGGCTGCTGCTGCGGCTGGCGCCGGTGTTGTCGGTCACGGTCAGCTGCACCACCACCGTACCGGCACCGCTGGTGGCCAGGCTGACGGTGCTGCCGTCGGTGGCGCCGATCAAGCTGGCCAGGCCCGCGCCGCTGGTGATCGCCCAGCGGTAGCCGGTTATGGCGCGGCCGGTGGCTGCGCTGGATCCCGTGCCGCTCATGCTGATCGTGTCGCCGACCGTGGGCGTGCTGTTAGAGGCGCCGATCACCGCCACTGTCGCCGCGCCAACTCTCAGAACGGCGTTGGAGGTTGTGATGCCCAGGCCGCTGTCGACCACTGTGAGTTGTACGGTGACATCACCTGCCGACAGTGTGTTCAAGACGAGGCTCGGGCCATTGCTGGCGCCACTGATCTGCACATGCGTGCCGCCGGAAATCACCGTCCAGTTCTGGCTTAGTACACGACGGCCACCATGCGTGCCAATGCTGCCAGTCAGATGTATGTCGTCGCCAGCCACCGGCGCAGCATTCGACACCCCAATGCTCAGGTCCGGTGGCTGCGTGAGTACGGTGCTGCCGCTGGCGCTGTTGCCAGCGCCATCCGTCACCGTCAGACGCACGGTCACGGTGCCGCTGCCATTCATCGTCAGCGTGGTGCGAGGGCCGACGCTGCCGCCGAGCTGGCCCAGGCCAGCACCATCGGTGATGAGCCATTGATAGGTGCCTGTATTGCGGCTGGAGGGCCCGCCGTCGAGCACGATGCTTGTGCCACTGGCCATCGCGTGAGCCGCTGCAATTACCGCCACCGGCGGCGCGGTTGTGCCGGCTGCCTGCGCTACCGCAGCGGCAACATCCAGCATTCCTGCGCCGCAGGTGCTGGTGGTGCAGTAGCACTCGACCTGGTCGGTGGCGTCGGGCGCGCGGCAGGCCACGGCGGTGGGTTCCTGCGCGCCGGCGGTCGGAAACGACCGGGCGGTGGCCTGCAGCGTGCTCCTGATCAGTGCAGGCGTCAGCGTCGGGTCGACCGCCAGCAGCAGCGCTGCCGAGGCGGCGACGATCGGCGTGGCGAAGCTGGTGCCCAGCGACGGACTGATGCCGCTGCTGTACACATTGGTGCCGGGCGTGGTGGTGCCGCTGTTGTCGGTGGTGACCAGGGGGTACAGGCACAGGCCGGTGTCGTTGACGCAGTTGCCGGCGGGTGCGGCGATCGCCACCTGCGGCCCGATGTTCGAGTAACCCACCTTGGTGCCGGCATGGCGCACGCCCGCCACCGCGAGCGCGCCGGTGCAGTTGGCCGGCTCGTTGACCGCATGGCCGGTGTCGTTGCCTGAGGCCACGACCACGGTCACGCCCGCAGCATTCAGCTCGGTGATGGCCTGGGCGTAGGCATTGCTGCAGGTGCCGGTCGAGCCCAGGCTCAGGTTCAGCACCCGCGCCGGGTGCGGGTTGCAGGTGGCGCTGACGGCCGAACCGCTGCTGCAGCCGGTGGCATTGGACAAGCCCGCGGCCCAGCGCATGCCGGCGATGATGTCGTCGTCGAAGCCGCCGCAGCGGCCCAGCACACGCACCGGCAGCACCATGGTGTCGCGCCCCGTTCCGGCGATGCCGATGCCGTTGTCGGTGGCCGCGCCGATCAGGCCGGCGACCTGGGTGCCATGCCAGCTGCTGTTGCTGACGGGGCACCTGGTGGTGGCTGTGGGGTTCCAGTCGCCAGGGTCGCTCGGGTCGGCGTCGCGTCCGGACTGAGCGTCGTTCGCGGTCGTGTTGTTGCTCACAAAGTCATAGCCCGGCCACAGCTTGCCCTGCAGGTCGGGGTGGTCGGTGCGCACACCGGTGTCGATCACCGCGACGGTGACGCTGGCCGAGCCGGTGGTGATCGCCCAGGCGCCCACCGCGTTGATGGCCGACACCAGGGTGGCGTCGGGTGCGCGCAGGTACCACTGGCCCGCGGCGGGCGTGGCGGTGGTCTGGTTGTCGCCGAACAGCGGGTCGCTGGGCGGCACGACCGCGTTGATGGTCTTGCGCCGCACCGGCTGCACCCATTCCACGTCCCCATCGGCGGCCAGCCGCGCCGCCAGCGCCTGCGGGCTGATGCCGCGGGCGCGCAGGCTCTGGCTGCGGGCGCCCAGCACATGGCCGTCCTGCAGCGCGAGTTGCAACCGGCCGCCCAGGCGCACTGCGCCACGCCGGGAGGCGGCCAGATCGGCGGCCAGCGCGCTGCCGCTGCGGTACTTGACGATCACCCGGGCATTGCCGTCGTCGTCGAGCGCGGCTGCTGCATCGGCATCGGCGCGCAGCGCGCGCTGCGGCATCTTCTCGGCGGCCTGCACGGCGCCCCCCGCCAGCAGCAGGCCCAGCACCAGCGGCAGCAGCCAACCCCAAACACCGCGCCGCACTGCCTGCTTCACTGCTGCCACTGTCGCCCCTTTTCCGGGGCATCGCCCGGCCAACCCCGCGCCCGAGACAGCCCCAGAACGCAACTGGCCAGGATGCTAGCCCGGCCAGGTGAAGTTTGATGTCTGGAAAAGCGCGCCAGCCTGCGGCGGCGCGCCGGGGTCAGGCGATGACGCGAACCATTTCCAGCACCTTGTTCGAGTAGCCCCACTCGTTGTCGTACCAGCTGACGACCTTGATGAAGGTCTTGTCCAGCGCGATGCCGGCGTCGGCGTCGAACACGCTGGTGCAGGGCTCGCCGCGGAAGTCGGTGGCCACCACCTTGTCCTCGGTGTAGCCCAGGATGCCCTTGAGCGCGCCCTGGCTCTGGGCCTTCATCTCGGCGCAGATGTCGGCGTAGCTGGCCTCGCTGTTCAGCTCGACGGTCAGGTCGACCACCGACACGTCGGACGTCGGCACGCGGAAGCTCATGCCGGTGAGCTTCTTGTTCAGCTCGGGGATCACCACGCCCACCGCCTTGGCCGCGCCGGTGCTGCTGGGGATGATGTTCTCCAGGATGCCACGGCCGCCGCGCCAGTCCTTGTTGCTGGGGCCGTCCACCGTCTTCTGGGTGGCAGTGGCGGCATGCACCGTGGTCATCAGGCCGCGCTTGATGCCCCACTTGTCGTTCAGCACCTTGGCCACCGGGGCCAGGCAGTTGGTGGTGCAGCTGGCGTTGCTGATGATGGTCTGGCCGGCGTAGGTCTGGTGGTTCACGCCGTAGACGAACATCGGCGTGTCGTCCTTGCTGGGCGCCGACTGGATGACCTTCTTGGCGCCGGCGGCCAGGTGCGGCTCGCAGGATTCCTTGGTCAGGAACAGGCCGGTGGCCTCGACCACCACGTCGGCGCCGACCTCGCCCCACTTCAGCTCGGCCGGGTTCTTCACCGCGGTCAGGCGGATGCGCTTGCCGTTGACGACCAGGGTGTTGCCGTCGACGCTCACGTCACCCTTGAAGCGGCCGTGCACGCTGTCGTACTTCAGCATGTAGGCCAGGTAGTCGGGCTCGAGCAGGTCGTTGATGCCGACGACTTCGATGTCGTTGAAGTTCTGCACGGCGGCACGGAACACCATGCGCCCGATGCGGCCGAAGCCGTTGATGCCGATCTTGATGGTCATGACTGTCACTCTCCAGGGTTGAGAAGAACCGGAACCGGATTCGGGGGCAGGCCTTACTTGCCCAGCACGGCGCGCACCGTGTCGGCCAGCGCCTCGGCGGTCAGGCCGAAGTGCTTGAACAGCACCGGCGCCGGGGCGCTCTCGCCGTAGGTGTCGATGCCCAGCACCGCAGCGCAGCCGTACTTCCACCAGCCGTCGGTGACGCCCGCCTCGATGGCGATGCGCGGCAGCTTGGCCGGCAGCACCGCCGTCTTGTAGGCCGCGTCCTGGCGGTCGAACACGCTGGTGCTGGGCATGCTGACCACGCGCACGGCGATCTTCAGCTGGGCCAGCGCGGCCTGCGCATGCAGGGCCAGCTGCACCTCGCTGCCGGTGGCGATGATCACCGCCTGGGCCGGCTTCTTCAGGCCCACCTCGCTGGGCTCGGCCAGCACGTAGGCGCCCTTGGCAATGTCGTCCAGACCGGCCTTGGGTGCATACGGCAGGTTCTGGCGGCTGAGCAGCAGCGCCGAGGGACGCGACTTGCTCTGGATCGCGCAGGCCCAGGCCACGCTGGTCTCGGCGGTGTCGGCCGGGCGCCAGACGTCCAGGTTCGGGATCAGGCGCAGGCTGGCGGCATGCTCGACGCTCTGGTGCGTCGGTCCGTCCTCGCCCAGGCCGATCGAGTCGTGGGTGAACACGTGCACCACCCGCGTCTTCATCAGCGCGGCCATGCGGATGGCGTTGCGGCTGTAGTCGCTGAAGGTGAGGAAGGTGCCGCCGTAGGGGATGAAGCCGCCGTGCAGGGCCACGCCATTCATGATGGCAGCCATGCCGAACTCGCGCACGCCGTAGTTGATGTGGCGGCCACCATTGGGCACGCCAGCCTCGTCGAAGCGCAGGTTGGGCGTGTGGCTGGTGTTGGTCAGGTTGCTGCCGGTCAGGTCGGCGCTGCCGCCCAGCAGCTCGGGCAGGGCGGCGGTGAAGGCCTCCAGCGCGATCTGGCTGGCCTTGCGGCTGGCCACGGTCTGCGCCGCGGTGTGGGCGGCAACAGCCGCGTCCACCGCCACCTGGGCGAAGTTCGCCGGCAGCTCGCCCGCCAGGCGGCGCTTCAGTTCCGCAGCCAGCGCCGGGTGCTTGGCGGCGTACTTGTCGAAGACCTTGTTCCACTTGCCTTCGGCCGCGTCACCGGCGCGTTTGGCGTCCCAGGCGGCGTAGGCGGCCTCGGGGATCACGAAGGGCTCGTGCGCCCAGCCGATGGCCGCGCGGGTGAGCTGGATCTCCTCGGCGCCCAGGGCCTCGCCGTGGGCCTTGGCGGTGCCGGCGCGGTTGGGCGAACCCTGGCCGATGTTGGTCTTGCAGATGATCAGCGTGGGCTTGCCGCTGCCGGCCTTGGCCTGGGCGATGGCAGCGTCCACCGCGTCCACGTCATGGCCGTCGACCGGGCCGATCACGTTCCATTGGTAGGCGGCGAAGCGCTGCGCGACGTCGTCCACGTACCAGGGCTTCACCTGGCCGTCGATGCTGATGCCGTTGTCGTCGTAGACGGCGACCAGCTTGTCCAGCTTCCAGGCGCCGGCCAGGGCGCAGGCCTCGTGGCTGATGCCTTCCATCAGGCAGCCGTCGCCCAGGAAGGCCCAGGTGCGGTGGTCGACCACGGCATGGCCGGGGCGGTTGAATTCCTGCGCCAGCAGCTTCTCGGCCAGCGCCATGCCCACCGCGTTGGTGATGCCCTGGCCCAGCGGGCCGGTGGTGGTCTCGACGCCGGGGGTGACATGCACCTCGGGGTGGCCGGGCGTCTTGCTGTGCAGCTGACGGAAGTTGCGCAGCTCGCTCATCGGCAGGTCGTAGCCGGCCAGGTGCAGCAGCGCGTAGATCAGCATCGAGCCGTGGCCGTTGCTCAGCACGAAGCGGTCGCGGTCGGCCCACTGCGGGTTGGCCGGGTTGTGCTTCAGATGCCGGCCCCACAGCGCGACGGCGATCTCGGCCATGCCCATCGGCGCGCCCGGATGGCCCGAGTTGGCCTGCTGGACTGCGTCCATCGCCAGCGCGCGCACGGCGTTGGCCATCAGCGTCGAGGTGGCTGCCGCCTTGGCGGCCGCCTTCGCGGCCTTGGCCGCAGCGTCGACCGGCTTGCGTTCGGGCTTGGGTGCCGGCGTGGCGGGCGTGGCCGCAGCGGTGCTGGGCTCTTGGAGGTTCTCGGAGTTGGCCATGCGCGGCGCCGCTGGGGCGTGGAGGTGATTCGGGGAAACGCGGATTTTAGCCGGCTGCTTCCGCTGCCCCGCGGCGCGATCCTGGTGCGCCGGCCTGCGCCTTCGTCCGCGGCCGGCTTGATCTTTCGCAAGGCCGGCAGGCCGCTGGCGGATCAATCTGCAGGCATTGACCACCACCGCGACTGCCTGCTGCTGCCATGCGCCACCTTGCCCTCGATGTCATCCGCGACGAACACCAGGCCCTGGCGGCCATGCTGCGCTCGATGCCGCTGCTGGTGGACCAGGCCCGGCGCGAAGGCCATGCGCCCAACTTCGACGTGCTGCGGGCGATGCTGTTCTACGTCGACGAATTCCCCGAACGCCTGCACCACCCGAAGGAGAGCGAGCTGCTGTTCCCGGTGCTGCGCCAGCGCTGCCCCAGCATCGCCGGCACGCTGGACCGGCTGGACGCCGACCATGCCCGCGGCGAGGCCGCGATCCGCGAGCTGGAGCACCAGCTGCTGGCCTACGAGGTGCTGGGCGCGCCGCGCCGCCAGGCCTTCGTCGACGCGCTGCAGCGCTACATCGACGGCTACCTGGCCCACATGATGGCCGAGGAAACCGAGGTGCTGCCCGCCGCACGCGAGCACCTGACCGAAGCCGACTGGGCCACGCTGGACGCCGCCTTCGCCGCCAACCAGGACCCGCTGACCGGCCACCAGGCCGATGCGGTGTACCAGCCGCTGTTCCAGAAGATCCTGATGCACGCACCGGCGCCGATCGGTCTGGGGTGAGCCCGGACACAAACCGTCCTGAGGACGGTTTGTGCCTGGCGAACCGGCCGAGCTCTGCGAGGCCGTGGGGGAGCGAGTCGCAATGCCGCGGCCTACACTGCCGCCGCCATGCCCGCCGCCGCCAACCTCCCTGCCCTGATCCTGGCCGCCGGCCGTGGCGAGCGCATGCGCCCGCTGACCGACGCCTGCCCCAAGCCGCTGCTGCCGGTGGGCGGTCGGCCGATGATCGAGTGGCACCTGCACGCGCTGGCCCAGGCCGGCGTGCGCCAGGTGGTGATCAACACCGCCTGGCTGGAAGACCGCTTTCCCACCGCGCTGGGTGACGGCAGCCGCTGGGGCCTGGCGATCCACTACTCGCACGAAGGCCGCGACCACGGCGGCGCGCTGGAAACCGCCGGCGGCATCGCCAAGGCCCTGCCCTGGCTCGGCGACGGTTTCTGGCTGGTGTCGGGCGACATCGTCGCGCCGGGCTTCGGCTTCGACGCTGTGGCGGCGCAGCGCTTCATGGCGGGCAGCGACGACGCGCATTTGTGGCTGGTGCCCAACCCCGCCTTCCATGCCGCGGGCGACTTTGCGCTCGATGGCGACCGCGTGCGCCGCCCGCCCGCCGGCCAGCCGCGGCCGCTGACCTACGCCAACATCGCCCTGGTGCGGCCGCGCCTGGTGCAGGGCATCGCCAGCGGGCAGCATGCGCCGCTGGGGCCCTGCCTGTTCGCCAGTGCCGACGCCGGGCGCCTGGGTGGCGAACGGCTGGCCGGTGCCTGGCACAACGTGGGCTCGCCGGCCCAGCTGGCCGCCGCCGACGCGGCGCTGCAGGCGGCCGCATGACCACGCCAACTCCGGGCTGAGCCTGCTGGAAGGAACGCGCATGAACGACGCTGTGGCTGATGCCCGTCCCTGGCGCCTGGCAGTGATCGGCGCCGGCCCCGCCGGACTGGCGCTGGCCCTGCAGGCCGCCCGCAAGCTGCCCACCGCCGAGGTCACGCTGTTCGACGCCCGGCCAGCCGACAAGGATGTGTCGGGCGACCCGCGCACGCTGGCGCTGGCGCTGGGCAGCGTGCAGCTGCTGCGCCAGCTGGGCGCCTGGCCCGAGGCGGCGGCGCGGCCCATCACCGAGGTGCTGGTGTCGCAGGCGCCGCCCACGCTCGACCTGGCCGGTCGGCCGGCCGAGGTGCGGCTGCGCGCCGTCGACGAGGCCGTGCCCATGCTCGGCGCGGTGCTCAACTACGGCGCGCTGGTGGCCGCCCTGCAGCGGGCCTGGCAGGCTGCCGAGCTGGCCGCGCCACAGCGCCTGCACAGCCGCTTCGGCCAGCCGGTGGCCGACGTGCGCAACCTGGGCGCCGGCGTCGAGGTCGATGCCGGCATCGCCGAGCACTTCGACCTGGCGGTGGTGGCCGAGGGCGGTGTCTTCGCCGACCAGGCGCGCAAGGCCATCGTGCACGACTACGGCCAGACCGCCTGGGTCGGCACCGCCACGCTGGACGGCGCCACGCCGGGCCTGGCGGTCGAGCGCTTCACCCGCCAGGGCCCACTGGCCCTGCTGCCCTTGCCGCCCGCTGCCGATGGCCGCGCGCAAGCCGCGCTGGTGTGGTGCGTCACCACCGACGACGACCCGGTGGCCGCGCTGGACGATGCCCAGCGCATCGCCGTGCTGAACACCCTGCTGCCGGCGGCCGCCGGCACGGTGGTGGCGCTGTCGCCGCTGAAGCATTTCGCGCTGGGCCTGAACGCCGAGCGCACGCTGACCGATGGCGCCGTCGTGCGCATCGGCAATGCCGCACAAACCTTGCACCCGGTGGCCGGCCAGGGCCTGAACCTGGGCCTGCGCGACGCCGCCGCCCTGGTGCAGGCGCTGCGCCATGCCCGGCCCGCCCAGCTGCCGGCCCTGCTGCGACGCCTGGAATGGCAGCGCGGCCCCGACCGCTGGAGCATGATCGCCACCACCGATTTCCTGGCGCGCAGCTTCACCTGGCGCTGGCCGGGGCTGGCGGCGGCGCGCGGCCTGGGCCTGGCCGCGCTGCAGGCCCTGCCGCCGCTGAAGTCGGCGCTGGCGCGGCAGATGATGTTCGGACGGCGCTGACCTCAGGCCCCGCAGGCGGGCGTGGTGCTGCTGCCGAAGCTGGCGGTGCCGGCCACGGTGGCGGCATCGGTGCCCAGGCCGGCCAGGGCCTTGCTGGCGAAGACCAGCGTGCGCGCCGTCGTGTCGACCGTGATGCCGGTGATGGCGGCGCCGCTCTTGTTGTCGTAGACCGACCAGCCCGAGCCCACCTCGAACACGCTGACGTGCATCGGCACCTTGTCGCCCTGGCGGAAGTAGACCTGCACGGCGTACTTCTTGCCGTTGGCGCCGTTGGCGTTCTCCCAGAACACCTCGCAGTAGGCCACGCTGCTGAAGCCGTCGGCCGCCCGGGCGCTGGTGCCCTTGGTGGTGGCGGTGGACAGGTCGATGGTGGTGGCCTGAGCCGCGGGCGTGGCGGCCGACAGCGTGAGGGTGCCGCCGGTGGCGACCGTCGGCGTGGAGGTGGCGGCATCGTCGCCACCACCGCCGCACGCGGCAAGCAGGCTGGCCAGGGCCAGGGTGGACAGTACGGGCAGCAGGCGGTGGATCATGGCGGGCTCCGGTTCGCGTGGGGGGTGGTGATGCCTGTACACGCCGCAGCCCGCGGCCGAACGGCTCACCGGCCGGCGCCGCACCCCCCGGAACCGGGGTGTCAGCGGCCCGTCATGGGCTGCGTGCTACATTCGCCGCCCATGCGCGCCAACCGCTTCTTTTTTGCGTACTTTTGGTTCTCGCCCCCCACCGGCGGCTGGAGAAGCAATCGCGCGTGACCAACAAGCGAAGCAAGCACCAGACAAACCGCCGGCAACCCCGGCGGTTTTTTTTCGCCCTCGCCCCGAATCCAACCCCGCCGTCCAGGAGCAGACCATGGCCCCCAAGCACCCGAGCAGCCCCTCTCTCAGCACCGAGCCGGGCTTCGGCTACGTGCTCAGCGAGAAGACCAGCCAGACCGACGACCAGCGCATCGAGGAAGTGACCCCGCTGCCGCCGCCCGAGCACCTGATCCGCTTCTTCCCCATCGCCGGCACGCCGGTGGAGAAGCTGATCGGCGACACCCGCCACAGCGTGCGCCGCATCATGGACGGCAAGGACGACCGGCTGCTGGTGGTGATCGGCCCCTGCTCGATCCACGACCCGGCGGCCGCCATCGACTACGCCCGCCGCCTGAAGGCCGAGCGCGCCAAGTACAAGGACACGCTGGAGATCGTGATGCGCGTCTACTTCGAGAAGCCGCGCACCACGGTGGGCTGGAAAGGCCTGATCAACGACCCCTACCTGGACGAGAGCTACCGCATCCACGAGGGCCTGCGCATCGCCCGCCAGCTGCTGGTCGACATCAACCGCCTGGGTGTGCCGGCGGGCAGCGAGTTCCTCGACGTGATCAGCCCGCAGTACATCGGCGACCTGATCAGCTGGGGCGCGATCGGCGCCCGCACCACCGAGAGCCAGGTGCACCGCGAACTGGCCAGCGGCCTGTCGGCGCCCATCGGCTTCAAGAACGGCACCGACGGGAATCTCAAGATCGCCACCGACGCGATCCAGGCCGCCAGCCGGCCGCACCACTTCATGTCGGTGCACAAGAACGGCCAGGTCGCCATCGTGCAGACCAAGGGCAACCAGGACTGCCACGTCATCCTGCGCGGCGGCAAGGCGCCCAACTACGACGCCGCCAGCGTGGCCGCGGCCTGTGACGAGCTGCGCGCGGCCAAGCTGCCCTGCCAGCTGATGATCGACTGCAGCCATGCCAACAGCAGCAAGCAGCACCAGCGCCAGATCGACGTGGCACGCGACATCGGCCAGCAGATGGCGGCCGGCAACACCTGCATCACCGGCGTGATGGTGGAAAGCCACCTGACCGCCGGCGCGCAGAAGTTCAGCCCCGGCAAGGACGACCCGGCCAACCTGGCCTACGGCCAGAGCATCACCGACGCCTGCATCGGCTGGGACGACTCGGTGGGCGTGCTGCAGGTCCTCAGCGACGCGGTGCTGGCCCGCCGTGCTGCCGCCAAGGGCTGAAGCGAAGCGGCGCTGGCGTGATAGGTTGGGCACTCCAGCCCAGCCGCTGCGGGCGGGCGCTGTCAGCTTGGGCCACGCACCGGCCGTTAAGGTGGCAGCAATCCTTTGCACACCACCATGAACGCCGTCAGCGCCCCCGAGCACCGCGCCCTGAGCCTGGTCGAGATCATCGACTTCAAGTGGCTGATGGCCGGCGACGGCCACCATGTGCACGTCGAGCACCTGCAGGCCGACCCCGAATACGCCCGCCAGTGCCTGGCGCTGGCCGCCGCCTCGCGCATCGCCGCGCTGCGCGACACCGCACGCCGCCTGGCCGCCACGCTGGGCCTGGTGCTGCCGCCCTCGGCCTGATCAGGGCGCCGGCCAGGCCACCGTCGCCGGCAGGCGGCCCGCCGCCTTCAGCGCCTGCAGGCCCGCCAGGCCCCGCTGGCGCAGCGCGTCGGCATCGGCTTCCGCACCGCGCAGGCTGTCACCCAGCGTCCACGCCGCCAGCGCCGCCTCGCGCGCCAGCAGGGTGTTGAAGGGCTCGGCCGCGGCCGCCTGGTCCAGCAGGGCCAGGCCGGCCCGGGCATCATCGACCAGCCGCCGGCGCACCTCGGCCGCCAGCGCCCCGCCCGCGCCCAGCAGCACCTGGGCCCGCACCAGGGCGAACTTCGCCGCCTCGGCATCGGCCGGCGGCGCCGCCAGCACGCCAGCGCGGCGGGCGTCCAGCGCCTGCTGCAACGCCCGCGCAGGCGCCGGCTTGCCTACCAGCAGCCACTGCCGGGCCAGGTCGCGGTCGCTCTCGTCCAGGCGGCCGACCAGGGCCTTGACCTGCGGATGCTTCTCGCGCAGCTGGCGCAGCAGCCGGTTCTCGCGCTCGTACCAGGCCAGCGCCTGGGCATGGCGGCCCAGGGTGAACAGCTGCTCGGCCAGCGGGCCGTAGCCGTTGGCCAGGTTGCGCTGGGCCCGCTCGTTCGACGGATCGGCCTGGGCCTGCGCCTCGCGGCGGGCGATCGACTGCTGCCACAGCGCGATGCCGGCGTCGGTGTCGCCGGTCTCCAGCAGTGCATCCGCCAGCCGGCCCTCGGCCAGGTACAGCCAGCGCTGCCAGCGCGGGTTGTCCGGCTGCAACTGCACCAGGCGCTGCGCCATCGCATGGCTGCGGCGCTGCGTGGCCAGGCTGCCGGCGAAGTCGCCGCCGATGCGCTGGAAGTCGCTGAACTGGTTCAGCAGGCCGCCGCCGTGCTCCAGCACCGGGATCGCATCGGGATGCGCCGCCAGCAGCGCGGCATGTTCGGTCACCAGGCGCTCGATCTGCCCACGCGCCTCGGCATAGCGCCCCAGGCCGGGGTGGTAGGGCCAGTAGTCGACCGAGGCCCGGTAGCGCGCCGCCTCGATGCGGCGCAACTGCAGCGCCAGGTCGCCGGGCGCCGCCCGGGCCAGCGTGGTGGCGTGGCGCAGCGCGGTGTCGTAGTGGCGCGCGGCCAGCGCCAGGTCGCCGCCACTGCGGGCCTGGTCGCCCAGGCGCTGGGCGATGGCGAACAGCCCCTGCACGTTCTTCAGGTCGCCGGGCGCCAGCCGGGCCAGCGATTCCCGCAGCGCCAGCGCCTTGTCGAAGCTGCGGCGCGCATCCTCGGGACGGCCCAGGTTGGCCTGCATGTTGTTGCCCTGGATGTCGCCCACGCGCTCGTAGGCCTCGGCCAGGTCCCGCAGCAGGTCGGCATCGGTCAGGCGCTCGGCCGACAGCCGGTCGAGGTACTGCAGCGCCGTGGCCACCAGCTTCTCGCGGCCGGCGGTGGGGCCGTCGCGCAGGGCGGTGTCGACGTCGAACAGCATGGTGCGGGCGAAGCGGCGCACCTCGTCGAAGCGGTGCTCGGCCAGCGCACGCTGCTGCTGCGCCACCACCGCCTGCCAGGTGGCCAGCGCGCTGCTGCCCAGCACCGCCACCAGGGCCAGCGCCGCCAGCGCGGTGCCCAGGCGGTGGCGGCCGACGAACTTGCGCGCCCGGTAGTGCCAGCGGGCCGGCCGGGCGCTGACCGGAAAACCCGCCAGCCAGGCGCGCAGGTCGGTGGCGAAGGCGTCGACGCTGGCGTAGCGGCCCTCGGGCGTCTTGTCCAGCGCCTTCAGCAGCACGTTGTCCAGGTCGCCTTCCAGCCTGCGCCGCGTGGCCAGCCACTGGGCGTCGGCCGCCAGCCCGGGGCCGCCGGTGGCTGGCAGCGTCAGCGCGCTGGGCCGCGGCGGCTGCTCTTCCAGCACGGCGCGGGCGGCCTCGGCGGCGCTGCCGGCCTGGCGGCCGGTGGGGCGCTGGCCGGTCAGCATCAGGTACAGCAGCACGCCCAGGCTGTAGATGTCGGTGGCCGTGCCCACCGGCTCGCCGCGCACCTGCTCGGGGCTGGCGTAGTGCGGCGTGAACGGCCGCTCGCCCACCACCGTGGCCTGGCCGTCGGCGCCTTCCAGCGGGTCCAGCGCCTTGGCGATGCCGAAGTCCAGCAGCTTGACCTGGCCGTCGTCGGTCACCAGCACGTTGCCGGGCTTGAGGTCGCGGTGCACCAGCAGCGCCCGGTGCGCATGCGCCACCGCGTCGGCCAATTGCAGGAACAGCGCCAGCCGCTGCGCCAGTGGCAGCCCGGCGCAGGCGGCGTCGATCGGACGGCCCTGCACCAGCTCCATCACGATGCACGGCGCGCCGTCGGTGGTGCGCGCCACGTCCAGCAGGTGGGCGATGTGCGGGTGGTTCAGCCGCGCCAGGGCCCGTTGCTCCAGCGCGAAGCGGGCCAGCACGCGCTGCGAATCGAGCCCGGCGCGCAGCACCTTGATCGCCGCGCGGCCGCCATGGGCGCCATCGTCGCGCACGGCGGCCCAGACCTCGCCCATGCCGCCGCGGCCCAGCAGCGCCTCGATGCGCCAGGGGCCGATGCGCTCGCCGCGGCGGTCGGGCGCGGTGTCGGCCGGTGTGTCGACCGCCGCCAGCGCCGCCGCGGCCGGTGCGCCCAGGAAGCCGTCGCTGCCGGTGCGCGCCGCATCGGCATGGGCCAGCAGTGCCCGCACCTCGCGCTGCAGCGCCGGCCCCGCGCCGCTGGCGTCCAGCGCGGCGTCACGCTCGGCCGGCGGCAGGTCGGCCAGCCGGTCGAACAGCGCACGCACCGCGGCCCAGTCCACCCCATCGGTCCCAGCGGTCCCGTCGGGCCGGGTCGGCGGATCAGGCGGTGGCAGCGGCGGCATGGGCCGGCATTCTGCGCAAGCTGCGGCCCCGGCCGGCGGCCTGCTCCCACGGGCCGGGGGCGGCACAATCCCGCCATGGCGAGCCGAGACTTCGCACCGCAGCCGATGCCTGACGACGAGCCCACGGCCGGAGACGTGACCCAGTGGCTGCAGGCCCTGGACGGGTTGCAGCCGGCAGCGGCCAGCCAGCTCTTCGCCCTGCTCTACGGCGACCTGCGCCGCCTGGCGCGCAGCCACATGCGGCGCGAGGACAGCGGCCACACGCTCAGCGCCACCGCGCTGGCGCACGAGGCCTGGTTCCGCATGGCCGAGCAGACCCGCACGCAGTGGAAGAACCGCAGCCACTTCCTGGCCGTGGCCTCGACCATGATGCGGCGCATCCTGGTCAACCACGCCCAGGCCCAGCGCGCGGCCAAGCGCGAGGCCGACCTGGTGACGCTGACCCTGGCCGGGCTGGCGGAGGTGGGCGCCGCGCCCGACCGCGACCTGGTCGCCGTGCACGAGGCGCTGCTGGCCTTCGAGGCGGTGGACGCGCGTGCCGCGCGGGTGGTCGAGCTGCGCTTCTTCGGCGGCCTGGAGAACACCGAGATCGCCGAGGTGCTGGGCATCTCGCTGGCCACCGTCAAGCGCGACTGGACGCTGGCGCGCGCCTGGCTGCACCGGGCGCTGGGCGGCAGCGCCTGAACCCGCCTAGCGCACAGCCGAACCCGCAGACGCCGGTGCGCTTCCCGCGTCGCCGCGCGCCGTGGCCGAGGCCGGCAGCGGGTCGAGCAGGCCGCGCTCCAGCCGCTCCACCTTGGGGTCGACCCAGGGGCCGGTGATGCGGAACTCGCGCGCGCTGGCCAGGCGCAGCGGCTCGCGCAGCAGCCACTGGCCGACGAAGGCGCCCAGGCCCACCGCCGGGTTGATGGCGGCATAGGCCAGGGCCGGGCCGCTGGCGTTGATCTCGGGCACCACCACCACATGCAGGTCCTGCGTCTCGCGGGCGAGGTCGGCGCTGCCTTCCATCGCCACCAGGGCCTGCAGGCCGCGCAGGCGCAGGTTCTCGGTGCTGGCCAGGCCGCCCTTGACCTGCACGGCCGCGGTGGCGCTGTCGAAGGCGAAGCCCTGCTGGAAGACATCGCGGAAGTCCAGCGCCAGGCGCCGCGGCAGCGACTGCAGGCTCATCACGCCCAGCAGCCGCGCCGCGCCCGGGTCCATCTGCAGGAACTGGCCGCCCTTCATCGCCATGTCCAGCCGGCCGCCGAGGGAGTGAAAGTCCAGCGCCAGCGGCGAGCCGTCCCAGCCCAGGCTGCCGTGCATGCGCCCGCTGGCGCCGCGCAGCACCTTGCCGAAGCCCAGCCGCTCCAGCAGCGCGCCACCGTTGGCCACGTCCAGCTCGAACTTCAGCGCCATGCGCCGGCGCGGGCTGCCGGGCACCAGGTCCCAGGCGCCGTCGGCGCTCAGCACCGCGTCGTCGTTCTTCAGCAGCAGCCGCGTCAGCTGCCATTGGCTGCGGCCGGCCGGGTCGGTGGGCGACGGGCGGTTGGCCGCCTGCAGCGCCAGGCTGCCGAACTTGCGGCCGCGCAGCTCGAAGTCGGCCACCTCGATGTCCAGCGCCGGCAGCACCAGGCCGCTGCGGTCGACCAGCTGCGACACCGGGTCGGCGGCACCGGCCGCGGCCGGCTGCGTCACCTCGTCGGGCAGGCTCAGGCGGCTGAGCTGGGCGCGCAGTCGCCCCGGCGCGGCGGGGTTGCGCGCCGCGCGGTAGTCGAAGCTGCCGGTGGCCTGGTCGGACTTGAACTGGCCGCGCCAGCCCTCGCCGGCCTCGGCGGTGGGCGGCAGGTTCTGCAGGTCGAGCGCGACGCCGCTCAGGCGCCGGCCGCCGGCCAGCAGCTCGGTGGCCTGCAACTGCAGCGACTGCGGCAGCCAGGCCAGGTCGTCGGCCGCTGCCGCGGCCGCAGCGCCCGCCGACGACGCGGCCACCGCCGGCGGCGCCAGTGCGTTGCGCCAGGCGTCGGCGTCCACCCGGCCCAGCACCAGCACCGCCCGGCCGCCGGGCGTGACCTCGGGCAGCGGCGCATCCCAGGACCAGGCGCTGCGCAGCAGCCGGCTGCCGCCCGGCGCGCCATGGTCCATCAGCAGCGCGGCCTTCAGCGCGCCCAGGTCCAGGCGCAGCGCGTCGCGCGCCGGGCCGACCGCAGGTCCGCCATTCGCCCGCACCTCCGGCGCACTGGACAGGCGCAGCGGCAGCGCGGGCTCGGCCGCCTTGCCCAGCGGCGCCGGCAGGTCGATGGCCATGCCCTGCAGGTTGCTGGCCAGCTGCCAGTCGCTGCGGCCGCCCTGGGCCAGCGGTGCCACGCTGGTCTGCAGCCGGTAGGTGGCCTGGCCCTGCAGCCGCTGCGCCAGCCTGGGCACCACCGGGCCCAGCTCGCCGGCGCGGCGCAGCGCATCGGCGGTGGCCACGCCGTTGACCACCAGGCGCAGGCCGCCCTCGGCCGGGCTGGTGACATCGAGCACCGCCTCGCCGCCCAGCAGCTGCGCCCGCAGGCCGCTGATGGCCAGGCCCTTGTTGGTGGACTCGATGCGCCCGCGTGCATTGGCCAGCAGCGGCAGGTCGGGCCGCAGCCGCAGCTCGTTGCCCGGCAGCTGCAGGCCGGCCTTGAACTGGGTGTCGGCGCTGCGGTTCAGGGGCACGGCCAGCGCCAGCTTCAGCTCGGCGTTGGCGCTCGCCGTGGCCGTGTCCAGCAGGTGGCCGGTGGCCTCGGCCAGCGGCGTGGTGCGCACCACGCGCAGCATCTCGGCGAGCGCGCCGCGCACGGTGCCGTCCACCTCCACCAGCGTCGGCTCGGCGCCCAGGTCGCGGATGCGGCCCGACACGTCCTCCAGCGCCAGCGTGCCCAGCGTGCCGCGGGTGCGGTTGAACTGCATGCTGGTGCGCTCGAACACCAGCTCGCCGGAGATGTTGGTGATCGCCGGCCAGGGCGATTCCCAGGGCGGCTCGCCGGCACCCGCCGGGCCCGCCGGCACCGAGGGCACGGGCGCCAGCGTCACGCCCTGCAACTGCGCCACGATGCGGAAGTCGCCGTCGCGGCGGTTGACGTACGGGAACTCCCACAGGTCGCCCTGCACGCGGAAGGCCACGTCGCGCAGCTCGCCGCCACGCACGGCGCGCTGCGTCCACAGCCGCGCCGCCGGGCCGATGCCCAGCGGCAGGTAGCGCGCCACCCGCGCCGCGCGGCCCTCGGCCAGGCTGCCGTCCAGCTGCAGCACGCCGGGCAGGCGTGCGCCCTTGCCGAAACCGGTGCCCGGGCCGGTGCGCCAGGTCGCATTCAGCGCGCCGCGGGTGTCGGCGTTGTCGAAGCGCGCGTTCTGCACCTTCAGCGTGACCAGGGGCAGGGCCTCGGGCGTGGCGCCGGGCGCCACCGTCCACTGCAGCTGGGCGCCGAAGTGCGCCAGCGGCACCACCGGCTCGGCGAACACGCCGGGGAAGGTGAACTGGCCGTCGGCCAGCGTCAGCGTGGCGCTGCCGCCGTCGTGGCGGGCGTCGATCGCCAGGTCGGCGCCGCGCCAGCCCGGGCGGCCGATGCCGCCGGGCTCGGGCGAGGGGGCGGCGTTGATCGCCAGGCCCTGGACCGCCGCCTTGGCGCTCCAGCTGCGCGGCGCGTCCAGCGGGCCTTCCCAGCGGGCATCCAGGCCGCTGACCGTGCCCTCGGGGTCGAGCTGGCGCAGCAGCTCGCGCACCCCGGCGCCGATGGGCAGGCGCTCGGCCAGCGTGGCCAGCAGCGGCAGGTCCAGCCGGTCGGCGGTGAGCTGGCCGCCATCCAGCGGCGGCAGCCAGGCCAGGGCCTCGCTGGCGGCCGACGCCGCAGCGGCCGCCGCACCTGCGGCCGGCGTGCGGCTGTGCCACTGCAGGCCCAGCTGGCTGGGCGCCCAGGCCGTGCCGTCGGGCAGGGCGAAGGCCAGGTTCTGCAGCGCCAGCTTCACCGCGTCGGCCTGGCGGGTGGCGACCAGGCGGCCGTCCAGCGCGGCAAGTGCCACCGGCTCCAGCCCGCGCGCCAGCTGCACCGACACACCGCGCAGCGCCGCATCCAGCGTCAGCGCCTGCGGCGCGCCGGCATCGAAGTCGAGCCAGGCGCGCAGTGCGGCGCGGCCCTGCTGCAGGTCCACCGGCAGGCTGACATGGCGGCGCAGCTGCGACACGTCGGCGCGCGGCAGGTCGGCGTGCAGCGTGCCCTTCCAGCGCCGCCAGTCGCCCGGGTGCGACAGCAGGGCCCCGCGGGCCTGGGCGACGATGGCAAAGCGCTCGCCCCAGTCGGCCGGCGGCGTGGCGTCCAGCCGCAGCTCGTGGCGGCGGCCGCTGTTGCGCAGCAGCAGCTGCACGTCCGACAGCGCCAGCGGCGGCGCCTGGCGCCAGTCGTCCAGCCAGCGCAGCGTGCCGCCGCGGATGAGGATCTCGTGCTGCTGGAACAGCCAGTCGGCGTCACCGCCCCCGGCTGCCGGTGCGCCGCTGGCGCCGAAGTCGCCGATGGGCAGGCCGCCGACGAAGAGCCGGCCGGCGGCGTCGCGCCGCACGTCCAGGCGCGCGTCCTCGATCAGCAGCTGGTTGAAGCGCAGCCGCAGCGCCAGCAGCGACGGCACCGACAGCGCCGCCCGCACCCGCGGCAGGCGCAGCGCGGCCTGGCCGGCGGCGTCGCGCAGCACCACGTCGCGGGCCTCGAACATCGGCAGCCAGCCGCCGCCGTCGGTGGCCAGGCGGCCGATCTGCACCGGATGCCCGAGCGCCCGCGCGGCCAGTGCTTCCGCCTTCGGGCGCCATTCATCCAGACGCGGCAGAATCAGCCACTGCAGCGACAACCAGGCCACCAGGACCAGGCCCCACGCTGCGAGCAGCAACCCCAACGCGATGCGCCACAACCCGCGCCACCAGCCTTGCCATGAAGGGCGTCGCCGCCGGCTGTCCGGCTGGGGCACCGCTGACAACGATGAGTGAGGCATGGATGAGGAGCGAGAACCGGTGCGCAGCGGCGCGTGACAGCAGCCTGCGGCAGCACGATGCGTCGGCCCCCTCGGTCACGGCAGGGCGCCGCCAGGCGCCGGGCCGCGGGGCAATCTAGCACAGAGCCCCCGGCACACCATGGGTTCCGAACTTCACCTGCAGGACACATCCGCGCCCCGCGCCGATGCGGCCCACAGCCGCTTCGTGCAGCGCATCCGCCGGCGCTACGCCGCCGAGCTGCCCCTGCTGGCGCCCGGCCTGCCCGACGCCGCCGCCATCACTGCCCTGGTGCAGCGCCTGCAGGCCGACGGCCGCGCCCTGCCGTCGGCCTTGCGGGTGGCGCGCCAGCTGGTGATCGAGCGCCTGGCGGTGCTGGACGTGGAGCAGGCTGCACCGCTGGAGCACATCACCCACACGATGACCGCGCTGGCCGAGGCCACGCTGGAGATCGCCCTGGCCGCCGCCCGCGCCGAGCAGGACGCCCGCCACGGCGCGCCGCGCGACGCGCAGGGCCAGGTGATCGACTTCTGGATCATCGGCATGGGCAAGCTCGGTGCGCGCGAGCTGAACGTGTCCTCGGACATCGACCTGATCTACGTCTACGAGGACGATGGCCAGACCGAAGGTGTCGACGGCCGCAACCAGATCAGCGCCCATGAGTACTTCGCCCAGGTCGCCAAGCGGCTGTACGCGCTGATCGGCGACACCACCGACGACGGCTTCGTCTTCCGCGTCGACCTGGCGCTGCGGCCCAACGGCAACTCGGGCCCGCCGGTGGTCAGCCTGGGCATGCTGGAGGAGTACTTCCAGGTGCAGGGCCGCGAGTGGGAGCGCTTTGCCTGGCTGAAGAGCCGGGTGGTGGCGCCGGCCGCCACCGTGGCCAGCGGCCGGGCACTGCCGCTGCGCAGCCTGGTCACCGCCTTCGTCTACCGGCGCTACCTGGACTACGGCATCTTCGAAGGCCTGCGCCAGCTGCACCGCAAGATCCGCGAGGAGGCCCAGCGCCGCGCCGCCGGCCGGCCCGAGCGCGCCAACGACGTGAAGCTGTCGCGCGGCGGCATCCGCGAGATCGAGTTCATCGTGCAGCTGATGCTGGTGGTGCGCGGCGGGCAGTTCCCCGAGATCCGCACGCGCAGCACGCGCAAGAGCCTGGTCAAGCTGGCCGAGCGCGGGCTGATGAAGCCCGAGACGGCCGAGAAGCTCGACGCGGCCTACGTCTTCCTGCGCCAGGTCGAGCACCGCATCCAGTTCCTCGACGACCAGCAGACGCACCTGCTGCCGACCAACGATGCGGATCTGGTCTGGATCGCCGCGTCGCTGGGCCTGTGCGAGGCACAAGGCGCCCGCGCGATGCTGGCCTGCGGCCTGCTGGAGCGGCTGGGCGAGATCCGCGAGCTGGTGGCGATGGAGTTCGACGCCCTGCTGCACGACAGCCAGGAAGGCGGCGGACGCCCCGGCTGCAAGAACTGCGGCCCGGGCCCGCTGCCCATCGACAGCGAAACCCTGCTCGAACGCCTGCCCGCCGAACTAGGCGCACGCATCAACCGCTGGCGCGAGCAGCCCCGCGTGGCCGGCCTGCGCGACGAGGCCAAGCTGCGCCTGGGCCGGCTGGTGCAGCGCACCGCCACCTGCGTGGAGCAGGGCGATTGCACCGAGGCCGCGGCGCTGCGCTTCATCGACTGGCTGGAGCCGCTGCTGCGCCGCGACAGCTACCTGGCGCTGCTGGCCGAGCGGCCCGAGGTGCTACGCCGCCTGCTGCGCCTGCTGGGCCTGGCGCGCTGGCCGATGCAGTACCTGATGCGCCATCCGGGCGTGATCGACGAGCTGTCCGACGCCCGCCTGCTGCACCAGCGCTTCGACCACGACGAGTACATCGCCGGCCTGGACGACCGCCACCGCGCCTGGCGCCGCGCCGGCGAGGACAACGAGGACGCCCTGCTCGACACGCTGCGCCATGCCCACCATGCCGAGGTCTTCCGCACCCTGGTGCGCGACGTCGAGGGCCTGATCACGGTCGAGCAGGTGGCCGACGACCTGTCGGCCCTGGCCGACGCGACGCTGGACTGCACCTTGCGCTGGGCCTGGCCGCGGCTGCGCCAGCACCACCGGCCCGAACCCAACTTCGCCGTCATCGCCTACGGCAAGCTGGGCGGCAAGGAGCTGGGCTACGGCAGCGACCTCGATGTCGTCTTCCTCTACGACGACGCCGACGAGGCGGACGCCGACCGCGCGCAGGAGGTCTACGGCCACTTCGTGCGCAAGCTGATCACCTGGCTGACCTTGCGCACCGCCGCCGGCGAGCTGTTCGACATCGACACCGCGCTGCGGCCCAACGGCAACTCGGGCCTGCTGGTCACGTCCATCAACAGCTTCGAGCGCTACCAGGTCGGCCGCGGCGGCAACACCGCCTGGACCTGGGAACACCAGGCGCTGACGCGGGCGCGCTTCTGCGCCGGGTCCCCCGCGCTGGCGGCGCGCTTCGACAGCGTGCGCCGCCAGGTGCTGGCCACCGCGCGCGACGCGCAGGCACTCAGGCGCGAGGTGCTGGACATGCGCGAGAAGGTGCGTGCGGCGCGGCCGGTCAAGCCCGACCGCTACGACGTCAAGCACAGCGCCGGCGGCATGATGGACGCCGAGTTCGTGGTGCAGTACCTGGTGCTGGCCCACGGCCCGCAGCAGCCCACCCTGCTGGACAACGCCGGCAACATCGCCCTGCTGCAGCGCGCCGAGGCCGCCGGCCTGCTGCCGCCCGGCGTGGGCATGGCGGCGGCCGACGCCTACCGCGAGCTGCGCCGCGCCCAGCACGCCGCTCGGCTGGACGAGCGGCCGACCCAGGTCGAGCCCCCCCTGCTGGCGAAGGAACGCGACGCCGTGCTGGCGCTCTGGCACGCCGTGTTCGATTGATCGACCGCCTTGCCGCGCTGCCGGCCTGGGTGCACTGGGCAGGGCTCTGCGCGGCGGCGGCGCTGGGCGCCGTGGCGGCGCGGTTCATCGACCCGGCGCTGTGGCGCTGGCAGCCCGAACTGGCGGTCAGCCAGCCCTGGCGGATGGTGACGGCGGCCTGGGTGCACCTGAGCCACCAGCATCTGATCGCCAACCTGGCCGGCACCGCGGTGCTGGCCGCGCTGGGCCGGGCCGCCGGCTGCGACCGCCGCGCCGCCACCGCCTGGGCGCTGGCCTGGCCACTGACGCAGTGGGGCCTGCTGGCGCAGCCGACGCTGGCGGCCTACGGTGGCCTGTCCGGCGTGCTGCATGCGGGCGTGGCGGTGGCGGCCTGGCGGCTGGTCCGCGGTGAACGCGGCAGGCGCCGGGCGGTCGGCGCCGCCATCGCCGCCGGGCTGCTGCTGAAGATCGTGCTGGAAGCGCCCTGGCTGGGCCCGCTGCGCCAGGTGCCGGGCTGGGACATCGCCATCGCCCCGGCGGCCCATGCCAGCGGCGCGCTGGCCGGCTGGCTGTGCGCGCTGGCCTGCGGCGTGGGCAGCCGCGCAAGCGGAACGCGATCGGCGCGCCCGTAGCATCGCGCCGATGGACACCCAACGCCGCACCCGACTCGACCCGCTGGCCATCACCATCCTGGTGGGCTGCTGCGCGCTCTGGGGATTGAACCACGCGATCACCAAGCTGACGCTGGCCGAGATCCCGCCGCTGCTGCAGGCCGGTGCCCGCTCGGTGGTCGCGGCCGTTCTGGTGGCCATGTGGGCGCGGCTGCAGGGCATCTCGCTGAGCCTGCGCAACGGCACGCTGACCGGCGGCCTGCTGGCCGGCGCCACCTTCGCCGCCGAGTTCGCCTGCATCTACACCGGCCTGCAGTACACCGCCG
>Ga0208823_1000425_pt1 | contig 37051 bp, 31 predicted proteins | sample AD_UKC075_MetaG_FD_184440 | JGI IMG/M metagenome (GOLD analysis project Ga0208823, IMG submission 184440) | Active sludge microbial communities of municipal wastewater-treating anaerobic digesters from USA - AD_UKC075_MetaG (SPAdes) (version 2) | ecosystem: Engineered > Bioreactor > Anaerobic >...
CGCCGACCTCGGCATGAAGACCGTGCTCGTCGAACGCTATGCGACCCTCGGCGGCGTGTGCCTGAACGTGGGCTGCATTCCGAGCAAGGCCCTGCTGCACACGGCCAGCGTGATGGACGAAGTCAAGCACCTGCCGGACCACGGCATCAAGTACGGCGCACCCGAGATCGACCTCGACAAGCTGCGCGGCTTCAAGGACGGCGTCATCAAGAAGCTTACCGGCGGGCTGGCGGGCATGGCCAAGGCGCGCAAGGTCGAGGTGCTCACGGGCGTTGGCAGCTTCCTAGATCCGCACCACCTCGAAGTGGTCGCTGCCGACGGCAGCAAGAAGGTGGTCAAGTTCGCCAAGGCGATCATCGCCGCCGGCAGCCAGGCGGTGAAGCTGCCCTTCATGCCCGAGGACGAGCGCGTCGTCGACTCCACGGGCGCGCTGCTGCTCAAGAGCATCCCCAAGCGCATGCTGGTCGTCGGCGGCGGAATCATCGGGTTGGAGATGGCCACCGTCTACTCGACCCTGGGCACGCGCATCGACGTGGTCGAGATGCTCGACGGACTGATGCAGGGCGCCGACCGCGATCTCGTCAAGGTCTGGGACAAGATGAACGCGCCGCGCTTCGACAACGTGATGCTCAAGACCAGGACGGTGGGCGCCACGGCCACGCCGGCCGGCATCGAGGTGACCTTCGAAGGCGAGAAGGCACCGAAGGGTCCGCAGGTCTATGACCTCGTGCTCGTTGCGGTCGGCCGCAGCCCGAACGGCAAGAAGATCGGCGCCGACAAGGCCGGCGTGGCCGTCACCGACCGCGGCTTCATCAACGTCGACAAGCAGATGCGCACCAACGTGCCGCACATCTTCGCCATCGGCGACATCGTCGGCCAGCCGATGCTGGCGCACAAGGCGGTGCATGAGGCCCATGTCGCGGCCGAGGTCGCGCAGGGCCAGGCGAGCTTCTTCGACGCACGCCAGATTCCGAGCGTCGCCTACACCGACCCCGAGGTCGCGTGGGCCGGCAAGACCGAGGAGCAATGCAAGGCCGAAGGCATCAAGTACGGCAAGGCGGTGTTCCCCTGGGCCGCGTCGGGCCGCGCCATCGCCAACGGCCGCGACGAGGGCTTCACCAAGCTGATCTTCGACGAGGCCACGCACCGCGTCATCGGCGGCGGCATCGTCGGCACCCATGCCGGCGACCTGATCAGCGAGGTGTGTCTCGCCGTGGAGATGGGCTGCGACCCCACCGACATCGGCAAGACGATCCACCCGCACCCGACGCTGGGTGAATCGATCGGCATGACCGCCGAGGTCTTCGAGGGGCATTGCACCGATTTGCCGCCGCAGAAGAAGAAGTGAACACCATCACCCACGCGGCCCCGACCCTTGGCACTGCAATTGGCGTTCGAGGACACCGGCACCGGACCCCCGGTGGTGGTGCTGCACGGGCTGTTCGGCTCGGGCGCCAACTGGCGCTCGGTGGCGCGGGCCCTGGCACCGCATCACCGCGTGCTGTGCGTCGATCTGCGCAACCATGGCCACTCGCCGTGGACCGACTCGATGGACTACCTCGAGATGGCGGACGACGTGCGGGCGCTGATCGCTCGTCAGGGCCTGTCGCGGCCGACCGTCGTGGGTCACAGCATGGGCGGCAAGACCGCGATGGCGCTGGCGCTGACGAGCCCGGCCTCGGTCGGCAACCTGGTGGTGGTCGACATCGCGCCGGTGGCCTACGCCGACCGCTTCACGCCCTACGTGGAAGCGATGCGCAGCATCGATGCGGCGGCGACGGCGAGCCGCACCGAGGCGCAGCGGCGCCTGGCCGAACGGCTGCCCGACCCGGCGACCGCACCCTTCCTGCTGCAGAACCTGGTCAGCCGCAACGACCACTTCGACTGGCGGCTGAACCTCGCGGCGATCGGCATCTCGGTGCCGGTGCTGAGTGCTTTCCCGACGGCGCTGCTCGGTCGCCGCTTCACCGGCCCGACTTCGCTGATCCACGGCGGTGCCTCCGACTATGTGGCCGTGGCGGACCTCGAGTCCTTCGAGGATCTTTTCCCGGAGTTCGAGGTGCACACGATCGAGGATGCGGGGCACTGGGTGCACGCCGAGAAGCCCGACGCGTTCCTGATCGCGCTGCGTCAGGCCCTGGATCGAGCCGCGCCATGAGCGGCACTTGCACCAGCCCCGCAGGCCGCCACCGCGTGGTCATCGTCGGCGGCGGCGCGGGCGGGCTCGAACTGGCCACGCGGCTGGGCGACACCCTCGGCAAGCGCGGGCGGGCCGAGATCACGCTGATCGATCGCAACCGCACCCATGTCTGGAAGCCCAAGCTGCACGAGATCGCCGCCGGCAGCATGGACATGAGCGCGCATGAGGTCGGCTACCTGGCGCAGGCGCACTGGCACCACTTCCGCTACCGGGTCGGTGCAATGGTCGGTCTCGACCGCGCGCGGCGCGAGGTGCTGGTGGCCCCCTACGTCGACGACGAGGGTCAGCAGGTGACCCCGCAGAGGGTGTTCGGCTACGACACGCTGGTGGTGTCGGTCGGCAGCCTCAGCAACGACTTCGGCACGCCGGGCGTGGCCGAGCACGCGATGAAACTCGAGACCGCGGCCGACGCGCAGCGCTTCCGCACGCGGGTCATCAATGCCTGCATCCGCGCCCATGCGCAGGCAACGCCGCTGCGCCCTGAGCAATTGAAGGTGGCGATCATCGGCGCGGGTGCCACCGGTGTCGAGTTGGCGGCCGAGCTGCACCGCACGACGCGCGAGATGGTCGCCTTCGGGCTGGACCGTGTCGATGCCGACAAGGACATCCGCGTCAGCGTGATCGAAGCGGCGCCGCGCGTGCTGCCGGCGCTGCCGGAGAGGCTGTCGCAGGCCACCGAATCGCTGCTGACCAAGCTGGGGGTCGAGGTGCACACCCACGCCAAAGTGGCCGAGGTGCTGCCCGGCGGGGTGAGACTCGCCGACGGTCGGCTGCTGCCAGCCGAGCTGGTGGTGTGGGCAGCGGGCGTCAAGGCGCCAGACTTCCTGAAGGACATCGCCGGGCTCGAGACCAATCGCACCAATCAGCTGGTGGTCAGGCCGACGCTGCAGACCAGCCGCGACGACGACGTGTTCGCCATCGGTGATTGCGCGGCCTGCGCTTGGCCTCAAGCCGACCACGGCAAGGGCGGCATGGTCCCACCGCGCGCCCAGGCGGCGCACCAGCAGGCGTCGCACGTGGTCAAGCAGATCGGCCTGCGCTTGGCCGGCAAGCCGCTGCGGCCGTACCGGTACCGCGACTTCGGCTCGCTGGTGTCGCTGGGCGAGTTCAGCACGGTGGGCAACATGATGGGCGGGCTCATCGGCGGCAGCCTGATGGTCGAGGGCCTATTCGCGCGGACGATGTACCTGTCGCTCTACAAGATGCACGAGTTGGCACTGCATGGCTTTGCCAAGGTCGCGCTCGACACGCTGGCGCGCCTGATCGTTCGGCGCACCGAACCGCACGTGAAGCTGCACTGAAGAGGGGACCATGACCGCTCCCACACCATTCGACCCCTCGAAATGGCTGACCGATCTGCTGGCAGGCCAGCGGGAGATGTTTCGCATTCTCGGCGGCGGCACCGACCCGGCAGGTTCCGGCGAGGCTGCGCCCCCGCTGGCCCTGCCATTCATGTCGCCCTGGATGGAAGGCACCAAGGCGCTGCTGGCCTGGCAGCAGCAGGCGAGCAACTGGTGGACCGGCGCGCTGGCCGGATCGGGGGCGGGCGCGCGAGTGCCGGTAGCCGACCGTCGCTTCGCAGGCGAGGCCTGGCGCAACGATCCGCGCTTCGACGGGCTGACGCAAACCTACCTCGGCCTGTCGGACATGGTGCGAAAGAACCTGGACGCCGCGCCGCTGGAAGGACGCAGCAAGGCGCAGTGGGGTTTCGTGCTGCGTCAGGTCGTCGATGCGCTGAGCCCGGCCAACTGCCTGGCCACCAACCCCGAGGCGCTGCAGACCGCGCTGGACAGCGGCGGCGCGAGCCTGGTCGAAGGCATGCGCCTGTTCGTGCAGGACTTTGCCCGCGGCCGCGTGTCGATGACCGACGACAGCGCGTTCGAGGTCGGGCGCAACGTCGCCACCACGCCCGGCAGCGTGGTGTTCGAGAATGACCTGATCCAGCTGATCCAGTACGCGCCGACGACGGCGAAGGTGCACGAGCGGCCGCTGCTGATCGTGCCGCCGTGCATCAACAAGTACTACATCCTCGACCTGCAGCCCGACAACTCGCTGGTCGCCCACGCGGTGGCACAGGGCCACACGGTGTTCCTGGTCTCGTGGCGCAACGCCGGGCCCGAGCAGGGCAAGCTCGGCTGGGACGACTACCTCGAGCAGGGCGTGGTCCAGGCGATCGACGTCGCGCTGGCGATCAGCGGCGCCGACCGCGTCAACACTCTGGGCTTCTGCATCGGCGGCACGCTGCTCGCCAGTGCGCTGGCGGTGCTGGCCGCGCGCGGCGACGAGAAGGCGGCGAGCCTGACCTTGCTGACGACGATGCTCGACTTCAGCGACACCGGCGAGCTCGGCCTGATGGTCAGCGAGCAGGCCGTCGCCGCTCGTGAGGCCACGATCGGCCACGGCGGACTGCTGCAGGGCCGTGAACTGGCGCAGGTCTTCGCCGCGCTGCGTGCCAACGACCTGATCTGGCCCTATGTCGTCAACGGCTACCTGAAGGGCAAGGCGCCGCCAGCCTTCGACCTGCTGTTCTGGAACGGCGACGACACCAACTTGCCGGGCCCGATGTACTGCTGGTACCTGCGCAACACCTACCTCGAGAACAAGCTGCGCGAGCCGGGCGGCACGGTGCAGTGCGGTGTGCCGGTGGATCTGGGGCAGATCACGGTTCCCGCCTTCGTCTATGCCTCGCGCGAGGACCACATCGTGCCCTGGCAGACCGCCTACGCGAGCACCCGGCTGCTCGGCGGCGACGTGCGCTTCGTGCTCGGCGCCAGCGGCCACATCGCCGGGGTCATCAACCCGCCGGCCAAGGGCAAGCGCAACTATTGGGTCGGCAAGCTGGCCGCCGACGCCGATCGCTGGCTCGAACGCGCCGAGGACGTGCCGGGCAGTTGGTGGCCCGCCTGGATGGACTGGCTGGGCGAACACGCCGGCCGCCTGGTCGCCGCACCCAAGTCCGCGGGTTCCCGCCAGCACAAGCCGATCGAATCAGCGCCCGGCCGCTACGTCAAGGCCAAGGCGCCCTGACCGACGGCGCCCCGTCCTCGCCCCACCCCAGCCCTGAAGGAGAAACCTCCCATGCAAGACATCGTCATCGTCTCGGCCGCGCGCACCGCGGTCGGCAAGTTCGGCGGCTCGATCGCCAACATCCCGGCCACTGAACTCGGCGCGATCGTCATCCGAGAGGCCATCGCGCGCGCCAGGCTCGATCCGGCGCAGGTCGGCGAGGTCATCATGGGCCAGGTGCTGGCCGCGGGCGCCGGTCAGAACCCGGCCCGCCAGTCGCTGATGAAGGCCGGCGTGCCGAAGGAGACGCCGGGGCTGACGATCAACGCGGTCTGCGGCTCGGGTCTGAAGGCCGTGATGCTGGCGGCGCAGGCGGTGGCCTGGGGCGACAGCGAGATCGTCGTCGCCGGTGGCCAGGAAAGCATGAGCCTGTCGCCGCATGTGCTGTTCGGTTCGCGGCAGGGCCAGCGCATGGGCGACTGGAAGATGATCGACAGCATGATCGTCGACGGCCTGTGGGACGTCTACAACCAGTACCACATGGGCACCACGGCCGAGAACGTGGCCAAGGCGCACGGCATCACGCGCGAGATGCAGGACGCGCTGGCGCTGGCCAGCCAGCAGAAGGCGAGCGCGGCGCAGGACGCCGGCAAGTTCAAGGACGAGATCGTCGGCGTGACGATCCCGCAGAAGAAGGGCGATCCGCTGGTCTTTGCGGCCGACGAGTTCATCAACAAGAAGACCAGTGCAGAAGCGCTGGCGGGCTTGAGGCCGGCGTTCGACAAGGCCGGCAGCGTCACCGCCGGCAATGCCTCGGGGCTGAACGACGGCGCGGCCGCGGTGGTCGTGATGAGCGCGAAGAAGGCCGCCGCACTGGGCCTGACGCCGCTGGCGCGCATCGCCGCATTCGGCACCAGCGGGCTCGATCCGGCAACGATGGGCATGGGCCCGGTGCCGGCCAGCCGCAAGGCGCTGGAACGCGCCGGCTGGAAGGTCGGCGACGTTGACCTGTTCGAGCTGAACGAGGCCTTTGCCGCGCAGGCCTGCGCGGTCAACAAGGTGCTCGAAGCCGACCCTGCGAAGGTCAACGTCAACGGCGGCGCCATCGCCATCGGCCACCCGATTGGCGCCAGCGGCTGCCGCATCCTGGTCACGCTGCTGCACGAGATGCAGCGCCGCGACGCCAAGCGCGGCCTGGCCGCGCTGTGCATCGGCGGCGGCATGGGCGTGTCGCTCGCCATCGAACGGTGATGTCGAGCGCTGAGATCCGAATTTCATCGAACCCCACAGGAGACATTCCAATGAGCAACACGCGCGTGGTCCTGGTCACCGGCGGCATGGGCGGCCTGGGCGAGACGATCTCCACCAAGATGGCCGACGCCGGCTACAAGGTTGCGGTCACCTACTCGCCGGGCAACAACAAGCATGCCGAGTGGGTGGCCGGCATGAAAGAGCGCGGCTACGACATCGCCGCGGTGCCCTGCGACGTGGCCGACCTCGACTCCTGCACGAAGGCCGTGGCCGAGGTCACGGCCAAGGTGGGCCCGGTCGACGTGCTGGTCAACAACGCCGGCATCACGCGCGACATGACCTTCAAGAAGATGGACAAGGTCAACTGGGACGCCGTGATGCGCACCAACCTCGACAGCCTGTTCAACATGAGCAAGCAGGTCGTCGACGCGATGAGCGATCGGGGCTGGGGCCGCGTGATCAACGTCTCGTCGGTCAACGGCAGCAAGGGCGCCTTCGGTCAGACCAACTACTCGGCCGCCAAGGCCGGCGTGCACGGCTTCACCAAGGCGCTGGCGCTCGAGGTGGCGAAGAAGGGCGTGACGGTCAACACCATCTCGCCGGGCTACATCGGCACCAAGATGGTCACGGCGATCCCGAAGGACGTGCTGGACTCGAAGATCCTGCCGCACATCCCGGTGGGCCGCTTGGGCAAGCCCGAGGAGGTGGCGGGTCTGATCATCTACCTCGCCTCCGACGAAGCGGCGTTCGTGACCGGCGCCAACATCGCGATCAACGGCGGCCAGCACATGCAGTGACGCGAGCGCGCCGACCAACAACACACCCACGGAGACGACGCAATGAGCAAGATCGGCTTCGACCATGAGGCCCTGGTGGAGCAGTTCGCCCAGGCCTCGACCCGGCAGGGCGAAGCGCTGCGCCAGGCGGTGCAGCAGGCTACGCTGAAGGCCCTGCAGGGCCGCGAGCTGACGCTCAAGAGCGTGCGCGATGCGGTGAAGGCGACGACGAAGGCGGCCTCGGCCGGCGCGGCGAAAAGCGGGCTGCCGACGCCCGACGTCGAGGCGCTGCTGATGAAGGCCGTCGAAGGCATGGATGCCGCTCTGGTCAAGGCGGTCGAGGCCAATCGCCGGGCGCTCGAGCAGTTCGTCGATCAAGGTGCGCAACTGCAAGAGACCCAGATGAAGAAGGCGCTCGCCGACATCGAGAAGATGGAGGACACGCTGTACGGCAGTCTGGACAAGGCCGTGGCCGACGCCGCGAACAACCTGCAGGGGCCCTGGGCCATGGTGCTCGAAGGGATGAAGGCCAAGGGCAGCGCGACCGGCTCCAGCGCCACGGCTGCCCTGGAGCAGTTGACCGAGCGATCGCGGGAGGCCGCACGCCAGGGCCGGGCCCAGGCGCAGCGCACCGTCGAGGCGTGGATGGACCACTACACGGCGCTGGCGCGCGGCGTGCTGATCGGCCTGTCCGAGGGCCTTGACGCCTCGGCACCGCCCCCGCCCGCCAAGTCGTCCTCCAAGCGGGCGCGCCAGGCCTGAGCCCTGGCTCTCACCGGCAACGGCCACACCTTTACCCCCTGAACCATGGACGCCTTGCTGCTGTCGCGCCTGCAGTTCGTGTGGGTGATCGCGTGGCACATCCTGCTGCCGGCGTTCACCGTCGGTCTCGCCTGCTACATCGCCACGCTCGAAGTACTGTGGTGGTGGAAGAAGGACGACGTGTACCGGCGGCTGTCGGCCTACTGGATCAAGATCTTCGCCGTCTCGTTCGGCATGGGCGTGGTCTCGGGCATCGTGATGCCGTTCCAGTTCGGCACCAACTGGAGCCGCTTCTCCGACGCCGCCGCCAGCGTCATCGGCTCGCTGATGGCCTACGAGGTGCTGACTGCCTTCTACCTCGAAGCGGCATTCCTCGGCGTGCTGCTGTTCGGACGCAAGCTGGTGCCGCAATGGGCACACGTGTTCTCAGCCGTGATGGTCGCACTCGGCACGCTGATGTCGTCGTTCTGGATTCTCGCGGTCAACAGCTGGATGCAGACGCCGCAGGGCCACGTCGTTGTGGACGGGCGTTTCGAGCCGGTCAGCATGCTGGCGGTGCTGTTCACGCCGTCGTTTCCTTACCGCCTCTCGCACACGGTCATCGCCTTCCTCGTCACCAGCGGCTTCGTGATCCTCGCCGTCGCCGCCGGCTTCCTGCGCCAGCGCCGGCACGTCGAGGAAAGCCGCGTGATGGTGAAGATGTCGCTCGCCTTCCTCAGCATCATGGTGCCGCTGCAGATCGTCGTCGGCGACCTGCATGGGCTGAACACACTGAAACATCAGCCGGCCAAGCTGGCGGCGATGGAAGGCATCTGGGAGACCGAGCGCGGCGTCGCCGCATCGCTGTTCGCGATCCCCGACGCACAAGCCGAGCGCAACCACTTCGAGATCGCGATCCCCAAGCTCGCCAGCTTCTACCTCACCCACGACTGGAACGGCGAGATCAAGGGCCTGAAGGCGTGGCCGCGCGAGGACCGGCCGCCGGTGGCGATCGTCTACTTCGCGTTTCGCATCATGGTCGGCATGGGGCTCCTGATGCTGCTCGTGGTGATCGTCGGCTGGGTCATGCATTTCAAGGGGCGTCTGTACGAGTCGCCGCTGTTTCTCCGGCTGGCCCACTGGTCGATGCCGGTCGGCTTCATGGCCGTGCTGGCCGGCTGGACCGTCACCGAGGTCGGTCGTCAGCCTTGGGTGGTCTACGGCCTGTTGCGCACGAGCCATGCGGTGAGCCCGAGCCTGACCACCTTCGATGTCGCCCTGTCGTTCGCCTTCTACATCGCCGCCTACATCGTGATCTTCGGCGCTGGCTTCATGCTGTTGCGGCGCATCGTGCGCGCCGGCCCGCAGGTGGCGGTCGCGGCCGAAGCCGCGCAGGGCGAACCTTCGCCGGACGAGCCGGCGCGACCGGCGCGACCGCTGTCGGCGGCGACCGAAGCCGCCGCTTCGGGCGCGGCGAACAGGGGCGGCCATGCAACTTGACCTGGTGCCGCTGTGGACGGCGATCCTTGCGCTCGCGGTCTTCATGTACGTGCTGCTCGACGGCTTCGACCTCGGCGTCGGCATACTGTTCGGGCTGCGCCGCGACCCCCACGAGCGCGACCTGATGGTGGCCAGCGTCGCCCCGGTGTGGGACTTCAACGAGACCTGGCTCATTCTCGGCGGCGGCGGGTTGCTCGCGGTGTTCCCGCTCGCGTTCGCGGTGCTGATGCCGGCGCTGTACTTCCCGATCCTGCTGATGCTGCTGGGCCTGCTGTTCCGCGGGGTCGCCTTCGAGTTTCGCGAGGTCGAGGGTGCGCGGCGCGGCGCCTGGGACAACGCGTTCATCTGGGGCTCGCTCGTCGCCAGCTTCGCCCAGGGCGTGATCCTCGGCAACATCGTGCAGGGCTTCCCCGTCGAAGGCCGGCGGTTCGCAGGCAGCAGCTGGGACTGGGCGACGCCGTTCACGCTGCTCACCGGCGCCGGCGTCGTAGCCGCCTACATGCTGCAGGGCGCGACCTGGCTGGTGATGAAGACCGAGGGCCCGCTTCAGCAGTGGTCGCGCCGCGTCGCGCGGCAATGCCTGTGGTGGGTGCTCGGTTTCATCGTCGCGGTCAGCCTGTGGACGCCGCTGGCCTCCGAACGAATCGCCGAGCGCTGGTTCAGCTGGCCGAATCTGCTGTGGTTCTCGCCGGTGCCGATCCTGACCTTCGGCGTCGCTGCGCTGTTGCGCACGAGCCTGCGTCATGAACGGCGCGACGTGCTGCCCTTCCTGTGTTCGTTCGGGCTGTTCTTCCTCGCCTTCACCGGCCTGGTGATCAGCCTCTGGCCTTACCTGATCTGGCCGACGATCACCTTGTGGGACGCTGCGGCGCACCCGATCTCGCAGGCCTTTCTGCTCGTCGGCACCATGTTCCTGCTGCCGATCATCCTGCTGTACGTGATCTGGTCGTACTGGGTGTTCCGGGGCAAGGTGCGCGCCGGGCACGGGTACTACTGAGGAGAGCAAACCATGGGCCTTGCTGACCGGAGTTCCCCAGCAGGCCGCGCCGCCCAGGAACGACATTGCGTTCCAGCGGCACGTGCCGAACAACCCAAAGGCGGTGCTGCTGCACGAAGGCGGCACGCTGATCGATTTCATCTGGCCGGCGCTGAACCACAGAGGCCCGGATTGACAAGCGCATGTTCATTGCGGAGACTTTGGATGCCTGGTCAGACCAAACTGACCAGCCTTGACTAGATTCCCAAAGCTCGGGCGTGACACCGGGGGCACGGCCACTCAAGCAGTCGACTTTCGATCGACGACAAAACGCAAAGGAGACCGCCATGGTTTGGCAGCAGAACTACGACCCGTTCCACAACATCATCCTGTCATGCCTGGTCGCGTCGATCCCCGTGATCGTCATGATGGCTCTGCTGGGCATCTGGCACATGAAGGCGCACTACGCCGCGGCTTTGGGCCTGATCTCGGCGCTTCTGATCTCGATCTTCGTGTTCGGCATGCCGGCGCAGATGGCCGGCTTGGCGGCCGGCTACGGTGCGGCCTTCGGGCTGCTGCCGATCGGCTGGATCGTGCTGAACATCATCTTCCTGCACCAGCTGACCGAGGAGAACGGTTCGTTCAAGACGCTGCAGGACAGCATGACGAACATCACCGACGACCGGCGGCTCCAACTGCTGCTCATCGCATTCGCGTTGGGTGCCTTCTTCGAGGGCGCAGCGGGTTTCGGCACGCCGGTGGCCGTCACGGCCGCGATGCTGATCGGCCTGGGGTTCAAGCCTCTGGCGGCTTCCGGCCTGTCCTTGATCGCAAACACTGCGCCAGTGGCCTACGGCGCCCTGGGCACGCCGGTCATCGCCTTGTCCGCAGTGACCGGCCTCGATCTGCTGCAACTGTCGGGAATGATCGGCCGGCAACTGCCGTTCTTCTCGCTCTTGGTGCCGTTCTGGCTGATCTGGGCCTTCGCCGGATTCAAGGCCATGATCGAGATCTGGCCGGCCATCCTGGTGGCGGGCCTGTCGTTCGCGGTCACGCAGTTCCTGGTCTCGAATTACCACGGACCGTGGCTGGTCGACGTCATCGCGGCCATCGTGTCGCTGGTCTCGCTGGTCCTGTTCCTCAAGGTCTGGAAGCCGAAGCGGATCTGGACCTCGACCACGCTGAAAGGACACGAGAACGACCTCTCGGATGTTCCCGACCTCGCCAGCGAGAAGCCGGTCGGCCATGAAGCCGATGCCGGTGCGGCGATCTTCGCCAAGCACGACCGGCGCGCGGTGGTGCTGGCCTGGCTTCCGTGGGTGATCCTGTCGGTGTTCGTCTTCATCTGGGGCATCCCCGACATCAAGAAGGCGCTAGACGGCATCTCGGTCGTCAAGATCCCGTTCGAAGGCCTGCACAACATGATCGAGAAGATCCCGCCGGTGGCGCCGACGCCGCACAAGGAGGCGGCGATCTACAACTTCAACTATCTCTCCGCCACGGGCAGCGGCATTCTGCTGGCCGCATTGATTGCCGGCCTGTTCATGCGCTACTCGATCGTCGATTTGGTGCGGATCTACTTTCGCACGATCTGGCGCGTGCGCTACTCGCTGCTGACGATCGTGCTGATGCTGGCCCTCGGCTATCTCACGCGCTACTCGGGCCTCGATGCGACGCTGGGCCTGGCATTTGCACTCACCGGCCCGCTCTATCCGATGTTCGGCACGCTGCTCGGCTGGCTCGGGGTAGCGATCACCGGGTCCGACACGGCATCGAACGTGCTGTTCGGCGGCCTGCAAAAAGTCACCGCGCAGCAGATCGGCCTCGACCCGGTGCTGATGGCTGCCGCAAACAGTTCCGGAGGCGTGATGGGCAAGATGATCGACGCGCAGTCGATCGTCGTCGCCAGCACCGCCACGCGCTGGTTCAACCACGAGGGCGACATCCTGCGCTATGTGTTCTTCCACTCCATAGCACTGGCCGTGCTCGTGGGCGGCCTGGTGACCCTGATGGCCTACGTGTGGCCGTTCACCAGACTTGTCTATTGAGGGCTGGTAAAGCGGTCGCAGCCGCGGCTGCTTCCGATGCGCATGATCGCCGCCGCCGGCGACGTTGGGGGTAACGCACACCCGAGGAGCTGAGTTCATGGGTCTGGTCGTTGGAGTACCGAAGGAAACCGCGGCCGGCGAGAAGCGCGTCGCCACCGTGCCCGATGTGGTGGCGAAACTCGTCAAGCTGGGGTTTCAGGTGGCCGTGGAGAGCGGCGCGGGCGATGCGGCGAACTTCGCCGACGAGACCTACCGTGCCGCCGGTGCAAAGGTCGTGCCGACGGCGCGCGACGTCTGGGCCGGCAGCGATATCGTCTTCAAGGTCCGCCCGCCGACCGAGGACGAAGTGGCCATGCTGCGCGAAGGCGGCACACTGATCGGCTTCGTCTGGCCGGCGCAGAACGCGGACCTGATGCAGCAATTGGCCGCGAGGAAGGCCACCGTGCTGGCCATCGACTGTCTGCCGCGGCAACTGTCGCGGGCGCAGAAGATGGACGCGCTGACCTCGATGGCCGGCATCAGCGGCTACCGCGCGGTGATCGAGGCCGCGCATGCTTTCGGTCGCTTCCTCAACGGCCAAGTCACCGCCGCGGGCAAGATCCCACCGGCCAAGGTCTTCATCGCCGGCGCCGGCGTCGCTGGGCTGGCAGCCATAGGCACCGCCGCCAACCTCGGCGCGATCGTGCGCGCCAACGACACGCGCGCCGAGGTCGCCGACCAGGTGGTGTCGCTCGGCGGCGAGTTCGTCAAGGTCGACTACGAGGAGGAGGGTTCCGGCGGCGGCGGCTACGCCAAGGTGATGAGCGAGGGCTTCCAGGCTGCACAGCGCGCGATGTACGCCGAGCAGGCCAAGGATGCCGACATCATCATCACGACCGCGCTGATCCCCGGCAAGCCGGCTCCCAAGCTGATCACCGCCGAGATGGTGCGCAGCATGAGGCCCGGCAGCGTGATCGTCGACATGGCGGCTGAACAAGGCGGCAACTGCGAACTGACCGAACCTGGCCAGGCGGTGGTCAAGCACGGCGTCACGATCGTGGGCTACACCGATCTGGTCAGCCGCCTCGCCAAGCAGTCGTCCACCCTGTACTCGAACAACCTGCTGCGCCTGACCGAAGAACTGTGCAAGACCAAGGACGGCACGATCAACGTCAACTTCGACGACGACGCGATCCGTGGATTGACGGTTCTCAAGGATGGCGAACTCACCTGGCCGGCCCCACCGCCGAAGCTGCCCGCCGTAGCGCCCAAGCCGAAAGCCGCCGCAGTGGCGCCGGCACCCAAGGGCCATGGTCACGGTGCCGGCGAGCCGATGTCTGTCAGGGGGTTGGCCACCACGTTCGGCCTGGGCGCGCTGGTCTTCCTGCTGGTGGGCCTGTACGCGCCGGCCACGTTCCTCTCGCACTTCACGGTCTTCGTGCTGGCCTGCTTCGTGGGCTACATGGTGGTCTGGAACGTGACGCCGTCACTGCACACGCCGCTGATGAGCGTCACGAACGCGATCTCGTCGATCATCGCGATCGGCGCGCTCGTGCAGGTGGCACCGCCGTTGGACGCGGCCGGATCGGCAAATCGTCCCAATGCCTTGATTCTCGGGCTGGCGGTCTTTGCTCTGGTGCTCACGGCCGTCAACATGTTCGGCGGTTTCGCGGTCACGCGCCGCATGCTTGCGATGTTCCGCAAATGATGAGGAGGCGCTGACCATGACTTCCAGTTTGGCCACCGTCTCCTACATCGGCGCGACCATCCTGTTCATCCTGAGCCTGGGTGGCCTGTCCAACCCCGAGACGGCACGCCGCGGCAACCTGTTCGGCATCATCGGCATGACCGTGGCCGTGCTGGCGACGGTGCTGGGTCCGCGCGTCAGCTCTGTCGGCATCTCCTGGATCGTCGCCGCGCTCGTGGTCGGTGGCGTGGTCGGGCTCTTCGCCGCAAAGAAGGTGCAGATGACGCAGATGCCCGAGCTCGTCGCGCTGATGCACAGCCTGGTGGGCCTGGCCGCCTGCCTGGTGGGATTTGCCAGCTACGTCGACACCTCCACCGTGTTTCCGACACCCGCCGAGAAGGCGATCCATGAGGTGGAGATCTACGTCGGCATCCTGATCGGCGCCGTCACGTTCTCTGGCTCGCTCATCGCCTTCGGCAAGCTGTCGGGCAAGATCGGCGGCAAGCCGCTGCTGCTGCCCGCGCGGCACCTGCTCAACCTGGCGGGCCTGCTGGTGGTGATCTGGTTCGGCCGCGAGTTCCTGCGAGCGCACGACATCCAGGCCGGCATGACGCCGCTGATTGTCATGACGGCCATCGCGCTGCTGTTCGGCGTGCACATGGTGATGGCCATCGGCGGCGCCGACATGCCGGTGGTCGTCTCGATGCTCAACAGCTACTCGGGCTGGGCCGCGGCCGCCACAGGCTTCATGCTCGGCAACGACCTGCTGATCGTCGTCGGCGCGCTGGTCGGCTCGTCGGGCGCGATCCTGAGCTACATCATGTGCCGAGCGATGAACCGCAACTTCATCAGCGTCATCGCCGGAGGCTTCGGCGGCGGCGCGCCCGCGGCCAAGGCGGCGGGGGCCGGCGTCGCCCAGCCTCAGGGCGAGGTGGTGCCTGTCAGCGCGCATGAGACCGCCGAGCTGCTGCGCGATGCCAAGAACGTGATCATCGTGCCGGGGTACGGCATGGCGGTGGCGCAGGCGCAGCACACGGTCAATGACATCACCAAGGTGCTGCGCCAGAAGGGTGTCACAGTGCGCTTTGGCATCCACCCGGTGGCCGGCCGCATGCCGGGGCACATGAACGTGCTGCTCGCTGAGGCGAAGGTGCCCTACGACATCGTGCTCGAGATGGACGAGATCAACGAGGACTTCCCCGACACCGACGTCGCTATCGTCATCGGCGCGAACGACATCGTCAACCCGTCCGCCCAGGACGACCCGGCGAGCCCCATCGCCGGGATGCCGGTGCTCGAGGTCTGGAAGGCCCGGACCTCGATCGTCATGAAACGCAGCATGGCTTCGGGCTATGCCGGCGTAGACAACCCGCTCTTCTACAAGGACAACAACCGCATGCTCTTCGGCGACGCGAAGAAGATGCTCGACGAGGTGCTGACCGTGCTGGAGGCCTGACCCTCACCGCCACCTCTCAAACGAAAGTTATCCCATGAGCAATACCCTGAAATCATCGGCTTCGCGATCGGTGCCTAGAGTCGCGCTGTTCGTCACCTGCCTGGCCGACGCGATGCGCCCGAGCGTGGGCTTCGCGGCGCTGAAGCTGCTGCAGGACGCAGGCTGCAAGGTGGAGGTGCCGACGCAGCAGACCTGTTGCGGACAGCCGGCGTTCAACAGCGGGGACACGAAGGACACCGCCGTGCTCGCGCGCCGCTTCATCGAACTCTTTGAGCCCTACGACTACGTGGTCGGGCCGTCGGGCTCCTGCGTCGGCATGACGCGTGCGCACTATCCCGAAGCTCTGGCCGACGATGCAGCCTGGGCCGAGCGCGCGCGCCGGCTCGGTGAGCGCACCTTCGAGTTGATGAGCTTTCTCGTCGACGTGATGCACTACAAGCCGACCGGCGTCAAGTTTCCAGCCACCGCGACCTATCACGACAGCTGTTCCGGCCTGCGCGAGCTGGGAGTTTTCGAGCAGCCGCGCGCACTGCTTGGCGCAGTTAGCGGCCTCGAGATGAAGGCGCTGGAAGGCAACGATGTCTGCTGCGGATTCGGCGGCACGTTCTGCGTGAAGTACCCGGCGATCTCGAACGCGGTGGTGTCCGAGAAGGCAGCCGCTGTTCAGCGCAGCGGTGCCCAGGTGCTGCTGGGCGGCGACCTGGGCTGCCTGATGAACATGGCCGGCAAGCTGCACCGCAACGGCTCACCGGTGCGCGTCTATCACGCCGCCGAGGTGCTGGCAGGCATGGCCGATGCGCCTGCCGTCGGCGAGAAGGGATGAGCGAGCCAATGCACACCTCCATCCTCTCCTTCCGCGCGCGCGCCGACGTAGCGCTGGCCGATCCCACGCTGAAGGTCGCGATCGACCGCACGACCGGCACGGCCGAGCGCAAGCGCGCCGCCGCGCTGGCGGCCTTTCCGCAGTTCGACGCCGCCCGCGACCGCGGCAAGCGGATCAAGGACCACGTCATTGAGCACTTCGACCACTACTTGCTCGAGTTTGAACGCAACGCGATCGCCTCCGGTGCCGAGGTGCACTGGGCGTCTTCGGCCGACGAGGCCTCGCGCATCGTCGTGGATCTCTGCCGCAAGGCGCAGGCGAAGCGGGTCACGCGGGTGAAGTCGATGCTCGGCGAGGAGATCGGCCTGCCGCATGCGCTGGATGCGGCCAGCATCGAGCGCGTCGAAACCGATCTTGCCGAGCACATCGTGCAACTCGGAGGCGATCGGCCGTCACACATCGTCTGGCCGTCGATGCATCGCACGCGCGAGCAGGTGTCGGAGATGTTCAAGCAGTCGCACCGCGTCCCGCACCGCGAGGAGACGATCGAGGCGATGGTCGACAGTGCGCGGCGCGAGCTGCGCGACAAGTTCCTGAGCGCCGACGTGTCGATCTCGGGCGCCAACTTCCTGATCGCCGATACCGGCGCGACCTGCACCGTGACCAACGAGGGCAACGCCGAGCTGACGACCTCGCCGCCGCGTGTGCACATCGTGACGGCCGGCATCGAGAAGCTGGTGCCGAGCCTGCCGCACGCGTTTGCGCTGCTGCGCCTGCTGGTCCGCTCGGCCACCGGAGCCGATGTCACGCAGTACACCACCTTCCATTGCGGGCCGAAGAAGCCAGGCGATCTGGACGGCCCCGAGGAGTTCCACATCGTGCTGGTCGACAACGGCCGCACGAAGATGCTCGCCGAGGCTGGCTTGCGCGACATGCTGCGCTGCCTGCGCTGCGGCGCGTGCATGAACCACTGCGTGGTGTTCCGGCAGATGGGCGGGCATGCCTATGGCGGCACCTATCCCGGGCCGATGGGGGCCGTGCTCACGCCGGTCTTCGACGGCCTGGAGAAGTCCCGCGATCTGCCGCATGCGTGCACGCTCAACGGCAAGTGCCAGGAGGTCTGCCCGGTCGACATTCCGCTGCCGACGCTGCTGCGCGGCTGGCGCGACCGCTCGTGGCGCGAAGGGCTGGAACCGGCGGCGATGCGCTTCGGGATGGGTGTCTTCACCTTCGTGGCCTCTCGGCCGTGGCTCTACAGACTGCAAACGGCGGTGGCTGTTCGCGTACTGCGACTGTTCAGCCGTGGGGGCTGGATCCGCAGCATGCCCGGGCTCGGCCCGTGGGCGGAGTATCGAGACTTTCCGGCGCCCGAGGGCCGGACTTTTATGGCCCGCTACACCAGCGGCGAAGGGCGCCGCAAGTGACGGCGCGCGACGACATCCTGGGCCGGGTTCGCGCCGCGCTCGGGCGACGCAGCATCGATGCGGCGACTGTGCAACACGCCGCCGCCGCGCTGCTGACGGACCTGCCATCGACGCGTCCCGACCTGCTCGCAAGCTCGCTCGTGGAGGCCTTCATCGCGCGCGTCACATCGCCGAAGGTCGCTGCTTCGGCAGAACAGGTCGCGTCGCTGGCGGACGTGCCTGCCGCGGTGGCCGCGTACCTGGAGATTCGCAGGCTGCCGGCAGTGGTCGCGCTGCAGCCGCACGCGCTGCTGCGCTCGCTCGATTGGTCGGCATTCGAGGTGCACGCGCAAGTCGCGCCGGACGAATCTGCCGCGGTGGGTATGGCGAAGTGGGGTATCGCCGAGACCGGTTCGCTGGTGTTCCATTCCGGTTCGGACTCTCCGGTGCTGGCGAACTTCCTGCCACTGCACCACATCGTGCTGCTGCGCAGTGCCGACATCCTGGCGTACCTGGAAGACTACGCGGCATTGATCGCCGGCCAGCCGATGCCACGCAACGTGAACCTCATCACCGGGGCCAGCGGCACGACCGACATCGAAGGCAGCCTGGTGCTCGGGGCGCATGGGCCGCGCTACATGCATGTGGTCGTTGCGGGCTCGTAACGGGTGCCTTGACATGTCACCGTTCAACCTTCCACGGGAGACTTCGCCATGAAACGTCGTACGTTGATGCAGTCTGGTGTGGCGCTCGCTGGCGCCTTGCTCGGGGGAGCGGTGATTGCCCAGCGGTGGCCGTCGAAGCCCGTCACGATCGTGGTTCCGTTCGGGGCCGGCGGACGCACGACCGATCCGCTGGCGCGCATGCTCGCGGAGGAGCTTGGCAAGATGCTCGGCGGCACCTTCGTCGTCGAGAACAAGCCCGGCGCGAACGGGAACATCGGCGCGGCGTACGTCAAGGGTGCCGCTCCCGACGGGCATGTCGTGCTGTTCACCGGCGCCGGCACGATGGCCACCAACCTTGCGCTGTACAAGAACCTGCCGTTTCACCCGCAGAAGGACTTTGAACCCGTCATCGTCGTCGGCAACGTCCCCAACATCCTGGTCGTCCACCCGTCGATTCCGGTGAACAACGTCAAGGAGTTCGTCGAGTACGTGAAGAAGAACCCGGGCGCCAACTTCGGCACGACGGGAAATGGCAGTTCGATGCACACCGCCGCCGAACTGTTCCGTCAATCGACCCAGACAACCATGACCCATGTGCCGTTCAACGGCGCGGGTCCCGCGACCACCTCGCTGCTCTCGGGCGAGGTTCCGATCATGTTCCAACTGGTCCCCGGCATCGCCACTCACGTCAAGGCGAACAAAGTCAAGGCGCTCGCGGTCATGGCGCCCCAGCGCTCGGTGGCGCTTCCAGACGTGCCGACCATGGCCGAGGCAGGTTTCCCGAAAATCGAATCCACCACCTGGCTTTGCTTCGCCGCGCCCAAGGGCACGCCCAAAGCTGTCGTCGACAGCCTCAACGGCGCCGTCAACAAGATTCTGGCGCAGCCCGCTTTCCGCGAGCGCCTGGCCGGGATGGGGGTCGAACCGATGGGAGGCACGCCCGCGGAGTTCGCCACCTTCCTCGATGCCGAGATCAAGAAGTGGGGCGAGGTCGTTCGAGGCGCCGGAGTCGTGATCGAGTGAGCGCGTCGGTCATGCCGGCGGCCAAGACCGCACTCGTCATCGGCGGCTCTGACGTGAGCGTCGGCATCGGCGCCATCGTCGCCCTGGCGCGCACACAGGCGACGCTGGCTGTGCACTGCGCTCCGACGAAGGTCGAGCCCATTCATGCGCGCTTGCGCGCAGCCGGCCTTGCGCCGGCGATCTCGTTCTACGAGGCCGACCTGGCCAGCGCCAAGTCGATCGACGCCATGATGAGCCGCGTGCTCGCCGAACTGGGACACATCGACATCCTGATCAACGGCGGCAGCGTGCAGTACGCGGGCCCGCTGGAGTCAATGCCAGTCGAGCGCTGGGAGCAGGACATCGCGGTCAACCTCAGCGCTTGCTTTCACACCTGCCGTCGGGTGCTGCCCGGCATGCGAGAGCGCAACTGGGGGCGCATCGTCAACGTGTCGTCGTCGCAGGGCCTCGTCGGCTCCGGCTACAAGGCGGCCTACGTGGCGGCCAAGCATGGGGCGGTCGGTATGGCGAAGGCGCTGGCCCTGGAGTTGGTGCAGACCGGGATCACCGTCAACGCGATCTGTCCGGGTTGGGTCGAGAACAGTTCGTTCCTGGTGCAGCAGGCGCGCGAACGCGCCGCCGCCGAGGGCGTGAGCGAGGAGGCGGCGCGGGCGACGCTGCTCGGCAAGCAGCCGACCGGTCGCTTCGTCGGCGAGTCCGACGTGGGCGCGCTGATCGCCTTTCTGTGCAGCGATGCGGCCGACCAGATCCGCGGCGCCGCCATGTCGATCGACGGCGGCTGGTGCGCGCAGTGACGCCCGGTTCAACCGCCGCGGCGCGAAGCCTCGCTGCGCCCGCACGACGATGAAGGTGACCTTGGCGGGCGCAGCACCACCCGTGTTCGCGTAAACGAGATAACGATGGCGCGTCTTTCCGACGTCGAGGCGGCAGCGCAGCGCTTAGCGAGCCAGGTGCTCGAGACGCCGTGCCTGGAGTCGAAGACGCTATCGCAGGTCGTCGGCGCCCGAGTCTTCCTGAAGTTCGAGAACCTGCAGTTCACTGCTTCGTTCAAGGAGCGCGGCGCGCTCGACAAGCTCGCTTCGCTGCTCGAGAGCGGCGCGACGGTGCCCGGCGTGATCGCGGCCTCGGCCGGCAACCACGCGCAGGGCGTTGCCCACCATGCGCAGCGTCTGGGACTGCGGGCGGTGATCGTGATGCCGCGACAACGTGGTCGGCCGCATTTGCTCGGCGGGTTTCGAAGCCCGGGCGTACTGAGTGTCACATGCCGCTTCGAGCCCTCAATTCGGGCGGCGGAATGGGCGGCATGGGCGGCAGCCCGAGGCCGGCCCCTGGCCGCGAGACGGCATCTGTCACCATCACGTTGTCGTGTGCTTGCGGCAGATCGATGTTGCAAGCCATGTGGTGTCCTGATTAGCGAGCAAATTCAGGGCACACGTGGTGAGCCAGTGAAGGAAGGACAGAACACGATGAATGGCCTGCGCGGCATGGCCTGGTTGCTGGTGTTCCAGTCGATCGGCGAAGTGCTCTCACGCGGCTTGTCGCTGCCCCTGCCCGGCCCGGTGGTCGGCCTGGTGCTGCTGCTCGCCAGTCTTCACTTTTCCGCGGTGCGCGAACCGGTGGCCGATTGTGCGAACTTCATGCTCGCCCATCTGTCCCTGTTGTTCATCCCGGTCGGCGTGGGCGTGATGACCCACCTCGCGCTGCTCGGACAGTACGGCGGCCGCATGCTTTTCGTCATCGTGCTGTCGACCTGGACCGGGCTGGCCGTGACGGTGCTCGTGCTGCAGGCGTTTGAACGCAGAAAGAAGCAGGTTTAGCCATTGCCCCGCTTCGTCGAACTTTGGGTCTATCTCTCCGCCACGCCGCTGTTCGGCCTCACGGCCACGCTGGTCGTGTACCTGCTGGCGAACGCGGCCTACACGAGGCTGGACAGCGCGCCCTGGGCCAACCCGGTGCTGTGGTCGGTGGTCACGCTGGCGGGTGGGCTGCTGGCCACCGGCGTGGACTACCCGACCTACTTCGCCGGCGCACAGTTCATCCGTAAGCGGTCAATGAACCCCGCCCTGGAATTCGAGGCTGTGCTCTGACAGCCTACGTTCCCACGTAGATGGACGTGGGAACGTAGTGATGGGCGACTTGCAGGATCTCAGGCGACGGCTGGTGGTGGGCCACAAGGCCGACGGCCGCAGCCAGTACGACGAGCAGGCGAAGGCAGAGTTGGTCGCGCTGTGCATGCAGCCCGGCGCATCGGTGTCGCGCTTGGCGCGCGAGTGCGGCGTCAATGCCAACCAGGTGTGCCGCTGGCTGCGCGAACGCGGGCATGTGCGCCGGCCTCGCCCGGCCGCTGGCCAGGCTGTGTCCACGCCCGCAGCGTTCGTGGCGGTGCCGGTGGTGGCCAGGCCAGTGCCGGTCGAGCTCAGCACGCCGCCGGCCGTGCAGATCCAGGCCCGATTGCCCAACGGCGTGGCGATCGAGTTCGGTGGCATCGACGTGGGGCATGTCGGCTCGGTGATCGAGGCGCTGGGGAGGCTGCGGTGTTCCGGCTCGATGAAGGGTTGAAGGTCTACCTGCACCGAGCACCTGTGGACTTCCGGCTGAGCATCAACGGCCTGGCCAGCCTGGTGCAGCATGGGCTCGGGCTGGATCCGTTCGCCGCCTGCGTGTACGTGTTCAGCAACCGGCGGCGCAACCGGGTCAAGGTGCTGGGCTGGGACCGCAACGGCTTCTGGCTGCTGCTCAAGCGGCTGGAGGAAGATCGCTTCATCTGGCCCGGCGAGGCCGATGTGCCGGTGCTGAGCGTCGAGCAGTTGCATTGGCTGCTCGAGGGGATCGACATCGGTGTCGTGCAGCGGCATCCGCGGCGCGCGTATGCGCACGTCGGCTGAGAACGACAACGGCGCTGCATTGCCATTGCCGCAGATCCGCATGGCGCCCGGCACGGCGCTGCGTGAGACTGTGGGCCGATGGTTGCTGTGCCCACGCCCGAACAGTTCGCCGCTCTGCAGCAGGCGCTGGCCGAAGCACTGAAGCACAACGAGACGCTGACCGGCGAGTTGCGCATCACGCGCACCGAGCGCGACCTGCTCAAGGAGCAGCTCAACAAGTTCAAGCGCCAGCTCTTCGCCGCCAGCAGCGAGGTCACTGGCCAGCACCAGAAGGACATGTTCTTCAACGAGGCCGAGAGCCTGGGCAGCCAGGCTGAGCCGGCGGCCGAAGAGCCTGGCGAGAACAGCGACAAGGTCGACGTGCCGGGCCACAAGCGCGCCAAGCGCGGGCGCAAGCCGTTGGATGCGGCGCTGCCGCGCGAGGTGCTGCGCCACGAACTGCCCGAGGGCGAGCGCGTATGCCCGCACGACGGCGCAACCCTGCGCGAGATCGGGGCGGAGGTCAGCGAGCAACTGGACATCGTGCCGCAGCAGGTACGCGTGATCCGCCATGAGCGCGTGAAGTACGCTTGCCCCTGCTGCGATGGCAGCCTGCGTCTGGCGGCACGGCCGGCGCAGATCATCCCCAAGGGCCTGTTCACCGAGAGCGCGCTGGCGTGGATGGCCACGTCGAAGTACCTGGACGGACTGCCGCTGTACCGCCAGGCGGTGCTGCTCGGGCGCTTCGGCGGCACCGACGTCTCGCGCAACACGGTGGCCGGCAGCATGGTGCGTGCCGGACAGGCGGTGCAGCCGGTGATCAACCTGCTGCGCGACGAGTTGCTGGACGCGCCGCTGGTCTTCGGCGACGAGACGGAGCTGCAGGTGCTCAAGGAGCCCGGGCGCGCGGCGCAGACCAAGAGCTACGTCTGGGCGCAGATGACCGACGGTTCGGGCAAGGACGGCACCGGACCGCCAATCCGGCTGTTCAGCTACTCGCCCAGCCGGTCGGCAGCCACGGCGATGGGGCTGTATGCCGGCGTGCGCCCGGGCGCGGTGTTCATGACCGACGGCTACGAGGCCTACGACAAGATCGCGCAGTTCAACAGCCTGGTGCACCTGGGCTGCTGGGCGCACTGCGCTGGCCGCATTCCGCGCCTGGCTTCAAGGGGTGCCGAGCCGCGCCGCCGTGGACCGCTATCTGCCCGATCGCCGGACTGCCGGCGCATCGGCGCGCTCGGTGATCGGGCGAGTGAAACGCCAGCTGGTGGCCTTCGCGACGAGCCGCGCGCTGACGGACCTGGCCTCTACTTTGTCGGCGGCCAGTCCATCCGACCGGATACTCGCCAAGGCCGCCGCTGCCGCCATCGAGACGTTGCGCGGGATGCCGCCTCCGCAGCCTCTCATCGGCGACGCCGTCGAGCGCTGGCTACCCGTGCGGCTCGTGAGTGCACTGCACGCGGTGGGCATTCGCACGCTGGCCGACCTGACCCTTCGTGTGCCCAGGCGCCGGCGGTGGTGGGCAAGCCTCGCGGGGCTCGGGCCGGCGGGTGCCCGCCACATCGAGGCATTCTTTGCCCAACATCCTGCGCTGACCGAACGCGCTCGAGCGCTGATCACAGTGAACCAGGCGCAGGAACTGATCCCCTGGGAGCGGTTGGTCGTCCCCGACGACGTCGATGGCTCACGGGGTACCTTTCGAGCGCCGCGGGCCAGCTGTGCACTCGACGCCAGCAACGACTACCAGGCCGTAAACGCATGGCTGTCGCTGCACGAGTCGGCGGCAACCCAGCGGGCCTATCGCAAGGAGGCCGAACGTCTGATCCTGTGGGCGATCGTCGAGCGTCGGCGGGCTTTGTCGTCGCTGACCACCGAGGACGCCATTGCCTACCGCGCCTTCCTGCGTCATCCGGGCCCACGCGCGCGCTGGGTCGGCGCACCACAGCCGCGGTCGTCGCCCGCGTGGCGCCCCTTCGCGGGCGACCTCTCGGCGCGCTCGGCAGCCTATGCGCTGTCGGTACTCAACGCCCTGTACCGCTGGCTCATCGAGCAGCGCTACGTGCTGGCCAACCCATTCGCCGGCGTCAAGTTGCGAGGCGGCCGGCCGGTGCAGCTCGACAGGTCTCACGCCTTTACCGAGCACGAGTGGAAGCTCGTCCGGGTCGTCGCCGAAGGCTTGGAGTGGTCCTACGGCTGGAGCGAGCCGGCCGCGCAGCGGCTGCGCTTCATGCTGGATTTCGCCTACGCCACGGGCCTTCGAATCAGCGAGCTCGTGGGCGCGCGACTGGGCGCGATCGACTCGGACGCGCGCGGCGACACGTGGATCCGGGTCGTCGGCAAGGGCCACAAGGCCGGCAAGGTCGTGCTGCCGCCGCTGGCCCGTGCCGCCCTCGATCGCTACCTTGTTCAACGGGGGCTGCCCGTGACACCCTCGAAGTGGCGTCCATCGACCACGCTGGTTGGCAGCCTTGGAGAGGATGGAAACGGGATTTCCTCGTGGCGGCTGTGGCGAGTGCTGAAACGGTTCTTCGCCACGGCGGCTGAAATCGTGGAGGAAGGCTCCCCGGCCCTTGCCGAGAAGTTGCGGCAGGCCACGCCGCACTGGACGAGGCACACGCATGCCACGCACCTGCTCGAAGGCGGCGCCGAGCTGACCACGGTGCGCGACAACCTGCGGCACGCCTCGCTCGCCACGACCTCGATGTACCTGCACACCGACGATGCCCGACGGGCCAAGCAGGTGGCCGATCGGTTCGCGGCGCCGCGTTCGTAGCCTACAGTCGTCTCGCCTACACGCACACCGCACCACCCATGCAGCCAATCACCTGCGACGCCTGCCGTCAGCCCACGCTCACCCACGATGTCGTGAACTACGGGTCGATGGAGGGTGGCTACCGGCAGCTCTGCGGCCGATGCTTCAACGAGGCCGCCGCCAGCCGCCTCGGGCTACAGGGGTTCGAGCACGTGGTGTTCGAACCTGTCCGCATGATCGACGGGCGCGGCACCGAGCACGAGTTCCGGTTTCGCACCCGGCTGTTCGGGCCCGGCATGGCAATCGACGCGTTCGAACTGCGCGATGGCAGCCCGGCCGGCTATGAGTTTCAGGTGATCGGCGAGCCTGACGACGACCCTCTGGAGTTGCTGGGCAAGCTCATTGGCAAGATGCGCCGGGCCTTGGCTCTCACCCACATCGAGGACTCTGACCACGGACCGCAGGTAAACGATCGCCTGATCCTGCGTGGCATTGTCAGCAGCGATCCCGACGAGGACCACCGAGTGCCGATGCTCGTCATCGATGGTCGCGAGATTTCCTGGGACGAACTCGGCCACATGGTGGCGACCTTCGAGGGCTGGCAGTTCAAGCTGGAGTTCCGCGACCGGAGCGAAGAGGTCTGACCCGGCAGATCGCGAGAAACCGCAGGGCGCGGTCCGCATGGGGCTGCCAGCGACGAAGCGCACCAATCTGCACGAAAAGTACGGAGCGTCCGCAAATGCTGGAAACGTAAGTGCTTGTCGTGCAACGGTTTTTCAGAGCAAAGCGCACCAATCTGCACGAAAAGTACGACTACCCCTGGATGCACGCTATGCCGACTGCTGGTCGGCGCTGAAGGACGGCTTCCGGCCATGACCACCACGCCCACACCCACAGCCGCCATCGACGCCACCCACGACCCCGCGCTGCAGAGCTGGGTCACGTCGGCCAACGCGCCCGACACCGACTTTCCGATCCAGAACCTGCCCTTCGGCCGCTTCCGCCGGGTCGGCCGGCCGGGCGACGCCTGGCGCGCCGGCGTGGCCATCGGCAGCGAGGTGCTGGACTTGGCCGCGGCACGCGACGCCATGCACTGGCCGGCCGACCTGCAACCCGCGCTGGCCGTGCTGGCCGCGGGCGACCTGAACGCCTTCGTGGCCATGGGCGCTGCAGTGCGGCGCGGCCTGCGTGCGGCGCTGTCGCAGGCGCTGGCCCACACGCCCGGCGCGGGCGGGCCGCAGGACGCACTGGCCGCCTGCCTGGTGCCGCAGGCCGAGGCCGAGCTGGGCCTGCCCTGCCGCATCGGCGACTACACCGACTTCTACGTCGGCATCCACCATGCCACCGCGGTGGGCAAGCTGTTCCGGCCCGACAACCCGCTGCTGCCGAACTACAAGTGGGTGCCCATCGGCTACCACGGCCGGGCCTCGACCATCGTGCCCAGCGGCGTGCCGTTCCGCCGGCCGCGCGGCCAGCTGTCGCCACCGGGCGCGGCGCAGCCGGTGCTGGCGCCGTGCCAGCGGCTGGACTTCGAGCTGGAACTGGGCATCGTCATCGGCCCGGGCAATGCCATGGGCACGCCGGTGGCGCTGGACGACGCCGAGGACCATGTCGTCGGCCTCACCCTGTTCAACGACTGGAGCGCGCGCGACATCCAGGCCTGGGAATACCAGCCGCTGGGCCCGTTCCTGTCCAAGAGCTTCGCCTCCACGCTGTCGCCATGGGTCGTCACGCTGGAGGCGCTGGCGCCGTTTCGCCGGCCGTTCGAACGCGCTGCCGGCGAGCCGCAGCCCTTGCCTTACCTGGACAGTGCGGCCAACCGTGCCGGCGGTGCCTTCGACATCGGCCTGGAGGTGCTGCTGCAGACCCAGGCCATGCGCGAGGCCGGGCTGCCGGCCGAGCGCATCAGCCGTTCGAACTTCGCCGACGCCGCCTACTGGACGGTGGCGCAGCTGGTGGCGCACCACACCGTCAACGGCTGCGCGCTGGCGCCGGGCGACCTGTTCGGCTCGGGCACGCTGTCCCTGACCGGCGCCGGCCAGGCCGGCTCGCTGCTGGAACTGAGCCAGGGCGGCAGGCAGCCCATCACGCTGGCCAACGGCGAGCAGCGCACGTTCCTGCAGGACGGCGACAGCCTGCGCCTGGCCGGGCGCTGCGCGAAGCCGGGCTTCCGCGCCATCGGCTTCGGGCCCTGCGAGGCCGTGGTGCTGCCAGCGCCGGGCTGAGTCTGGCCCGCAGCGGCGGCAGCGTCAGTCCTGCCGCCGCCAGTGCATCACCCAGTCGTGCTGCCAGGTCTGGCCGCCGTCGGTGGAGAACACCTGGCGCCAGCGGCACTGCCCGGGGGCGATGCGGTCCCAGATGCCCATGCTGTGCGTGGTGCGGCCCTGCGCCTCGTCGACCGACGGGAACAGGCCCGTGCCGTCCACGAAGCCGCCCTGCAGCCCGGGCACGGCCAGCACACCGCTGGCGGCGTTGACCCAGTGGTCGTTCCACAGCTGCTGGCTGACGTCCAGCAGGCGCAGGCCCAGGCCATGGAAGTTGCGCGCCGGAATGCGCAGTTCCTCCACGCTGCCCGCGCCGTCCAGGATGGACCAGCAGCGCGCCGTGCCGTCGAAGCGGTCCCAGGCCGCGCCGCGGCGCTTCAGGTGGTGGATCCGCCAGCGGCCATCCAGGAAGTCGAAGTCGCCCGGCCGGCCTGGTGCCGGTGCGGCGGGCAGGGCGGGCACGGCGTCGAGCCTGGGCGGGTCGGTGTCGAGCTGGCTGTCGTCGAGCATGGTGGTGCGGTCGGCTGGGGTGGCGGGGTCGCCTGCATGGCGCGGGTGGGCGGTTGCGGCACGCAGGCCGGGCATCGCACAGAGCGCTGCCATGCCCGCCAGGCTGGCGTGCAGCCAGCGACGCCGCGGCAGCCGGCCGGTCGGGTGGCCGTGCCGGCGCCAGGGCTGCGAGGGCGATGCAGGGTCGGTCATGCCGCCATGCTGCGCCCGCAAAGCTGACACCGGCTGTCAGCTAATCTGCAGCCCATGCAATCCAGCCGCCTGCTGTCCATCCTGCTGCGCCTGCAGCTGCGCGGCCGTGTCAGCGCCGCTGCGCTGGCGCGCGAGTTCGAGGTGTCGGTGCGCACCGTCTACCGCGACCTGGACGCGCTCAGCGCCGCCGGCGTGCCGGTGCATGCCCAGCGCGGGCGTGGCGGCGGCATCGTGCTGGACGCCGCCTGGCGCCAGCCGCTGGCCGGCCTGAGCAGCCTGACCGCCGGCGAGGCGCGCAGCCTGCCGCTGGCCGGCCTGCGCGGCGCCGCGCGCGAGCTGGGCCTGGGCGTGGAGGCGGCCGACGTGCAGCTCAAGCTGCTGGCCAGCCTGCCGCCCGACGCGGCGGCCGATGCGGCGCGCATCGCCGAGTGCTTCCACATCGACCCGCTGCCCTGGTACCACCGGCCCGAGACCCTGCCGCTGCTGCCGGCACTGGCTGCCGCCGTGTGGCAGGGCCAGCGCGTGCGTGTGCAGTACGACAGCTGGGACGGCCCGGTGGCGCGCACCTTGCTGCCGCTGGGCCTGGTGCTCAAGGGCGGGCTCTGGTACCTGGTGGCCACGGCCGTGGGCCGGGGCAGGGCGGGCGCCCCAACGGCGGCGCCGCGCACCTACCGCGCCAGCGGCATCCAGGCGCTGCAGGTGCTGCCCGGTCCGCAGCCGCCGGCACAGCGGCCGGCCGGCTTCGTGCTGGCGGCGCACTGGCCGCAGGCGGTGGCGCAGTTCGAGGCCCGGCTGATGGCCGGCCGCGCCACGGTGCGGCTGTCGCCCGAGGGCCTGCGCATCCTGCGGGCGGTGCAGCCCGCCGCGGCCGAGTGGGCCCGGCGCACCCAGCGCCCGGCCGGCGGCGCGGGCCACGCCGGCTGGGTCGAGGCCGAACTGCCCACCGAGCCCGCGCCGGCGGCCGTGCGCCAGCTGCTGCGCCTGGGCACCGAGGTGGAGGTGCTGGCGCCGGCCAGCCTGCGCGCGGCGCTGGCCGCCGAGGCGCGGCAGGTGGCGCTCCGGCATCGCGCGGCGGCCCGGCCACGCCGACCTGCGCCTGATCGGCCGATCTGACGGCCCGGTGTGCCGACAGCACCGTGTGGCTGCCGGCCGGGCCGCTCGGACCGTCAGCCGCTCAGGGTGCGGCGCGCCCCATGCTGTAGAACTCGTCGTTCGGCCGCATGCTGGTCACGTTGGCCATGCGGTTGGACAGGCCGAAGAACGCGGCGATGCCGGCGATGTCCCAGATGTCGTCCATGTCGAAGCCGTGCTGCTTGAGCGTGGCGAAGTCGGCGTCGCCCACCGCATGCGCCTGGGTCGAGACCTTCATCGCGAAGTCGAGCATGGCCGCCTGGCGCGGCGTGATGTCGGCCTTGCGGTAGTTGATGGCCACCTGGTCGGCGATCAGCGGGTTCTTGGCCCGGATGCGCAGGATGGCGCCGTGCGCCACCACGCAGTACTGGCATTGGTTGGCATTGCTGGTGGCCACCACGATCATCTCGCGCTCGGCCTTGCTCAGGTTGCCCTTCTTGTCCATCAGCGCGTCGTGGTAGGCGAAGAAGGCGCGGAACTCGTCGGGCCGGTGCGCCAGAACCAGGAAGACATTGGGCACGAAGCCCGATTTCTCCTGCACCGCCAGGATGCGGGCGCGGATGTCCTCGGGCAGGTCGGCGATCTCGGGCACCGGGAAGCGGCTGATCGGATGGGTGGCGGGGGACATGGTGGGGGCAGGGGTGGGCGTGGTCATGGCAAGGGCTCCGCAATCAAGTGGCTTGGCAGGCGACTCAGCCGGCATCGCCCACACGCACCACCACCCGGCCGCGCACCTGGCCGGCCAGCAGGTCGTTCGCCACGGCCACGGCCTCGTCCAGGCTGATCTCGCGCAGCAGGCGCTCCAGCAGCGCCACGTCCAGGTCGGTGGCCAGGCGGCGCCAGGCCTCCAGGCGGTCGGCCAGCGGGGCCATCACGCTGTCGATGCCGGCGAGCGTGACGCCGCGCAGGATGAACGGCGCCACGCTGGCCGGCCAGGACATGCCGGCCGCCAGGCCGCAGGCGGTGACCACGCCGCGGTAGCGCATCGCCGCACACACATTGGCCAGGATCTGGCCGCCGGCCACGTCCACCGCGCCGGCCCAGCGTTCCTTGTCCAGCGGCTTGCCGGGCTTGGCCAGCTCGGCGCGGTCGATGATGTGGCGCGCGCCCAGGCCGCTCAGGAAGTCGGCCTCCTGCGGCCGGCCGGTGACGGCCGCCACCTCGTAGCCCAGCCGGGCCAGCATGGCCACTGCCACGCTGCCCACGCCGCCGGCCGCGCCGGTGACCACCACCGGGCCCTTGTCGGGCGTGACGCCGTGGCGTTCCAGCGCCAGCACGCACAGCGACGCGGTGTAGCCGGCGGTGCCGATGCCCATGGCCTGGCGCGCGGTGAACGGCGCCTGCAGCGGAATGAGCCACTTGCCCGGCACGCGCGCCCGCTCGGCCAGGCCGCCCCAGTGCACCTCGCCCACGCCCCAGCCGTTCAGCACCACCGGGCTGCCGACGACGAAGCGCGGGTCGGCCGAGGCCTCGACCGTGCCGGCGAAGTCGATGCCCGGCACCATCGGGAACCTGCGCACCACCGGCGACTTGCCGGTGATGGCCAGCGCGTCCTTGTAGTTCAGCGTGGACCAGGCCACGCGCACCGTCACATCGCCTTCGGGCAGGGCGTCGTCGGACAGCGGCTGCACCACGGCAGTCTGTTGTCCGTCTTGTTTGTCGATCAGCAGGCCACGGAACAGGGAGGTCATCGTCGTCAGGGGTGGATAGGGTGGATAGGGTGGACGAGGTGCGGGCCGACGCCGCGGGCGTCGGAACTGTGCACCATCTTCGGCCCGGGCCGGACGCCAGGCTGTCGCCCAGGTCACTGGGCCAGCGCCAGCGCCAGCTGCTGCACCAGCCGCGCCAGTGCCTGCGCCACCGCCTGGGCCTCTGGGGCCGGCGGCTGGTCGGTGGGGCTGGCGCAGGCCCGCTCCAGGCGCTCCAGCGTGTGCTGCAACGGCACCGCGCCCACCTGCGCGCAGGCCCCGCGCAGCGCGTGCAGCGCGCGGCGGTCCAGCACGCCGCCGACGCCGCCCCGGCAGGCCTGCGCGAAGTGGCCCAGCACCCGGCGCAGCCGGCCTTCGTCGCCGCCCAGGTGGCGCAGCGCCTGGGCCAGGTCCAGGCCGTCGACGGCCGCCAGGCGCACCAGCAGGCCGGGTTGGCGGGCCGCGCCGCCGTCCGGGCCTGCCGCAGGCACAGGCGGCCTGCCAGCGGCCAGGGGCAGCCACAGCAGCAGCGATTCATACAGGCGCTCGGGGTCGACCGGCTTGCTGACATGCGCATGCATGCCGGCGGCCAGGCAGGCGGCACGGTCCTCGCCGAAGGCATTGGCCGTCATCGCGATGATCGGCAGCAGGCGCAGGCCGGCGGCACGGATGCGGCGGGTGGCTTCCAGCCCGTCCATGCCCGGCATCTGCACGTCCATCAGCACCAGGTCGACCGGCTGCGCCAGCGCCTGGCGCAGCGCATCGGCGCCATCGCCGGCGGTGAGCACCTGCAGGCCCACGGCCTGCAGCAGCTCCACGGCCACCTCGCGGTTGACCGGGTTGTCCTCGGCCAGCAGCACCCGGTGGCCGGCCACCCGCGCACGCAGCCGCTGCTCGGCGGGGCCCAGGGCGCGCGCCGGCAGGGCCGGGCCGGTCGCGGCCGGCGGTGCAGCCGGCCGCGGTGCGCTGGCGCCGGCCAGGCGCAGCCGGGCGGTGAACCAGAACCGGCTGCCCTGGCCGGGCACGCTCTCGGCGCCGGCGTCGCCACCCATCAGGCGGGCGGTGTGGCGGGTCAGCGCCAGGCCCAGGCCGGTGCCGCCGTGGCGCCGGGTGGTCGACGCGTCGGCCTGCGCGAAGGCCTCGAACAGCCGCGGCAGCACCTCGGGGGCGATGCCCTCGCCGGTGTCGGTCACGGCAAAGCACCCACAGCGTGTCGTGGTCGCGCTGCAGCAGCTCGGTGCGCAGCTGCACGCTGCCCTGGCTGGTGAACTTCACCGCATTGCCCAGCAGGTTGATCAGGGCCTGGGCCAGGCGGGTGGCGTCGCCCAGCAGCTGGTCGGGCAGGCTGTCCTGCACCTGGTCCAGCGCCAGGCCCTTCTCGCGCGCCTTCGGTGCCACCAGGTCCAGCACGTCGGCCAGCAGCCGGCCCAGCGAGAACGGTGCCAGGTCCAGCGTCATCTTGCCGGCCTCGATCTTCGACAGGTCGAGGATCTCGCTGATCACCTGCAGCAGGTGCCGGGCCGCGGCGTCCACCTTGTCCAGCCGGCTGCGCTGCAGCGGGTCGGTGGCGTCACGGGCCATCAGGTGGTTCAGGCCGATGATGGCGTTCATCGGCGTGCGGATCTCGTGGCTCATGTTGGCCAGGAAGGCGCTCTTGGCCCGCGTGGCCGCCTCGGCCTGGCTGGCACGGTGTTCCAACTCGCGCTGCATGGCCGCGATCTGCTGCGCGCGGGCCATGCGCTCGCTGTTGTCGACCAGGGTGGCGCGGTTGCCGACATGCCGGCCCTGGGCGTCGCGCACCACCACCGCGCTCACCAGCACCGGCAGCACGCTGCCGTCCTTGCGCAGCACCTCGCAGTCCATGTCCAGCAGCCGGCCTTCGGTGCGCAGCGCGGCCAGGCGTTCGCGGAACAGCTGCTGGCTGCGGGGCGTGAAGAAGCGCAGGGCCGGCTGGCCGATCAGTTCCTCGCGGCTGTAGCCGAGCATGCTCAGCTCGGTCTGGTTGACCGCCGTGATCAGGCCGTAGGGCGAGGTGGCGTGGTAGCCGCAGGGGGCGTTGTCGTACAGGTCGGCGATGGCCGCGGCGCGCTCGGCCAGCGCGGCATTGGCTGCCGCCAGCTCTGCGGTGCGCTGCGCCACCTGCGCGGCCAGGTCGTCCTGGTGGTGCTGCAGCGCGCGCCGGGCCTGCTGCTGCAGCGTGATGTCCAGCAGCATGGCCACGAAATGCGCGCGCCCGCCGATCTGGACCTGGCAGGCCGAGAAGGCCACGTCGACCAGCGCGCCGTTGCGGCGGCGCAGGCGGGTCTCGAGGCTGGGTACATCGATGCCGTTGCGCAGGCGTTCGTGGGCGCTGGCGCGCATGCCGGTGTCGGGCCACAGCTGCAGCTCGGCGCTGGTGCGGCCCTGGGCCTCGCTGGCGGCCCAGCCCGACAATTGCTGGAAGGCGGCATTGACCTCGGTGAAGCGCAGGTCGTCCAACCCGCCCACCACCATGGCCACCGGCGCCTGCTCGAACACGGCCGCGAAGCGCTGCAGTGCTTCGCGCAGCGCACGCGGGGTGTCGAGCGGGTCAGGCGGCATGCGGTGAACGGGCCGGGGCGGGCCCAGCATAGGCAGGCGCGCCGGGCCGCGGTTTGCGTCATGGCGCCCACCCTATGCAAAAAACGATTGCGCACGATAGCCGATTTTTCGGCGGGCGACACGCCTCCGACCCGGAACCGGCATGGGCCAGCCTGCAGGCGGGTGGTTCGACCTGCGGCCGAACGCATGTGAAATGAGTGCCCCGGCCCGCACAGGGCTGCCGCAAAGTTTCAGCGAGTCACGATGGGGAAGGTGCCCGGCGCCTTCTCGATCATGGCGAAGAAGCGGCCGAGGTCGACCGTGCTGCCATCGATCCTGGTTTGATCGGACAGCAGCAGGTCCTTGGCCCCAGCCTGTCCTGCCATCATCTGCAGGAAGAAGGCCTTGGTCAGCGTCAGCGTGGCGTTGGCGTCCTTGTCGGGCGGCGCCTTGCGGAAATGCAGCACGGCGTTTTCGATCCACAGCACGTAGCTCTCCTTGAGGTCCGAAAACACCAGGTTGATTTTCAGCGGGGTATCCGCCGCCTTGCCACCGTCGATCGAGGCCGCCATGCGCTCGAGAAAGCGTTCGATCGGCGTGTGCTTCAGCATGTCGAGCATGACGTCGATGGTGATGCCCTTTTCCGGCACCCCGTTGCGCAATTCGTAGGCACCGGTCAGGTAAAAGTTGCGCCAGGGCGCCGATTCCGCGACATAGCCCAATTGCTCGAAGCTGCGCGCCAGCAGCTCGCCCGCCGCCTTGTTCTTCGGCTCGGCATAGACGGCATGCTTGAGCATCTCGGCCGCCCAGCGGTAGTCGCCGCCATCGAAGGCCGCTTGCGCCGCGGCGACCAGCTTGTCGATGCCACCGGCGAGTGCCACGTAGCGCTTGCCCGCCTCGACCGGCGGCAGCGCGTCGAGGTTGGAGGGGTGGGCATCGAACCAGCCGAGATAGTGCTGGTACACCGCCTTGACGTTGTGCCGCAGCGTGCCGTAGTAGCCGTGCACGTTCAGGTAGTCGTCGAGCGACTTCGGCAGCTTCATCGTCTCCGCGATCTCCGGGGCGGTCAGGCCCGCGTTCATCCGGCGCACCGTCTGGTCGTGGATGAACTTGTAGGTGTCGCGCTGCTTGACCATGAATTCGCGGATGCGCTCCCTGCCCCAAACCGGCCAGTGGTGCTGGTTGAACACCACTTCGGCATCGGCCGCGTAGGCCAGCGACTGGTCGATGTAGTCGGCCCACTTCAGCGCGTCGCGCACCTTCGCCCCGCGCAGGGTGTAGAGGTTGTGCAGGGTGTGGCTGAGCATCTCGGCGCCGCCGAAGGCCTTGCGCTCCGGAATGTAGAAGACGAACTCCGCAGGGGCCTCGCTGCCCGGGACGTTGTGAAAAATGAAGCGCAGCCCGTCTATGGTCAATTCCTGGTGAGGCTGGTCGACGACGATGGTCGGCGGCAGGATGCCGACCTGGCCATAGGCCACCGCCTTGCCCAGTCCGGTGTCGACCGACCCCCTGGCGTCGCGCGGCAGGCGGCCGCCGTACATGTACATGGAACGTCGCGCCATGGCCACGCCCATCATCACGTTTTCGCTGGTGGCCTCTTCCATGAAGCCGACCGGTGCCACCACCGGAATCTTGCGTGCCCGTGCCTCCTCGGCGGAGATCACCCCCAGCGCGCCGCCAAAGTGGTCGGCGTGGCTGTGGGTGAAGATCACGGCCGAGACCGGCTTGTCGCCGAGATGCTTGCGCGCGAAGGCCATCGCCGCCGTCGCCGTCTCGCGCGCGGTCAAAGTGTCGACCACGATCCAGCCGGTCTTGCCTTCGATCAGCGTGATGTTGGCCAGGTCGAAACCGCGCAACTGGTGAATGCCCTCGGCCACCTTGAACAAGCCGGTCTGGTTGTTGAGCAGGGCCTGGCGCCACAGGCTCGGGTTGACCGTGGCCGGTGCCGCACCCTTGACGAAGGCATAGCCGTCGAAGTCCCAGATCACCTTGCCGGCGCCATCCCGGACCTGGCCCGTGGGGGCGGCGATGAAGCCGCGTTTGGCGTCGGCGAAGCTGGCCGGATCGGACAGGTCCCGTCCCGCGGCGAAAGCCTCGTTGGCCTTCGCGGTCACGGCGGTGACCTCCCCGCCGGATGCCGCGGGGGCTGCCGGTCCCTTGCCGCAGGCCGCCAGCAGCGCCGTGGCGCAAATCATTGCAGGCAGTGAAACCCCGCGGCGAGCGGGCAAATGGCGCGAATTCATGTTTTCTCCTCCAGCGGTACCGTGGTCCGCGATGTGATTATCGGGCTGCCCTGGCGGGTGTCCGTGACCGGATTCTGCGGCCCTGATCGCGATGCGTCCAGTGCCTTCGACAACATGGAAGGAAGCGACGCCGTGCCGCAGGCAGCGCCTGAAGCTCAGGCAGGAAGGCTTAACTTTGCCGGTGGCCGGCGCCGGGCACGCGCCCCGGCTGACACTAACTCAGGCGCGGCGCCAGGTGGTGCCTTGCGGCCCGTCCTCGAGGAGGATGCCGGCCGCCTTGAGTTCGTCGCGGATGCGATCGGATTCGGCAAAATTCTTCGCCTTCTTCGCGGCCGTGCGGGCGGCGACTTTCGCATCGATCTCGTCGTTGCCGGGACCACCGGCCGGGGCGGCCTGCAGGAAGATCTGCGGATCGCGCTGCAACAACCCGAGCACGCCGCCCAGCGCCTTGAGTTGCCGGGCCGATGTCGCATCGCCGCGATTCGCGGCGGTGGCCAGGTCGAACAGCACGGCCATGGCTTCCGGCGTGCCGAAGTCGTCGTCCAGCGCCGACTTGAAGCGCTGCGCATGGGCTTCGCTCCAATCCACCGGCGCATCGCCGGCGACACCCTTGAGCGCCGTGTAAAGCCGGGTCAGGGCCTGGCGCGCATCGTCGAGGTGGACATCGGAGTAGTTGAGCGGGCTGCGGTAATGGGCGCGCAGAATGAAGAATCGCAACACTTCCGCGTCGTATTTCTTGAGCACCTCGCGGATGGTGAAGAAGTTGCCCAGCGACTTCGACATCTTTTCGTCGTCGACGCGGACGAAGCCGTTGTGCATCCAGTAATTGACGAACCGGCACTGGTGTGCGCCTTCAGACTGGGCGATTTCGTTTTCATGATGGGGGAACTGCAGGTCCTGGCCACCGCCGTGGATATCGAAATGGCGGCCGAGCAATTGCGAACCCATGGCGGAGCATTCGATGTGCCAGCCCGGGCGGCCGCTTCCCCAGGCCGATTCCCACTTCACTTCCTCCGGTTCGTCGTCGCGGGCATGCTTCCACAGCACGAAGTCGAGCGGATCCTGCTTGCCGGCCATGACGTCGACCCGTTCGCCGGCGCGCAGGTCTTCGAGCGACTTGCCGGACAACTTGCCATAGCCGCGCATAGGAATTTCAAACGGTCTGTGGAAAGCCCGGAAAGCCCGAATCAGCCCTGGGTGGGCAGCCGATGCCTGCCTGGATGGCTTGGAACTGGCGCCTGGGCCGTTGCCTTGTCTGGATTCGGCCCGCCCTGACGGCTCGCCTCGCGCTCGTTGGGCCTTGATCTCGGGGTT
>Ga0208823_1000426_pt1 | contig 37037 bp, 43 predicted proteins | sample AD_UKC075_MetaG_FD_184440 | JGI IMG/M metagenome (GOLD analysis project Ga0208823, IMG submission 184440) | Active sludge microbial communities of municipal wastewater-treating anaerobic digesters from USA - AD_UKC075_MetaG (SPAdes) (version 2) | ecosystem: Engineered > Bioreactor > Anaerobic >...
CCGCAGCGCGTCAGCCGCGCCGACCCAGCCGCGCCGCGCTACCTCAGCCGCGCAGCCAGGCATCGACGTCCGCCACGGCCGCGGCGACCACGTCCGAGGGTGCCCGGCTGGCCCGCAGCGACCCCAGCGCCAACCCGGCCAGGCCGGCGTCGTCGATGCCGTGCACCTCGCGCGCGGTCGTGTACTGCTGCGCGAGCCGCGACCCGAAGATCACCGGGTCGTCGGCTCCGAGCGCAACGGTCGCCCCGGCATCCAGCAACTGTCGCAACGGAACCTCGTGCGCGTCCACGTACACCCCGAGGGCCACGTTCGACCCGGGGCACACCTCGAGCGCCACGCCCGCGGCGACGACCCGGTCGAGCACCGCCGGGTCCTCCACGCTGCGGACCCCGTGGCCGAGCCGGTCCGGGCGCAGCGAGTCCAGGGTCTCGGCGACGGCCTGCGCCCCGAGCAACTCACCGGCATGGGGGAGCAGGGCCAGCCCCGCCCGGTCCGCGATCGCGAAGGCCGGCCCGAACTCGGCCGTCACCCCGCGGCGCTCGTCGTTGGAGAGGCCGAAGCCGACCACGGTGCCCGGCCCCGATCCCGCATACCGCGCCGCCAGCCGGGCCAGCGTCCGCGCCTCCAGCGGGTGCCGCATCCGGCTCGCCGCCACGACGACACCGACCTGCGCGGCCCCCGGCTCGGCGGAGACCGCCCGGGCCTCGTCGAGCACGATCTCGATCGCCGGGGTGATGCCGCCGACGAACGGCGCGTACGACGTCGGATCGATCTGCAGCTCGAGCCAGCGCGACCCCTCAGCGCCGTCGTCGAGCGCCGCCTCGCGCACGATCCGGCGCATGTCGGCCTCCCCGCGCACACACGCGCGGGCCGCGTCGTACAGCCGCTGGAAGCGGAACCAGCCGCGATCGTCCGCGGCGTCGAAGTGCCGCGGCCAGTCGTGGGTCAGGGCCGCAGGCAGTCGGATGCCGTGCTGCTCGGCGAGGTCGCGGACGGTCTCCACCCGCATGGACCCGGTGAAGTGCAGGTGCAGGTGAGCCTTGGGCAGGTCCGTCACGGACCGCTGGGACGCAGCGGTCGCCTCGCTCACTCGGAGTCGCTGTCCTCGGGAAGTCGCTCGATGACGTGCATCGCGGCCTCTTCGGCCGAGGCGGCCGCACCGTCGATGCCGACGTCCTCGCCGATCAGGAGGCTCTCGCTGTCCTCGCCCACCCCGCGGTCGGGGGCGACGAGGCGACCGGCCCGCAGCCCGCCGACCTCGCCGTCGCCGATCCAGTCGTCCTCGGCGTCGATGCTGTCGGGGTCGTCGCCGCCGATGCGGTCCCGCTCGTCCAGGCCCGACTCGTTGTCGGGGGCACCGTAGGCCGACGTCGGGTCCGGCACCTCCTGGGCGATCCGCTGCTCGATGGTCTCGTCGCGGTGCTGTTCGGATGCCGTGACGCCGTGGGCGCGTGACCCGCGGTCGGTGTCCGGCGGGGAGTAGCCGCGGTCGAGGACGTCGACGTCGTCGTCGTCCAAGGTGTCCCCGGGCTGCAGCTGGTCCTCGTCATCGAGGCTGTAGGCGCCGAGGTCGGTGGTCAGGCTTTCCTGGGGTTCGGACATGCCCTCAGCCTACGGCCGTGAGCTGCTCAGCGGCGGCGAGGGCGACGCACGTCGCAACCCCCGCCATGGCCGTCTCGACCTCGGCCAGCTGGGGGAAGGACGGTGCCAGTCGGATGTTGCGGTCGCGGGGGTCCTGACCGTGCGGGAACGATGCCCCCGCGGGGGTCAGGGCGATGCCGGCGGCCTTCGCCAGGGCGACGACGCGGGCCGCGCAGCCATCCGGGACGTCGAGGGAGACGAAGTAACCGCCGGCCGGGCGGGTCCACTCCGCGATGCCCAGGCCGTCCAGCTCGGCGGTCAACGCGGCATCCACCGCGGCGAACTTCGGAGCGAGGATCTCGCGGTGGCGGGCCATGTGGTCACGCACACCCTGCGCCGAGCCGAAGAACTGGATGTGGCGGAGCTGGTTGACCTTGTCGGGGCCGATCGAGGCGAACTGCTGGTGCCCCAGGTAGGCGGCGATGTTCTCGCGGGACGCGGCGAGGAACGCGACCCCGGCGCCGGCGTAGGTGATCTTGCTCGTCGACGCGAACATGATCGGTCGGTGCGGGTGCCCGGCGGCCGAGGACAGGGAGAGGATGTCGGCCGACTTCGCCTCGTCGGCGGTGAGGTGGTGCAGCGCGTACGCGTTGTCCCAGAAGATCCTGAAGTCCGGGGCCGCTGTGGGCATCGACGCCAGCCGGCTCGCGACCTCCTGCGTGACCACGGACCCTGCCGGGTTGGCGTACGTCGGGACGATCCACATGCCCTTGACCGACGGGTCGTCGCGCACGAGGGCCTCGACGGCGGCGACGTCCGGGCCGTCGGCCAGCATCGGCACGCTCACCATCTCGATGCCGTAGGAGGCGAGCATCGTGAAGTGCCGGTCGTACCCGGGCACCGGACAGACGAAGGTGACCTTCTCCTCGTCCTTCCACGGCCTGGGCGAGTCCAGCCCGCCGTGCAGCAGGTGCTGGACGAGCACGTCGTGCATCATCGTCAGGCTGGAACTGCCACCGGCGACGAGCTGGTCGGGGTCGACCCACAGCAGCTCGGCGAACATCTCGCGCAGTTCCCGCAGGCCGGTCAGGCCCCCGTAGTTGCGCACGTCGACACCGTCGGCGTCCTTGACCCCCTCGGGCAGGGACAACAACCTGTCGGACAGGTCGAGCTGGGCGCTGCTCGGCTTGCCACGGGTGAGGTCCAGCGTCAGGCCGCGCTCGCACAGTGCGTCGTAGGCTGCGCGCTGCTCCTCGAGGTAGGCCTGCAGTTCCTGGGGGGAACGCTCGGCGAGGGGGGTGGTGGCTGCGGTGTCGGTGCTCACCCCCATATCGTGGCAGAGCAGGGACCGGACCCGCCCACGAGCGCCGCAGTCGCGAGCGAGTTCGCGCCCGGGTGGGGGCGTCGCGTATGCTTGCTCTTCGGTGTGATCACCATCCTTCGGCGTGCCCGAGGGTGACGGTCGCACCGGGCGAGTGCCCCACCCGACCGGGACACTCGTAGGGCAGTGGCTCAATTGGTAGAGCACCGGTCTCCAAAACCGGCGGTTGGGGGTTCGAGTCCCTCCTGCCCTGCGTCGCACGTGTGGTTCGTCCACGACTGCATCCGAACGATGGGTGCCTTCGCGGTCGCGCCGCGCGCAAAGGCACCGACATGGCAACGAACGTGAAGAGGCACCGTGACTGACGTGGGTCAGACCAGGACTCCCTCCAAGCCCGCCAAGGGCAAGGAGTCGGGCGGCAACCCCATTTCCCGGTGGGTCAAGGCACTGACCCTGTTCGTCAGCCAGATCCTCGATGAGCTGCGCAAGGTCGTCCGCCCGACTCGTAACGAGCTGTGGAACTACACGCTCGTCGTCATCGTCTTCGTCACCGTGATGATGGCCCTCGTGTCCGGGCTCGACCTGGGCTTCAGCAAGCTCGTCGGGTTGGTGTTCGGCTCCTGACGCCGCGCCGCAAGGCGCCATCACGGCCGCACCATCCGGCATTCACCGAACAAGGAAGAGGTTTCCCGTGTCCGACCAGTGGACCGACAACCCCGACGCAGCGTCCGACGACGCGCCCGAGGTGCTGCCCGACACCGTGACCGAGGGGTCGCGTGAGGCGGACTCGGTGGCCGAGGGGCTGGACGCCGCCGTGGGTGTCGACAGCGCCGACGACGTGGACACCTCCGCCGACGATGACGTGCACACCTCCGCCGACGATGACGCCGCCGAGACCCCGGTTGCCTCCGCGACCGACGAGGACGGCGACCGCCTCGACGTGGTCGACCCGGTCCAGGCGTTCAAGGACGACCTGCGCAGCAAGGTCGGCGACTGGTACGTCGTGCACTCCTACGCCGGCTACGAGAACCGCGTGAAGGCCAACCTCGAGACCCGCATCACCTCCTTGAACATGGAGGACTACATCTTCGAGATCCAGGTCCCGATGGAAGAGGTCACCGAGATCAAGGGTGGCCAGCGCAAGCTCGTCCGCCGGGTCCGGATGCCGGGATACGTCGTCGTCCGCATGGACCTCACCGACGAGTCGTGGGGCGCCGTGCGCCACACCCCCGGGGTCACCGGGTTCGTCGGGAACGCGCACCAGCCGGTGCCGCTGACCTTCGACGAGGTCTACTCGATGATCAAGCCGGCCGACCTCGAGGCCGCTGCGGCCGCCGCGGCAGCGGGCGGCACGGCATCCGCGTCGAGCGCGGGGCGCGAGACCACGGTCGTCGACTTCGAGGTCGGCGAGTCCGTCACCGTCATGGACGGGCCCTTCGAGACCCTGCCCGCCACGATCTCCGAGATCAACGCCGACACCCAGAAGCTCAAGGTGCTCGTGTCGATCTTCGGTCGCGAGACCCCGGTCGAGCTGTCGTTCAGCCAGGTCACCAAGCTGTAGGACCCTGCCCCGGGGTTCGGGGCTGCAAAGGGGTCATCGCCCACGGCGTCGGCCCGTCACCACCACCACAAGGACAGAACATGCCCCCCAAGAAGAAGAAGATCTCCGGGTACATCAACCTGCAGATCCAGGCCGGCGCGGCCACCCCGGCGCCGCCGGTCGGCCCCGCGCTCGGTCAGCACGGTGTCAACATCATGGAGTTCGTCAAGGCGTACAACGCGGCGACCGAGCACCAGCGCGGCAGCATCATCCCCGTCGTCATCACGGTCTACGAAGACCGCACCTTCGACTTCATCACCAAGACGCCCCCGGCGTCGGAGCTGATCAAGAAGGCCGCGGGTGTCCAGAAGGGCGCCGGCGAGCCGCACAAGGTCAAGGTCGGCAAGCTCACCAAGGACCAGGTCCGCGAGATCGCCGAGGTCAAGATGCCCGACCTCAACGCCAACGACATCGACGCCGCGATGAAGATCATCGCCGGCACCGCCCGCCAGATGGGTATCACCACCGAGCTCTGAGCCCGGACCGGCGCCCGCCCGTGCGGGTGCCACGGCATCCGAACCCGGATGCCGGTGGGGCGCCACGTCGGCGCCCCACCGGTGGCAGGGCCAGCGCTGGCCCGTTGACCACACCTCCACCGCAGCACACCAGGAGCAGCACATGAAGCGCAGCAAGTCCTACCGCGCCGCCGCCGAGAAGATCGACGCCGACGTCACCTACGCCCCGCTCGACGCCGTTCGCCTCGCGAAGAAGACCGCGTCGGCCAAGTACGACGAGACCGTCGAGGTCGCCATGCGCCTCGGTGTCGACCCCCGCAAGGCCGACCAGATGGTCCGCGGCACGGTCAACCTCCCGCACGGCACGGGCAAGACCGCCCGCGTCCTCGTCTTCGCCAACGGCGACAAGGCCGAGGCCGCCAAGGCTGCCGGCGCCGACTTCGTCGGTTCCGACGACCTGCTCGAGAAGGTCGCCGGCGGCTGGCTCGACTTCGACGCCGTCGTCGCCACCCCTGACCTCATGGGCAAGGTCGGTCGTCTCGGCAAGGTCCTGGGCCCCCGCGGCCTCATGCCCAACCCGAAGACCGGCACGGTCACGATGGACACGGCCAAGGCCGTCACCGACATCAAGGGCGGCAAGATCGAGTTCCGCGTCGACAAGCACGCGAACCTCCACTTCATCATCGGCAAGGTCTCCTTCGACGAGAAGGCGCTCGTCGAGAACTACGCGACCGCCCTCGAGGAGATCCTGCGTCTGAAGCCCTCGGCCTCCAAGGGCCGCTACATCGCCAAGGCCACGCTGGCCACGACGATGGGCCCCGGCATCCCGCTCGACGCGACGCGCACCCGCAACCTCCTCGAGGAGACCGCGGACGCCTGATCGTCCCAGCGCGACACCACGAGAGCCCGCCTCCCCGATGGGGGAGGCGGGCTCTCGCGTCATCCGTGAGGACGATCGGGCGACGACCCCGACCCGGCGCCACGTCGCGACACGCCGGGCCCCACCCGCTGAGGGCGAGTCAACCCGGGTTGGGCGTCAGTACGCTCGGATCCACGCAGGCGGCCAGACGGCACCGGCGCCGAGCGAGCGGACAGGAACCGTCCATGGAGACCACGCGTGCCGCGGCCCCCATCCCGCGACCTCTCCTCATCCTGCTCGGTGTGGCTGCGGCCGTGGTGGCCGTGGCCGGCATGCGGGCCGGCGCCTGGCTCCTCGCACCCACGGCGCTGGCGGTGGTGCTCGTCGTCACCGTGTCGCCGGTACGCGGGGTCCTGGAGCGCCGTGGGGCGCCCGCGTGGGCCGGGATCCTCGCGACGATCGCGCTCGTCTACCTCATCGTCATCGCCCTCGTGGCCTCGCTCGCCGTCTCGGGAGCGAAGCTCGCCAGCCTCATCCCCCAGTACGCAACGCAGATGGATGACCTCGTCGCCAGCGTCAGCACCTCGCTGCGGAGCCTGGGTTTGCAGGACGAGCAGGTGGATGCCGTCGCGTCGAGCGTCGACCTGGGCCGGCTGGCGGGTGTCCTCACCGGGCTCACGGCCAACCTCGTGGGCATCCTCGCCAGCCTGGCCTTCGTCGCAACCCTCGTGCTGTTCATCGGGTTCGACTCGGGCAAGTTCCCGGCCCACCTGCTCGCGGCCCGGGAGGAACGCCCGAACGTGGTGGCGTCACTGACGTCCTTCGCGCAGGGGACGCGCACCTACCTCACGGTGTCGACGGTGTTCGGCCTCATCGTCGCGGCCATCGACACCGTCGTGCTGGCCCTGCTCGGGATCCCCGGGGCGTTCGTCTGGGGTGTCCTCGCGTTCGTCACGAACTTCATCCCGAACGTCGGGTTCGTCATCGGGGTGATCCCGCCGGCGATCATCGGCCTGCTCGAGGGCGGCCCCGGTCTCATGTTCGCCGTCATCGTGCTGTACTCCGTCATCAACGTCGTGATCCAGTCGATCATCCAGCCGAAGTACCAGGCGGACGCGCTGGGCCTCACGACGACGCTGACCTTCCTGTCGCTCGTCTTCTGGGCCTGGGTGCTCGGCCCGCTCGGCGCGATCCTCGCCCTGCCGCTGACCCTGCTCCTCAAGGCGCTGTTCGTCGACGTCGATCCGGGGTCGCAGTGGCTCGGCCCGCTGCTGTCCGGGGTCCCCGCCCCAGCAGCCGACCCCGAACCCGCAACCGCCACCACCCCCGAACCTGCAAATCCCCCCATGCCCCCTGCAGCTGTCGGCCCCCCTGCTGCAACCACCATCCCCGACGCCACGGAAGAACCGGAGACATCACCATGACCAAGGAGTCCCTCACCGCATCCTGGAAGCTGCTGGTCCTGCGCGGCCTGATCGGCATCGTCTTCGGCATCGTGGCGATGGCCTGGCCGCAGCAGACCATCGTCGTCGTCGTGGTGCTCTGGGGGGTGTGGGCCCTCGTCGACGGCATCGGCCTGGCCGCCAACGCCTTCACCGAGGGCCTGGGCCGCGGGCAGCGGATGCTGCTGCTCGGCATGGCGGCCGTCGCTCTCGTCGTCGCCTTCCTGGCCTTCACCCGACCGGGCATGGCGGCCGCCGCCCTGACCTGGGTGCTCGGCATCTGGCTGCTCGTGCGCGGCGTCTTCGAGCTGGTGGGTGCCCTCGGGACGGTGCAGGTCGCGCCGCGCTGGCTGCTGGTGCTCGGTGCGCTGCTCGACATCGCGCTCGGCTGGATCTTCATCGCCAACCCGGGGCGGGCCGTCGTCGGCATCGTCTGGCTGCTCGGACTCATCGCCGTCGCCTGGGGTGTCGTCTTCCTCGTGCTCGGGCTGATCGTGCGCCGCAAGGCCGCAGAACTGCCGGATGCCGTGTCCGCCTGACCGCCAGGTTCTCGGTTCACCCTCGATCAGCCGGCCCACACCAAGGGCCGGCTGCTCGACGCGATTTGGGTCTCACCGCCTCGACCCGTACCCTTGGGCTTGACCAAAGACCGCCGGTTGTCGCGTGCACCCGCACGTGACCGAAGGTTCCGCGTGAGAGCGGGCAACCAGCGCAGGCCGCGACATCAGATGTCGGATGCCGTGAAGCTCGCTTCACGTCCGCCCTCCTGAGCCCCGTGCCCTGCGCCGGGGCTCTTTCTCGTGTCGGGCCCCTCGACCGGAGGTCCACACGACGGAAGGAGGCGCCCATGTCTCGTGCCGACAAGGCAGCGGCCATCGCCGAGCTCTCTGACAAGTTCAAGAGCTCGAACGCCGCCGTCCTCACGGAGTACCGCGGGCTCACGGTGAAGCAGATCACCGACCTGCGCAACTCCCTGCGGGGCAACGCGACCTACGCCGTGGTCAAGAACACGCTGACCGAGCTCGCCGCCAAGGACGCCGGGGTGACCGCGTTCGACGGTCAGCTCGTCGGACCGACCGCCATCGCCTTCGTTGAGGGCGACCCGGTCGAGGCTGCCAAGGGTCTGCGTGACTTCGCCAAGGCAAACCCGCTCCTGGTGATCAAGGGCGGTGTGCTGGACGGCAAGGCCCTCAGCGCCGCCGAGATCACCAAGCTCGCGGACCTCGAGTCCCGCGAGGTTCTCCTCGCCAAGCTGGCAGGCGCCATGAACGCCTCGCTCAGCAAGGCGGTCTACCTCTTCGCCGCTCCGCTCTCGCAGGCCGCTCGCACGGTCGACGCGCTGCGGGCGAAGGTCGAGACGGAGGGCCCGGACTCCGGTGCCGCCGCCCCGGCCGCGGCCGACGAGTCCCCCGCTGACGCCGCACCCGCGGCCGAGGCCACCGACGTCGCCGAGGGTGGCGACGCGGAGTGATCCGACACCCGGGCAACCGGGTTCGGTGACTCCACCACCAAAACGCCACTCACGGCATACCGCAGTTCAGAAAGGACGCCATCATGGCCAAGCTCAGCACCGACGAGCTCCTTGACGCCTTCAAGGAGATGACCCTCATCGAGCTCTCCGAGTTCGTGAAGCAGTTCGAGGAGACCTTCGGGGTCACCGCCGCCGCCCCGGTCGCCGTGGCCGCAGCGGGCGCCCCCGCCGGTGGCGGCGACGCCGCCGCCGCCGAGGAGCAGGACGAGTTCGACGTCGTCCTCGAGTCCGCCGGCGAGAAGAAGATCGCCGTCATCAAGGAGGTCCGCGCGCTGACCTCCCTCGGCCTCAAGGAGGCCAAGGACCTCGTCGACGGCGCCCCCAAGGCCGTCCTCGAGAAGGTCGACAAGGCTGCGGCCGACAAGGCCAAGGAGCAGCTCGAGGGCGCCGGCGCCACCGTCACCCTCAAGTGACCAGGTCCCCCTCGGGGGACTGAAGCACCGCCAACGGGCGGGTTCGGACCACACGGTCCGGGCCCGCCCGTCGTGCGTGTGCCTGAGCCAGTTGTGCACAGATCGGGGGGTTGCCTTGACGACCGGGTGTCCGACCGTCATCCTGATGCGGTCCACCGCTTCGGCAGTGGGCCGCAACCGGAGCCAGGGGGCTTGACTCGGTTGGACAGGTGTGCCTTCTTCGGGTATGTTGTCACTTTGCGCTGCCCCCTACCTGCCCCCACTCGTCGCTGAGTCGTCGCGCCGCCATGCCCCCGGTTACCCGGGAGGAAACGCGGCCGGTGTCCACGGCGGGCGGTTCCGGTGGGTGCAGCCAGCCCAGATGTTCTGAACAGGCCTGTGGAAGGAACCCTCCTTGGCTGCCTCGCGCACCACGTCCAAGCACATGAACACCGCAATGACGGTGACCGGCCGGCTCTCCTTCGGGAAGATCCGTGAGCCGATGGAGGTCCCCGACCTCCTTGCCCTCCAGACCGAGAGCTTCGACTGGCTCCTCGGCAACGAGCGCTGGCAGGCCCGGGTCGCCGCGGCCAAGGCGGAGGGGCGCACCGACGTCCCCGACCGCTCCGGCCTCGAGGAGATCTTCGAGGAGATCTCTCCCATCGAGGACTTCAGCGGCTCGATGTCGCTGAGCTTCCGCGACCACCGCTTCGAGGAGGTCAAGTACTCGATCGAGGACTGCAAGGAGCGGGACCAGACCTACTCCGCACCCCTGTTCGTCACCGCGGAGTTCATGAACAACACCACCGGTGAGATCAAGAGCCAGACGGTCTTCATGGGCGACTTCCCGCTCATGACCGAGCGTGGCACCTTCATCATCAACGGTACCGAGCGCGTCGTCGTCTCGCAGCTCGTCCGCAGCCCGGGCGTCTACTTCGAGCGCACGCCCGACAAGACGTCCGACAAGGACATCTACACCACCAAGGTCATCCCGAGCCGCGGTGCCTGGCTCGAGTTCGAGATCGACAAGCGCGACATGGTCGGCGTTCGCGTCGACCGCAAGCGCAAGCAGTCGGTCACGGTCCTGCTGAAGGCCCTGGGTTGGACGAACGAGCGCATCCTCGAGGAGTTCGGCGACTACGAGTCGATGCGACTCACCCTCGAGAAGGACCACACCACGGGTCAGGACGACGCGCTCCTGGACATCTACCGCAAGCTGCGTCCGGGCGAGCCGCCGACCAAGGAGGCCGCGCAGACCCTGCTCGACAACCTCTACTTCAACGGCAAGCGCTACGACCTGGCCAAGGTCGGCCGGTACAAGATCAACAAGAAGCTGGGCCTGGAGAGCGAGCTGTCGCAGTCGACGCTCACCATCGAGGACATCGTCTCCACGATCAAGTACATCGTCGCGCTGCACGCCGGCGAGGAGACCATGCCCGGCCACCGCCGCGGCGAGGCCGTCGACATCCGCGTCGAGACCGACGACATCGACCACTTCGGCAACCGCCGCCTGCGCAACGTCGGCGAGCTCATCCAGAACCAGGTCCGTACCGGCCTGTCCCGGATGGAGCGCGTCGTGCGCGAGCGGATGACGACCCAGGACGTCGAGGCGATCACGCCCCAGACCCTGATCAACATCCGCCCGGTCGTGGCGTCGATCAAGGAGTTCTTCGGCACCAGCCAGCTCTCCCAGTTCATGGACCAGAACAACCCGCTCGCCGGCCTGACGCACAAGCGTCGCCTGTCGGCGCTCGGCCCGGGTGGTCTCTCACGCGACCGCGCCGGCATGGAGGTCCGTGACGTCCACTCCTCGCACTACGGCCGCATGTGCCCGATCGAGACCCCGGAAGGCCCGAACATCGGCCTCATCGGCTCGCTCGCGTCCTACGGTCGCATCAACGCCTTCGGCTTCATCGAGACCCCGTACCGCAAGGTCACCGAGGGTCGCCTGACCGACGACGTGCACTACCTGTCCGCCGACGAGGAGGACGAGCACGTCATCGCCCAGGCCAACGCCACCCTCAACGAGGAGGGCACCGCCTTCGCCCACGAGCGCGTGCTCGTGCGCGTCAAGGGTGGCGAGGTCGAGTACGTCCCGGCCGTCGACGTCGACTACATCGACGTCTCCGCCCGCCAGATGGTGTCCGCGGCGACCGCGCTGATCCCGTTCCTCGAGCACGACGACGCCAACCGTGCGCTCATGGGCTCGAACATGCAGCGTCAGGCCGTCCCGCTCGTTCGGGCCGAGGCCCCGCTCGTCGGCACCGGCATGGAGTACCGCGCCGCGGTCGACTCCGGTGACGTCGTCGTGGCCGAGAAGGCCGGTGTCATCACCGAGGTGTCCGCCGACCTGGTCACCGTCGCCGGTGACGACGGCACGACCCGCACCTACCGGATCAACAAGTTCAACCGGTCCAACCAGGGCAACTCCTACAACCAGCGCGTCATCGTCTCCGAGGGTGACCGCGTCGAGGCCGGCGGCCTCATCGCCGACGGTCCCGCGACCGACGGTGGCGAGATGGCCCTCGGGCGCAACCTGCTCGTGGCGTTCATGCCGTGGGAGGGCCACAACTACGAGGACGCCATCATCCTCAGCCAGCGGCTCGTGCAGGACGACGTCCTGTCCTCGATCCACATCGAGGAGCACGAGGTCGACGCGCGCGACACCAAGCTCGGCCCCGAGGAGATCACCCGGGACATCCCGAACGTCTCCGAGGAGGTCCTGGCCGACCTCGACGAGCGCGGCATCATCCGCATCGGCGCCGAGGTCCGCGACGGCGACCTGCTCGTCGGCAAGGTCACGCCCAAGGGTGAGACCGAGCTGACCCCGGAGGAGCGCCTGCTCCGTGCGATCTTCGGTGAGAAGGCGCGCGAGGTGCGCGACACCTCCCTGAAGGTGCCCCACGGCGAGACCGGCACCGTCATCGGCGTCAAGGTCTTCGACAAGGACGAAGGCGACGAGCTGCCCCCGGGCGTGAACCAGCTGGTGCGCGTCTACGTGGCCAACAAGCGCAAGATCACCGACGGTGACAAGCTCGCTGGCCGCCACGGCAACAAGGGCGTCATCTCCAAGATCCTCCCGGTCGAGGACATGCCCTTCCTCGAGGACGGCACGCCGGTCGACGTCGTGCTGAACCCGCTCGGTGTCCCCGGACGCATGAACGTGGGCCAGATCCTCGAGCTGCACCTGGGTTGGGCAGCCAGCCGTGGCTGGACGATCGACGGTGACCCGGAGTGGGCCCGCCTCATTCCGGACGACGCCCGCTCGGCCCCGGCCGGCACCCGCGTCGCCTCCCCGGTGTTCGACGGTGTCCGCGAGGACGAGATCATCGGTCTGCTCGACTCGACGACCAAGACCCGTGACGACGTTCGCCTCATCGACGGCAGCGGCAAGGCGCGGCTGTTCGACGGTCGCTCCGGCGAGCCCTTCCCCGAGCCCGTCTCGGTCGGCTACATGTACATCCTCAAGCTGCACCACCTCGTGGACGACAAGATCCACGCGCGCAGCACCGGCCCCTACTCGATGATCACCCAGCAGCCGCTCGGCGGTAAGGCCCAGTTCGGTGGCCAGCGCTTCGGTGAGATGGAGGTCTGGGCCCTCGAGGCGTACGGCGCCGCCTACGCGCTGCAGGAACTGCTCACCATCAAGTCCGACGACGTCAACGGTCGCGTGAAGGTCTACGAGGCCATCGTCAAGGGCGACAACATCCCGGAGCCCGGCATCCCCGAGTCCTTCAAGGTGCTCATCAAGGAGATGCAGAGCCTCTGCCTCAACGTGGAGGTGCTGTCCAGCGACGGCACGACCATCGAGATGCACGAAGCCGAAGAGGACGTCTTCCGCGCAGCGGAGGAACTGGGAATCGACCTGTCCCGGCGCGAGCCGAGCAGCGTCGAAGAGGTCTGACCCACCGGGGCCCCGCCCCTCGACAACCCCGAGGTGGCCGGCGCACGGCGCCGGCCACCAGGGGACAGACGAGGCCGAGAGGCCCCGACCCAGCCCGTGACCGGGTGACACCAGAACTGAACGTTCGAACGAACGAGAGTAGGGAAGCACAACGTGCTTGACGTGAACGACTTCGACCTCCTGCGCATCGGCCTCGCCTCGGCCGAGGACATCCGCGCCTGGAGCCACGGTGAGGTCAAGAAGCCCGAGACCATCAACTACCGCACCCTCAAGCCGGAGAAGGACGGTCTCTTCTGCGAGAAGATCTTCGGCCCCACCCGCGACTGGGAGTGCGCCTGCGGCAAGTACAAGCGCGTGCGCTTCAAGGGCATCATCTGTGAGCGCTGTGGCGTCGAGGTGACCCGCGCCGCGGTGCGCCGCGAGCGGATGGGCCACATCGAGCTCGCCGCCCCCGTCACCCACATCTGGTACTTCAAGGGTGTCCCGAGCCGTCTGGGCTACCTGCTCGACCTGGCCCCGAAGGACCTCGAGAAGGTCATCTACTTCGCCGCCTACATGATCACCAGCGTCGACGTCGACCAGCGTCACGCCGACCTGCCCTCGCTCGAGGCGCAGATCGAGGTCGAGAAGAAGGAACTCGAGAACCGCCGCGACGCCGACATCGAGGCCCGCGCCAAGAAGCTCGAGACCGACATCGCGGCCCTCGAGGCCGAGGGTGCCAAGGCCGATGCCCGCCGCAAGGTGCGCGACTCCGCCGAGCGCGAGATGAACGCCATTCGTCGCCGGGCCGACCAGGGCCTCGAGCGCCTGGGTCAGGTCTGGGACCGCTTCAAGAACCTCAAGGTCCAGGACCTCGAGGGCGACGAGGTGCTCTACCGCGAGATGCGTGACCGCTTCGGTCTCTACTTCGAGGGCGGCATGGGCGCCGCGGCGATCCAGAAGCGCCTGCAGACCTTCGACCTCGACGCCGAGGCCGAGCTGCTGCGCGAGATCATCGCCACCGGCAAGGGCCAGCGCAAGACCCGCGCGCTCAAGCGCCTCAAGGTCGTCAGCGCGTTCCAGACCACGACGAACCAGCCCTCGGGCATGGTCCTGGATGCCGTCCCGGTCATCCCGCCGGACCTGCGACCCATGGTGCAGCTCGACGGTGGCCGCTTCGCGACCTCTGACCTCAACGACCTGTACCGCCGGGTCATCAACCGCAACAACCGCCTCAAGCGACTGCTCGACCTGGGCGCGCCCGAGATCATCGTCAACAACGAGAAGCGGATGCTGCAGGAGGCCGTCGACAGCCTGTTCGACAACGGCCGTCGTGGCCGCCCGGTCACCGGTCCGGGCAACCGCCCGCTGAAGTCGCTGTCCGACATGCTCAAGGGCAAGCAGGGCCGCTTCCGCCAGAACCTGCTCGGCAAGCGCGTCGACTACTCCGGCCGTTCGGTCATCGTCGTCGGCCCGCAGCTCAAGCTGCACCAGTGCGGCCTGCCCAAGCAGATGGCGCTCGAGCTCTTCAAGCCCTTCGTCATGAAGCGCCTCGTCGACCTCGACCACGCCCAGAACATCAAGTCGGCCAAGCGCATGGTCGAGCGTCAGCGCTCGGTCGTGTGGGACGTCCTCGAAGAGGTCATCACCGAGCACCCGGTGCTGCTGAACCGCGCACCCACGCTGCACCGTCTCGGCATCCAGGCCTTCGAGCCCCAGCTGGTCGAGGGCAAGGCCATCCAGATCCACCCGCTCGTCTGCACCGCGTTCAACGCGGACTTCGACGGTGACCAGATGGCCGTCCACGTGCCGCTGTCGGCGGAGGCGCAGGCCGAGGCCCGCATCCTCATGCTGTCCTCGAACAACATCCTCAAGCCGGCCGACGGCCGCCCCGTGACCATGCCCACCCAGGACATGATCATCGGGCTGTACCACCTCACCACCGAGGTGGAGGACGGCAAGGGTGCCGGTCGCGTGTTCTCGACCGTGTCCGAGGCCCGCATGGCCTTCGACGCCGGCGAGATCGAGCTCGGCTCGCTCGTGAAGATCCGCCTCAAAGACGTCGTCCCGACGCCGCTGACGGCCCTGCCCGAGGGTGTCGAGCTCGACGCCGAGGGCTACGCCGCCGCGCTGCTCGTCGAGACCACGCTGGGTCGGGCGCTGTTCAACGAGACGCTGCCGGTGGACTACCCGTTCGTCAACGACCAGGTCGACAAGAAGCGTCTGTCCACGATCGTCAACGACCTCGCCGAGCGCTACAGCAAGGTGCAGGTCGCGGCCAGCCTGGACGCGCTCAAGGAGTACGGCTTCCACTGGGCGACCCGCTCGGGCACCACGGTCGCCATCTCCGACGTCGTCACGCCCCCGCGCAAGCTCGAGATCCTCGAGGGCTACGAGGAGAAGGCCACCAAGGTCCAGACGCAGTACGAGCGCGGTCTGATCACCGACGACGAGCGTCGCCAGGAGCTCATCGAGATCTGGACGCAGGCGACCAAGGAGGTCGCCGACGAGATGGAAGCCAACATCCCGCGGACCAACACCATCTACCGGATGGTGTCCTCGGGTGCCCGTGGTAACTGGATGCAGCTGCGCCAGATCGCCGGTATGCGTGGCCTGGTGTCCAACCCGAAGGGCGACATCATCCCGCGACCGATCCGCGCGAACTTCCGCGAGGGCCTCTCGGTGCTCGAGTTCTTCATCTCCACGCACGGCTCGCGCAAGGGCCTCGCGGACACCGCGCTGCGCACCGCCGACTCGGGCTACCTGACCCGTCGTCTGGTCGACGTGTCGCAGGACGTCATCATCCGTGAGGACGACTGTGGCACCGAGCGGGGTCTGCCGATGCCGATCGCGGCCGTCGACGAGCGCACCGGCGCCCGTACGGTCCACGACGACGTCGAGACCTCGGTCTACGCCCGCACCCTGGCCGAGGACGTCGTCAAGGACGGCGAGACCCTGGCCGCCGCGGGCATCGACCTCGGGGACGTCGTCATCGGCGCCCTGTTCGCCGCCGGCGTCGACTCGGTGAAGATCCGTTCGGTGCTCACGTGTGACTCCAAGGTCGGGACCTGCGCGCTGTGCTACGGCCGCTCGCTCGCGACCGGCAAGCTCGTCGACATCGGCGAGGCCGTCGGCATCATCGCGGCCCAGTCGATCGGTGAGCCCGGCACCCAGCTGACGATGCGTACCTTCCACACCGGTGGTGTGGCCGGTGACGACATCACGCAGGGTCTGCCGCGTGTCGTCGAGCTGTTCGAGGCGCGTACCCCCAAGGGTGTCGCCCCGATCGCCGAGGCGTCGGGCCGGATCACCATCGAGGAGACCGACAAGACGCGTCGCCTGCTGCTCACGCCGGACGACGGCTCCGAGGAGCACGCGTACCCGGTCACCAAGCGTGCCCGCCTGCTCGTGCAGGACGGCCAGCACGTCGAGGTCGGCACCCGTCTGACGGCCGGAAACATCGACCCGAAGAACGTGCTGCGCATCCTCGGGCCGCGCCAGACGCAGATGCACCTCGTCGACGAGGTGCAGAGCGTGTACCGCCAGCAGGGTGTGTCGATCCACGACAAGCACATCGAGGTCATCGTGCGGCAGATGCTGCGCCGGATCACGATCATCGAGTCGGGTGACGCGGACCTGCTTCCGGGCATGCTCGCCGAGCGTGGTCGCTTCGAGGACGAGAACCGCCGCGTCCTCGCCGAGGGCGGCAAGCCGGCATCCGGTCGTCCCGAGCTCATGGGCATCACGAAGGCGTCGCTCGCGACCGAGTCGTGGCTGTCCGCGGCCTCCTTCCAGGAGACCACCCGCGTGCTCACCGAGGCCGCCATGGAGGGCAAGTCCGACTCCCTGCTCGGCCTCAAGGAGAACGTCATCCTCGGCAAGCTCATCCCGGCCGGTACGGGTCTGCCCCGCTACCGCGACATCGCGGTGGAGCCGACCGAGGAGGCCAAGGCGGCGATGTACTCGATGCCGAGCTACGACGACTACTCGTACACCGCGTTCGGTCCGGGCAGCGGCGAGGCCGTCCGCCTGGACGACAGCGAGCTCGGGCTCGACCGCATCTGAGGTCAGCCACTCCGCACCGAGACGGGCGGGGATGCCGGTGGGTCACCACCGTGCGTCCCCGCCCGTCGGCGTCGGGGGAGGATGAGAGGATCGGGGGATGGACCCAGCCCTGGTCATCCGGCGGGAGCTGCCCGGAGACGAACAGCCCACCCGCGCCCTGCACGAGGCGGCCTTCGGGGTGCCCGAGGGTGCGGACCGCTGTGCCGAGGTGGAGATCCTCGACCGCCTGCGCGCCGACGGTGACGTCCTGGACTCGTTGACCTTCGTGGCCGAACTGCACGGCGAGGTCGTCGGGCACGTCGTGTGCAGCCGGGCGCGCATGGGGGAGGGGTCCGCGGTGGCCCTCGGACCGATCGGCGTGCTGCCCGAGCGGCAGGGTGAGGGCATCGGCTCGGCTCTCGTCGCTGCCGTGATCGTGACCGCCGACCAACGTCACGAACCCTCGGTCGTCCTGCTGGGCGACCCCGGCTGGTACGCCCACTTCGGGTTCGAGCCGGCGGCGCCGCACGGCATCCGTTCGCCGGGTCCGTGGCCGGACGACCACTTCCTGGTCAAGCGGCTCAACGCCTGGCGGGCCGACCTCGCGGGGCCGTTCTCCTACCCGCCGGCCTTCGGCGCCAGCGCGGGCTGAGCACCGGGCGTACTCAAGCGATTTGGACCCACCCCCGGCATACCGGTAATCTTGGTCATCGTGTCTGGCTAGGTCCAGACCCTGGAGCGCAGCCAGCCGCCGAGAGGTGTCGGGCAGGCGCCTCGCCCACCTCTTGCCGGGCACCCCACGTCCTGACCCTCACGGGTGAGCCATGGGGAGTGCAGGGAGGAGCACCCGGTGTGACACGCCCGACTGCGGGGGTCGAGCGCCGGACACCCCAAGGAGCCTCGGCAGCACTGCCGGGCATCGACGAAGACAAGCAAAGGATCCAGGTTGCCTACCATCAACCAGCTGGTGCGCAAGGGCCGGCAGGACAAGACCACCAAGGTCAAGACTCCTGCCCTCAAGGGCTCTCCGCAGCGCCGCGGTGTGTGCACGCGTGTGTACACGACCACCCCGAAGAAGCCGAACTCCGCCCTGCGCAAGGTCGCCCGTGTGCGCCTGACCAGCGGCATCGAGGTCACCGCCTACATCCCCGGCGTCGGTCACAACCTGCAGGAGCACTCGATGGTGCTCGTGCGTGGCGGCCGTGTGAAGGACCTCCCCGGCGTTCGCTACAAGATCATCCGTGGCGCCCTCGACACCCAGGGCGTGAAGAACCGTCAGCAGGCCCGCAGCCGCTACGGCGCGAAGAAGGGTAAGGCCTGATGCCTCGCAAGGGACCCGCTCCGAAGCGGCCGCTCGTCGTCGACCCGGTCTACCAGAGCCCGCTCGTGACGTCGCTCGTCAACAAGATCCTCCTCGACGGCAAGAAGTCGATCGCCGAGACCATCGTCTACGGCGCCCTCGAGGGCTGCCGCGAGAAGACCGGCACCGACCCCGTCCAGACCCTCAAGCGCGCGCTCGACAACATCAAGCCGACGCTCGAGGTCAAGTCCCGCCGCGTCGGTGGCGCGACCTACCAGGTGCCGATCGAGGTCAAGCCCAACCGGGCCACGACCCTGTCGCTGCGCTGGCTCGTCGGCTACTCGCGTCAGCGTCGTGAGAAGACGATGACTGAGCGCCTCATGAACGAGATCCTCGACGCCTCCAACGGTCTCGGTGCCGCAGTCAAGCGCCGCGAGGACACGCACAAGATGGCCGAGTCGAACAAGGCCTTCGCGCACTACCGCTGGTGACCACCTGCGTCCGGATGCCGTGAGCGTCACCTGACGCTCCCGGCATCCGGACGCCGCTGGCGCACCGCCGCCAGCACCACCAACCGCATCACCCCGCAGCGAACGAGACGAGAACACGAACGTGGCACAGGACGTCCTGACGGACCTCAAGAAGGTCCGCAACATCGGCATCATGGCGCACATCGACGCCGGCAAGACCACCGTCACCGAGCGCATCCTCTTCTACACCGGCGTCAACCGGAAGATGGGCGAGACGCATGACGGTGCCTCCACGACTGACTGGATGGAGCAGGAGAAGGAGCGCGGCATCACGATCACGTCTGCCGCCGTGACCTCCTTCTGGGAAGACCACCAGATCAACATCATCGACACCCCCGGGCACGTCGACTTCACCGTCGAGGTCGAGCGCTCGCTGCGCGTCCTCGACGGCGCCGTGGCCGTGTTCGACGGCAAGGAGGGCGTTGAGCCGCAGTCCGAGACGGTGTGGCGTCAGGCCGACAAGTACAACGTGCCGCGCATCTGCTTCGTCAACAAGATGGACAAGCTCGGTGCGGACTTCTACTTCACCGTCGACACCATCAAGGACCGCCTCGGCGCGGAGCCCCTCGTACTCCAGCTGCCCATCGGTGCCGAGAACGACTTCATCGGTGTCATCGACCTCATCACCAAGCGGGCCCTCGTGTGGCCCGGCGACGCCAAGGGTGACGTGACCCTCGGCGCGAAGTATGAGGTCCAGGAGATCCCGGCCGACATGGTCGAGAAGGTGGAGGAGTACCGCCACCACCTCATCGAGCGCGTCGCCGAGGCCGACGACTCCCTCATGGAGAAGTACCTCGAGGGTGCCGAGCTGACCACCGAGGAGATCGTCGCCGGCATCCGTGCGCTGACCATCTCCTCCGAGGTCTACCCGGTCCTGTGTGGCTCGGCCTTCAAGAACCGTGGCGTGCAGCCCATGCTCGACGCCGTCCTGTCCTACCTGCCCTCGCCGCTCGACGTGCCCGCCATGGTGGGCCACGCCCCGGGCAACGAGGAGGAGAAGGTCACCCGCCAGCCCAGCAAGGACGAGCCGTTCTCGGCCCTGGCCTTCAAGGTCGCCTCGCACCCGTTCTTCGGCACGCTGACCTTCATCCGCGTGTACTCCGGACAGATCTCCGCCGGCACCCAGGTGCTGAACGCGACCAAGGTCAAGAAGGAGCGCATCGGCAAGCTCTTCCAGATGCACGCCAACAAGGAGAACCCCGTCGAGGGCGCTCTGGCCGGCCACATCTACGCCGCCATCGGCCTGAAGAACACGACCACCGGTGACACCCTGTGTGACATCGACAAGCCGGTCGTGCTCGAGTCGATGACCTTCCCCGAGCCGGTCATCCAGGTGGCCATCGAGCCCAAGACCAAGGGTGACCAGGAGAAGCTCGGCACGGCCATCCAGAAGCTCGCCGAGGAGGACCCGACGTTCCAGGTCCACCTCGACGAGGACACCGGCCAGACGATCATCGCCGGCATGGGCGAGCTCCACCTCGACATCCTCGTGGACCGCATGCGTCGCGAGTTCAAGGTCGAGGCCAACGTCGGCAAGCCGCAGGTGGCCTACCGCGAGACGATCAAGCGCTCGATCGAGAAGTACGACTACACCCACAAGAAGCAGACGGGTGGGTCGGGCCAGTTCGCGAAGGTCCAGATCGCGCTCGAGCCCCTCGACACGGCCGAGGGTGAGCTCTACGAGTTCTCCAACAAGGTCACGGGTGGTCGTATCCCGCGCGAGTACATCCCCTCCGTCGACAACGGCATCCAGGACGCCATGCAGTACGGCGTGCTGGCCGGCTACCCGCTCGTCGGGATCAAGGCCACCCTGCTCGACGGTGCCTACCACGACGTCGACTCCTCGGAGATGGCGTTCAAGATCGCCGGCTCGATGGCACTCAAGGAGGCCGTGCGCAAGTGCGAGCCCGTGCTGCTCGAGCCGATGATGGCCGTCGAGGTGCGCACCCCGGAGGACTACATGGGTGACGTCATCGGTGACATCAACTCCCGCCGTGGCCACATCCAGGCCATGGAGGACATCAGTGGTGCCAAGGTCGTCCGCGGCCTGGTCCCGCTCTCCGAGATGTTCGGGTACGTCGGCGACCTGCGGTCCAAGACCCAGGGTCGGGCGAACTACTCGATGGAGTTCGACTCCTACGCCGAGGTCCCCAAGTCGGTGGCCGAGGAGATCATCAAGAAGACCCGGGGCGAGTGACCGCTAGACTGGTCGCTGGTCTCGGCTGAGAAGCCATCCCAACCAATCCCAAGTACGACGCCACGTCCTGCCCGGTCGTATCGGCGTTCAACTCACTCAAGTCCTGAGGAGGACATCAAGTGGCGAAGGCAAAGTTCGAGCGGACCAAGCCGCACGTCAACATCGGCACCATCGGTCACATCGACCACGGTAAGACGACGCTGACGGCTGCGATTTCCAAGGTTCTGCACGACAAGTACCCGGACCTGAACCCCCAGTTCGCGTTCGACGACATCGACAAGGCGCCCGAGGAGAAGCAGCGCGGTATCACGATCTCCATCGCGCACATCGAGTACCAGACCGAGGGTCGTCACTACGCGCACGTCGACTGCCCCGGTCACGCTGACTACGTGAAGAACATGATCACCGGTGCGGCCCAGATGGACGGTGCGATTCTCGTCGTCGCCGCCACCGACGGCCCGATGCCGCAGACGAAGGAGCACGTCCTCCTGGCCCGCCAGGTCGGCGTCCCCTACGTCGTGGTCGCGCTCAACAAGGCCGACATGGTCGACGACGAGGAGATCCTCGAGCTCGTCGAGATGGAGGTCCGCGAGCTGCTGTCCACCTACGAGTTCCCGGGCGACGACCTGCCGGTCGTCAAGGTCTCGGCGCTCAAGGCCCTCGAGGGCGACCCGGAGTGGGGCGCCACCGTGCTCGAGCTCATGGACGCCGTCGACGACTACATCCCCGAGCCGGTTCGTGAGACGGACAAGCCGTTCCTCATGCCCGTCGAGGACGTCTTCACGATCACCGGTCGTGGCACCGTCGTCACCGGTCGCATCGAGCGCGGCATCCTCAAGGTCAACGAGGAGGTCGAGATCGTCGGCATCCACGAGGGTCCCGCCACCAAGACCACGGCCACGGGCATCGAGATGTTCCGCAAGCTCCTCGACGAGGGTCGCGCTGGCGAGAACGTCGGCCTGCTCCTTCGTGGCATCAAGCGCGAGGATGTCGAGCGCGGCCAGGTCGTCGTCAAGCCCGGCTCGATCACCCCGCACACCGGCTTCGACGCCAACGTCTACATCCTGTCCAAGGACGAGGGTGGCCGTCACACGCCGTTCTACGACAACTACCGCCCGCAGTTCTACTTCCGCACCACGGACGTCACCGGTGTCGTGAAGCTGCCTGAGGGCACCGAGATGGTCATGCCCGGTGACAACACCGAGATGGCCGTCGAGCTCATCCAGCCGATCGCGATGGAGGAAGGCCTCAAGTTCGCGATCCGCGAGGGCGGCCGCACCGTCGGCGCCGGCCGCGTCACCAAGATCACCAAGTGATCTGAGGGGGTTCGCCCCCTGCTCGTAGCCTGAGCAACGCAAGGGCCCCGCACCGGAAACGGTGCGGGGCCCTTCGCTGTGCGGTCCCGGCGGGGGTCAGTCGAGTGAGCGCAACATGCCGTGGCGCAACGATCGCCACGGCATGTTGCGCTCACTCGTTCACAGGTCCGTCTGGAGGAGGGCGCTGGCAAGCCTTCCTGCCTCACGACAAACGAAGAACATCCAGCACGTCGCCGACTGCTCGGGGGTTGCCGGCGATGTGCCAGGTGTGTCCGCGGTGCCGGACCACCGCCGTTCGTCCTCCGGCTGCATCCACGAGCGCCTTGCCCGGTAGCCAGTCCCATTCGGCCGTGGAGTGTTGGACCCACAGGTCCATTCGGCCGCTCGCGACCGAGGCGAGGTCGCACGATCCGGACCCGAACATGCGGGCCGTGGCTGCATCTCCGACGATCGCGAACCACGGCTCCGCGAGGTTGGGGTCGCGCAGCGTCGCGGGATGCAGGTAGGTGGCCAGCACGCACTCGTCGAGCCGTCGGGGGACCAATGCCGCAACCGGCACCCCGTTACGAGTCGTCGGCGCACCGGCACCGCCCAACCAGACTTCGGCGGTCGACGGCTGGTAGACGGCTCCGAGCAGGGCGCCGTCCGAGCCTTCGAGGGCGAGCGCGCTGCACCAGTAGGGGATCCTCATGGTGAAGTTGTGGGTGCCGTCAACCGGGTCGATCACCCATCGACGACCGGAGGTGCCACGCAAGGACGCACCCTCTTCGCCCAGGACTCCATCGGACGATCGCTCCTGCTGCGTCACCGAGACGACGAGGGCCTCGCAGGCGCGATCTGCAGCAGTGACCACGTCGGACAACGACGACTTGTACTCGGTGTCCACCCCAGCGGCATGCATCTGCTGGGCCAGGTCCCCGCACTCGGTGACGAGCCGCAAGGCCAGAGCGTGGTCTGTGGCAAGGACTGCGCCTTCGGGCGTCTCCGACATGGCGCAACTGTAGGAGCCGTCGTCGTTCGGCCCGCCGAGTGACCCGTAGCCCAGACCCGGACTGTCGCGGGGTACGCCAGTCCGGGCCTGAGTTCCAGCAGCCAGGGTCAGCGGGGGCCGGGGCCACCCTGGAGGACGCCGGCGTCGAACGCCTTGAGCACCGAGGCCTTGTCGGATGCCGTGAGGTCACCCGCCGTGACCGCAGCGTCCAGGCGCGCGGTCAGCTCGGTCTTGTGCTCGGCCTCGTGGGCGGCCTTGACCTTCTCCAGCGCCGCCGTGACCTTGGCCTCGTCGATGCCGAGCTCCTTGGCCAGAGCGGTGGCGAACGCCTTCTGGCGCGCCGTGCGCTCGGCCTCGGTGGGCGGCGTCCGGGTCTCGCCCTGCGCCGGTGCGTCGGGGCGGGTGGCCTCACGAGCGGCGCTGACCGCCGCGGTGACCTTGGCCTCGTCGAGCGCGAGGGCGCTGGCGAGGGCGGCGCTGTCCATGCCGCGCCCGCCCTTCTGGCCGCCGCGGGGGCCCGTGTCGTCCGTGCTGGTCGAGGCGGCGCCCTGGTTCGCCGCAGCGGCACCGGAGCTCGCGGTGGACGAGCTGGTGCTGCTCGGGCTGGGGGTGGTCTCGGCCGAGGCGGTGGCGACACCGACTCCGGCGCCGATGGCGATCAGGCCGCTCACGGCGGCGATCTTCAGGGAGGTGGGGGAGACGGGCATGCGATCTGCTCCTTGGGTTCGTCCGGTGGGCGGGATGCCCGCCGGTTCGTGTCCCACGGTGTGTGGCAGGGCTGGCAGCGACGTCAGCGCGACCTGTCCCCTCCATGTGAGCCGGTACCGGCACGACGCGCCATCAGCGCGAAGGTGCGCGGGCGGCATCCAGTCGGTGGTGTATCGGCCGATTTGGTCCGGCCGCATCCCCTCTGGCACACTTATCAGGTTGCTTGGCGTGCGAACGCGTCCCGAGAGGGTCACGCTCGCCCACCGCCGCGAGGTGACGCACCGCCAATCACGGCGGGGCGGCTCGTGAGCGAAGTGCCAGGCCCCGGTTCCACCGGGACAGCCGAACCTCCGGACACATGCGGGAAACCGCCTGCGCCGGGCTGCGGAGCAAGGGCGACACGCCCGACCGCGGGGGTCGGAGGTTCACCGGAACCGGCACTGAGACAGATGTAGGCGAGAGAGAGACGGGAACGTCAGATGGCGGGACAGAAGATCCGCATCCGCTTGAAGTCGTATGACCACGAGGTCATCGACAGCTCGGCGCGCAAGATCGTGGACACGGTCACCCGCGCCGGAGCGACCGTGGTCGGCCCTGTGCCGCTCCCGACGGAGAAGAACGTGTTCTGCGTCATCCGGTCGCCGCACAAGTACAAGGACAGCCGCGAGCACTTCGAGATGCGCACCCACAAGCGCCTCATCGACATCATCGACCCGACGCCCAAGGCCGTCGACTCGCTGATGCGTCTCGACCTCCCGGCTGACGTCAACATCGAGATCAAGCTCTGAGGCTGACGACATGACCACTTCCACCAAGACCCAGAAGGGTCTGCTGGGCACCAAGCTCGGCATGACCCAGGTGTGGGACGAGAACAACCGCCTCGTGCCCGTCACCGTGATCCAGGCCGGCCCGAACGTCGTGACCCAGGTCCGCGACGCCGAGACCGACGGCTACGCGGCCGTTCAGCTCGGCTACGGCGCGATCGACCCGCGCAAGGTCACCAAGCCGCTCACCGGCCACTTCGAGAAGGCTGGGGTCACCCCTCGCCGTCACGTCGTCGAGCTGCGCACCGCTGACGCGGGCGACTACAGCCTCGGCCAGGAGCTCGGCGCCGACACCTTCGAGGTCGGCCAGAGCGTCGACGTCACCGGCACGACCAAGGGCAAGGGCTTCGCGGGCGTCATGAAGCGTCACGGCTTCAAGGGCGTCTCGTCGTCGCACGGTTCGCACCGCAACCACCGCAAGCCCGGCTCGATCGGTGGGGCCTCCACGCCCGGCCGCGTCTTCAAGGGCATGCGCATGGCCGGCCGCATGGGCGGCGTGCGCCAGACCACCCAGAACATCACCGTCCACGCCGTGGACGCCGAGAAGGGCCTGCTGCTGCTCAAGGGTGCCGTCCCCGGCCCCCGCGGCGCCGTCGTTCTCGTGCGCTCGGCCGCGAAGGGGGCGTGACCCGCATGGCAACCAAGACGCTCACCGTCGACCTCCCCGCGGAGATCTTCGACGTGCAGACCAACGTCCCGCTCATCCACCAGGTCGTCGTCGGCCAGCTCGCGGCAGCTCGTCAGGGCACGCACTCGACGAAGACCCGGGCGGACGTGCGCGGTGGTGGCCGCAAGCCCTACAAGCAGAAGGGCACCGGCCGCGCCCGTCAGGGCTCGACCCGCGCACCGCAGTTCGCCGGTGGTGGCATCGTCCACGGCCCGCAGCCGCGTGACTACTCGCAGCGCACCCCCAAGAAGATGAAGGCCGCCGCCCTGCGCGGGGCCCTGTCGGACCGGGCGCGCCACGACCGCATCCACGTCGTCGAGTCGATCTCCAACGGAGACGTCCCCTCGGCCAAGGCTGCCGTCCAGCTGCTCGCCGGCCTGACGCTGCGCAAGAACGTGCTCGTCGTGCTCGACCGCAGCGACATCGTGTCGCTGAAGTCGGTGCGCAACATCGCCGACCTGCACGTGCTCGCCGTCGACCAGCTCAACACCTACGACGTGCTGTGCGCCGATGACGTCGTGTTCACCAAGGCGGCGTTCGACGCTCTCGTCGACCGCTTCCAGGGCACCACGGCGTCCGCGATCCAGGACACCACGCCGGCCGAGGCCGTCGAGGTCCAGGACGACAAGCCGGCCAAGACCAAGAAGGCCGACAAGGCCGAGGCGGTCCAGGACGACAAGCCGGCCAAGGCCAAGAAGGCCGACAAGGCCGACAAGCCCGCGAAGGCCGACAAGCCCGCGAAGGCCAAGAAGGCCGACAAGGCTGATGTGGAGGACGACAAGTGAGCCAGGGCAAGAACCCCCGCGACATCCTGATCGCGCCGGTGGTGTCCGAGAAGTCCTACGGGCTGCTCGACCAGGGCAAGTACACCTTCATCGTCGACCCGCGGTCGAACAAGACCGAGATCAAGATCGCCGTCGAGCAGATCTTCAACGTGAAGGTCGACTCGGTCCACACCATGAACCGCGTGGGCAAGGCCCGTCGTACGCGGTTCGGCATCGGCAAGCGCAAGGACACCAAGCGCGCGATCGTCACCCTCCGCGAGGGCTCGATCGACATCTTCGGCAGCGCCGGCGCCTGAGGAAGCTGAGGACAAACCATGGGTATCCGTAAGTACAAGCCGACGACGCCGGGGCGTCGCGGGTCGAGCGTGGCCGACTTCGTCGAGGTCACCCGCTCCACCCCCGAGAAGTCCCTCGTCCGTCCGCTCACCAAGACCGGTGGCCGCAACAACAACGGCCGCATCACCACCCGTCACATCGGTGGTGGCCACAAGCGTGCCTACCGCGTCATCGACTTCCGTCGCCACGACAAGGACGGCATCCCGGCGAAGGTCGCTCACATCGAGTACGACCCGAACCGCACCGCGCGGATCGCGCTCCTGCACTTCGCCGATGGCGAGAAGCGCTACATCCTGGCCCCCAAGGGCCTGGAGCAGGGCATGCAGATCGAGCACGGGCCGAGCGCCGACATCAAGCCCGGCAACAACCTGCCGCTGCGCAACATCCCGACCGGTACGGTCATCCACGCCGTCGAGCTGAAGCCCGGTGGCGGCGCGAAGATCGCCCGTTCGGCCGGTGTGCGCGTGCAGCTCGTCGCCAAGGACGGCCCCTACGCGCAGCTGCGCATGCCGTCCGGGGAGATCCGCAACGTCGACGTGCGCTGCCGCGCCACCGTCGGCGAGGTCGGCAACGCCGAGCAGTCGAACATCAACTGGGGCAAGGCCGGCCGCATGCGCTGGAAGGGCAAGCGCCCGACCGTCCGCGGTGTCGTGATGAACCCCGTCGACCACCCGCACGGTGGTGGCGAGGGCCGCACGTCCGGTGGTCGTCACCCCGTGTCCCCCTGGGGCAAGCCCGAGGGTCGCACCCGCCGCCCCGGCAAGCCCAGCGACAAGCTCATCGTTCGTCGCCGCCGTACTGGCAAGAAGCGCTGATAGGAGCCTGGAATGCCTCGTAGCCTGAAAAAGGGCCCCTTCATCGATGACCACCTTCAGAAGAAGGTGGATGTCCAGAACGAAGCGGGCACCAAGAACGTCATCAAGACCTGGTCGCGCCGGTCGGTCATCTCGCCCGACATGCTCGGCCACACCCTCGCCGTCCACGACGGCCGCAAGCACGTCCCGGTGTTCGTCACCGAGTCGATGGTCGGCCACAAGCTCGGCGAGTTCGCACCGACGCGCACCTTCAAGGGTCACGTCAAGGACGACAAGAAGGGGCGTCGTCGCTGATGGCCACCGAAACCACTGTCACCGAGGCTCGCGCTGTCGCGCGCCACGTCCGGGTGACCCCGCAGAAGGCCCGTCGGGTCATCGACCTCATCCGCGGCAAGCAGGCCACGGATGCCGTGTCGGTCCTGAAGTTCGCGCCCCAAGGTGCGGCCGAGCCGATCCTGAAGGTCCTCGAGTCCGCGATCGCCAACGCCCGGTTCAAGGCTGACGCCGCCGCCGTGCGCTTCGACGAGCGTGACCTCATCATCGCCTCCGCGTTCATCGACGAGGGGCCCACCATGAAGCGTTTCCGTCCGCGGGCCCAGGGCCGCGCCGGTCGCATCAACAAGCGCACGAGCCACATCACCGTGGTCGTCGCTCCCAAGCCCGCCAAGGCCACGAACGGAGGCAATCGCTGATGGGACAGAAGGTCAACCCGCACGGCTTCCGTCTGGGCATCACCACCGAGCACCGCAGCCGCTGGTTCGCCGACTCCACCAAGGAGGGTCAGCGCTACCGCGACTACGTCAAGGAGGACGTGGCGATCCGCAAGCTCATGTCTGAGGGCATGGACCGCGCCGGCATCGCTCGCGTCGACATCGAGCGCACCCGTGACCGGGTTCGCGTCGACATCCACACCGCCCGTCCGGGCATCGTCATCGGTCGCCGTGGCGCCGAGGCCGACCGCATCCGCGGCGAGCTCGAGAAGCTCACCGGCAAGCAGGTGCAGCTCAACATCCTCGAGGTCAAGAACCCCGAGGTCGAGGCCCAGCTCGTCGCGCAGGGCATCGCCGAGCAGCTCAGCGCTCGCGTGTCGTTCCGTCGCGCCATGCGCAAGGGCATGCAGTCCGCCACCCGCGCCGGTGCCAAGGGCATCCGTGTCCAGGTGTCCGGTCGTCTCGGCGGCGCCGAGATGAGCCGCACCGAGTTCTACCGCGAAGGCCGTGTGCCGCTGCACACCCTGCGCGCGCAGATCGACTACGGCTTCTACGAGGCCAAGACCACCTTCGGCCGCATCGGCGTCAAGGTGTGGATCTACAAGGGCGACATGACGGCTCGTGAGCTCGCCGCCCAGCAGGCCACCGCACCCCGCCAGAACCGCGGCCCCCGTCGTGACGGCGCAGACCGTCCGGCCCGTGCCCGCCGCAGCGACGCCCCCGCCCCCGTGGCCGAGGCTCCCGCTGAGCAGGCTCCGGTCGCCGCGAGCACCGAGGAGTCCTGACCATGTTGATTCCCCGTCGAGTCAAGCACCGCAAGCAGCACCACCCGGGTCGCTCGGGCGCTGCCAAGGGTGGTACGACCATCGCATTCGGTGACTACGGCATCCAGGCTCTCGAGCCCGCCTACGTCACCAACCGTCAGATCGAGTCCGCGCGTATCGCGATGACCCGCTACATGAAGCGTGGCGGAAAGGTCTGGATCAACATCTACCCGGACCGTCCGCTCACGAAGAAGCCTGCCGAGACCCGCATGGGTTCCGGAAAGGGTTCGCCGGAGTGGTGGATCGCCAACGTCAAGCCGGGCCGTGTCATGTTCGAGGTCTCCGGTGTTTCCGAGGAGATCGCCCGCGAGGCCATGCGTCTCGCGATGCACAAGTTGCCGATGAAGTGTCGCTTCGTCCGGCGTGAGGGTGGTGACTTCTGATGGCAGTCGGTTCCCAGGACCTGACCTCCAAGGAGCTGCGGGGTCTCGAGGACGAGCGACTCGTCGACGAGCTGCGCAAGGCCAAGGAGGAGCTGTTCAACCTCCGCTTCCAGTCGGCCACGGGCCAGCTGGACAACCACGGTCGGCTGCGCGCCGTCCGCAGGGACATCGCCCGGATCTACACCGAGATGCGTGAGCGCGAGCTCGGCATCGGCGTGAAGGGTGACGCCAAGTGAGCGAGACGACGAAGGATGAGAACGTGACCGACACCCAGGGTGCGGACCGCAACGACCGCAAGACCCGCCAGGGCTACGTCGTGAGCGACAAGATGGACAAGACCGTCGTGGTCGAGGTCGAGGACCGCGTCAAGCACGCGCTCTACGGCAAGGTCATGCGGCGCTCGAGCAAGGTCAAGGCGCACGACGAGGCCAACGCCGCCGGCGTCGGTGACCGCGTCCTCATCATGGAGACCCGCCCGCTCAGCGCGACCAAGCGCTGGCGCGTGGTGGAGATTTTGGAGAAGGCCAAGTGATTCAGCAGGAGTCGCGACTGCGCGTCGCCGACAACACCGGTGCCAAGGAGATCCTGTGCATCCGTGTTCTCGGTGGCTCCGGTCGCCGGTATGCGGGAATCGGCGACACGATCGTCGCCACCGTCAAGGACGCGATCCCGGGCGGCAACGTCAAGAAGGGCGACGTCGTCAAGGCGGTCATCGTCCGCACGAAGAAGGAGCGTCGTCGTGCTGACGGCTCCTACATCAAGTTCGATGAGAACGCGGCAGTGATCCTCAAGAACGACGGTGACCCCCGGGGCACCCGCATCTTCGGCCCCGTGGGCCGTGAGCTGCGCGAGAAGAAGTTCATGAAGATCATCAGCCTCGCTCCGGAGGTGCTCTGAGCCATGGCGTCGATGAAGATCAAGAAGGGTGACACCGTCCAGGTGCTCACCGGCAAGGACAAGGGCGCCACGGGCAAGGTCATCGCGGTCAACCGTGAGACCAGCCGCGTGACGGTCGAGGGTGTCAACCGGGTCACCCGGCACACCAAGGCCGGCCAGTCCTCCCGGGGCAGCCGCACCGGTGGGCTCGTCGTCCAGGAAGCGCCCATCCACGTGAGCAACGTGGCGGTCGTGGACCCGTCCGACAAGAAGCCGACCCGGATCAAGACCCGCGTCGAGACCGTCGAGCGTGACGGCCGCCAGAAGGCGAGCCGTGTGCGCGTCGGCGTGCGCTCGGGCAAGGACCTGTGAGAGACATGGCAGACACTGCAACCAAGCCGCGCCTGAAGACGCGCTACCAGGACGAGATCAAGCCCGCCCTGCGTGAGCAGTTCGACTACTCGAACGTCATGCAGATCCCGGGTGTCGTCAAGGTCGTCGTCAACATGGGTGTCGGCGACGCCGCCAAGGACAGCAAGCTCATCGAGGGCGCGGTTCGCGACCTCACGGCCATCACCGGTCAGAAGCCGGTCGTGACCAAGGCTCGCAAGTCCATCGCCCAGTTCAAGCTGCGTGAGGGCATGCCGATCGGCACGCACACCACGCTGCGTGGCGACCGCATGTGGGAGTTCCTCGACCGCCTCGTGAGCACGGCCCTGCCGCGCATCCGCGACTTCCGTGGCCTGTCGCCCAAGCAGTTCGACGGCCGTGGCAACTACACCTTCGGTCTGACCGAGCAGTCGATGTTCCACGAGATCGACCAGGACAAGATCGACCGCGTCCGCGGCATGGACATCACGGTCGTCACCACGGCGACGAACGACGACGAGGGACGCGCGCTGCTCAAGGCGCTCGGCTTCCCGTTCAAGGAGAACTGAGCAATGGCCAAGACTGCCCTCGTCAACAAGGCGAACAAGAAGCCGAAGTTCGCGGTTCGCGGCTACACCCGCTGCCAGCGCTGCGGCCGTCCGCACTCGGTCTACCGCAAGTTCGGCCTGTGCCGGATCTGCCTGCGGGAGATGGCCCACCGCGGCGAGCTCCCCGGCGTCACCAAGTCTTCCTGGTGAACCCACGGGATGCCGGCCGGTCACCGACCCGGCATCCCACCCGCCGCACCACGCGGCATCCATGAACCACACCATCTACATCGCAGGTCCGCCCGGCCACCCGGCCGGGAGGAAACCGTGATGAGGGAGGGCGGAAGCCCCAATGACCATGACCGACCCGATCGCGGACATGTTGACCCGCGTCCGTAACGCCAACTCGGCGCACAAGGACGCAGTCTCCATGCCGTTCTCGAAGCTCAAGAGCCACATCGCGGAGATCCTCGAGGCCGAGGGTTACATCGCCGGTTGGACCGTCGAGGACGCCGAGGTGGGCCAGACGCTCACCATCAACCTCAAGTACGGCCCCAACCGCGAGCGTTCCATCGCCGGTGTGCGCCGCGTCTCCAAGCCGGGCCTGCGCGTGTACGCCAAGTCCACCAACCTGCCGAAGGTTCTCGGTGGCCTGGGTGTCGCGATCATCTCGACGTCGTCCGGCCTGCTGACTGACCGTCAGGCCGCCAACAAGGGTGTGGGTGGGGAAGTCCTCGCCTACATCTGGTAAGGGGTTACTGACATGTCACGCATCGGACGTCTCCCCGTCACCGTCCCCTCGGGTGTCGACATCGCCATCGATGGCCAGACCGTCAAGGTCAAGGGCCCCAAGGGCGAGCTCAGCCACGTCGTTGCCGAGCCGATCACCGTCGAGACCAATGACGGTGTTCTCGAGGTCAAGCGCCCCGACGACGCGCGCACGTCGCGCTCGCTGCACGGCCTGACCCGCTCGCTCATCAACAACATGGTGCTCGGCGTCACCGACGGCTACGAGAAGAAGTTGGAGATCCACGGCACCGGTTACCGCGTGCTGGCCAAGGGCTCCAACCTCGAGTTCGCCCTCGGCTACTCGCACTCGATCACCGTCGAGCCGCCCGCCGGCATCACCTTCGTGGTCGAGAACCAGACCCGGTTCTCGGTCCAGGGCATCGACAAGCAGCTCGTCGGCGAGGTCGCCGCGAACATCCGCAAGCTCCGCAAGCCCGACCCGTACAAGGGCAAGGGCGTCCGCTACGCGGGCGAGCAGATCCGCCGCAAGGTCGGAAAGGCTGGTAAGTAAGCCATGGCACTGATCGTCAAGCGCGCCAAGGGCAAGAGCGCCTCACGCGCCCGTCGCCACTTCCGCGTCCGCAAGGTCGTCACCGGCACCACCGGGCGTCCCCGCCTCGTCGTGTCCCGCTCGTCGCGCCACGTCTTCGTCCAGGTCGTCGACGACACCGTCGGCAAGACCTTGGCGTCGGCCTCCACCATGGAGGCGGACCTGCGGTCCTTCGATGGTGACAAGACCGCCAAGGCCAAGAAGGTCGGCGAGCTCGTCGCCGAGCGCGCCAAGGCTGCCGGCGTCGAGGCCGTCGTCTTCGACCGTGGCGGCAACAAGTACCACGGTCGCGTCGCCGCCATCGCTGATGGCGCTCGCGAAGGCGGTCTGTCCCTGTGATCGCCACCCAGAACACCCCCGTTGTTGAGATGAGGAACATCTGATGCCAGGACCCCAGCGTCGAGGCACCGGCGGACCCGCAACCGCCGAGCGCGGCGGCCGCGAAGGTCGCGGTGGCCGTGAGGGCGGTCGCGGCGGTCGTGACGCCCGCGAGCCCGAGAAGAGCCAGTACATCGAGCGCGTCGTGACGATCAACCGCGTCGCCAAGGTCGTCAAGGGTGGCCGTCGCTTCAGCTTCACCGCGCTCGTCGTCGTCGGTGACGGTGACGGCACCGTCGGTGTCGGCTACGGCAAGGCCAAGGAAGTTCCCGCCGCGATCGCCAAGGGTGTCGAGGAGGCCAAGAAGGAGTTCTTCAAGGTCCCGCGCATCCAGGGCACCATCCCGCACCCCGTCCAGGGTGAGGCGGCTGCCGGTGTCGTCATGCTCCGTCCCGCCAGCCCCGGTACCGGTGTCATCGCCGGTGGTCCGGTGCGTGCGGTCCTCGAGTGCGCCGGCATCCACGACGTGCTGTCCAAGAGCCTCGGCTCGGACAACGCGATCAACATCGTCCACGCGGCGGTCGCGGCCCTGAAGGGTCTCGAGCGTCCGGAGCAGGTCGCGGCACGCCGTGGCCTCCCGGTGGACCGAGTCGCCCCCGCGGCGATGCTGCGTGCTCAGGCCGCCGGCATCGCCGAGGCAAAGGCTGGTGCGTGATGGCCCGTCTCAAGGTGACCCAGACCCGTTCCGAGATCGGTGGCAAGCAGAACCAGCGTGACACGCTGCGCAGCCTCGGTCTGAAGCGCATCGGCGACGTCGTCGTCAAGGAGGACCGTCCCGAGATCCGCGGGATGGTCAAGACAGTGACCCACCTGGTCGCTGTCGAGGAGGTTGAGTGAACATGGCAGACACCACCAAGGCCGCACAGGCCGCCGAGGGTGCCGCAGCGCTGAAGGTGCACCACCTTCGTCCCGCGCCGGGCGCCAAGTCCGCCAAGATCCGCGTCGGTCGCGGTGAAGGTGGCCGTCGTGGCAAGACCGCCGGTCGCGGTACCAAGGGCACCAAGGCCCGGTACCAGGTGCCGGAGGGCTTCCAGGGTGGCACCACGCCGCTGCACATGCGGTTCCCGAAGCTTCGCGGCTTCAAGAACCCGTTCCGCACCGAGTACCAGGTCGTGAACCTCGACAAGCTCAGCTCGCTGTTCCCCGAGGGTGGCGACGTGAGCATCGAGGACCTCGTGTCCAAGGGTGCTGTCCGCAGCGGACAGCTCGTGAAGGTTCTCGGCAGCGGTGAGATCACGGCGGCCGTGAACGTCACGGCCAACGCGTTCTCCGCGAGCGCCAAGCAGAAGATCGAGGCGGCGGGCGGCTCGGCGACGACCGCCTGACCCACTGCATTGACCGGATGCCGTAGGGCCGGGTCCCGGGACACCTCGGGAACCTGCTCTACGGCATCCGGCGTTTAGCCCCCGATACGCGCCCAGCCCTGTGCGGCGGGTATCTTGTGACGGATTGTTGACGACGCGGCCACCACACCAGGCTGCACCTCTGGAGGACCTGTGCTCACCGCTTTCGGCCGCGCGTTCAAGACGCCGGACCTGCGCAGGAAGATTCTGTTCACCCTGTCGATCATCGCGCTGTACCGCCTCGGTGCGCACGTTCCGACCCCGGGTGTCAGCTATCCGCTCGTGCAGCAGTGCATCAGCGGTGCGGACAACAGCAACGGGCTGCTCGGCCTGGTCAACCTGTTCAGCGGCGGCGCGCTGCTGCAGTTGTCGATCTTCGCGCTCGGGATCATGCCGTACATCACGGCCAGCATCATCGTGCAGCTCTTGACGGTGGTGATCCCGCGGTTCGAGGCCCTGAAGAAGGAGGGCCAGGCGGGCCAGACGAAGATGACGCAGTACACGCGGTACCTGACCATCGCGTTGGCCGTGCTCCAGTCCTCGACGCTCATCACCTTCGCGCAGAACCCGGCATCGCTGTTCAACAACCCGGCGTGCACGAACATCCTCAGCAACGACTCGGTCGTGACCATCCTCATCATGGTGCTGACCATGACGGCCGGTACCGGCGTCGTCATGTGGATGGGTGAGCTGATCACCGACAAGGGCATCGGCAACGGCATGTCCCTGCTGATCTTCACGTCCATCGCCGCCGGCTTCCCGGCCTCGCTGTGGGCCATCCAGCAGCGCTCCGGCTGGGACGTCTTCATCGGCATCATCCTCATGGGCTTCGTCGTCATCTCACTCGTCGTGTTCGTCGAGCAGAGTCAGCGCCGCATCCCCGTGCAGTACGCCAAGCGGATGGTGGGGCGGCGCGTCTACGGCGGTACCTCGACCTACATCCCGCTCAAGGTGAACATGGCCGGTGTCATCCCCGTCATCTTCGCCAGCTCGCTGATGTCCCTGCCCATGCTGCTCGCGCAGTTCAACCAGCGCGCCGACGGCAACAACCCCGGCTGGGTCGACTGGATCAACGCCAACCTCGTGTCCGGCGACAAGCCCATGTACATGGCGCTCTACATCGGCCTCATCCTCTTCTTCACGTTCTTCTACGTGTCGATCACGTTCAACCCGACCGAAGTCGCCGACAACATGAAGAAGTACGGCGGCTTCATCCCAGGTATTCGCGCCGGGCGACCCACGGCCGAGTACCTCAGTTACGTCCTTACCCGGATCACGGTGCCGGGCGCGATCTACCTCGCGCTCATCTCGCTCATCCCGCTGATCGCGCTCGTCCTCGTCGATGCCAACCAGAACTTCCCCTTCGGTGGTACCTCCATCCTCATCATCGTGGGTGTCGGTCTGGAGACGGTGAAGCAGATCGAGGCCCAGCTCCAGCAGCGCCACTATGAAGGGTTCCTCCGCTGATGCGTCTTCTCATCCTCGGCCCTCCCGGTGCCGGCAAGGGCACCCAGGCGGCCCGGATCGCCGAGCACTTCGGCATTCCGGCGATCTCCACCGGTGACATCTTCCGGGCCAACATCAAGAACGAGACCGAGCTCGGGCTCCAGGTCAAGTCGATCCTGGCGTCGGGGGGCTTCGTCAGTGACGAGGTGACCAACGCGATCGTCGCCGACCGCCTGGCGCAGGACGACTGCCAGGCAGGCTTCCTTCTCGACGGTTACCCGCGCACGCTGCCGCAGGTGGCCGCGCTCGATGAGCTGCTGGCGTCCAAGGGCCAGACGCTCGAGCACGTGCTCGAGCTGACCGTCGACGAGGATGCCGTGGTGCAGCGGCTTCTGAAGCGCGCCGCGGTCGAGGGCCGGGCCGACGACACCGAGGACGTCATCCGCGAGCGGATGGCGATCTACCACCGCGAGACCAAGCCGCTGTCTGACACCTTCCGTGAGCGCGGCGTCCTCGTCGAGGTCGACGGCATGGGCGAGGTCGACGAGGTCACGGAGCGGGTGCTGGCCACCCTGGCCTGACCTGGCACCAGTCGATCCAACCTCGGTCGCTCAGCAACGCAGAAGTTCGGAGGGCACGCAGCAATTGCTGCTTGCCATCCGAACTTCTGCGTTGCGGGCCCTGCCGAAACCGCGGGTAGGGTCTTGCGCATGGGTCTTTTCAACCGTGACCGCTGCGAGGGCAAGAACCCTGAGCAGCTCGCCGGCATGCGCACCGCCGGCCTCCTCGTCGGCCGCACGCTCGAGGTGGTGGCCGCCGCGGTCCGCCCGGGCATGACGACGCTCGACCTCGACACGTTGGCCGAGACCCACATCCGCGACCACGGCGGCATCCCGAACTTCCAGCTCGTCCCCGGGTACCGGCACACCCTGTGCACGAGCGTGAACGACGAGATCGTGCACGGCATGCCGGGCTCGCGCGTCCTGCGTGAAGGGGACGTGCTCTCCATCGACTGTGGCGCCCAGGTGGGTCTGTGGAACGGCGACGCCGCCATCAGCGTGGTCGTCGGCGGTCGCGAGGCCGGCTCTGCCCAGGACCTCGCCCTCATCGACGACACCGAGACCTCCCTGTGGGCGGGCATCGCCGCCCTGCGCGTGGGGCAGAGCCTGTATGCCGTCGGCGCCGCCGTCGAGGACAGCATCACCGCCTCGGGGGAGGAACGCGGCTGGGAGTACGGCATCGTC
>Ga0208823_1000433_pt1 | contig 36584 bp, 33 predicted proteins | sample AD_UKC075_MetaG_FD_184440 | JGI IMG/M metagenome (GOLD analysis project Ga0208823, IMG submission 184440) | Active sludge microbial communities of municipal wastewater-treating anaerobic digesters from USA - AD_UKC075_MetaG (SPAdes) (version 2) | ecosystem: Engineered > Bioreactor > Anaerobic >...
TCTGCCCAACCGATGGTTCAGGGAGATTGGCCTCTTGGACCTAACGAAGTACAGTGTTGGTATTGTGTCGCAGTTCTACGAACGGCGGTAGATTCTTCAGGAGCGGTGTACGCGGCCCGTACGCACCGTTCTGTGAGAGGAAAGCCGCTAGGCTGATCACCTAGCGGCTACCTACTCGATTATTTCGTGAAAAACTGGGCCGGCGGCAGCGTAAAATGATATTCGTAACTGTCCGCAATAAGTAAAAAGATCGAACTGAGGGGTCGAATACAGTGAAGTTTGTTGACAGCAGGAAGGGCCTGGAATATACTTATAAGAAATAACTGGTGGAGGGTGAAAAGCGACGATGCGTCACTGGCAAAGAGGGTCCAAACTGGCGTTGTTGGGTATGGTTCTGGCTGCGGCGGTCTTTTTTGCTTCCTTAGGCCTGGTGAGCGCTGCCGAGACGGGAGTTTACGCCGGTGGGCACACCACCACAGGCATGGGCGGCATGATCAACTATACATACTCCTTAGAGCTTAAGGCCGATGGCAGCTATGAACTGAAAAGCTATTTTGTCCTAGGCGATACCCTTTACGACTTTGTGGAGACGGGAACTTACCAAGTTGCTGGCTCCCAACTGACCATTGTTCCCGAAGGGGAAGAGGCGCTGGAAGGTGTGATCAGTGACGGTTCCATCACTGTCCCGGTCAAGCCTTCGCAAATGGCTCGGGAGCGTACCGAGTCCACTTTGGTGCTGACGGACAATCCCGTGGCGGGCGTCTACCGGGCCACGCTTCAAGGGCCTGTGACGGTGGAGGCCACTTTATACCTCAGCCACCGGGGCGACTACTTCTACCTGGCTGTGCCCGGCAACGATGCAGAGCATGTCTATGAAGAGGGCTCTTACACTGCCCAGGCTGGCGAGATCGTCTTTACAACCCGTGATGGCCAAACCTTCACCGGTAAAGCCGGAGAAAACACGGTCAGCGCTCCCTTTCTAGTCTCCAAAGTGATGGGTATGCGGGTGGAGATCGAGCTGGCTAGGTAGGATTGAGGTTCAAAAGGACTTAGAAGGGGTGGCCCCGGGGGCCTGCCTTTCTAGGCCTTTTTTCCAAAGAGCACAGTTTTGGAGGGTTGTTTGATGACAGAGAACAAGAGCAGAACGGCAGAGGCCTTTTTCCGCTGGGCCTTTAACACCAGGGCCAACACGGTGCTGGCCCTCTATGAAGGGAAGGAGATGTCCCGGGAAAAGGTCTTTTTGAGTTTTTGTTCCCATAATCCAGCACTGATCTCCCACGGCCCCGCGGGTTTGAATGCCAGCATCAAAGGCTTTGGCTTCCTGCCCAAAGAAGAATACCTGGAAGAGGTGCTGGAAGCCTATATGAAACATATCGAGGCCTATGATGGAGATGACCAAGCCCACAGCCGGAGGGGATTGCAGGTCTTGGTGGAACAGATCTACCATCCTGACCAGCACCACCGGGTTGATTTTACCAAGATTGGCAGTCTGGAGATGGCCAAAAAGCACACTTGGCAGAACCTCCAGGTGAATCCGGAAGCCACCCTCATTTACTACCAACCGCCCATGATCTCCTACGAAGTGCGGGGTCGGGTACGCATCTTCGATGAAGCCCAATCGGGCCAGCGGGAACTCTACCAGCAGTTCATCAACGCCCAGCACGATGTCTATCACCGGCCTGACCCGAGCCGCTGGCTGAAGTATCCCGCGTACATCTTTGAGATTGAGGAGATCTACGACAACTCCTCCACCCGGGAAGGCTTCGGTACGAAGCTCCAGTTCCCGTTTTAACCAGAAAACTGCACAGTCAAGGGAGAGGTCTCCAGCCCCCTCCCTTGTCTGCAATTAGGAGTGGTCTGATGATGAAGCGCAAAGCATGGCAGATAGCGGTCTTGACCCTGCTCATCGGCGTGCTGCTGCTGCTCAGCGCCTGCGGCAAACCGAAAGGGGAAGAGCAATTCAGCTCCAGCTCCACGGAGACCGGGGCTGAGGAGGTTCCAGCGGCAGCAGAGATTCCTTTGGCGGGGGAATACATGATTGATATCACCAATTTGGGCATGGGCCTCCAGTTCTACCTGCGCATCGACGAGGATAATACCTTTGTGCTCTCGCCCAGCCGGGAGTTCATGTCCGACCGGGGTAGCGGCAAGATCGGGGAGCTGGAAGGCACTTACGTGATGATCTACTCCGATTCCACGCCTGAAAACCCCAAGACCGCCACCTTTGAGCGGGAAGGGCACAATCTGGTGTTCCGTTCCACCCTGCCCTATGGCTCCGCCAACATCATGTATGAGCTGCAGGATGAGGAAAACCCGGAGGTAGTCCACCGCTTGATGGCGCTAAAACTCATCTATGAGGAGTACTGGGGCCCCTTCTTAGCCTCTGTGGAAGTGGATGGGGTGCAGTACGACTATGAGCTCAACCTCGCGGCCGGCGCCCGCTATTCCTTCCACAGCTACCTAGATGGAGTAGAGGTTTACCACGAAACTGGTACCTTCAGGGCGGATGGAGCGTTTTTGGTGTGCATTTCCGACGACGGCGAGGAGACAGCCCGTTCTGTGAACCAGGATGGGGAATGGCTGCTGGAGTTTAGGCCCGCGGCCGGTAAGGAGCGGATCGCCACCACGTTTAAACACGCCACCTCCGCGGATCAGGCGGGTAAGTGGTATGGCCAAACCGCAGGTGGGGAGCTGGCGGTCCTGGAGCTGGATGCCTTTGGCGACTATGTGTATGCGGCGGGAGAGTACAGTGAAGAGGGAACCTTTTCGGCCAGAAGCAGCTTGATTAGACTTTGGCCAGTGCTGGGTGAGTACAGGGAATATAGTAAAACGCCCTATACTCTGGAGGCCGTCTTCGGCTCCGACGAGGTGCTCCTGTACAGCGAACAGATTATCGGCCCGTTTGCCGGCGCCACCATGGCCAGCGAAGCATACACAGCCCAGCTTGAGATCACGGTCAGTGGGGAGTTTACCCTGCTCATCGTAGATGAAGAAAACGGCGTGGAGCTGCTGAACGAGGCAGGTTCATTCCAGGTGGTCGCCGGTCCCATGAACTACCAGCTGGCTCTGGAAGCGGAGGGGGCTGTCCGGGTCGTGGATATCTGGCCCACCGGTTTGGTTACGACCATCAACATTGACAGCACCGATTACCGCTTCTTACTCACCAAGAACTGATCAACGTGCTCCGCTGAAAGCTTTACGGTAAGCCCTTGCGAGGTGAACGTTGTGACCAAAAGGCTCCTGCTGCTTGTGCTGGTGGGCGCGCTTGCCCTGCCCTTGGCGGGCTGCCAAACGGGGCGGGGCAGCCACAGGCCGGATCCCAACACGCTCTACGTGGGCGCGGTGCAGTCTTCCTTCCCTTCCGCCTACATGCCCTGGCTGAGCCGGGAAGGGATTGCCCCCACCATCGCCAACATGCTGTACAGCTCCTTGTTTTCCTATGATGAAGAAACGGATCGCTACCTTCCTTCCATCGGCCGGGAATGGTACTACGTGGATGAAAACGGGGAGCCGATCCTCACTGAGGATGGCTCCATCGACTACGCGCGCCTGGAAGAGATCTACAGCGATCCCCAATATGACTACCTGGCGGTGAAGGTGATCATTCACCAGGACATCACCTGGAGCGATGGTGTGCCCCTCACCGTGGAGGACATCTATTATTCCTTCGATCTGGCCACCAACCATGCCCTCTCCAACCACGCGGGGGCCTTGGCCTGGACCAGCGACCTGAAGCACAAGTACAACAACGGAGTTTTGGTGGAAAAGGGCCTGTTCACCTACGAACGGGGAGCCCTGGAGCAGGGCTACCATATCGATCCAGCGGAAAGGGACTATGTGATCTACCTCCATGTGAACAAGGTTCTGGGGGCGGTTACGCCCCTGTTCACCTCCGTCTTGATTCTGCCCAAGCACGTGTGGGAGCCGGTGGTGAGCCGGGAGAACCAGCTGAACAGCAGCTCCCCAAGTGCAGAGCTGCTCTACCGCTACACCCACCCTGTGGGCTGTGGCCCCTGGGTTTTGGATACGGAACAGTCCGGCAGCCAGCAGATCGTGCTGCACCGCCGCCAAGACTACCACCTGAAAAAACCCGACGGCAGTCCCCTCTACGGGGTGGACACCATCAAGTTCATCCTCTACAAAGAGCAGAACGTGGCCCTGTACGCGCTGCTCAAGGGCCACATCGATGTGCTGGACAGCTCGGTAAGCTCCAACTACCTGCTGCTCTTTGCCAAGGAAAAGGATCTCTTTGTCTCCAACGCCCCGGGCACCTTCACCCAGACCCTGGTCTTCAACCTCAACCCCGTGGCCAGCGAACGCAATCCCCTGCGGGATCTGCTGGCCAACAGGGAGTTCCGGAAGGCCCTGGCCTTGGCCGTCAATCAAGATGAACTGATTAAAAATGTGCTGGATGGCGCGGGGGTGCCCGCCAGTGCGGGCCTGATGCGCCCGAGCCTCACCGATTTCTACAACCCGGAGGCAGATAGCATAGTACCCCGGGACTACGCCCAGCGCCTGGCCTTGGCCAACGAGATCCTGGATGGGATCGTGCCCGACAAGGACAAAGACGGTTACCGGCTGCTGGGCGGCGAGCGCATCAGTTTTAAGATCCTGGGTACGCCCGGGGAGCAGGATGTGGTATCTTTCCTCCAGATCCAGTTCAAGAAGATCGGCATCGATGTGCAGTATGCGCCCAAGGGTGCCCAGCCTGAATCCACCTATCTGTATACCAGCAAGTTCGATCTGGTGCTGCAGGGTGTGATCTTCTCCCTGTCCAACGTGGACATTATGTACCCTGCCCACTTCTCCACCCTGGGCCGCACCTCCAACTACGGCCGGTTGGTGAACGAAGGGCTGAACGCGGCCATTGAGGAGATGCGCTACACCCTCAATCTGAACAGGAAGTATGAGCTCCTCAAGGAGATCCAGCCCATGATCGCCCAGGAGTTCTACAAGGTGCCGCTTTATACGGCCAATGTGATCTCCGTGGCCAGAACGGACCGCTTTACGGGCTTTCAGGTGGTGGAGGGGTCCACGGTGTTCAACTCCGAGTCGCTGCAGAATCTGCGCAGGGTAGAAGGCAGGTGAAGGCATGAAACTGAGCTACGTGATCAAGCGGGTTCTGTACTCCCTCTTTGTGTTTGCGGTGGTGATCACCCTCAACTTTTTCATCCCCCGCATTGGGGTGGAGGACCCCGCGGAGCGCTACTACCCGCCCCAGGGGAATATGAGCGAGATCGAATACGAGATTGTCAAGCAGCTTACCAGGGAGCAGTACGGCTTCCACGTTTCCACCTGGCAGCAGTTCCTCAATTACCTCAAGGGCCTAGCCCAAGGCGATCTGGGCACCTCTTTTCGCCCCGGCTCTCCCAAGGTCTTGGACCTGATCAAAGAAAGGCTCCCCTGGACGCTGGTCTTATCGGTGAGTACGATGCTCATCGGCCTTATAGTTGGCGTTTTGTTTGGAGTGGTGGCCGCGGTGAAGCGGGGGCGCTGGCAGGATACGCTGCTGCTCAACGCCTCCACGGTCATGGTGGCCCTGCCTTCCTTTTTTATCGCCTTAGTTCTTTCGTTCTATCTCGGCTTTGAGTGGGAGATCTTCCCGGCCTACACCGATTCCACCATGGTCTCAGAGTTTGCCTGGACCTGGGAGGGAATCAGCCGAGTGGCCCGCAACGCCGCCCTGCCGGTGATGAGCATGATGGTGGGCAGCATCATCAGCTACGCCCAGGGGACCAGAAATGCCGTGATCGCCGTGACCAATGAGGACTTCGTGCTCACCGCCAGGGCCAAAGGCCTAAAGCGCAGCACGATCCGTTACAAGCACATCCTGCGCAACTCGCTCCTGCCCATCGTCACTTCTTTGGGCATGAGCATCAGCGGCCTCATCGGGGGGCAGGTGGTGATCGAGCAGGTCTTCAACTGGAACGGCATGGGTACTTTGTTCCTGGAGGCGAACCAGACCAACGATTACCCCCTGATGATGGGCATTATGCTCCTCCTTTCCGGCTTCACCATTTTGAGCATCTTGCTCACGGACCTGGTTTATGTTCTTTTGGATCCCAGGGTGACGGTGGGTGATAAACGATGAAGCGGCTCTGGATGGGAGTTAGAAAGCGTCTGCGCGGCGCCGGGGAGCTCCTGGCGAAGATCTGGGCCCATAGGCAGGGGAAGGTGGGCCTGATCATGGTCACCTTGTTGGTTTTGGTGGCCATCTTCGCCCCGTATATTGCCCCCTATAACCCTTACGATGTGTCCCAGCGCACCACCAAGGGACTTCCCCCCAGCTGGCAGCATCCCCTGGGCACCACCATCAACACCGGGCAGGACATTTTCAGCATGCTGGTGTACGGCACCAGGGTTTCCCTGATCGTGGGGGTGACCTCGGGGGTGTGCATCGCCATTGTGGGCTCCATTTTAGGAGTGGCCGCAGGCTACTTGGGCGGGGCGGTTGATACTCTGATCATGCGCATTGTTGATATCATGCTGGTGATCCCCACGCTGCCTTTGGTCATCGTGCTCACCAACGTCTTGGGCCGGGATTTTTGGATCATTATCCTGATCTTTGTGGCCCTGGGCTGGACGGGACTGGCCCGCACCATCCGTTCCTTGGTTTTGGTGTTGAAGAATACCAACTACGTCAAGGCCGCGGAACTCGCGGGAGCGAGCCGCTGGCACATTATGATCCGCCACATCCTCCCCGGCACCAGCCACCTGGTTATTATGAGCACCGCTTTAAGCAGTGCGGGGATCATGGTGGCCGAAGCGGGCCTGAGCTTTTTGGGCCTAGGTGATCCCACGGCCATCAGCTGGGGCAAAATGCTGGCGGAAGCCCAGTCCGGCGGAGCGCTGCTCTTTGGCGCCTGGTGGTGGATCTTCGCCCCGGGCTTGGGCATCTTCCTCGCGGTGTTTGGGTTTATGCGGGTGGGGCTGGTCTTAGAAGAGATCGCCAACCCCCGCATGAAACGCACCAGCAGTGTGTATAAGCTCTTTAGGAGCCTGGATTCCAGCTATGTGGAAGAAGTCTTCCGTTCCATGGATGATTACCAAAGGATCGGAGTTGAGGGAGTTTCCAGTGGGGGAGGGCAGAGCCGTGGAACAGGTCTTGAAGCTTAGAAACCTCAAGGTGGTCTTCCCCACGGATTACGGTCTGATCCGGGCCGTTGAAGGCGTGGATCTGGACATCTACCACCGGGAATGCGTGGCCCTGGTGGGTGAATCGGGCTGCGGAAAAAGTGTAACCAGCCAGGCGGTGATGCGCCTTTTAGACTCGCCCCCGGCTCTGATCCGCATGGACGTTTTGGAGTTTGACGGGCGGGACCTCACCCAGTGCACAGAAGCAGAAATGCAGGAGATCCGGGGTAAAGAGCTGGCCATGATTTTTCAGGATGCCATGACCTCCCTCAACCCCGTAATGACCGTGGGAAACCAGATCGATGAGATGTACCGGCGTCACTACGGCGATTCCAAGCAGGCAGCTCGGGAAAAGACCGTGCACGCCCTGGAGCTCATCGGTATTCCTGAGCCCAAGGAGCGGGCCAACAGCTTTCCCCATCAGCTGAGCGGGGGCATGCGCCAACGGGTTCTCTTGGCCATGGCCTTTGCCTGCATGCCCAAACTCATCATCGCGGACGAACCCACAACTGCTCTGGATGTGACCATCCAAGCCCAGGTGTTGAAAACCTTAAGGGGCATGCAGCGGGGCTGCGGCACCAGTCTCCTGCTGGTTACCCATGACCTCAGCGTTGTGGCCAAGATGGCAGACCGGGTGTATGTGATGTACGCGGGGAAGATCGTGGAAAAGGCGCCGGTGAAAGAGCTTTTCACCAATCCCCACCACCCCTACACCGTCGGGCTGATGGCGGCGGTGCCGAGACTGACCGATGAGAAGAAGAAGTTCACCCAGATCCCCGGCACGGTGCCTTCTCCGGTGCACAAGCCCAGCGGCTGCTATTTCCACCCCAGGTGTGAATACGCAACTGAACGCTGCCGCAGGGAGATGCCTAGACTCGAACCGATGGGGCGGGACCGGCAGGTGCGGTGCTTCCATCCGCTGGGAGTAGGGGGGAAGAGCAGTGACTGAGATCATGACCCTGAGAAACGTATCGGTGCATTTCCCCGTCCGGGGCTTTCTGCCCTTCCTCAAGAAGGGCGAAATCCAGGCGGTAAGCGATGTGTCTTTAGGCGTCAGGCGCGGCGAGATCTTCGGCCTGGTGGGCGAATCGGGCTGCGGGAAAACCACCCTGGCCAACACCATGGTGGGCTTAGTGAAGCCCACGGCAGGTCAGGTGCTCTTTGAGGGGGTGGACCTGCACAGCCTGCCCCGGGAGGAGTTCAAAAAGACCAGGCGGCGCATGCAGATGATCTTTCAAGACCCCTTTTCATCCCTCAATCCCCGCTTCAACGTGTACCAGCTGGTCTCGGAACCGATGGTGATCCGGGGGGAAGATGATGAAGAGACGATGAAAGCAAGGGTAGTGGAGCTTCTGGAAATGGTGGGTCTTTCTGCCCAGGATCTCTACCGCTACCCCTCTGATTTTTCCGGCGGCCAGCGCCAGCGCATCGGAATTGCCCGGGCCATCAGCCTCAACCCCACATTCCTAGTGTGTGATGAGCCTGTTTCCGCCCTGGATGTGAGCATCCACGCCCAGATCCTGAATCTCCTCTTGGAGCTGCAGGAAAGGCTCAATTTGACCTACGTTTTCATCTCCCACAACCTGGCGGATGTGAAAAAGATGTGCGACCGCCTGGCCGTGATGTACCTGGGCAAGCTCATGGAAGCGGGGGATGCGGACAAGATCTTCGCCAGACCCCTCCATCCCTACACCCAGGCCCTCATTGCCGCCGTTCTGGACATCTACTTCAGTGAGGAGCGGGAGATCGTTGTCCTGCCTGGCGATACGCCCAGTCCCATTAACCCGCCTCCCGGCTGCCGCTTCTGGCAGCGCTGCCCCAAAGCCATGCGGGGCTGCAAAACGGTTCCCCCTGCCTTCTTAGAGGTGGAGGAAGACCACTTCGTGGCCTGTCACCTGGTGAACGGTTTTCCCAACCAAGACCTCCCTGAGGGCTTTGACCAGCCCATGGTGGGTAGAGAAAAGGTGCCGGGCAGATAAAAGGGCGCATAGTCGCCACCCAATCAAGCTAGCATAGGTCCATCTGGACTGGGAGAGCTTCCAGCAGAAAAGCTGGGGGCTCTCTTTTTTTGCCTGCTTGCATCCCCAGAGGCGCAGGCAGATTTCTGAATAGGAGGAAAGATCTGGGGAATAATTAGGGACAAAGGAGGTGGTGGGGTGAAACGGCTGATCTGTATCACGGCAGTCCTTGTCTTGACATTGATTGGTGCAGGGGTAGTGCAGGCCCAAAATCAAGTGCAGATACCGGTGATTATCCACATACCACAGATCATCATCATGACACTGGATGCCACCGAGCTGGTTTTTGACAAGGTGGACTTCGACTACGTTTTGGGCACAGCACGCCTAACCAAGGTTGGCGTCATAGCCACAAAAAGGGAAGCGGTAACCGTGACAATTGAGGGCAACATTCCCTATACCTTGTACATCTCGGCACCGGAAGAGTATCTCTTCGGGGCCAATGGGGATCTGCTCCATATCTCCCAGTTGACCTGGGGACTGTCTCGGGGAGAGGCTGATGGACAAGGGGAAGGGGGAGAAATGCGGGCCCTGACCCTGGAGAGAGTGCCAGTACAGAGCGGCCCGCCAGGAAAACTAGAAATCAAGCTGGATTTTCAACTGACAGCCTATTGGGAGAATCCCGCCCAGACCTATACGGGCGACATCCTCTTTACGGTGATTCCCGATGAGTCCTGACTCTCGGGGCAAGACAGAGTCCAACAATGGAGGGGTTAAACGTGAGTAAACGCATCGGGGCAGTGGTAATCATTGTTTTGGCACTGGCCTTGGGCGGTGCAGCCTTAGCCCAGGAAGTGCAGGAACAGCCTCTGGTGAATTTGTTTCTCTTTGAGTCCAGTATTCGCGATGCCTTAAGTGAAATTTCGCTGCAGACGGGAGTGAACATCATTCCCGATTCCACGGTGAGCGGCCGGGTGACCGTAGACCTGCAGGATGTGCCGCTGGAGCAGGCCCTGCGCATCATCCTTATCGGCGGCGGCTATTCTTTCCGGAAGATCGATGATTTCTATTTCGTAGGCCTGCCCGATCCCCGCAGTATCACCTTCAGGGAATTGGCCGATACGCAAATAGTGGTTCTCCAGCATGTCACCGCGGGGGAGATCATGTCCGCTCTGCCATCGTTTTTGGCCAGCTATGTCAAAGGGGAGCGCGAGGGCAGTGTGCTGACCATTACAGCACCCCCTGGGGAGCTGGAACGCATTCTGGAGCTCGTTGAAACGCTGGACGTGGCGCAGCGGCAGGTGGAGATCCAGGTTATCGTCACGGAGATCTCCACCAAGGCCCTCAAGGAGCTGGGGCTCAACCTGTTCGAGGCCGTCTTTGGTGCGGGCGAGACGTTCAACGAGAACTGGACCGCCAAGTTGGGCCTCCAGAACAACATCTTTTCGCTGGAGACCAACATCCTGGGGAACATCCTCTTAAACCTCAAGGCCTTGGAGGAGGCCCAGGCGGCCAGCATCCATGCTGACCCCAGGGTGTTGGTGAGCGATGGACAATCCGCTGAACTCTTTGTGGGGGACCGCCAGATCCTCCTGTTGGCGGACTCCAACGACAAGGCGACGCGCCTGGAACGGGTGGAAGTGGGCATGCATCTGAAAGTGACTCCTCGCATCATCGGCGATGAAATCGTCCTGGCGATTGCACCGGAGATGAGTCATTTCGTGAGTGAATCCAAGAGCAGCTTAGTGGTGAAGCAGTCATCTGTTTCCACCACCGTGCGGTTGAAGGACGGTCAGACCGCTGTGCTCGCGGGCATGACTCTGCAAGAAGAAGGGGACCAGACTAGGAAAGTGCCCATCTTGGGCGATATTCCCATTATTCGTTGGTTGTTCAGAAGCGATGCCGAGAGGGCAGCCGAAAAGGAACTGCTGATCTTCGTCACTCCCGTAATCCAGTGAAAGGGGGTCGACCATGGAAAAAAGCAGAGCACGGATTATGCTGGTCCTCCTCGCGGTGGCAGTCCTCTGGACTGCTTTGGCCTTTTCCGCGCAGGCTCAGGAGCAACCGTTGGAGTGGAGTGTGGACATAGCCAAGCAGCTGCTGGCGGAAGGTTGGGAGGAGGTGCCCGCCCCAGGGACGGAGCCCGTGGTGGGCTACAGTCTTCATTTCCTGGAGTTGGACAGGGAGATAGTACGGCGCTTAGGGTTTGACTTTGAGCTGGAGAAGGGGCAGGACACGAGTCTGTGGGCGGTTAGCGTAGATGATTTCCAGATCGGGGTTCTGCTGGATACGCCATTCCGCTTTACCGGTCAACTGTACGGACAGGTGGGACAGGCTGCCCATTCTGCCAGCCATGACTCCTGGTTGATTACCACCAGCGGTGAGCCGCTGCGGGTGGACATTTCCACTGTCCGCCTACCTACTGCCTCTAGTACACACAGAGAAGAAAGACTGGCCGTGACCATTGTGCCCCGCCGGATAGATGGTGAGACAAGGAGAATCGAGACTGAGATCGCACTGGTCTATGAGACCCTGAGCGGAAGCGTATCCCAGCTGCACACCACAGCTTGGATAGGGGCCGCAGCGGAGCGTCCCATCGCCGTGGTAACCCGAGAGGTGGATGTGGGGAGGAGAACGGAATACCAATACTTCGCTGTGTATGTGGCGGGGGCGGTAATCCCGGATGAAATGATTCCCCAAGATGCCCAGCTTATACCCATGGGTACGATTGCGGGGATGCAGGAGGTCATGGCCGAACCGGGGGATGTGCGCCCTGTGGAGATCGGCCTGGGGGCAGGCTACAGCGAAGGCAGATGGGGAGTTGTCCTGGACGGGTACATCCCCATTGCCGACTGCTTGGCCGCGTACGGCCATGTTCAATCTGTACCGGAAATGCTGTATGCAGTGGGCGTGGAAGGCGGCTTGAACGAAGAGCTGTTTCTCGTGGCCGAGCTGGGTAACGGCTCCGGCGATGGTGCATCTGTGCACCTGGGCCTCCGCGATGAACTGCAGTATGGCGATGGCCTTAAGCTGTCGGCTGCCGCTTTGCCGATCAGGGTTTCCCGGCAGGAACCTGGGGTTGGCTTGGTCTTCCACTGGCGGCTCCGGGCCGAGGTTCTGCTGGGAGATTACAGCTTTTCCTACCAAGCTCAGAACGACACCGGGAAAGTGGCACACCAGATAGGTGTAACCATGTTCCGCACCAAACCTGCCCAGGCCAGGTTCTCCTGGATGTGGAGCGAGCGGCACGGACACGTCTTTGCCGCTGGTATCTGGCTCAGTTTCTGATAACTAAGAGGGGGTGTTGATGCAGATGAAGTTTATACGCTGTGGTCTGTGGCTCCTGCTGGCAGCCGGTACGCTGGTTCTGGCGGGGAACGTGATGGCCGAGGAACAGCTGGATGTCGTGGTGGACGGCGGCCCTGTGTCCTTTACCGTGAGGGGCTTTGCGGATCTCCAGGAGTCGGTCGAGCAAATGCCCATACACTGGCTCACTTTGACCCGCACAGCCGAGGATGATGGCACGGCGCTCTACTATTCCTTAACGGACCTATCGGAGGGGTTTCCCCGGGACATGGTCGTGGTCAAAACGCCCTACGATTCAAATTGGCAGGCGTTCGCTGAGGGCAGCGACCGCTGGCGATGGTCCTCTGATGCCCAGATCTGCTTGCTGGCTGCCGGGGACAGGCAGTCCCAAGTGCAGATCGCTTTGCGCGGTGATGTTACCCTGCGGGCGGGAACGTACAGCGCAGTGCTGTCCGCGAGCAACGGGCCGGACATTCCCATTGAGATCACGGTCCTGCCCTATACAGTGGTGACCAGCGGTACGCAGGAAATACAGCTGAGCCTGGATCAAGGTCCGGGCTGGTATGCTATTCCTCCGCTGGAAATCCAGGTGGAGGCCAACCACGGCAATTGGGTTGTGGCCCTTGCCTCCGATGGTTTGCACTATCAGGGGGACAGGTACGAAAACGTTCCCCCCTTGGAACTGTTTCTTGTAAAGTCGGTGAAAGAAGCTGAAGAACTTGTCCCTTTGTCCGAGGGTCCGCAGGAAATCGCCCGGAGTGTCTATGGATGGGGGACCACCTTCAGCGTGAACCTGCAAACGGAGTCCACTTGGAGCCACGCTGCTGGGACCTACAAAGGGACGGTTTTTGTCTACGTTGCCTGGTAAAGGAACCAAACAAGGAGGAGATGTCTCATGTCTTTGAGGAAACTAGCATTGGGCCTTGTCGTTTTGCTCATGGGCGTGGGCCTACTTACAGGCGGGGAGTCAGCGCTGGCGGTAGGTGTGCGGCCTTTGGTCATCGAGATGAACGTCAATCCTGGGGATGAAAGGGAGTTCGTGATCGATTTGATCCCGGAAGCGGTGGAAGAGCTGGTGGAGCTTGTTCTATACGAACCGGTGCAGCAGCTGAGCGGCGGATTGATGTACCAACTGCCGGAGCAACCAGGATTCTCCCCCACGAGCTGGGTCACGTTTGAAGAGAGTTTAGTTCGAGTGCTGCCGGGGCAGGAAACCAGCGTGAGGGGTACGGTGCGGGTGCCCTTTTCGGCCGGCGGGTCGCACACCGTGGTGGTAATGGTGGAAACCAGGCCGCCAGAAGACCCTTCCGGCTTCACCTTCAGGGTCCGCTATGCCGTGCGATTGCGGATCATGGTGGAAAGGGCAGGCCTGAGGCCCACCGCCGAGCTCACTTCTCTCGAGGTGCGCCCGGATGCCCAGGGGGCACCCCTGATTGCCGCCAGGTTTCACAATACATCTGCCCTTGATTATCTGGTATCTGGCGAGGCCACCATCCGCGATGAGGCCAGACGCTTGGTGGAACGGGTTACCCTCCGCTCCCCGGCGGGATCATCTGCGGGAATGGATTCCACAAGGGTCTATCCCGGTGCTGGAGTCGAATTTGTCGGTCGCGTCACTCGTCCCCTTGCACCAGGGGAGTATTGGCTCCAGGCATTTTTGCGCTATGGGGACAGCGGACAGATCATCCGCAATGAAACCATCGTGGTGGAGCCCGGCCAGTTTGTCTACCCAGGCTTTGACGAGTCCGCCGCGATTATCGTTGAGCCCGCAACTGTCATCCATGAACTCCGGGCAGGGGAAAGGAAAAGCCAAGTCTTCGAGTTCGAGAGCCTGTCCCCTGAACCTGTAAGAATAGAGGTGGCCCTTGGCGAAGTCATGGCCGGCTATGAGTACTCGTTAGTGGACTGGCTGGATGTGCGCAGTCAGCCTGAATTTATGCTTCCAGCAAGGGCTAGAACCCGCCTGGCCATGACCATCGCTGTACCCAGGGATGCCCTGGACGGAAGTTACCATGGAAAAGCTGTTTTCAGGGCTTACAGTGCAACATCGGGGGACCTGCTCAGTGAAGCGGTGATCCCCATCGATGTCCTGGTGGGAACAGAGCACAGGCGGGAGGTGCAGGTGCGCAGCCTCGTGGTCGAGACCATTGAGGACGGCACCTATCTGTCCCTGGATTTGGTGAATAGCGGCAATGTGGCGTTTCTACCTCAGGTGAGCGCCGTGGTGTACGATGGGGAAAACGATTTTGTGGAGCGGGTCATGTTCGAGCTTCAGCAAGACGAGAAATGGATGTTGCCCCGGCAAGCCAAGCGTCTGATGGCCATAGCCGATGCTCTTGAACCGGGAACGTATCGTGTGGAGATCGAAGTGACGCATGGCGGAGTTCAGATTCTTAAGATGATGGATGAAGTGGTCGTGGAGCCCTAGACAGCCCACGATCGTTGCTCCTTCCTCTTCACTAAGTAGTCGTTTTGCGGCAAAACAAGAACCTCGGCCAGTCCGTATGGAAAGATGGCCGAGGTCTTTTCTTAGGGTGTGCAAGCCTGGGACAGGCGGTTGCCAACCAGAGGACAACATGTCACGGGGCATAGTCACAACAAGGGGCTGCGGGCGAGATGCCCGCAGCCCCTTGCCAGTGATGCTTGCGGTTTGGCGTGAACCTTACTTGGCTGATACAGTGATCGTGATCAACCCATCATATGTGTCGGCCAGTTGCTGGGCGATGTAGTCGATGAACACGGCTCCGCCGATTTTGTACTCACTGAACATGTACTTCGTGTCTTCACCTTGTTTCGCCGGCAGCTGATTTTCGAACAGGTGCTCGAAGGAGACTATGCGCTCGTCATCGGGGTCTTCGGACGAAATCCTCGAAAGGGCGGCGTCCCCATTTACCGGTGGCCATCCGATGTACGGAGCCACATCCTGATGCCTGTAGACCCACAAGACCAATTCGGAGGTCAGTGGATTCTCGCCCCAATCAAATGCCACCTCGACGATGGCGTCGCAGTTGCTCTCCACCCGGAACAAGGCACCGCCGTCCCTGTCAAACTCCGGGGCTTCGCTGTCTTTGTCTCCTTTTCCAACCCAATCGACTTCTGTTCCAGGCCAGTATGTTTCGCCCAGCTTGGCTGCGAAGTAAGCTTGTGCGTCCCTGATCACTTGCCACTCATCCGAAGTGTACAGACCGGCTGCCCCCATCAGGGGATTCTTGAACAGTTTGTTCTCTACGAGCCATACTCTGGCATATTTCTCGATTGTGACGGTGAACGGGAACTCGAACCCGATATTGTCGTCTTCGTCCTGGAGAGAGCCGATGTCGTAATAACCATTAACCGGCTTTTCCGGGTCAGCCGCCAGTGCTCCGGCAGAAAGAACCATTACCAGCAACAGGGACAAAGCTAAAACTCTTTTCACTTTGGAATTCCTCCTCTTCTCTTTTCAACGTACTTAATGTCCTCGTGAAGTGACCGGCAGAAAGGGTTTCAGGTGTTGACAGGACTCTTGGCAGCCCCCCTTTGGTCAAGTTGCTTTTTGCTCAGTGAAATCTATCATGCACCCCATTTGGGGGGTGATGACCTCGTGCGGTTTCCGGGAAACGCGGTAATAGCATATGTGCTTCCATCGCGATCATTCCCCAATGCTGACAGTTTATGCACGGGATGGAATTTCTTGTGTGGTGTTTGGTCACTGTCATGCTATGCACTTGTCCAAGTTCTATGCCCGAGATGGGACTTGGCCGGACGAAATTCACAAATCACCAGTTGGGCCCGGATCAAAGAGATGGGCTGTCACTTGGACAGCCCATCGGTCAGGTTAGTTAACGCTCGAGACAGTCATCACTAACCCCGCCGTGTACCTATAGGGTGCAGCGTTGGAGTCGACTCGGATGGCTCCGTCAATGAAGAACGCCTGTTCTCCGTCGTCACTGGAGTGGATGAAGGAGTCTGGCCTGTCCTCTATGTCAAACATGTAGCCGTAGAAACAGACCGCCTCCTCCCCTCCCCGACGGACTTCAAACAGCGTGGGAATCTGCGGCCAACTGAAGGGGAAAGTGGGCGACAGCGTTGTTTCGAAAGCGAAATCAACCCGGACATCAACGTTGGACTCCAGCCTGAACTCCAGTCCCCTGAAGTCCTCGTCCTCTGGATCTTTGATGAAAGTGGCGTTGAAGAGGTCCTCTACATCCTTCAGGTAACCACTGGTGTTGTACACACCGGGCCGGTTGGCAATACCAAAGTGCATTGTCTGGTCCACTGTTGGAAAGGTGATCTTCACGAAGGGGGAAACCTCAAGCCCAACCAGGATGTACTTTGTTTGGCTGATGGACTGTGTGCTGCCCTGCGCTAGGCCCGTTGCCGCCACTCCCGCCAGCAATGCAGTAGCCAGCAGCAAAGTAAGCAATTTTCTCATGTTCTCTGCCTCCTCTAATCTTTTTCCGCTTCGCGAAGCTAGGCATTTCTATGTTTCCCAAATCATGGAGTTTTATACAGGAAATGGGCGCCTGGGTGCAGCGAAGGTGTCGGGATATGGAGGAGCAGACCCACAGGGTATGCTGGAAGCGGTGGGCCGAGTCTAAGGCGGCTGGCAGGTTAGGATCGGGGAGCCAGAAGACCCATGCATCTCCAGGGTGCTTGTACAGGAAAACGGGGCTATAGTGCCGAAGTAAACGTGCTGAGGTGAATCCTAATGCTCAAGAACCCGCCTGTGCTGCAAGCGGTTGCCTTCTTACTCCTTGCGGTGTTCGTGATTCCCGCGGCCGCCCTGGCGGCTGGGGAGGAACCGCTGACCATAGCAGTTCTGCCTCGGGCTTTGGGGAACCCCATTTTCCTCGATGCCTTTGAGGCGACGCAGAAAAAAGCCCACGAGCTTGGTGTGCGCCTGGAATGGGTGGCACCTTTTGACTTTTCCTCCGAGGCCCAGGTGGAGATGATTGAAAACCTGATCCGCCGGGGCGTGGACGGCATTCTGGCCAGCGTCAATGACGATGAGGAGATCCACCGGGTGTTTAGGAAGGCCCTGGATCAGGGCATTGCCGTGGCCACCTTTGACGGAGACAGTCCAGGGAGCGGACGGCTGTTCCACATCGGCATCGACAACTTCCGGGCGGGCTTTGCCATCGGTGAAGCCCTGGTGGATGTGCTCAGCTCCCGGGGCCTAGCCCAGCAGGAACTGGATACCATGATCATGACCGGGCTCAGGGAGGCCTTCCACCATGAAGAGCGCATCCGCGGCTTTCTCGCGGCCACCGAGGGCCGGGTGAACCTCAGGATCAGGGATATCGTGGAAAACGAGGACACGGTGGAGAAGTCCATTATCCTGCTGGAGGACTACGTGAAGCACAATCCAGACATTGAGGTAATCTACTTCGTGGGCGGCTGGCCCTTTTATGTACCCAGCGAGGCTTTGCCCAACTTCCAGCGCTGGGCCCAGGCGGGCGGCATTGCGGTGGGCATTGACCTCTTCTACGATGCCCTGCTTCTGCAGAAGGAGGGCTTGATCCAATACCTCATCGGCCAGGACATGACCAGCATGGGAGCGTTGGGCTTGGAGCTTTTGGTGAAGTACATCCGCACCGGCGAGGCTCCCCCGGAGTTTGTGGAAGTGGGGCTGGAACACGCAGATGAAAGCAACCTCGACCGGCTGCTGGAGATCCACAAGCCCTGGCTGGTGAAGTAGGGGGGCGTTTTAGATTACAAGGTTCGAGCGATTCTGGTCTAAACTGGTTAAAAAGGCGGAGATCCACACGATCCGCACCAAATTGATCCTCTCCTTTCTGGTCACGGCTCTCCTGCCCTTTGGCCTGATGACCGTCTTTTCCTATCAAACCTATTTCGGCGGGCTGCTCCACCGGGTGAGTGAATACTCCCAGGAAGTGGTGGGTCGCATGGCCAGGGAGCTGGATGAGTACTTCCTCGACATCGAGGCTCTGCTCACCAAGGAGCAGGATTTCTACCTGGATCAGCTGATCAAGCTGGTGGAAAACAACGACTTCAACAACCGCAAATACGTGTTCCGCATCTGGGAAGATCTGAATAACCTGCAGCGGGTCAAGCCCGACGTAGAGGAGCTTTCCATCATTTTCCCCAACGGAAGGCGCCTGAGCAGCTACGGTCTGTACACCCTGGATTACGAACGCTATCTTCGTTCTGGCTGTGGCCTTTGATGTGATTACCCGCAGCCGGGCCAGAGTGTAAAAAGCAAGCAGGAGGTACAAGTGGGCCCCATCAGCGAGGGGCCCACTTTCCTGTTGGAGGGGCTAAAGGAAAACGGGCCGCAAGGAAGAACTTTTCCACTACTGGATGGAGGTATGAGCTATGCTTTTCTTAGGAGTGGATGCGGGAGGCTCCAAAACCGTGGCGGCGCTGGCCGATGCCGCAGGGCAGGTTGTGGCCCTGGCTGAGGCTGGTCGCGGGAACTTCCAGCACTCGACAATTGAGGCCGCCCGGAACGAGGTGCAAAGAAGCATAGAGCTGGCTGCCGCCCAGGCGGCCATCGACGCGAACCAGATCTCTTCCGCCTATTTTGGCATGGCTGGGGCGGACCGCCCCCGCGACTTTGAGCTGGTGCGGGAGCTGCTGGCGCCCATCGTGCCGCCCCAGGCCCGCTGGGGCTTTGAAAACGATGCCCTCCTGGGTCTCTGGGCTGGAACCAGAACCGGGGTGGGCGTGGCGGTGATCTGCGGCACCGGAACCAATGTGGTGGGGGTGAACTCCCAGGGGGAAAAGGTGCAGGTGGGCGGCATGGGCACCCTCTTTGGGGACTATGCCGGCGGCGGCTACATCGGGGAGCTGGCCCTGGCCCGCAGCCAAAGGGGCGCGGAAGGGCGGGGTGAACCCACCATGCTCTATCAACTTCTCTGTGAGCACTACCAGGTGGGCGAACTTTTGGATTTGGTGGACTGGCTCTATGCCGGGAAGGATCTGGGCCTGGCGCAGCTCGCCCCCATCGTGGTGCAGGCCGCGGCCCAGGGCGATGCGGTGGCCTGGGAGATCCTCTTTGAAGTAGGGGAAGAGCTGGCCGTCTCTGCCCTGGCTGCCATCAGGCGCCTTTTCCAGCCGGAGGAGAAAGTGGAAGTTGTGGCCATGGGCAGTGTCTTCCAAAGGGCGCAGCATCCCCTCATGTACGAGGCCTTTGTCCGCAGGCTCCTGGACAGTGAATACACGGTGGAGGTGAAGACCCTCAAGACCGAACCCGTGGTGGGGGCCCTGCTTGCGGCCGCGGCCCAGGCTGGCGTGGATGTGGATGAGGAGTTCGCCCGCAGTCTAGAGGAGTCCATCAAAGATTACCTCCCCAAGGAGGGATAGCGTGAAAATCGCGGTGATCGGTGCCGGCAGCACCTATACCCCGGAGCTAGCGGAGGGGCTTCTGTGGGAAGCGGAAAGCCTCGGGCTGCAGGAAGTCTGGCTGCAGGACATTGACGCCCAGCGCCTGGAGGTGGTGGGGGGTCTGGTGCAGCGCATGGCCGCGGCCCAGGGCAGTCCCTTTGAGGTTCAGCAGGTGCTGGACAGGGTGGAGGCCATCGCCGGAGCGGATTTCGTAATCACGCAGATCAGGGTGGGCGGGCAAGAAGCCCGCATCCTGGACACCAAGATCTGCCTGGAAGAAGGGCTCATCGGCCAGGAAACCACGGGGCCTGTGGGTTTTGCCAAAGCTTTGCGCACTATCCCGGTCCTTTTGGAGATCTGTGCAGATTTACGGGCGTATGCACCCAAGGCCTGGCTGATCAACTTCACGAACCCGGCAGGGATCATCACCGAAGCGGTGCTCAAATACGGGGGTGTGAGGGCGGTGGGCCTCTGCAACATCCCCTGGGGCCTGAAAAACGCGGCGGCCCGGGCCTGCGGCGCAGCGCCGGAAGATGTGGACCTGGAGTACGTGGGGCTGAATCACTTCTCCTGGGTGCGGCGGATCATGGTCCAGGGACGGGACCGCACCGCAGAGCTTCTGGAAAAGCTCGCCGCGCCTGCCAATATCCCCGGATTGAGCTTGGATCCCGAGTTCCAGAGGGCCCTGGGTCTTTGGCCCAACAGCTACCTCAACTACTTCTACCTGCAGGATGAAATGCTCGAGCACCTGCGAAGCCAACCTAGAACCCGGGGAGATGTGGTCCGGGAACTGGAAGCGCAGCTCCTGAAGGCCTATCAAGACCCGAAGCTGCGCTCCAAGCCCAAGGAGCTGGAAAAACGGGGCGGGGCCCACTATTCCACCGCCGCCGTTTGGCTGATCCGCGACCTACACCTTAACCGCGGCGGAAGGCATATCGTCAATGTGGCCAACAACGGGGCGCTGCCCGATCTGCCCGCTGAGGCAGTGGTGGAAGTCCCCTGCCTGGTGGATGCGGGGGGAGCAAGGCCCCTGGCCATGGGCCGCCTGGAGCCCCACATCAGGGGCCTGATCCAGCATGTCAAGGCCTACGAGGAGCTCACCGTGGAAGCGGCGGTAACCAAGGACTACCACACCGCCCTCCTGGCCCTGGCGACCCATCCCCTTACAACTTCGGTGAATAAAGCACGACGCATCCTAGAACGGTTCAACGAAGCACACCAGTTGGGACTGGCGAAAACATAGCAAAAGCGCCCTCGAGGGGCGCTTTTGACACCTATGGCTGTTTACGCTTCATCCATGTGGGGATAGCGGTAGCAGCGGGGCGGCAGGAGGTTTTCCTTAATGGCCCGCTGGGATACCCACCTGAGCAGGTTGAGCATGCTGCCGGCCTTGTCGTTGGTGCCCGAAGCCCTGGCGCCGCCGAAGGGCTGCTGGCTCACCACGGCCCCTGTGGGCTTGTCGTTGACGTAGAAGTTGCCCGCAGCCTCATAGAGGGCTCTGGACATCTTCACAATCACCCTGCGGTCCCGGGCGAAGATGGCCCCGGTGAGCCCGTAGGGCGAAGTGGTGTTGCAGAGCTCTAGAGTTTCGTCCAGCTCATCATCGGGATAGACGTAGACCGTGAGCACGGGTCCGAAGATTTCCTCTTCCATCAGCTTGAACTTGGGGTTGGTGGTCTGGACGATGGTGGGATCGATGAAGTAGCCCGTATTGTCATCGTAGCTGCCGCCCACCAAGATGGTGGCCTCCGGTGAGTTCTTGGCGTATTCGATATACGAGACAATGTTGTCAAAGGCGGCCTTATCGATCACCGCACCCATAAAGGTGGTGAAGTCGCTCACATCGCCCACTTTGAGCTCCTTGGTCATCGCCACCAGGCGCTCTTTCACCTCTGGCCAGATGCTCTCGGGGATGTAGGCCCGGGAAGCCGCTGAGCATTTCTGCCCCTGGAACTCGAAGGCACCCCTGACCAGGGCCACCACCAGAGCCTCGATATCCGCGCTGCTGTGGGCGAAGACGAAGTCCTTGCCGCCCGTTTCACCCACCAAGCGTGGATAGGTGCGGTAGGTGTGGATGTTGGCGCCCACCGTTTTCCACATGTTCTGGAACGTCGCGGTGCTGCCGGTGAAGTGGATGCCCGCCAGATCAGGATGCTTCAGGACCAGATCGCCTACGGTGCTGCCGGGTCCGGGGATGAAGTTGATCACGCCGGGGGGCAGTCCAGCTTCCTCCAGGATCTTCATGACGAAGTAGGCGGGGTAAACCGCGGAAGAAGCGGGCTTCCAGACCACGGTATTGCCCATCATGGCCGGGGCGGTGGGGAGGTTGCCGGCGATGGAGGTGAAGTTAAAGGGAGTGACCGCGAAGATAAAGCCCTCCAGTCCCCGATGCTCCACCCGATTCCAGCTCAGGGGCGTGGAGCGGGGCTGCTGGCGGTAGATCTCTTCCATGTAATAGGTGTTGAAGCGCCAAAAGTCAGTGAGCTCGCAGGCGGCATCGATCTCGGCCTGGTAGGGTGTTTTGCTCAGGCCCAGCATGGTTGCGGCGTTGAGCAGGTAGCGCTTGTCATGGGCCAGGATCTCAGCTGCTTTGAGGAACACGCCGGCCCGCTCTTCCCAGGGGAGCGCGGCCCACTCTTGGCGTGCCCGCAGGGCGGCCTCGATGGCGGCCTGGACTTCCTCGGGCCCCGCTTGGTGGAACTGACCTAAGCGGTGGCGGTGGTTGTGGGGCATCACGCAGTCGCCCAGGCGGCCGGTTTTCACTTCCTGGCCGTTGATGATCAGGGGAATCTCCACTTCCTTACCCTTGAGCTCCTCCAGGGCCGCTTTCAGTTTGGCCTTTTCGGGGCTCCCTGGAGCGTAGTTAAACACCGGTTCATTTTCCGGACGGGGCATTTGGAAAATAGCGTTGGACATTGAATCACCTCTCCTAAGATTTATTTCAACAATTCCTCACCGCTGAAATCACGATAGGGCGACAGGTCGGCAAAGATTTCAGGCTCCGTGCCATCGACGATGGCCTCAGCTGCGATCTCCGCCAGGCCCGGCCCCAGCATCAGGCCTTGGCCGCACATACCCACGGCATGGAAGAAGCCTTCCACATCCCGGTCGAAGCCCACAATGGGCACACCATCGGGCGTCATGGGGTAAAGCCCCCGCCACACCCTGCGCACCCGGATGTTGCGCAGCCTGGGATAGAGGTTGAGCATACGGGGAATGACCATGGGCAGAAACTCCGAAGTGGAGCGCCGGTCTGTGCCCATGCGCTTCGGCCGCGGCGTGATGCAAAAGACAATAGCCCCTTCCTTGGCCTGGTAGAAATAGTAGTTGTCGGAGTGCTCATCGGGGGCAATATCCACCAGCATGGGATTGAACAGAGGCTGGATGGGCTCGGTCACCCCGGCTTCATGGGAGTCGGGGTAAACTGGCAGGTCCGCGCCGACCATCTGGCCCACCTCCCGGCCGAAGGCGCCAGCTGCATTCACCACTGTGCCGCAGCCGAACTTGCCCTTGTCGGTGAGCACCGCGGTCACCCTGCCGCCGACAATTTCCATTCCGGTCACCTTGGTCTCGAAGTGGAACTCCGCCCCAGCCCGCCTGGCCAAGCGGTAGAGGGCACCCCCCAGCTTGAGGGAGGAGAGGTGTCCATCCTCGGGGGAGAAGGTTCCGCCCAAGAGGCCTTCGGCACGGATGCCCGGCACGATTTCCCGCACTTCCTCGGGGCCGATCCAATCGATGTTCAGGCCGTAGCCTTTCTGGATGGGCAAAAGGGCCTTGAGGTTCTCCGCAATCTGCTGGTCATAGGCGGGGAAGAGGTAGCCCCCTTGCACCCAATCCACATCCTCACCGTAATCTTCTTCCAGGCGGCGGACGAACTCCAGCGAGGCGATGCCGATCTGGATCTTCGCCCGGTCGGAATGGGTGGCGCGAATTCCGCCAATGGCTGCTTTGTTCTGCCCCTGACCGGGGGAGGACAGCTCATCCACAACGCCTACCCTTACCCCTCTGGCCGCGAGGCGGTGGGCTAAGGGCAGGCCCACGCTTCCTGCGCCCACGATGACCACATCATAGTTTTTCATGCTTTGTCACCCCCTTGATTAGCCAGGGCTTTCATGGGTATTTCCACTGTTAACGGCCGGTAAGTGGCGGGGCGGATCTCTTCTTTTTTCACTCCCGCCTCCATAAGCACCCGGGGCAGAAGATCGAGGCAGGTCTTGCCTCCGCAGGCCCCCATGGCCGTCCTGAGCAGCTTCAGCTGGTTGAGGTCGGTGACCTCGTTTTCCCGGACAAACTCCTTGATCTGTCCCACTGTTATCCGCTCACAGCGGCAGACGATGGCGTTATCCGGCAGGTAGGTGAAATCCGCTTCCGGAAGGGGTTGGGTTACCGCAGGATCCTGCACCAAGATGCCCGCCACCTTGGTGGCGATGTCCGCTTGCACCTGCAGCGTGAGCAGGTGGGTGCGGTGCTTCTTGTTGAAGCGGGTCCGCAGCACCGTTCCTCTACCCAGATCGCTACCTTCCACATCCCGCAGGATTACCTGGTCCCCCGGCTGGAAGTTGTGGTCGAATTCGTAGGGTAGCACCACCTCCGCTAGGCCTGCTTCTTCGGACTCCCGCACCAGGGTAATGGCCAGGCCGGGGCAGATCAAAACGCACAGCCCGCAGCCGATGCACTTCCCGCTGAACTCCGGCAGATCCATGATCGTGCCCGTTCTGCCCGTGAGCTGGATGGAGTTGTGGGGGCAGACCGTGGTACAGGGATTGCAGGGGATCTCCTCATAGCAGTGGATCACCGGCTGCCAGCCATCCTCAGGGGGCCAGGTGTGGGTGCGGGGGAAGACTTCCCCAGGCGGGCTTTTCAGGATCTCTGCTTTCGCAAACCACTCCTCGGGGATGTCGATGGTGCTCCCCAGGCGTCTAGCCATTTCCCGGCCGGTGATGCGGCCGCCGATCATGGCGGAGGAGGCCTCCGCAATCTCGTTGGCATCGCCCGTCTTCAGGACGGGGAAGCCCGCCTCCAATCCTGCGCTGTAGAACTCATCCACGGAGCTGAGCCCAACGGCGATCAGCACCGTATCAACTGCAAAGGTCTTGGCGGTAGATAGGAGCGGATTCCAGCTTTCGTCCACCTGGGCGATGGTGGCCTTTTCCACCTTACCCTCGCCCTGGACGCTCACCAGGGTGTGACTTAGGTAGATGGGCACGCCCATGCGCTTGATTTTATCCCCGTGGACTTTGTAGCCGGAAACCTTGGGGGCAATATCGATGAGGGCCACCACATCGATGCCAGCCTGGAGCGCATGGTAGGCGGCGATCAGGCCCACGTTGCCGCAGCCCACAATGAGTACCCGCTCCGACGATTTCACCAGATCCCTGTTGACGAGGGTTTGGAAGGCGCCGGCGCCAAAGACTCCAGGCAGATCGTTGCCGGGGAAGACTAAGGAGCGCTCCCGGGCGCCGGTGGCCACGATCACCCCGGCAAAGGACAACAGCAGGTAGCGTTCCTCCTGGGGCTGGTAGATACCTGCCTTGCCGTCGGCGAACACTCCCACCACCACCGAATCGGTCATGATAGTGATGTTCTCCCGCTTCCTGGCTTCTTCCTCAAGGATCTTGGCGATGTCCGTGCCCCTGGTGCCGGCATAGCAGTCGGCCATGGAGCCGAAGAACTTGTGGGTCTGGAGCACCAGCTTCCCACCGAGATGGTCCTTGTCGTCCACCAAGATCACTGAATAGCCGGCATCGGCCAGCTCGATGGCGGCGGTGATACCGGAAGGCCCGGCACCCACCACCAGGACCTGGCAGGAAAGCTCAGGTGGCCTGCGGGAGGGGCGGAGTTCATCGTCGGGGGGCAGGGTGGGATAGTGAACCAGCGTTCTGATATCCATTCCTTCCCGGAGGGGAGTGATGCAGCTTTTCATGGGCAGACCATCGATGAGTACGGTGCATTGGGCGCACTGCCCGTTAGCACAAAAAATCCCTTGCGGCGCATTGTCCACTTTGTGCCGGGAAAAGGTACGAATTCCGTTGGCAAAAAGGGCCGAGGATACCATTTCCCCTTCTCTGCCCACCAGGGGCTGGCCGTCAAAGGTGAAGGAAACTTCTCTGCCTGTCTTTTGATCCAGTATGGGATGTTGGCTAATTCTCATCTGTGCACCTCCAAAATCGTGAGCAACCCTTGGAGAGTTTTTCACAATGTACATATTCTGTTAACACACCTCTATTCCTGCCTTGCTGCACTCCCTTCCCACGAATTTCGTAAGAGAATTGGCGGAGTTCGCAAGCTGAGAAAGCGGTACAAAGTCCAGCATCTCTATTGACAGGAGGCACCGGGCAGGCTATGATTGACGTGAGAATGATTTTCACTGTCAAAGCTCTGCAGGTGACTTTGTAGATACAAGGAGACTAACCGGTCTCCACTTTGGCGTATGCGCAGCTTTTCTCAACTACTACATGCAGGTGACTAGATGGAGGGGTACCACATGAAACAGAGCCTTTATGAAGCAAAGCCTGGGAAGGAATACACCATTGTCCACACTCCAGATTTCCGGCTGCTTTCCAGTATCGGTTTATTTAACGGCGCGAAGGTGAAGATGGAAAGCAAATACGCCTTAGGGGGCCCTGTGTCCGTGTCCCTATCCACCAAGAAGATCGCGGTGGGCAAAGATCTGGCCACCCAGATCTACGTGCGCGAGGTGCGGCAGCATGAGCCGTTGCCATGAACTGCAGGAAGATCGGGAGGTTTTGGAACTAAGCGACAAGATTCTCCTCATGGGCCCGCCCAATGTGGGCAAGAGCGTTTTCTTTTCCGAGCTGACCAACATTCATGTGGTGAGCTCGAACTACGCGGGGACAACAGTTTCCTACATGAAAGGGACTGTGACCATAGATGGCCGGCAGTACAATTTGCTGGACGTTCCAGGCACTTATGCGCTGGCAGCGACTTCCCTGGCGGAAGAGGTTGCCTTGAGGTTTTTGGCCAGCAACCCCCGGGCCATATTATTCGTACTCAACGCCGCGGATCTGGAAGGCAGCATCAAGCTGCTCCTGGAGGTGCTGGAATTTAACATTCCAGTGGTGGGCGCTTTGAACCTGGCCGATGTGGCTAACCGCAAGGGCATGGAGATCGATGTTCCTGCCTTGAGCCGGGAGCTGGGGATCGCCATCGTGCCCACGGTGGCCGTGAAGCGCCAGGGTTTGGCTGAACTGGTGCAGGAGCTGGCCCAAGTGCTGGCTGGGGAAGCTGCGGCCAGCGGGGAAAGGTCCCGGGTTCGCGGCAGCGATGTGGAGTACTGGCAGCGGGCCAAGGAGATCACTTCCAAGGTAATGCGCTGGACCAACGGCAGCCCCAGCAGGCTGGACCGTTTAGGCGATGCCATGCTCAAACCCTGGCCGGGTATTCCCCTGGCTGCCCTGGTCATTTTGCTCAGCATCGGCGTGGTGGTGGGGGCGGGTAAGGCCCTGCGGGCTGTACTCCTTTTGCCCCTGGTCAATCAAGGCATTGTACCGCTCTTTGAGGCGCTGTTTTCCCGGCTGCCCCTGCCGGAAGTGGTGCACAATGTCTTGATCGGCGAGTTTGGCATCTTCCGCATCAGCTTTGAGTGGATTTTGGCTTTGGTCATGCCCTATGTGCTCCTCTTCCAGCTGGTCTTTTCTTTTCTGGAGGACAGCGGGATCCTGCCCCGCATCGCCGTTTTGTTTGACAACATCATGCGCAAACTGGGGGTGCAGGGGGGGAGTTTGATCAACATCATGCTGGGCTACGGCTGCGCAGTGCCGGCCATTATCGGGACCCGCACGGCCACAACCAGGAAAGAGCGGCTGATCGTCACCACCATTGTCTGCTTTGCTGTACCCTGCATCTCCCAAACCGGGGCCCTGTTTTCGCTCCTGGCCGCCTATTCCTACTGGCTGGTTCTGGGCGTACTCCTCACGGGACTCCTGGTTTTCGTCCTCGTTTCCATCCTCACAAGCAGGCTGCTTAAGGGTACGGTGGATCCCTTGGTGATTGAAATCCCCAATCTGCTCATCCCTGAGCGCCGCGCCTATTTCAAAAAGTTCTTCATCCGGGCCAAGCATTTCCTGGTGGATGCGGAAGGGCCCATGCTCATGGCGGTCATGATCGCGGCGATCTTGGCGGAAACTGGTCTTTTGACCGGCATCAGCACTGTCCTGAAGCCTTTGGTATCCGGCTGGCTGGGCCTGCCCCCGGAGGCGTCCATGTCCCTGATTCTGGGGATCATCCGCCGGGAGATGTCGGTGGCGCCCCTCTTGGCCTTGGACCTCACCAGCCTCCAGGTTTTTGTGGGGGCGGTGGTGTCCCTGATTTACCTGCCCTGCATGTCCGTTTTTGCCATCGTGGCTAAGGAGTTCGGGGCCAAAGTGGCCGTGGCCATTACCGCCGGGACAACCTTCACCGCCCTCTTTTTGGGCGGGCTGCTCAACCACCTGATCCGCTTCGCCCTGAGCTTGGTGTAGAAAGGCGGGGGCTGCATGTGGATCACCAGACTCACCAGACAAATCGAGCAGCTGGCGGCCAGCAGCAGGCTAATTTACTCCTTGGCCGCCCTCTATTACCGGCAGATGGTGCAGCGGGAAGCGGAGCTGGCCCAGATCGGGCCGGAGGATCGGGTGCTCTGCATCGGGGGAGGCATCTGTCCCTACACAGCCATCCTGCTGCAGGAGTATACGGGAGCGGAGGTTACGGTGATCGATAACGATCCCCGCTGTGTGGAGCAGTGCTGCCGCTTTTTGCGGGGCCGGGGACTGGACGGCATCGGCGTCCAGTTCGGCTGCGGCACTGCCGTCCACTGCGGGGACTACACAGTGGTCCACCTCGCGCTCCAGGTTTCTCCCCGGGGGGAGGTCCTCAGGCGCGTTCTGGCCCAAGCCCGGGCGGGCACCAGGATTTTGGTGCGGGTGCCCAAGGCTTCCCTGGAGGGGCCTTTCCAGTGTGAACGCCGGGTTCAGCACGGAACCCTTTCCAACGTGGACTGCACTTTCGTTTTGGTGGCACCGGGACCAAGGACGCAGGTGGCAGTATGATGGGCGTGCAAAAGGGCAGAAAACCAGCTGCCCTTTTCCTCAATGTGCTGGCGGTTTTGTCCCTGGCGGTTTTGGTCTACCTGGCTTGGCACACCGATTTCCGCCAGATCGGGCTCCATCTTGCGGCCCTGCCCCGGGGCCTTGTGCTCTTCCTTTTGGCCCTGCAGGTTGTGACCCAGCTGGCCCTCAACTACCAGTGGTTCCGCCTCTGCAGGACCCTGGGTCTACAGGCTTCCTTCGGGGAGCTTCTGCTGGTCAATGCCTACGGTACGGTGGTGGATGCGGCCAATCCCGGGGAAAAGGTGGGGGGCGAGGTAGCAAGGGTTCTGCAGCTCCACAGCCTCCTGGGCTTCAGCGCCAACCAGGCTGCTTCGCTCGTGGCCATCCAGAAGTCCTTGAGCCTTGCTGCCTTGGTTATCCTAAGCGGGCTGGCGGTGCTCGTTTTGGGGGATTCCCTGCCGCCCTTGGCCTCTCCTGGCTTGCGCCTTGTGGTTCTGGCGGTGCTGGCGGCTTTGGCGGCCATCGTGGCCTGGGTTCTCTTGGGCACCGAGCGCCTCAACAGCCGGGTGCAGCGGCTGAAAAGCGAGGGAAAGCCCGCGGTCTGGCTCAAGCGGTGGATGGCCGGTTTGGCCCGGGACACTGCGGCCATCGGCCGCAGGCCGGGGGAGTGGGGGCTTCAGCTCCTTCTTTCCCTGGGCATTTGGATCCTCTTTCCCCTTAAGCTCTGGCTCCTTACGGCGCAGCATGCCAGCCTCAACCCCCTTTTCCTTTTTGCCGCTACCTTCGCCGCCTATTTTGCCGCCATGATCCCGCTGCTGCCTGGGGGCTTGGGTACCTTTGAGGCGGTGATGGGCGGGATGCTGGTGGCCTCGGGCTTAACCTGGGAAGAGGCCCTGGCCATCAGCTTAGTGTTTCGCTTTGTTACGTTTTGGTTTGTGGTGCTGGGCAGCGCACTGCTCATCGCCGGGGGGAAAATGATCCAGTTGACGAGGGAAAGAGTTCATGAAAGATAGAGTGCTGCTGAAGCAGCTCCCCAATCTACTTACCCTGCTCAATATGGTTTTGGGGTTGGTCGTGGTGCTTGCCCTTGTGTGGCGGGGTCCTGGGTACCGCCTGGGGGCCTGCGCCTTGATCCTCCTGGCCGGAGGAGTGGATGCCCTCGACGGGAAGCTGGCCAGGCTCTGGGACGTGGAATCAGATTTCGGCAAGCAGCTGGACTCCTTTGCCGATCTGGTCTCCTTCGGCCTGGCCCCTGTGCTGCTCACCCTGACCCATCCGGAGGTGAGGGGCTTTGGCTGGCCCAGCTACGCCAGTTTGGGTCTGTATGTTCTGGCGGCGGCCTTCCGCTTGGCCCGCTTTAACCTCGGCGACTTCCGGGACTACTTCCTGGGTCTGCCCATTACCGCCGCAGGCATCATTTTAGTTCTGGTCAATCTCCTGCTCCACTACAGCCCCATCCTGGAGCTGGGCTGGGGCGTCGCGGCCCTAAGCGGCCTTGTGCTTCTGCTCGCCGCCCTCATGGCCAGCAGGGTGGCTGTAAAACGCCCTTGGTAAAAGGAGGCTCCCACGGGATTTCCCGTGGGAGCCTAATTTATTTCGCCGTTTGGATGGTGGGTCCATCTTCCCCTACGTTAAGCATGATCTGGGGATGGAGGAAGCCCAGAAGTTCCCCTTTGAACAGGCCGATATAGCCGTTGTTGGCCGCGTTGTTGCCCATGATGCCTGTGGGCAGGCCCTGGGCGTTGTTGATCTCCACCACGCCGCCGTAGAGTCCAGCCCGCAGGCCCACCAGTTTTTTCATCTCCCGGGTGCCGTTGTAGATAAGCAGAGCACCGGCGTTCTCTTCGTTTTGGATCGCCGCGGTGAGGTGGCCATCCTGGTTGAAGATGCCCACTGCCCCTCCATCTGCGTAGGCGAGGAGCGATACCACTCTGTGACCGGCATTGTTGAACAGTTCAAGGCTGGGGTTCTCCTTCTCCTGATCATACTTGAGGACAGCCACTTCCTGGCCCTCGTCGTTCACGATCACCACTTCCCGGGCCACGATGCGGTCCCAGACCTGCTGGGTGGCGCTGACTATATTTACCCCTGTTAGGGCAGAGAAGAGGGCAAGAAACAGTAGGGGATAGATGATCAAGCGCTCGTACTTGGACATATAACCGCTCCTTTTCATAGACAGGGTGATGCTGAAATAATTCGGTGTCGGCGTGGAAATACCTGCCGGGGGCACGACTGCCCCTGGCAGCTCAGGTGTTTTCTGGATTAGAAACATTTCCCTTGAGGGCGGCATGCAAGGCCTCCAGGAGCTGACCGCTGAGGTCGTGGCCGTATTCCCAAATCATGATGCCGCCCAGGCCCTTCTCCCGCACGTAGGCGGCTTTGTGGGCCAGGGACTGGGGGTCTTCATAGGAGATCAACTCCTGGCCGTTGTAGAGATAGGCGGCCTTGGCAGTGTCGTCCCAGAAGCGTTTATAGCTGGGATCAGCTAGAAATCGCTGTAGCTCGGTATAGCTCAATCCGTGTTCATAGGCGCTGCTTGTATAGGGCTGGTAAAGGCCGCCATTCTCCGGCGCCACCCCGCGCCAGGCCCGGGCGTAAAAGGGCACGCCCAGAAGCAGTTTGTCTGGGCGCACGCCCGCAGCCAGGTACAGCTGCACGGCCTGATCCACACTCCAGTCCGCGGGGTCCTGGGGGTTGCGGTACAAATTGGCGGTGTGCCCCGTGGTGGGGCTCCAGCCGCCGTAGAAGTCATAGGCCATGAGCTTGAGATAGTCCACCTGCTGCTGCACCCGGTCCAGATCGATGGCCCTGGGGAACCAGCTGGCCGCGGGTACCGCTGTGGATAGTGTGAGGGGGCGGGAAAGCCTTTCCATGAGCCGATTCAGCCCCTGGCGCAGGTCAGCCAGGAGGAGGATGTAGTTTTCGCCTTCCTCCCGCCCCACGGGGTACTCCCAGTCGATGTCGATTCCATCCAGATCGTGCCCTTCCAGCCAGTTCAGCGCATCGGCGGTGAAGGCGGCCCGGTTTTCTGGGGTGAGGGCCATAGCGGAAAAACCTTCCGCACCCCAGCCGCCCACGGAGAGGTTCACCTTGAGGTGGGGATGGCGCCCCTGCAAGGCAGCCACCTCTGTGAATAGATGCCTGCCGCCGGATTCGCCCGCGAGATGGGGGATGTAGATGCGGTTGCCTGAGAGGAGCCCGAAGGCCAGGTTCACCGTGTCCAAAAGCTCGCCCCGGATTTCCCCGGCGCGCCAGTGCCTGTCCTGGGCCATTTCCTCTTCTGTGCTTCCCAAGGGCCAGGTGCGCAGATACGAAACGAGGAGCATACCTTTCCTCCTTTCCAAAAGTGTTCCCTATACTTCTCTAGAACCCTGGCCTTTCCTTTCTAGGTCGTTACGGCATTGTTAACCCTGCCCCCCTGAGCAGGAACGATGAAGGGGGATGGGGAATATACCAGGGATCATATTTGCGGGGGACGATGGCCATCAAGATCTTCGAACCATTTTTCATGCTGGCACTGCTCATTGCCTTAGGGTCTCTGCTCTACCGCCTGCGCATTTTGGATCTGGACTTCTGCCGCCGGCTCAGCCGGTTGGTGGTGCAGGTTACTTACCCGGTTTTGCTTTTTGTGTCCATGTACAAAAATGTGAATCCGGCTGCCCTGCAAAGGGGCTGGATCTTTACCGCCTTCGGCCTGGGAACATCGATGTTCTTGGCCATTACCGCCCACTACAGCGGCAAGCGGCTGGGTTTGCAGGGTAAAACCTTTGGTACTCTGCAGATTCTCTGTACCAACGGAAATAACGTTTTTCTCCCTGTACCCATAGTCTCCGCCCTCTTTGGGCCGGAGTTTGTGGTCTATCCTGTTCTCTTCGAACTGGGGGCCGGCCTCTTTTACTGGAGCTACGGCATCTCCCACTTCCGCCCCGGGCCCCGCTTCAGCCTCAAGCGGCTTCTCAACCCCAACATGCTGGGCTTGCTCCTCGGCCTGGTCTGCGGCCTTTTGGGCCTGCGGCTGCCGGGCTTCGCCTTGGGAGCTTTGGAGCTCGTGAGCAACATCACGGTGGGTTCGGCCATGCTCATCGTGGGAGCTTTAGTGGCCGACCTTTTGGCCAGCAAGTTCGCCTTCAGGCGGGAGATCTGGACTGTGCTGCTGCACCGCCTCGTGCTCAGCCCGGCGGTGGGCCTGGTTTTCCTCGGGGCTTTGCCCCTGCCGGATACCCTGAAAACGATCCTGCTGCTCCTGCTCAGCATGCCGCCTTTGGTGAGCACGGCACTGGTGGCTGCCAGTTTCGGGGGAGATGAGGAGCTTGCCGCCAGCGGGGTAGTGCTTCCCACCCTGCTCAGCTTAGCCCTGGTCCCCTTGGGACTTATGCTCTTTTAGTCTGGTTTAAAAAACCGCACAGGAATTTGTAAAAAAGAGGGGCGAAAAAAGAGGATTTGCTCTGCCCTCCATCCAATTATACGGAAGAGGTTGCTTTTGTGGGGCAAAATGCAACCGGTTTCATTACAACTTAGAGGAGGTTTCAGAAGTGAAGAAAAGCATAGTCGCGGTCTTCGGTCTCCTATTGGTGCTCTCCCTTTCCCTGGGGGCGTTGGCTCAAGAAAGGGTTGTCACCATGATGGGGGTATGGGGTGGCCAGGAGCTTGAGGCCTTCCAAGAAGTGATGGCTGCCTTTACCGAAAAGACCGGCATCAAAGTGCAGTTTGAAGGTACACGTGATCTGCCCACTCTGCTCCAAACCCGCATCGCCGCCGGTAATCCCCCGGATGTGGCTGCGATCCCCGGGCCCGGAGCCATGAAGGAATATGTGGAGCAGGGTGCCCTGGTTGACCTGAACAAGGTGATTGATCCCCAGGTCCTGGCCGAAGATTACAACAATGCCTGGATCGAACTGGGAACGTACAAAGGCGGCTTCTATGCCCTCACCTTTGCCGCTGACATCAAGAGCCTGGTTTGGTACCGTCCGGATGTGTTTGCTGCCAAGGGCTACGCCATCCCCACCACCTGGGAGGAGCTGGAGGCCCTCATGGACCAGATGGTAGCTAACGGCGACACCCCCTGGGCCATCGGCTTAGAGTCGGGTGCTGCCAGCGGCTGGCCGGCAACGGACTGGATCGAAGATATCATGCTGCGCACCGCTGGACCTGAGGTCTATGATCAGTGGGTCAACCACGAGATCCCCTGGACCGATCCCAGAGTCAAGGAAGCCTTTGAGATCTTCGGCAAGATCGCGCGCAGCAGCGACTACGTCTATGGCGGTCCCACCACGGTTCTGGCCACCAACTTCGGCGACTCCGTGAGCGAACTGTTCACCGATCCGCCCCGGGCCATGATGCATCGCCAGGCCAGCTTCATCACCAGCTTCATCACGGACGCCAACCCCGATGTGGTGCTGGGCCGGGATGTGGCCTTCTTCGGCTTCCCCATGATCAAGCCTGAGCACGGCAATCCCATGCTGGGTGCCGGCGACATGATCGCCCAGTTCAACGATACGCCCGAAGCCAGAGAGTTCATGAACTTCCTGGCCAGCCCCGAGGCCCAGGAGATCTGGGTGAACAGGCTGGGCAAACTGGGTACCAACAACAAGATCGATCCCGCCGCCTATCCCGATGATCTCACCAGGGAAATGGCTGAGCTTTTGAACACCGCGGATGTGTTCCGCTTTGACGGCTCCGACTCCATGCCCGCGGCTGTGGGCTCCGGCGCCTTCTGGGAAGGCATGCTCATGTATGTGGGCGGCGAAGATCTGGACACCGTTTTGGAATACATTGAATCGGTAGCCCAAGAGAGCTACTAAAAGCAAGTGATCAGCTAAGTGAACTGGGGCGCGCCCTTTCCTCAGGGCGTGCCCTTTTTCCCAGCGGCGCGGGAAGGGGTGAAGTGGATGAAGCGGAGAACCGGTATGCTTACTGCACTCTTTTATGTTGGCCCAGCGGTGCTGTTTCTCCTGGTTTACCAGGTCTACCCGGCTCTGCAGACGGTCTATCTCAGTTTTTTGGACCGGCGTTCCGAGTCCTTCGTGGGGCTGGAGAACTACAAATACGTGTTTACCTCCCAGACCATGCTCCGGGCCTTCAAAAACAACCTGCTGTGGCTGGTGCTCTTCACCGCCGGCACGGTTGGTTTGGGCCTGCTCTTTGCCATTTTGGTGGACCGGGTGAAGTATGAGCGCATTGCCAAGTCCATCATTTTCATGCCCATGGCCATCTCCTTCGTGGGTGCCGGTGTGGTCTGGAAATTCATATACGCCTACAAGCCATCCGGTGCCGAGCAGATCGGGCTTCTCAATCAGATCATGGTGGTTTTGGGCTTTGAACCTAAAGGGTGGCTTTTGGAAAGCCCCATCAACAACCTGGCCTTAATTGTAGTTGGTTTGTGGATCTGGACTGGTTACTGCATGGTCATCCTATCCGCCGCCTACAAAGGCATCCCCAAGGAACTGATGGAGGCGGGGCAGGTGGATGGTGCCAATGACTGGCAGGTCTTCCGGCACATCATCATCCCGGAAATGCGGCCCGCCCTGACCATGGTTACCACCACCATGCTGGTGAATGTGCTCAAGATCTTTGACATCATCTATGTCATGACCAACGGTAACTACGGAACAGAGGTTATTGCCAACCGCATGTTTAAGGAAATGTTCCAGTTCGCCAATACCGGCAGGGCCAGTGCCATTGCCGTGGTTTTGTTTGTGATGATCATTCCCATCATGTATGCGAACATCCGCCAGAAGCTGAAGGGGGAGGGATAGGCGTGACTCGGCAGAAACTCAAGGCGAAAATGCCGCAGATTGTGATCAACGTGGTGGTGATCGTGGCCATGCTGCTGTGGATCGTGCCCACGCTTGGCCTTTTGATCACTTCCTTCCGCCCCGCCAGCGACGTGGTCTACTCCGGTTGGTGGACGGTGCTCACCAGCCCCCTGAAGTTTACCCAATACACGGTGGAGAACTACAAAGCGGTGCTCAGCTCCGGGGGTATGTCCACTGCCTTCCGCAACAGCTTCATCATCACGGTGGGGGGAACGGTGATCCCGGTCTTCCTGGCCTCCTTGGCCGCCTTTGGCCTCTCCAAGCTCCACTTTAGGGGGCGGGGCCTGTTCTACGCCCTGATCGTCTTTATGCTGGTGGTGCCCACCCAGATGACCTTTATCCCCGTGCTCAGGCTGTACAACAAGCTGAGCCTTTCCGGGACGTTTGTGGGGCTGTGGTTGGTGCATACCGGCTACGGGCTGCCCTTTTCCATCTTTATGCTGCACACGTTCTTCCAGGGGCTCCCCGATGAGCTGTTTGAAGCCGCCTACATCGACGGTGCTTCGGTGTGGACATCCTTTTTCCGCCTGGCCATACCCCTTTCTGTGCCGGCCTTGGCTTCCCTGGTGATCTTCCAGTTCCTGTTCGTGTGGAACGATCTCTTGGTGGCCCTCATCTACCTAGGCGGCCACGAGTCGGTGGCCCCGTTGACTGTGCGCCTCTCGAGCTTGGTGGGCTCCTTCGGACAGGACTGGCACCTGTTGACGGCAGCGGCCTTTGTTTCCATGGTGGTGCCGATTGTCGTGTTCTTCTCCCTCCAGCAGTACTTCGTCCGGGGACTTTTGGGCGGCGCGGTCAAGGGTTGATGGCGGCGCCAAGTCTACGCAGATCACGCAACCGCTGGGCTCTCCCGGCGGTTGTGTTTTTGTGTGCCCGGCATGTCTACCGAGCCGATGGGTTGAGAGAAACCCTACCGCCCAACCAGCGGGAAGGTAACCAGCAGGCAAGGGCGCCACTGGCAACAGTGGGGTCTGGAGGAAGCCGAGGGGGTGCCTTGG
>Ga0208823_1000437_pt1 | contig 36498 bp, 36 predicted proteins | sample AD_UKC075_MetaG_FD_184440 | JGI IMG/M metagenome (GOLD analysis project Ga0208823, IMG submission 184440) | Active sludge microbial communities of municipal wastewater-treating anaerobic digesters from USA - AD_UKC075_MetaG (SPAdes) (version 2) | ecosystem: Engineered > Bioreactor > Anaerobic >...
CCGCATCGGCGTTACCCAGGCGGCCATTGGCGGCTAGGTCCAAGACCAGCTCGCGCAGCCGACGCACGCCCCCAGGTGCGCCCGCCAGCAGCGGCAAGTTGCCTACCAGCGCTGCAATCATTCAGTCCGCTCCAACGCCCCCGCCAGCGCGGCCTTCAGCTGCGCCTGCAGCCCGGCGATCTCCGCCTGCATTTGCCGGTACTCGGCCAGCAGCACCGCGGGATCGTGGCTGACCTGCTCGCCGACATGCGGGTTCTTGATGTCCAGGTTCCAGCCGCGCTCGCGGATGGCGTCCACGCCCACCTGCCACGCCTGCTCATTGCCAACGCGCGTCGCAAAACCATCGGCCTCGCTGCCCCACCAGGCCTGTTCGGCCGCGAACTCTTCCACCCGCATCGGCCGCGTCTTGCTGTAGTTCTTCACCCCCGCCGGGTAGGGGTGCTCGTAGAACCACACGTCGGTCGTGGGCCGGCCCTTGGTGAAGAACAGCAGGTTGGTCTTGATGCCGGTGTAGGGGTTGAACACGCCGTTGGGCAGGCGCACCACGGTGTGCAGGTCGCACTCGGTCAGCAGCTTTTCCTTGATGCGGCTCTTGATGCCTTCGCCGAACAGGAAGCCGTCGGGCAGCACCACCGCCGCGCGGCCGCCGTCCTTCAGCAGATGCATGATCAGCACCAGGAACAGGTCGGCCGTCTCCCGGGTGCGGAAGGCCGCCGGGAAGTTGGTCTCGATGCCGTCTTCCTCCATGCCGCCGAAGGGCGGGTTGGCGACGATGCAATCCACCCGCTCCTTCGGGCCCCAGCTGATCAATGGCCGCGACAGCGTGTTGTCGTGGCGGATCTGGCTGGGCACGGCGATGCCGTGCAGGATCATGTTGGTGGTGGCCAGCAGGTGGGGCAGCGGCTTCTTCTCCACACCGAAGATGCTGGCCTGCAGCACCTGCTCGTCCTCGGGCGTCTTCACGTGGCGGGCGCGCTTGTGCTCGATGGTGCAGGTGAGAAAGCCGCCGGTGCCACACGCCGGGTCCATCACCTTCTCGTGCAGCTGGGGGTCGACCATGCGCACCATGAACTCGGTGACCGGCCGCGGCGTGTAGAACTCGCCCGCGTTGCCGGCGTTCTGCAGGTCGCGCAGCAGCTGCTCGTACATGTCGCCGAAGGCGTGCCGCTGCTGCGCCTTGTTGAAGTCCACCGCCGCCTGGATCTTGTTGATCACCTGGCGCAGCAGCTGGCCCGACTTCATGTAGTTGTAGGCGTCCTCGAAGACGCTGCGCACCACGTAGGACACCGGCGTCGTGGTGAGACTGTGCTGGCGGGCGAAGTCGGGCTCGGTGAGTTGCTGCAGCCCCGGGAACAGCGTGCCGTCGATGAACGCCTTCAACTCGTCGCCGGTGATGCCCTCGGGGTCGGCCGCCCAATGGCGCCAGCGGTAGGCCTCGGGCAGGGGGCTCTTGTACGGCCGGTCATCTGGCGCGAGCGTCTCCCACTCTTGCTCGCGGTCGTCGAAGATCTTCAGGAACAGCAGCCAGACGAGCTGGCCGATGCGCTGGGCGTCGCCATCGACGCCGACGTCCTTGCGCATGGTGTCCTGGATGGACTTGATGGCGGAGGTGATGGACATGGGTTCTGGTTGTGATGGTCAGGCCTGGCGCGGCGCGTACAGCTGGCGCTCCAGGTCGGCAATGGCGCTGACGTAACCGGCCTTGCCACCGAAGGCCTTCACCAGCTCCAGCGGCGCGCCGATGCGGTCGAACGGCGGCAGCTGCAGGATCTTCAGGTCCTCGATGGGCTCGATGCCGGTGTCGGCATATTTCTCCAGCAGCGCCTCCAGCACCTGCCGTGCGGCGCCCTGGTACTTGCCGAAGTAGTTGCGCTTCTTCACTCCCTCGGCGCGCTCGCGGCGTGACAGCGGGGGCTGGTCGAAGGCGACGTGGCAGATCAGGTCGAAGGCATCGAGCGGCTTGCCCGTCCTGGCCTGCACCTCGTCGGCCAGCGGCTCCCACAGCACGCCCAGGGCGGCCAGTTCGTCGATCACGGCCTTCTTCTGCTCGGCACCGCTCCAGCGCCGCAGGAAGTCGTCCATCGAGCGGAACTGCCTGCGCACGCAGTGGCGGGTGTAGTCGCGCAGGCTTTCGGTGATCAGCTTGCCGTCGGGGCCGTAGTACTGCACCCGCTCGGCGACGATGTGCACGGTGACGTCCTGGCCGATGACGTACTTGACGCGGCCCCCGCCACTCTGATCCCCCTCACCGCCGCCGGGCGCGTCATCGCCCGCGCCACCGCCGGGCTGACCACCGTCACCATCCGCGCCCGCCTCGTCATCCGGCGGCACCGGTGGGTCGTCATCCCCGGGTTCGTAGACCTGCACCGGGTCGCCGTCGAAGGCCGGATCGGCGAACAGCTCGGTGGCCTTCTTGAAGTCCATGATCGTGAACCAGAACTTGCCGTGGTCCTCGTTGATGCGGGTGCCGCGGCCGATGATCTGCTTGAACTCGGTCATCGAGCGGATGTGCTGGTCCAGCACGATCAGCTTGCAGGTCTGCGCGTCCACGCCGGTGGTCATCAGCTTGCTGGTGGTGGCGATGACGGGGTAGCGGCTTTCGGGGTTGATGAAGTTCTCCAGCTCGGCCTTGCCCTCGGCGTCGTCGCCGGTGATGCGCATGACGTACTTGCGGTTGGCCTTCACCTGCGCGGGGTTCAGGTTCACCAGGGCCTGGCGCATGCGCTCGGCATGGTCGATGTCGTCGCAGAAGACGATGGTCTTGGCAAACGGGTCGGTCGCCTTCAGGAACTGGGTGATCCTGGTGGCCACGGCCTGGGTGCGCAGCTCCAGCACCAGCTGGCGGTCCATGTCCTGCTGGTTGTAGATGCGGTCCTCGATGGGCTGGCCGTGCTTGTCCAGCATGCCCCTGGGCGGGCGCCAGCCCTGCAGATCGCGGTCGAAGTCGATGCGCACCACCTTGTAGGGCGCCAGGAAGCCATCTTCGATGCCCTGCCTCAGGCTGTAGGTGTAGACCGGCTCGCCGAAGTAGACGGTGCTGGAGACGTCCCTGGTCTCCTTGGGCGTGGCGGTCAGGCCCACCTGGGTGGCGGTGTGGAAGTACTGCAGGATGTCGCGCCAGGCCGAGTCGTCGGCCGCACTGCCGCGGTGGCATTCGTCCACCACGATCAGGTCGAAGAAGTCGGGCGAGAACTGCCTGTAGACGTTCTTGTCCTCCTCGGCGCCGCTGACGGCCTGGTAGATGGCCAGGTAGATCTCGTAGGCCTTGTCGATGTTGCGGCCGGTGATCTTGGTCATCGCCGCGCCGAAGGGCTTGAAGTCGCGCCGCTTCGGGTCATCGACCAGGATGTTGCGGTCGGCCAGGAACAGGATGCGCCTGGCCTGCCGGCTCTTCCACAGCCGCCAGATGATCTGGAAAGCGGTGTAGGTCTTGCCGGTGCCGGTGGCCATCACCAGCAGCACGCGCCGCTGCCCCTTGGCCACCGCTTCGACGGTGCGGTTGATGGCGTTGACCTGGTAGTAGCGCGGCGCACGGCCCGAGCCGTCGTCGTGGTAGGGCACCTCGGCCTTGGGCGTGCTGGCGGCGTCCAGGCCGCGCCAGGTGCAGTAGCGGGCCCACAGGTCGGCCGGGGCCGGGAACTGGTCCAGCCTCAGGTGGGTTTCGACGGCGGCGCCGGGCGTGGCGCCATCGACGGTGCGGTCATGGAAGACGAAGCCGTCACCGTTGCTGGTGAAGGCGAAGGGCAGGTCCAGCGCCTCGGCATAGTCCAGCGCCTGCTGCATGCCGTCGCCCGGGCCGTGGGTGTTGTCCTTGGCCTCGATGACGGCAATCGGCCGGTTGGGGGCGTGGTACAGCACGAAGTCGGCGCGCCGGGCCTTGCCGCGCGTGTGCAGCCTGCCACGGACGATCACCCGCCCCTGGGTGAAGGTGACTTCCTCGCGCACCTGGCGCTGGATGTCCCAGCCGGCCTGCGCGATGGCGGGGGCGATGAACTTGGTGCAGATGTCGCGTTCGCTCAGTGCCTTCTTGTCCACGTCGGGCCTTCCCTGGCGCTGTTGGTCGTCCGCCCCTGAAGCCGCTGGCAGGGCCTGGCGCATGTTTGGGGCCATTCTGCCGGGGTGCGTGCCCGCACACGTCCGTGCCGCCGTTGCCGGACGACAAGCCCGCGGATTCGAACGTCACGTTCAAATCCGTTGGCAGCCAGGCCGCGCCTGCCGGTGCCACCATGCGGGCCATGGACACGACCCTCGCCCCCACCACCTCCGCCCCGGTCACGAACCTGGTCACGACAGCGCGCCGTGTCGAGCGCCTGGTGGCCGGCCAGCCCACCAGCGACGGCGCCGGCGTCAAGCTCACCCGGGTGCTGACGCAGCCGCTGCAGCGCCGGCTCGACCCCTTCCTGATGCTCGATGCCTTCGGCTCGGACACGCCGGGCGACTACATCGCCGGCTTCCCCGACCACCCGCACCGCGGCTTCGAGACCATCACCTACATGCTGGCCGGGCGCATGCGCCACCGCGATTCGGCCGGCAACGAGGGCCTGCTCGACGACGGCGCGGTGCAGTGGATGACCGCCGGCCGCGGCGTGATCCACAGCGAGCTGCCCGAGCAGACCGAGGGCCGCATGGAAGGCTTCCAGCTGTGGCTGAACCTGGCGGGCGCCGACAAGATGCAGCCCCCGGCCTACCGCGACATCCCGTCGGCGCAGATCCCCGAGTTCACCGCGCCCGGCGTGCGGGTGCGGGTGATCGCCGGCGACAGCCACGGCGTGGCCGGCGCGGTGCAGCGCCCGCGCACCGCGCCGGTCTACCTGGACATCCACCTCGATGCCGGCGCCACGTTCGCCCAGCCGCTGCCGGCCGGGCACAACGCCTTCGTCTACGTCTACCGCGGCGCCGTGGCCGTGGGCGACACCGCCGTGCCGGTGCAGCGCATGGCCGTGCTGGCCAACGACGCGGCGGCCGATGGCGTGGTCATCACCGCCGGCGACACCCCGGCGCGGGCGCTGCTGATCGCCGGTGCGCCGCTGGGCGAGCCGATCGCGCAGTACGGGCCGTTCGTGATGAACACCCGCGAGGAGCTGATGCAGGCGGTGGAGGACTTCCAGGCCGGCAGGCTCGCCTGATCAGTCCACCACCTGCACGCCCTTCCAGAAGGCGATGCGGCCCTTGATCTCGGCCGCGGCCTCGCTGGGCTCGGGGTAGTACCAGGCGGCGTCCGGGTTCAGGTCGCCGTTGACCAGCAGGCTGTGGTAGCGCGCCTGGCCCTTCCAGGCGCAGCTGCTGCGGTGGTTGCTGAAGGCGAGGTACTGCGGCTTGACCGCCGCCTCGGGAAAGTAGTGGTTGCCTTCGACCACCACGGTGTCGTCGCTCTCGGCGATCACCGTGCCGTTCCAGATGGCTTTCATGTCGAGTTCTCCCCACGTGTGGATGTGATGGATCTGTCGGCCGCCCGGTTCAGGCGGTTGGTCGAACGGCCGATACACCGGCTCGAAGCAGATCCAGGCCCCTGTTGTACCTGGGTTCCTGCGCGTGTGCCGTGCCCGTCGGCCGGCCGCCATCGCCCCGGGAGTCCCGCATGCCCACGTCCGCCCCGCCCCGTTCCGCCCGCAGCGCCCACGCCGTGCAGGCCGACCGCATCATCCTGGCCACCCTGGCGCTCAGCGCGCTGATCGCCGTGGCCCTGGGCCTGCACTTCGGCCAGGCCATGACCGCCATCGTCGGCGCCGCCGCCCTGCTGGCGCTGGGCGCCAGCGCCGCGCTCACCGCCGGCGGCTCGCTGGCCGCGCGCCTGGTGCTGTCGGGCAGCCTGATGGCGATGACCGCGCTGCACATCCAGCTCGGCCGCGGCACGCTGGAGCTGCACTTCGGCGTCTTCGTCACCCTGGGCGTGCTGCTGGTCTACCAGGACTGACGGCCCATCGTCGCCGCCGCCGGCCTGATCGCCGCGCACCATGTGCTGTTCGACCGCCTGCAGGCCGGCGGTGCCGGTGTCTACTGCCTGGCCGCACCCGACTTCCTGCGCGTGGTGGCCCATGCCGGCTACGTGGTGGTGCAGACCGGCTTCGAGATCTGGATGGCGGTGCTGATGCGCCGCCACGCCCAGGCCGGCGACGAGGTGGCCGCCATCGTCGGCCACATGTCCGCCACGGCCCAGGGCAGCACGCTGGCGCTGGACGTCGACCGCGTGCCCGTGACCACGCCGCTGGGCCAGGCCCTGCGCGACGCGGTGCTGCGGCTGAGTGCGGCCCTGCGCGCCGTCAACCAGAGCGCGGGCAGCATCGCGCTGGCGTCCAACGAGGTGGCCAGCGGCAGCGCCGACCTGAGCCAGCGCACCGACGAGGCCGCCAGCCAGCTGCAGCAGACCGCCAGCGCGATGGTCGAGCTCAATGGCGCCGTGCAGCGCAGCGCCGACTCGGCCGACACCGCCCACCAGCTGGCGCAGGCCGCCGTGCAGGCGGCGCAGCGCGGCGGCGAGGTGGTGCAGCAGGTGGTGGCCAACATGGGCGACATCAGCAGCGCCAGCCGGCGCATCGGCGACATCATCGGCACCATCGACGGCATCGCCTTCCAGACCAACATCCTGGCGCTCAACGCGGCGGTGGAGGCGGCCCGCGCCGGCGAGCAGGGCCGCGGCTTCGCCGTGGTGGCCGGCGAGGTGCGCAGCCTGGCGCAGCGCAGCGCCGGGGCCGCGCGCGAGATCAAGCAGCTGATCGGCAGCAGCGTCGAGCAGGTGGACGCCGGCAGCGCCCTGGTGCAGCAGGCCGGCGGCATGATGGGCGAGATCGTCACCGGCATCCAGCGCGTGTCCGCCGTCATCGGCGAAATCAGCGCCACCACCCACGCCCAGCGCAGCGGCATCGGCCAGGTCAACCAGGCGGTGCAGCAGCTCGACGACATGACGCAGCAGAACGCGGCCCTGGTCGAGCAGAGCGCCGCCGCCGCCGACAGCCTGAAGGACCAGGCCGGCCAGCTGGCCGGCGTCATCGGCGCCTTCCGCCTGGCCGGCTGACGCCGCTCAGGCGCCCGGCTGCGGGCCCAGCGCGGCGCGCAGGCGCGAGGGCGCCGGCGACACCACGTGGCGGCCCACCGCGCCGGGCATCGGCGGCAGCTCGGCCACCAGGCGGATGATGTCGTCGATGCGCTTGACGCCCAGCTTGCCGCGCAGCGCCGCCACCTGGGTGCGCACCGTCGACAGCTTGACGCCGCGCGCCGCGGCCATCTCGTCCACGCGCACGCCGTCCAGCAGGCTGCCCAGCACCTCCACCTCGGCCGGCGTCAGCGCGAACAGGCGGCCGATGTGGCGCACCGCCAGCTCGGGCGCCAGGCCGCGGCGGCCGGTCAGCAGCAGCGCGCGCGGTTGACCGTCGGCAGCGGCCAGCGGCTGCACCGACAGCATCAGCGCGCAGTCGCCCACGCGCAGCGGCAGCAGCTGGTGGCTGCGCAGCACGGCCGCGCCATGCACCGCGCGGCGCAGCGCCAGCAGGCCGTCGGCGCCCGGCACGTCGAGCAGGGCGCCGGGGCCGACCTGCAGCACGCCGCCGTCGGCCAGCTCGCGCCGCGCCGCGCGGTTGCACACCAGCAACCGGCCGTGCGCGTCGCAGACCAGCACGCCGCTGTCCATCGCGTCCAGCGCGGCCATCAGCACATCGACATCGGCACCAGCGGCTGCGTCCGCCGGGTCGGGCAGGCTCAGGGCATGCAGGCTCATCGGATCTCTCCCTCCACGTGTTCTTCGGGGCCGCCCAGGAGCGACCCGCTGCCAGGCCACGATAGGGACGCCGGCCCGGCGCGTCGTCGCCCGCACGAACGACCGGGCCTCCTTCGTCCGAACGAGGGAGGCGTGCGTGCGCAGGCGCTAACCTGCGCGCCGTCCCACCACCGATGGCCCGTCCGCCGGGGGCGGCCACGACACGACGAAAGACCCGATGCGCGCACTGGTGATCGACGACGAGACCCTGGTGCTGGAAGGCCTGGAAGCACTGCTGCTGGCAGCCATGCCCGACCTGTCCCTCGACAAGACCGCCGACGCCGGCACCGCAATGCAGCTGGCCCGCAGCGTGCACTACGAGGTGGTGCTGCTCGACTGGCACCTGGTCGACGAGGCCGGCCGCGCGCTGCAGGGCGCGGCCATGGTGCAGGCCCTGCGCGCCCATGGCTGCAAGGCGCCGGTGCTGGTATCCAGGCCCACCTGGCGGACCGGCCCGAACCGGCCTTGCCGCAGCCGCCCGTGGCCGGCGGCTTCGAGGCCCGCCTGCCGCACGTGGGGCCCTGGCTGGGCGATGTGCAGCCCGCCGCCGGCGGCCTGGGCCTGCGCATCGGCCTGCGCATCGACGAGCCCGGCCGCAGCGCGCCGCTGCAGGGCGTGGCCACCCTGCTGTGCGACGCGCAGCGCCGGCCGCTGGGCCCCGTCACCCGCCATGCCTGCGTGCCCGACCGCCACGAGCAGGTGCTGGAGGTGCTGCTGCCCTGGCCGCTGCCGGGCGACACCGGCAGCGACGCCGACACCGATGCGGATGCGCCGGCCCGCGGCCCGCTGCGCCTGCTGGTGGCGGCGGTCCACGGCGCCTGGCCGGACTCGGCGCAGGCCCAGGTGCAGGCGGTGGACGCACGCTGCGCGCACCTGCAGCGCAGCGCCGACGCCCAGCTCACCCCGCTGGCCGCCACCGAGGGCCTGCTGCTGGACCGCGGCTGGCTGCAGCGCATCGCCCGGCCCCGCGCCGACCGGCTGGGCCTGGCCCTGGGCGCCTGCCGCCAGCGCCCGCTGCTGACCGACCGCCCCCTGGCCGATGCCGCCATGGGCGTCCTGCTGGCGGCGCTGGACGGGCCCGCGCCCGCCGCGCATGCCCCGATCGACCTGGTGCTGCTGGCCGGCGACCAGGTCTATGCCGACACCCGGGTCGACAGCGGCCACACCGGTGCCCAGCGCCGCCAGTACTTCGAGGCCCACCACGAGGCCTGGTCGGCGCCCCACCAGCGCGAGGTGCTGCGCCGCCGGCCCGTGGTGATGGCGCTGGACGACCACGAGTTCCGCAACGACTACAACAACCGCATCGCCGCCGGCCGCCCGCAGGAGGTGCATGCCGCCGCCACCGCCTGGCAGCGCTACCAGCTGGCCGCCGGGCCGCGCCAGCCCGAGGTGCACCCGGCGCTGCCGGGCGCAGAGCTCAAGGCCGCCTGGCGTGCATTCCGCCAGTGCGGCTTCGCGGTCTTCGTCTGCGACACCCGGTCCGAGCGCGCCGACACCAGCCGTGTCGACCGCCGCGGCGCGAAGCTCATGTCCGACCTGCAGATGGCCGCCCTGCAGGACTGGCTGCTCACGCTGCAGCACGACCCGGCCTATGGCGACCGGCCCAAGGTGGTGGTCACCGGCGGGCTCTACAGCCCCTACCCGTTCGCCAATGCCACCCGCGGCGAATGGCTGGACGGCGCCGAGGCCCGGGGCCTGCGGGCCGGCGACACCACCTGGGGCTACACCATCACCGCCAGCACGCCGGGCAGCGGCTGGACCCGGCTGACGCTGGGCGCCGACGGCCAGGTGCAGGCCGACTTCGTCGCCGTGCTGCCGCCCGCCACCTGAGCGGCGGCCGCGGCGCCGCGGCGGCTGTCGCGCCGGTGCAGCCGGCGGCCGGGGCCCGCGGCTACAGTGGCTTCACCCCCCGACGCCACCGCGCGCCACCCGCGCCCACCGCCATGAACGCACGCACCGACCTGCCCGCCCTCGACGCCATCCGCGCCCTCGACGACGAGATGCGCGCCACCCGCCACGCCATCCACGCCAACCCCGAGCTGGGCTTCGAGGAAGTGGCCACCAGCGACCTGGTCGCCGAGCGCCTGCAGCGCTGGGGCTACGACGTGCACCGCGGCCTGGGCAAGACCGGCGTGGTCGGCACCCTGGTCTGCGGCGACGGCAAGAAGCGCATCGGCATCCGCGCCGACATGGACGCCCTGCCCATCGTCGAGGAGCCGCCCGCCGGCAGCCAGCGGCCCTGGGCCAGCCAGGTGCTGGGCAAGATGCACGCCTGCGGCCACGACGGCCACACCGCCATCCTGCTGGGCGCGGCGCGCCACCTGGCCGCCACCCGCGCCTTCAACGGCACGCTGCACGTCGTCTTCCAGCCGGCCGAGGAAGGCATGGGCGGCGCCCGCGTGATGATCGAGGACGGCTTCTTCGAGCGCTTCCCGTGCGACGCGATGTTCGCGCTGCACAACATGCCCGGCCACCCCGAGGGCCAGCTCGGCTTCATCAGCGGCCCGGCCATGGCCAGCAGCGACTCGGCCACCATCGTGGTGCGCGGCAAGGGCGGCCACGGCGCCATGCCGCAGGCCGCGGTCGACCCGGTGGTGGCGGCCAGCAGCATCGTGATGGCGCTGCAGACCATCGTCTCGCGCAACGTGCCGCCGCTGGACATGGGCATCGTCACCGTCGGCGCTTTCCACTCGGGCACCACCTTCAACGTGATCCCCGAGACGGCAGAACTGAAGCTCACCATCCGCGCCCTGCGCCCCCAGGTGCGCGACCAGCTGCAGCGCCGCATCACCGAGGTGGCGCAGGCCCAGGCCGCCGTGTACGGCGCCACCGCCGAGGTGCACTACGAGCGCCGCTACCCGGTGCTGGTCAACGACGCCGAGGCCACCGCCTTCGCCCGCCAGGTGGCGCTGGACTGGGTGGGCGAGCAGGGCGTGATCCCGCACCTGCAGCCGCTGACCGGCAGCGAGGACTTCGCCTTCTTCCTGGAGAAGTGCAAGGGCAGCTACCTGCTGCTGGGCAACGGCACGGGCCAGGGCGCCGGCGAGGGCGGCTGCATGGTGCACAACCCGGGCTACGACTTCAACGACCGGTGTCTCGGCACCGGCGCCAGCTACTGGGTGCGGCTGGTGCAGGCCTTCCTGAATTGACCCACCCCCTGCGCGCTTCGCGCGCCCCCCAAGGGGACAACGCCAGCGGCCCGGCAAAGCCGGTTCCGCGGTGTTCGCCTGGTTCGACCGCACCCATTCGCGTTGACGGGCCATTGGCGGAGGCCTTGCAAGCTGCAGCCGCGACTCCATGTGCGGTGCATGGCCGATCTTCACCACACCCAAGCCGCCGCCAACGCCGCCCCGCTGACCGGGGCTTTCCGCACCGCCGTCACGCTGGCCGAGTTGCTGCAGCGTGTGGAGGCCAGCAGCACCACGGTCAGCCCCGGCCAGTACCGGGCCCTGGTGCAGCACCTGGGCCGGCTGCTCGACCGCCTGCCGCCCGGTGACGGCCTGCAGCAGCTGCTGGCCACCTTCCCGGCCGCGGCCGAGGTCTACGAGAACCTGCACTACGGCCACGCCGGCCTGTGCCGGGCGCCGCTGGACCAGTCGCTCAACAGCGAGCTGGCCGCGCGGCAGCTGATCGAGCGCGCCCAGGCCACCCGGGCGTGAATCGCCCCCCCGAAGCGCCTCCGGCGCCTCCCCCCAGGGGGCGCCGCCAGCGGCCCGGCAAAGCCGGTTCCGCGGCGACCGCTTGGCCTGATCGGATTCGTTCGAAGAGGGTGCCGCTTGGTGCCATGGACAACCGAGAACCTGTGAACGAATCACTCACGCCCGCTCGACGCGCCCTGACGACCCCGCTCGTCGTTGCAAATGCTCGCCATATCTCTGGATATGGCTGTGCTTTGCGCCTCGATCGGGGCCGCCCTGGCGCGCCACTCGGGCGCGACCGATTCACTCACAGGTTCTGAGAAGACGGGCGCCGTGCCCGACCCGATGGCCACGCTGCTGCACCGCGGCGGCGCGGCCGGCCACCACGGCCGCGCTGATCCGGCCCTGCCGGGCGGCGGGGCTGGGCTATGCGCTGCTGTCGGCCACTCGGCCCGGCGCCGCGCCCAGCCGCCCGGCGACCACGTAGGCCGAGCGCACCGCGCTTTCCAGCAGCGGCACGCCCGGCTGGGCCTGGCTGCCGCAAAACCACACGCGCCGGCCCGGCTGCGTCTGCAGCGCCTGCAGCGCGGTCAGCGCCCGCTCGCTGTCCAGCGTCACCAGCGGGCGCTGGAAGCGCGCCTCGCCCAGCACGCTGGCCGCGGCCACCGGCCGCAGCGGACCCACGGTCTGGAACACGTCGGGCGCGCCGCGCAGCACCGGCTGCACCGCATTGACCCAGATCGTCGATTCCACCTGGCCGCCCGCCGTGTCCACCCACAGGTTCACCGGCGACCAGTCGCGCCGCCGCGCCGGCATCAGCCGCGCGTCGCTGTGCGTGACCACCTGCACCGGCGTGTCGGGCAGGCCGGCCAGGGCCGCGGTTTCATCGGCGTCGGCATCGGCCAGCAGGCGCAGCGATGCGCCGGCCTGCGTTGCCAGCACCACATGGTCGACGTGCTCGGTGGCGCCGTCGGCCAGGCGCAGTTCCACGCCTGCATCGCCCGGCAGCCGCCGCACTGCATCGATGACCGCCCCGCAGCGCAGGTCGGCGATGCCGGCCAGCAGCCGGCGCTGCACGTCGTCGGCACCATGCAGGGCGCGGTGCACGCTCTGGCGCAGCAGGCCGCGGGCCATGTAGTCCACCGCCACCGCGGCCGGCACCGCCGCAGCCTGGGCCAGGCTGCAGGTGCACACGGTGGCAATCGCCGGCAGCAGCAGGCCGTCGATGAAGGGGCGCGGCAGGCGCTGCGCGGCGGCCCAGTCGCCGATGGTGCGGCCGGCCAGTTCACCCCGCGCCAGCGCCGGCAGCGCCAGCTGTCGCCAGCGCAGCGCCGCCGCCGCCATCCGCCACGCCGGCCAGACCGGCGCGCCGAGTGCCCAGTCCGCCAGGCCCGGCACCGCCACCGACCGCCCGCCCCAGCGCAGGTTGCGGTAGCGGAAGTACAGCGCCGCCGCATCGCGCCCGGCCCAGGCCGGGCCGTGGAAGCTGGCGGCATAGCTCACCGGCTCGCTGGGCACGCCCAGGTCGGCATACAGCCGCGTCAGCGTCGGGTAGTAGCCGGGGTAGAAGACGCGCAGCGGCACGTCCACCCGCACCGCCTCATTGGCCGATGTCGCGGCGGCACCGCGCCCCGGCACGGCCACGTTGGCGGCGGTGAAGCCGGGCCGCGGCGCACGCTCGTACAGCGTCACCTGGCGGCCCGCGCGGCCCAGCAGCCAGGCCGCCGCCAGCCCGCCCAGGCCGGCACCGATCACCGCAATGCGCATGCGAACTTCCCGAACTCCTGTGCGGCTGCCGGTCTGCAGCCGTGCAAGCCCCATGATCGCAGACGCCTTCCGTGCGCCCGGACAATGGCGGATGCCTGCTGCCCCCGCGTCCGTTGCGCCCCCCGCGCCTGCCGATCCCCCCGCCGGCGCCATCGTCGCCCTCTCCTTCGCCGCCCTGGCCAGCGGCGCGTCGATGCGCCTGGCCGACGCCCTGCTGCCGCGCCTGGCCACCGAGTTCGGCGTCACCCTGGGCCGCGCCTCGCTGGTGATCACCGTCTTCGCCGTGGCCTACGGCCTGGCGCAGGCCCTGTTCGGCCCGCTGGGCGACCGCTTCGGCAAGCTGCGTGTCATCACCTGGGCCTGCGTGGCGGCGGCGCTGGCGTCCCTGCTGTGCGCGCTGGCACCGGGCTACGGCGCGCTGCTGGCGGCACGCCTGCTGGCCGGCGCCACCGCGGCGGCGGTGATTCCGCTGGCCATGGCCTGGATCGGCGACAACGTGCCCTACGAGCGCCGCCAGCCGGTGCTGGCGCGCTTTCTGATCGGCCAGATCACCGGCTTCTCGCTGGGCGTGTGGGCCGGCGGCTACACCGCCGAGCACCTGCCCTGGCGCACGCCCTTCGTCGGCGTGGCCGGGCTGTTCCTGGTGATGGCGGCGCTGCTGGTGCGCGCCCGCCGGCGCCTGCCGCCGCCGCAGCTCATCAGGGCCGCCGCGCCGGGCGGGGCGCTGGTCACCATCGCCCGCCAGTTCCGCGCCGTGCTGGCCCAGCCCTGGGCGCGGGTGGTGCTGGTGGTGGTGTTCTGCGAGGGCGCGGTGGTCTACGGCCCGTTCGCCTTCATCGCCGCCCACCTGCACCAGCGCTTCGGCCTGGCGCTGTCGACCGTGGGTGGCCTGGTGATGGGCTTTGCCGCCGGCGGCCTGGTGTTCGCGCTGGGTGCGCAGGTGCTGGTGGCGCGCCTGGGCGAGGTGTGGCTGGTGCGCGCCGGCTCGTGGCTGATGGCCGCCGCACTCGCCGCCATCGCCTTCGCGCCGGCCTGGGGCTGGGCGCTGCCGGCCTGCCTGGTGATGGGCCTGGGCTTCTACATGATGCACAACACGCTGCAGACCCACGCCACGCAGATGGCGCCCGAGCGCCGCGGCACCGCGGTGGCGGCGTTCGCCTGCTGCTTCTTCCTGGGCCAGTCCATCGGCGTGGGCCTGGCCGGCCTGGTGGTCGACCGGCTGGGCACGGCGCCGGTGCTGGCGGCCGGCGCGGCGGGGCTGCTGGTGGTGGCCTGGGCGTTCAACTCGCAGCGGGGGCGGCGAGCGCGGGCAGCCGCCGGCTGAGCACCGACGTCGCGTCACGGTTGCGGCGCGACAACCGGGCTGCGGCCGCCGCACCGTGGACGAAGTCGCGCTGCGGCCACGGTCGGCCTCATGCCCCGGGCCGGCGCGCCGACAACCGTTGCAGCCAAGGCCCGCTCGCGCCCCGGGACCCCGGGTTGGCGGCGGGCCACCGCGCTGCGCGCATGACCTCCCCTTCCGCTGCCCCCCTGCTGCCGCCCCCGCGTTCGATCGACGCCGAGATCGCGCTCGCCCGCGTCCGCGCCATCTACCGCCTGGCGCCGCAACCGCAGGCCGGCGCGGCGGCGTTTGCGCTGGTGGTGGCCTGGGCGATGTGGCCGCACATCGGCGCCGCCTGGGTCGTCGGCTGGCTGCTGGCGCGGCTGGTGATCAGCGCCGTGCGGGCGACCGACACCGGCCGCTTCGAACGCGACCCGCTGCATGCACAGCGCCTGGACTACTGGCAGGCGCGGTTCAACCTGCTCATCACGCTGGACAACCTGGCCTGGGGCGTGATCGCCACCGTGTTCGTGCCGACCGTGCGCAACACCATGCTGGGCGCGCTGCTGTTCGCCAGCGTCATGTGCATCACGTCGATCGGCGTGTTCATCCTGGTCAGCAACCGGCGCACCGCGATGCTGAACTTCTCGACGATGCTGTCGCCGGTGATGGCGCATGCGCTGTGGTCGCGGTACGACGGCGCGTGGACCGTGGTGGCCAGCCTGCTGGTCTACGGCGTGGTGCTGGTGCAGGAAAGCTGGCGCAGCTGCAGCGCCTGGACCGACATGACCCGCCTGCGCCTGGAAGCGGCGTCGGTGGCCGCCGAGCGCGAGCGGGCGCGCCAGGAGGCCGTCGAGGCCAGCCAGGCCAAGAGCCGCTTCCTGGCCAACATGAGCCACGAGATCCGCACGCCGATGAACGGCATTCTCGGCATGGCCGAACTGCTGCAGGCCACCCCGCTGGACGCCACCCAGGCGCGCTACGTGCAGGCGGTGTCGACGGCGGCCCATGCCCTGCACGGCCTGCTGGGCGACATCCTCGACCTGTCCAAGATCGAGGAGGGCAAGGTCCGGCTCGAACGGGTGGACTTCGACCCGGCGCACCTGCTGGCGGGCGTGGCGACGATCTACCGCGAGCTGGGCCTGGCCCGCGGCGTGGCGGTGCGCACCACGATCGCGCTGCAGGCGCTGCCGCGGGTCAGCGGCGACCCGACGCGGCTGCGCCAGGTGGTGACGAACCTGCTGGGCAATGCACTGAAGTTCACCGATGCCGGCAGCGTGACCCTCAGCGCCGAGCCCGTGCCGGGGCCCGCCGGGGACGGCCGCCCGTGGATCCGCGTGGCGGTGAGCGACACCGGCATCGGCATGGCGCCCGAGCAGGTCGACCGGCTCTTCCGGCGCTTCTCGCAGGCCGACAGCTCCACCACCCGCCGCTTCGGCGGCAGCGGTCTCGGCCTGGTGATCTGCAAGCACCTGGTCGAGCTGATGGGCGGCGCGATCCACGCGCAGAGCGCCCCGGGACAAGGCAGCCGGTTCTGGTTCGAGCTGCCGCTGGAAGCGGCACTGGACACAGCGCCGGCCGGCGCCGAGGGCGCAGACGCCGCGCCGCGCCCGGCGCGTGTGCTGGTGGTGGAAGACAACCCGGTGAACCGCCTGGTCGTGCAGGCCATGCTCGACCAGCTGGGCATGACCGTGGTGCTGGCCAACGACGGCGCCGAGGCGCTGGCCGCGTTCGAGCAGCACGCCGTCGACCTGGTGCTGATGGACTGCCAGATGCCGGTGATGGACGGCTACGAGGCGACGCGGCGCATCCGGGCGTCCGGACACCGGCGTGCCCAGGTGCCCGTCATCGCGCTGACCGCACACGCCTTTGCCGAGGACCGCCAGCGCTGCGAGGCCGCGGGCATGAACGACTACCTGCCCAAGCCCGTCACCAGCGAGGCCCTGGCGCGCGTGCTGCGGCGGCACCTCGGCCCCGCCAGCCCCCTCATGGCCTGACAACGCGGCCGCCCGGGCCGCGCGACTGCGGCGCGATCCCGGCCGCCTTCACCAACTCGGCATGCAGGCGGATGTCCTGCGCGATCAGCTGCTGCAGTTCCTCGGGCGTGCTGGTCGCCGCCTCGATGCCGCTGTCGGTCGGCTTCCGGGTCGTAGGGCAGCCTCCGGAAGACGCTCTTGTTCGTCGTCAGGAACGAGGCGGGCGAGATCGTCAGCGTGTAGCCATCGGGCGCGGCCCGGGCGACCGCCGGCATGCCGATCTGCCCCGAGCCGCCGGCGCGGTTGTCCACCACCCAGGGCTGGCCCCAGGCCGTGGCCAGGCGCTGGGCCAGGGCACGCGCCACCATGTCGACGCTGCCGCCGGCCGGCAGCGCAACGATCAGCTTGATCGGCTGGTCGGGGTACTTGCCCTGCGCCCGGGCGGGCAGGGCGACAGGCAGCAGCGCGGCCGTGCCCAGGGCACCGGCCCAGCGCACCGCGGCGCGCCGCGAGGGATGGCTTGGTGGTTTCATGGATCGGTGCTCGTGTCCGGGTGGCGGGGTCGGTGGCCGGGTCAGGCGGCCTGGCCGGGCGGCATGCAACCGCCCGCAGCCCTCATGCAAGACCCGGACCGGTGGTCAACCGGCCGCGCCCGCCGGCCCGCCCGTCACAGCCTTCAGAGACGCCGGCGCGCCCCGGTGCGTGCCGTGCAGCGTGCCGTAGCGCGCGTCGGCGGGGTCGTACTCGGACGCGAACTGCACCTTGGCCGCCGCCTCCTCGCCCGCGGCGTCGGCGATGTAGGCCAGGGTCAGGTCGATGCCGGCCGACACACCGGCCGACGACCAGATGGAGCCGTCGCGCACGAAGCGCTCCTCGACCACCTCCACCCCGCCCAGCGCACGCAAGCGGTCCAGCGAGCCCCAGTGCGTGGTCGCCTTGCGACCGGCCAGCAACCCGGCCGCAGGCAGGATGACTTGGCGCAGACCACCGGCCCCGCCTGCTCAGCCACGATCAGGCATGGCGGCCCGCCCGCCACCTGGTGCCACATGCCGGCCATCTCCCAGGGGCCGATGGCGTCGAGTTCTTCGACCTGGGGAAAGACGAGGATGGCGAAGGTCATGGGCGGCTCCTGCGGTGCGTTGCGGTGGGTGCGCCGTCATCCCGGCGCGGTGCGCCGGGCCAGGTGAAACGCCACCAGCGCATTGGCGTGGCCATGGCCCAGCCCGTGCGCGGACTTGAGCAAGTCGACCAGCGCCATGTGCTTGAGGTCGCCGGCGGCCAGAAGGATGTCGAACCAGTGCTGGACGGGATGGCCGTACTTCTTCTCGATGGAGGGGAAGTACGACGCGGGACCCTGAACCTTGGTCGCGGTGGTCATGGATGCGCCTTCCCTTGAATGTCTGTGTCCGCGCTGCTCAAGGCTTGACCTCCACCACGGGCTCGAACCCGCCAAAGATCATCCGCCTGCCGTCGAAGGAAATCGGCGGATTGCCCGGGGTGGCCGGGTCCATGCGCGGGTCTTCCATCATCGTCTTCATGCCGGCGTCGCGCGTGGCCTTGTCGGGCCATTCGACCCACGAGAACGCCACCGTCTCGTCGGCCGTGGCCTGCACGGCGCGGCGGAAATCAGTGACCTTGCCGTCCGGCACGTCGTCGCCCCAGCACTCGACCACGCGCAGCGCGCCCAGCTCGATGAACAGCGCGTCGAAGTGGCGCGCGTGGTCGATGAACTGCTGTCGGTTGGCGGTGGGCACCGCGATCACGAAACCGTCGATGTAGGACATGGCATCACTCCTGTGGGGTTGGACGATCGGCGTGCCCGTTTCAGAAGGTGTGCGGGCACACCGAATCCCTTCGTCGAACGGAGGCGGGCCGGATCGACAGGCGCAGCCCCACGGGTCTACTTGCCCATCACCGCCAGCAGGGCCTCGGGGTTGGTGCGCGCAATGGTCAGCAGCGTGCGCGCCGCACCACTGGGCTGCTTCCGGCCTTGCTCCCATCCCTGCAATGTCCGAATGGAGACGCCCAACAGCGCCGCGAACTGACTCTGCGACAGCCCAGTCTTCTCACGCGCCTCGGCCGCAGGGCTGTAGACCACACGCACCTGACCGGCTTTCATTTCACGGATGGACTGCAACAGTTCCGCGCCCAGGTCACGGCCGGCCTCGAACTTGGCCAGTTCCTGCGGGGACAGCGGTTCAGTCTTCGAGGGCACGGCGGATCTCCTTGAGTACAGCGCCAGTGAGGTTGTCGGTCCTGGACTTCGCGTACAGCGTGAGCAGAACCAGCTCTTCAGCCATGTTCCGGGTGAAGGAGATGACCCTGACGCCGCCCGACTTGCCGGTGCCCTGACGCCTCCAGCGCACCTTGCGGATGCCGCCCGACTCCGGCACCACATCGCCGGCATCGGGGTTGGCCGACAGGAACGCAGCGAACTCGCCGCGCTCCTCTTCCGTCCAGTACATCGGCCATTGCTTCTGGAAGAGCAAAGTCTCGACAACGGTGAACATCGCCAGACTATACGCCTTGGGCGTATAGACGTTGAGCCCCTACCTCCCTAGAACCCCACCACCGCATGCGGCAGGTAGGCCGCCTCCAGCGCCGCCACCTCGTCGGCCGTCAGGGCGATGTCCAGCGCCGCCACCGCGTCCTCGAAGTGCAGCGGCTTGGACGCCCCGATGATCGGCGCCGTCACACCCGGCTTGCCCAGCAGCCAGGCCAGGGCGACCGCCGCCAGCGGGGCGCCGCGGGCGTCCGCCACCCGCACCAGGGCCGCATGCACGGCCGAATCGTTCGCCTCGGTGTGCTTGAACAGGCTGGCGCCGAAGACGTCGGTGGCCACGCGCGGCGTGTGCTGGCCCCAGGGGCGTGCCAGGCGGCCGCGGGCCAGCGGGCTCCAGGGGATGACGCCCACGCCCTGGTCCTGGCACAGCGGCAGCATCTCGCGCTCCTCCTCGCGGTAGAGCAGGCTCAGCTCGGGCTGCATGCTGACGAAGGGCGTCCAGCCGTGGCGTCGCGCCACCTCGTTGGCCTTGGCGAACTGCCACGCATGCATGCTGCTGGCGCCCAGGTAGCGGGCCTTGCCGGCCTTCACCACGTCGTGCAGCGCCTCCATCGTCTCCTCGATCGGCGTGTCGGCGTCCCAGCGGTGGATCTGGTACAGGTCGACATGGTCCATGCCCAGCCGCCGCAGGCTGCCGTCGATCTCCTCGAAGATGGTCTTGCGCGACAGCCCGCCGATGTTGGGCGCCCGGCGCGCGCCGAAGCGCACCTTGGTCGCCACCACGATCTCGTCGCGGCGGGCGAAGTCACGCAGCGCGCGGCCGACGATCTCCTCGGACGTGCCGTCGGAGTAGCTGTTGGCGGTGTCGAAGAAGTTGATGCCCAGTTCCACCGCGCGGCGGATCAGCGGGCGGCTCTGGTCTTCGGGCAGGGTCCAAGGATGCGCACCGCGCTCGGGCAGGCCGTAGGTCATGCAGCCCAGGCAAAGCCTGGAGACGGTGAGGCCGGTCCTGCCGAGCCGGGTGTACTTCATGCCAGTCATGTCTGCCCCTCATCCGGCGTGGCCGCCGGCCGATCCCCCGAGGGGATGGCGGTCCGGCTTGGGAGCGGCCCGGCGCTCGGCCCGCTCATGGCTGCGGCCCCCAGGGTGCGGCCAGCATCAGCTTGTTCTCCTGGTGCGCCAGCAGCGCGCGCAGCTGGGCGGCGAAGGCCATGAAGTCGGCGTCACCGAACACGCCGGCCCAGAAAGCGCGGCGGTCGGCGTCGTCGTCGAACTTCCACAGGTGCACCAGCTGGTTCAGCGCGCCGATGTCGCCGGTGAAGTAGCCGACCAGCTTCTTCGGGTGCTTCTCCAGCGCCGGCCAGCCCTGTTCCTTGTACAGCCGTTGCACCTCGGCCATCTTGCCGACGATGACCTGGTAGGTGCGCAGTTCGTAGATCGCCATCTGGACTCCTGGGTTGTGGTTGGCACCGATGCTGCTAGCACGATGACACCGCGGCTGCCGCCTGCGCTACAGGGGCAACACCACCGCAACGTGGGATGGTGCACCGGTAGAGTGCAGGCACCTGCCGCACCGCCCATCCCAGCCACCCGTGACCCTGTCCGCCGACGCCGCCGCTGAAGACCGGGTCGACGTGCTGATCGTCGGCGCCGGCCTGTCGGGCATCGGTGCGGCGCGACACCTGCAGCGGCGCTGCCCCGGCCGCACCTGGGCCATCGTCGAATCGCGCCAGGCCATCGGCGGCACCTGGGACTTGTTCCGCTACCCCGGCGTGCGGTCCGATTCCGACATGTACACGCTGGGCTACGACTTCAAGCCCTGGCGCGCCGCCAAGGCGATTGCCGACGGCCCGGCCATCCTCGACGACATCCGCGAGGCGGCCGACGAAGCCGGCATCACGCCGCGCATCGGCGTCGGCCAGCGCGTGCTGGCGGCCGACTGGTCGAGTGCCGATGCCTGCTGGACGGTGCGCATCGCCCATGCCGACGGCACCACCCGCACCCGCCGCGCCCGCTTCCTGTACCTGTGCTGCGGCTACTACAGCGACGCAGGCGGCCACCGGCCCACGTTCGAGGGCGAGGCTGATTTCCGCGGCCCCCTGGTGCAGCCGCAGTTCTGGCCGACGGGGCTGGACCATGCCGGAAAGCGCGTGGTGGTGATCGGCAGCGGCGCCACCGCCGTCACCCTGGTGCCCGAGATGGCCAAGACCGCCGCCCACGTGACCATGCTGCAGCGCTCGCCCACCTACGTGGTCAGCCGGCCGTCGGTGGATGGCATCGCCGAAGCGCTGAAGCGCTGGCTGCCCGCGGGCCCGGCGCACGCCCTGGTGCGCTGGAAGAACGTGCTGATCGGCCGCTTCGACTACCGCCTGGCGCGGCGCCGGCCGCAGGCCGCGAAGCAGCGCATCGTGGCCATGGCCGCCGCCGAGCTGGGCAACAGCTGCGACGCGCAGACGCACTTCAACCCGCGCTACGACCCCTGGGACCAGCGCGTGTGCCTGGTGCCCGACGGCGACCTGTTCCAGCAGATCAAGGCCGGCCGGGCCGAGGTGGTGACCGACACGATCGACCGCTTCACCGCGGGCGGCATCCGCCTGGCCAGCGGCCGCGAGCTGCCCGCCGACATCGTGGTGCTGGCCACCGGGCTGAAGCTGAACATCGCCGGCGACATCGCGCTGCGGGTCGATGGCCGCGCCGTGGTGCCCGGCCGCACCCTGGCCTACAAGGGGCTGATGCTGGCGCTGGACGTGGCCGACCGCAGTGCAGTGGCTTCGTTGCCGGCCGCCGTCCTGGCCGCGCATGGGCGCGTCAGCCTGCTGATCAACAACGCCGGCGTGGCGCTGGGCGGCACTTTCGAGCAGGTCACCGAGGCCGATTTCGACTGGCTGCTGGCGATCAACTTCCACGCCGTGGTGTGGATGACGCGGGCCTTTCTGCCCCTGCCGCGCCAGCAGCCGGCGGCGCGCATCGTCAACATCAGCGGCATCTACGGGATCATCTCGCCGCCGGGGCAGACGGCCTATTCGGCTGCCAAGTTCGCGGTGCGCGGCTTCAGCAACGCACTGCGCCATGAGCTGGCCGGCAGCACCGTGGGCGTGACCGTGGTGCACCCGGGCGGCGTGGCGACCAACATCGCCAACCGCGCCCGCGTGCTGCTCGGCGGTGATGCCAGGTTCATCGCCCTGCTGGAGCGCCTGCTGCCGGTGCGCCACTGGAACCTGCTGGCGAGGCTGATGCCGCCCGAGGCCCGACCCTGACCTTCTTTTGCACGACGAGGACCCACCCATGAACGCCCCCCTGCCCCTGCCCGCGCTGGACGCGATCCGCGCACACGAAGCCGAGATGGTGGCGATCCGCCAGCAGATCCACGCCAACCCCGAGCTGGCCTACGAGGAACACGCCACCAGCGACCTGGTCGCCGAGCGCCTGCAGCGCTGGGGTTACGCCGTCCACCGCGGCCTGGGCGGCACCGGCGTGGTGGGCACGATCACCGGCGCGCTGGGCAGCAGCACCCGCCGCATCGGCCTGCGCGCCGACATGGATGCGCTGCCCATCGCCGAGACCAGCGGCAAGCCCTGGGCCAGCAAGGTCTTCGGCAAGATGCACGCCTGCGGGCATGACGGCCACACAGCGATGCTGCTGTCGGCGGCCCGCCACCTGGCCGCCACACGCCAGTTCGACGGCATCCTGCACGTCGTCTTCCAGCCGGCCGAAGAGGGCCTGGCCGGCGCCCGCAAGATGCTGGAGGACGGCTTCCTGGAACTCTTCCCGTGTGATGCGATGTTCGGCATGCACAACATGCCGGGCCTGCCGGCCGGGCAGTTCCAGGCCGTGCCCGGCTATGCGATGGCCAGCGGCGACACCTGCATCATCACCGTCAAGGGCGTGGGCGGGCATGGCGCCATTCCGCAGACCGCCGTCGACCCGGTGGTGGCCGGCGCCAGCATCGTGATGGCGCTGCAGACCGTGGTGGCGCGCAACGTGCCGCCGCTGCACACCGGCATCGTCACCGTCGGCGCCTTCCTGGCCGGCGACGCGCCCAACGTCATCCCCGGCACCGCCGAATTGCGCCTGACCGTGCGGGCGATGCAGCCCACCGTGCGCGACATCCTGGAGAAGCGCATCACCGAGATCGCGCAGGCCCAGGCCGCCAGCTTCGGTGCCACGGCCGAGGTCAACTACATCCGCCGCTACCCGGTGCTGAACAACACGCCCGAGCACACCGAGTTCTGCAAGCAGCTGGTGCGCGACTGGCTGGGCGAAGGCGGCCTGGTGACCAACCCCGAGCCCGTGACCGCCAGCGAGGACTTCGCCTTCTTCCTGGAGAAGGTGCCCGGCTGCTACATCAACATCGGCAACGGCGTGGGCAGCCAGGGCGGCTGCATGGTCCACAACGCGGCCTACGACTTCAACGACGCGGTGCTGAGCACCGGCGCCACCTACTGGGTGAAGCTGGCGGAGCGGTGGTTGGCGCCGCAAGGCTGACGATTGGGGCGGCGGCAGGCGCGCACCGCACGCGGGTGACAGCGCGGCACCAGGCCCGCTGCCCACAATCGGCGCCCGACCACCCGATGCGAGACCCCGCCCGATGCCTGCCGCCACCATCCACGCCGTGATCTGGGACTTCGGCGGCGTGATCAGTTCGTCGCCGTTCGAGGCCTTTGCCGACTACGAGCGTGCGCACGGCCTGCCGCGCGACTTCCTGCGCACCGTCAACGCCACCAACCACCTCGACAACGCCTGGGCCCGCTTCGAGCGCAGCGCGATCGACCTGCCGGCCTTCGACGCCGCGTTTGCCGACGAGAGCGCCGCGCTGGGCCACCGCGTGCCGGGGCGCGACGTGATCGCCCTGCTCGGCGGCACCATCCGGCCGCAGATGGTGCAGGCGCTGCGGGTGCTGCGCGAGCGGCTGAAGATCGGCCTGATCACCAACAACGTGGCCACGCCGGGCGCCGAGAACGCCCACCTGACGCCCAACCCGAGCGGCCGGGATGCGGTGCTGCCGCTGTTCCACCACGTGATCGAAAGCGCCAAGCTCGGCCTGCGCAAGCCCGACCCCCGGATCTACCTGCTGATGTGCGAGGCGCTGCAGGTCGAGCCCGCGCACTGCGTCTTCCTTGACGACCTGGGCGTGAACCTGAAGCCCGCGCGCCAGCTGGGCATGCAGACGATCAAGGTGGGCGACCCCGATGTGGCCCTGCGGGAACTGCGGGACCTGGTGGGCTTCGCGCTGGGCTAAGCTGCGCTGCCATGGCAGCAGCAGCCCCCGACCCCGCCGGCGCCGCAGGCAGCACGGCACCCGGCGCCTGGCTGAAGAACGGCATCGCGGGGGGCGTCGTCAGCCTGGTGGGGCTGAGCTTCTACGTCTCGTCGGCCAGCCTGCTGTTCCAGGGCCCGCTGGCGCCCTGGCTGCCAGGCGCCATCGGCGCGGCCTTCCTGGGCGGGGTGCTGCTGTCGGCCTTCGCCGCCTGGCGCGGGTCGCAGCCGCTGGCCGCCGCCGGGCCCGAGCCGGCCACCGTGCCGGTGCTGGCGGCGATGACCGCTGCGGTGGCCGCCAGCGCCAGCGGCCCGGCCCTGCTGCCGACCACGGTGGTGGTGCTGGCGCTGGCGGCGCTGGCCATCGGCCTGGCCTGGTGCGGCATCGGCCGCGCCCGCGCCGGCAACCTGATGCGCTACATCCCCTACCCGGTGATCGGCGGCTTTCTGGCGGCCGTCGGCTGGCTGTTGTTCGGCGGCGGTCTGGCGGTGGCGGCCAGTGTGCCGCTGCGCTGGGCCACGCTGGGCCAGCTTGCCGAGCCCGGCGCCGCCGCCCGCTTCGCCACCGGCCTGGCCATCGGCGTGGCCCTGTGGTGGGGCGGCACGCGCATCAAGCACGTGCTGCTCCTGCCCGCCATGCTGCTGGGCTTCACGCTGCTGCTGCATGCGGGCCTGGTGCTGGCCGGCATCGGGCTGGACGCTGCCCGCGCGCAGGGCTGGCTGATGGCCCGCTTCGATGGCGCGCTGCCGCCCTGGCCGCTGGCGCCGGCCCTGCTGCAGGCCGTGGACTGGGGCGTGGTGACGCAGCAGGGCGGACTGCTGCTGTCGGCGGTGATCGTCAGCGCCATCGGCCTGCTGCTCAGCGTCGGCAGCCTGGAAGTGGCCTTCGACGCGCCGGCCGATGTCAACCACGACCTGCGCAACCTGGGCGCCGGCAACCTGGCCTGCGCGCTGGCCGGCGGCCTGGCCGGCGGCATCTCCATCAGCCGCAGCATCACCAACCAGGCGGCCGGCGCCACCGGCAGCGCCAGCGGCTGGGTGCAGGCGGCCATCTGCGGCCTGGCGCTGGTGGGCGGCGGGCCGGTGCTGGCGCTGATCCCCAAGCCGCTGCTGGGCGGGCTGCTGGTGTCCATCGGCCTGGGCATGCTGAAGGCCTGGGTGCTGGACAGCCGGGCCCGCGTGTCGCGCACCGAGCACCTCACCGTGCTGGCCATGCTGCTGGCCACCGCGCTGCTGGGCTTCCTGCCGGCGGTGTGCATCGGCGTGCTGGCCTGCTGTGTCGATTTCGCGCTGGCCTCGTCGCGGCTGCCGCCGGTGCGGCGCGTGCTACTGCGCAGCGCCTGGCCCGGCCGTGTGGAGCACGGCCCCGACGCCAGCCGCGCGCTGGCTGCGGCCGGCGCCGGCATGCGCATCGTCGAGCTGCAGGGCGTGCTGTTCTTCGGCTCGGCCACGCGCCTGGTCGACGGGCTGGGCGCGGTGCTGGCCGAGGCCGCAGCGCCGCGCTGGCTGCTGCTGGACTTCCAGCGCGTGCCGGCGCTGGACAGCTCGGCCGCCCAGGTGCTGCTCAAGCTGGACAAGGCCGCCCGCAGGGCCGGCGCGCAGCTGCATTGCAGCGGCCTGTCGGCCGACAACACGCGTGCGCTGCGGGCTGCAGGCTTTGCGCCCGCCGGTGCCCAGCTGCATGCGGACATCGACGACGCGGTGCGCGCCTGGGACGACACCGTGCTGGCGCAGCAGCCCGCGCCCGCCGACGTGACCGCCTGGCTGGCGCAGGAGCTGGGCTCGCCCGCCGCCGCGCAGCAGGTGCTGGCGCACTTCGAGCAGCTGCAGCTGGCCGCGGGCGACCTGCTGTTCGCCCAGGGCGACCCGGGCGACGCGCTGTACCTGCTGGCCGAGGGCCGCCTGGCGGCCCGGGTGGGCGCTGCCACGGTGCGCACGCTCAACGCCGGCAGCGTGGTCGGCGAGATGGGCCTGTTCCGCGACACCCTGCGCAGCGCCGCCGTGGTGGCCGACACGCCCAGCCGCGTGCTGCGCCTGCACCGCAGCGGCCTGCAGGCACTGGAGGCCGCGTCACCCGCCCTGGCCCTGGCCCTGCACCGGCTGCTGATCCGCCAGCTGGCCGACCGCCTGGCGCAGGCCAGCACGCAGGCGCTGGCGCAGGCCGCACCCTGAAGCCGCACGCCGCGGCAGCGGCCGGATCAGCCGGCCAACACCGCGCTGTTCGGCCCATCACCGCAGCGCCACCCGCGCCAACATGGCAGCACGGCCCGGCCCCGACGGCCGGCAACAGAGGCAGCCATGGTCCACACCGATCCGCACGTCAGCCCTCAACCTGGCCCGCAGGGCCAGCAGGCCGCCCGCCCGCCCGCGCCGGTGGCGGTGCTGCCCAGCCTGGCCCTGCTGCAGCTGCGCCGGCTGATGCGCGCCGAGGGCTGGGACGTGGACGTGCCCCGCATGTGCCTGGACACCGCCTACGCCCACCACTGCCTGGCCACCGCCCACACCAGCAGCAGTGCGCGCCTGCGCGCAACCGCGCTGGCGCTGTTCGAGACCTACGGCCGCAACAGCCCGCCGGCGCTGCACTGAACGGCGCGCCGCCATGGGGGCCTAACGCCCGCCCTGCGCGTCGTCGATCTTGATGCAGGTACCGGTCACGAACTCGCTGGCCGGCGCCACCAGGTACAGCAGGGTGCTGTCCATCTGCGCCGGGTCGCCCAGGCGCGGGCGCGGAAAGTTCTTCGTGATGTCGCCCACGCGCTGCAGCATGCCGTCCATCATCTCGCTGCTGAAGGCGCCCGGCGCGATGGCGTTGACGTTGATGCCGAACTTGGCCCACTCCACCGCCAGCGCCTCGGTCATGCGCACCACGGCCATCTTGGTGGTGCTGTAGAGCGCCGCGCCGCCGCCCTTGTACTGGAAGGCGGCCATCGAGGCGATGTTGACGATGCGCCCGGGCTTGCCCGCGTCCATGCGGCGGCGGGCGAACTCGCAGCTCAGCAGCCAGGGCGCGCGCAGGTTCACGTCGAACACGCGGTCGATGTCGTCCACGCTCATCTTGTGCGCCCGCTGCGCGTCCGGAATGCCGGCGTTGTTGACCAGGATGTCGGGCGCACCGCCCAGCCTGGCGGCGATGGCGTCGAACAGCGGCACGAACTGCGCGTCCTGCGTCACGTCCAGCGCAAAGGCAGCCGCCTTGCCGCCGGCCGCGGTGATGGTGTCGACCAGGGCATCGAGCTTGTCAGTGCGGCGCGCGGCCACCGCCACCGTGGCGCCGCTGGCGGCCAGCACGCGGGCAAAGCGGTGGCCCAGGCCGGACGAGGCGCCGGTGACGAGGGCGATCCGGCCCGCCAGGTCGTGGGCGGCGTTGGGCAGGGGAAAGTCGGGCATGGCCAAGGTCTCGCTGGGGTGGCTGCAGGGCCCGTCAGGGGACCACCACCGGCCAGCGCGCGTCGGTCACGCGGGGGACAAGGCCGGCGGATTCAGGCTGCGCCGGGCGCGGCGTCGAGCAGGGCCAGCGCCTCTTCACGCCACCACTCGGCCGCCGCCAGCCAGCCTTCCCACACGCAGCCGTTGCAGCCCCGGCCGCAGCAGGTGGTGGGCTCGGCCGGCGGGGTGCGGAAGGTGATGCCCGCCGCCAGCAGCCGCGCCTGCAGCGCCGCCAGCACCGGGCGGGCGCCGGGCGCGTCGGCGAAGGGCACCACGCCGTCCATGCTCATTCGGCCTTGATGCCGGCGCGCTGGATCACCGCCTTCCAGCTGTCGTGCTCGTCGCGGATCACCTTGGCAAAGGCCTCGGGCGTGCCGGTGGCCGCGTCGGCGCCCAGCTGGCGCAGGCGCTCCACCACCTCGGGCGCGCGCATGATGGTGTTCAGCTCGCGGCTGAGCCGCTGTACCACCTCGCCCGGCGTGCCCGCCGGCGCAAAGAAGCCGAACCAGTTGCTGAAGGCCAGGCCCGGCACGCCCAGCTCGGTGAAGGTGGGCACGTCGGGCAGCGCGCTGCTGCGCTGCGCCCCGGTCACGGCCAGGGCGCGCACGCGGCCGTCCTTGATGTGCGTCTGCGCCGAGACGATGCTGTCCATCAGGAAAGTGATCTGCCCGGCGATCAGGTCGGTGACGACCAGGCCGGTGCCGCGGTACGGGATGTGCACCACGTACAGCCCGCCGGCGCGCCACTTGAACATCTCGGCCGACAGGTGCGGATAGGTGCCGATGCCACTCGAGCCGAAGTTGTACTTGCCCGGGTTGGCCTTCAGCGTCTTGATGAGATCGAGCGCATTGCCCTTGGGAAAGCCCGCCCCCACCACCAGCACGCTGGGCGCATTGGCCACGTGGGCGATGGGCGCGAAGTCCCGGAACGCGTCATAGGGCATCTTCGGGTTCAGCGCCGGGCCGATGGAATGCGTGCTGCTGGTGGCCTGCAGCAGGGTGTGGCCGTCGGCGGGCGCCTTGGCCACCAGGTCACTGCCGATGGTGCCGCCGGCCCCGGGCTTGTTGTCGATGACCACCTGCTGCCCCAGCGCTGCACCCAGCTTCTGCGCCAGCAGGCGGCCCAGGATGTCGGTGGCGCCACCGGCCGGGAAGGGGATCACCAGGCGCACCGGCTTGGCCGGCCAGGCCTGGGCGGCGGCGGGCAGGGGGCGGCGGCCAGGGCAGCCAGGGCGAGCAGGGTGGAGCGGCGTTGCATGGAGCGGAGCGGCCGGGGTGCGTTGAGCCAGCAAGTGTCGCCCGGCCGATCAGACGAAGCGCAGCGCCCCCGCCGCATTGGCCAGCGCCGACAGCACGCTGTGCGCCACGATGCCCGAGGTCTTGGCATTGCCCGCGCTGGCCGCGCCGGCCACCGTCACTTGCAGGCGCGACGTGGCGCCCTCGGCGTCGATGCGCCCGCTGTTGCCGGTGGCGGCCGGGTCGGCCACCAGCTGCACCTGGGTGCGCTCGAAGCCCAGCCCGGCCAGCGCCACTGCGGCGGCCAGGTTGGCGTTCTTCGGATACAGCCGCGCCGCGTCGCGCGCCGTGCCGCTGAAGATGACGGTTGGGCTGCGCAGCGCGGCCAGGTCCAACAGCCCGTCGGCCGGCGAGTCCTGCCAGGCCCGCGGCGGCTTGGTGCTGGTGTAGCGCACGCTGTGGAGCCCCGCCTGGCGCAGCGCCAGCAGGCCGTCCAGCCCGGCGATGGCGCCCACCGGCAGCAGCAGCTGGGTGCCGCCAGCGCGGGCGGCGGCCAGGAGGCGGTCATGCAGCGCCGCATCGGCCAGCGCGCCGACCGACAAGGCCATCAGCGACGCGCCCTGCCGCAGCACGGCGTCGCCATGCGCCACCACCGCGCCATGGCCGGCGGCCTTGATCACGGTCTGGGGTGCGCTGGCCAGCAGCGCGGCGATGTCGGTCGTCACCTGAACACTGGCAGGGACGGCGGCCTGGGCATCGGCGAGTTGGTGCGGTCGGACCAGCAGGGCGACGAGCTGATGGCCGGGCAGCGGCGACTGCACCAGCTGCGTGGTGATGGCGCGGCCGATGGCGCCGAAGCCCACCAGGCCCAGCCGGCAGGCGGGCGGGGCGCAGGCAGGCTGGGGGGCGGGGGTGTCGAGCATCGCGGCGGTCTCCTGGCCGGGCCAGGATAGCAAGCCGTCCGCCGCCGCCGGCCTGCGCCCTCAGCCGAGTGCCCAGCGTGCCGCGCCAACGTACAGCGGAATGCCCACCAGGATGTTCAGCGGAAAGGTGATGCCCAGCGACAGCCCCAGGTACAGCGACGGGTTGGCTTCGGGCACCGCGTGGCGCAGCACCGCCGGCACCACGATGTAGGACGCGCTGGCGCTCAGCACCATCAGCAGCGCCGCGTCGGCCACCGGCAGGCCGACCAGCACGGCCAGGGCCAGCGCGATGCCCGCATGCACCAGCGGGCCGACCGCCGCATAGGCCACCAGCACCGGCGACTGCGTGCGCGCCGCACCGAAGTGCCGCGCCACCAGCAAGCCCATGTCGAGCAGGAAGAAGGCGAGCAGGCCCTTGAACAGGTCGCCGGTGAACGGCTGCATCAGCTGCGCACCACGCTCGCCGCCGAGGAAGCCGATCACCATCGAGCCCAGCAGCAGCAGGTGCGCACCGTCGGTGAAGCTCTCGTGCAGCACCTGGCGCAGCGACGGCACGCCGCCGCCGGGCGTGCCGCCGCCCAGGGCGAGCGTCGCCGTGCCGCCGCTGCCCGGCAGTGCCATGCCCACCGCCGCCGGGCGCGCCGCATGGCGCAGCGTGCTGGCCAGCACCACCGCCATCAGGATCGCGGGCGTCTCCATCAGCACCATCGCCACCGTCATGTGGCCGGGTGCGGCGAGGCCCTGGGCTTCCAGCACCTGCAGCGCCGTGACGAAGGTGACCGCGCTGACCGAGCCGTAGCTCGCGGCCACCGCCGCCGCGTCGAAGCCCGCCACCCGGCGCCTGAGGAACTGCCAGCCCAGGGCGGGCACCAGCACCGCCATCACCAGCGCCAGGCCCACGCTGGCCAGCACCTGGGCGTCGATGCCCGTCTGCGCCAGCGCGAAGCCGCCCTTCAGGCCCAGCGCCATCAGCAGGTACAGCGACAGGAACTTGGCGATGGCCGGCGGAATGTCGAGGTTGGACTTCAGCGCGCCGGCCAGCACGCCAAAGACGAAGAACAGGATCGCGGGGTCGAGCAGGCTGGTCATGGCATCTCCGTGTGGGGCGCGATGCTAGGCAGCCTTGGTCATCATGGAAAATCGATATTGCTGCACCCTCACATCAGTAAATATCTATGAACATCAGCTTCCGCCAGCTGCGGCTGTTCCTGGCGCTGGCCGACACCGGCAGCGTGACCGGCGCCGCGCGTGCGCTGCACGTCACGCAGCCCACCGCGTCGATGCAGCTGCGCGAGGTGGGCGACGCGGTCGGCGTGCCGCTGTACGAGGTGGTGCAGCGCCGCGTGCGCCTGACCGACGCCGGCCAGGACCTGGCGCGCACGGCGCGGGCGATGGTCGACGAGTGGGAGGCCTTCGGCCAGCGCATCGATGCGCAGAAGGGCCTGACCCGCGGCCAGCTCCGGGTGTCGGTGGTCAGCACGGCCGAGTCCTTCATGCCGCGGCTGCTGGGCGGCTTCTGCGAGCGCCATCCCGACGTCGACGTGCAGCTGCAGGTGCTCAACCGCGACGGCGTGGTGGCGCGGCTGCGCGACAGCCTGGACGACCTGTACATCATGTCGATGCCGCCGGCCGACATCGCGCTGGACGACCAGGTCTTCATGGCCAACCCGCTGGTTCTGGTGGCACCCGCCGGCCACCGCCTGGCCGGCGCGGCACGCGTGGCGCTGCACGACTTGCGCGATGAGCGCTTCGTGCTGCGCGAGAAGGGCTCGGGCACGCGCATCGCGGCCGATGCCTGCTTCCGCCGGCACGGCTTCAGCCCCAGCGTGCGACTGGAGCTGGGCAGCAACGAGGCGGTGAAGGAATCCGTGGCCGGCGGGCTGGGGCTGGCCGTGTTGTCGGTGCACGCGCTGGGTGCCGACCTGGCCGCGCAGGGCGTGGCCGTGCTCCCGGTCGACGGCTTTCCGATCCCGTCGCAATGGCATGTGGTGCGGCGGCGCACACGCGTGCCGTCACCCATCGCAGCCGCCTTCGAGCGGCACCTGCTGGCCCTGGTCGACTGAGCGGCGTCCCGGCCGTCGGCGCGCACCACCGGGTCCGGGTGCGGCCTGGCCCATGGCCGACCCGCCGGCCTGTTCACAGGTTCTCAGGCCACGGCCCGCGTGCGGATCCCGTTCAAGGTCGACACGATGCGCGTCACCTGCGTCGGCGGAAACACCCCCAGCGGGCCCTGGGCGCTGACATCGGTGAACGGCGACTCGAACAGCCGCTCCGGCGGCATCACGCCGTTCTGCGTCAGCTCGTCGATGACGAGTTCGATGAACTCGATCTGCTCCGGCGTCGCCTTGCCGCCCTGCAGCAGTTCGCTGAACCAGCATGTCGAAGCGCTTGGCCTCTTCGTCTTCGTCGGTGAGCTGGGACTGCAGGCCTGCCACCCGGTGCGCAAGAATTTCGTCGTCGTCAGCCGCCAATGGCTTCCAAGCCTCGGGCTTGGCGTAGCGCTCGACGAACTGTCGCTGCGGGCGCACGACGAAGTTGTCGACGTTCATGTTGGCGACCCGCATCACTCGTGCCCGGCCTCAACAGCAACCAGACAAGCAGCGCCACGACGGCACTAACAACCGCCAACACGACAGCGCAGGAGACGACACTGGCCTTAGCGGTTTCATCACTTTCGTCCGGGCTGTTCTGCTTGAGCATGACCTTGACCGCGCGGATGAGAGGCACAAGCACAACGGCATGTAGGAGCAAGGCGCGGTTCATCGCTCGACGCTTTCAAGCAAACAGAGGTGAGTCAGTTCACCGTGCGCACCGCTGAGGTCGAAGTCACCGTCGATGACGGTGCGGGCCAAGTCGGCCGTGAGCGCGCCGGCGACAAGCAGCACTGGCACCAGGCCCGGGGCCAACGCCAGGTCGGCACACAACGTGGGCATCGGCACCGGGCCGCCGGCGCACCTGATGCAGAGCTTGTATCAGCAGACGCGCGACCATTGTTGTTGCGCATCCCAACGGCCGAATCTGGGCCACTCTCCGCTTTCATTTCCCGCGGCAAGTGAGAAGTCGGTAGCGTCGCTCTTCGGGAGTCTGCAAATCGGAACGCAGTACAGCCAGTCTATCGACACAACGATATCGATAGATTATTGAGAATCAGAGATATGACTTTGGCACGCGTGTTCCACGTGGGCAACTGGAGCGTCCCTGCTCCACAGGTGCTCCTTCGATGCGCGTTCGTGCTGTAGACTGTGTTTACATACAGCTTCTTGGTTCTGTTGGTCAAGCTAGGCCTGTTGAAATCGCCCGGAGTAGGCGTGTTCGCCGGCGGTCTATCCTAGCCTAACTGGTGATGTCCTCCAGTTACACTGGCAGATGTATGACTGAGCTCCTGCTAGACGAAAACAAGCAACCGCAGTTCTCGGGTCACGAGACCTTCCCTCTGCGTCAGTTGTGGCTGCGCAAAGCCTATGACGCCGTGACTGAGACCGGCGAGCCCGCGCAACGCTCTGTGTTCTCGGGCGAAGACGCCATAGTGCGGTTTGGCGTAGGCAAGAACATGGCTATGGCGATTCGTTTCTGGGCGACTGCCTGCGGCGTCGTTGAAGAAAACGAGGGCTACGTCGCAAGCGAGCTAGGTCACTTCTTGTTCGACCGGGAGCGCGGCGTCGACCACTACTGTGAGAGTCCTGCTACGACTTGGCTCGTTCACTGGATGTTGGCAAGTACTCCGGAGAAGACGACCACATGGTGGTACCTGTTCAATCACGTGGTGCAACAGGTGTTCGACCGCGAGCATCTTGTCAAGGCCTTGACCGTGTTCAAGGATGAATACAAGTTGCGCATCTCCATGGCGACCCTGAAGCGTGATGTCGAGTGCTGCATTCGTAGCTACGTCCCGCGGCTTGGGGGAGAGTCTCCCGAAGAGATGAGCGAGCCGCTGCTCGGTGAGCTCGGCCTGATTCAACAAAACGCCAAGGGGACCTTCGAGTTCCGCAGGGGCGCCAAGAAGTCGCTTCCTGACGGCGTCTTCGCCTTTGCCTTGCTGGACTACTGGAGCCGGATGCCTCACGCCGGGTCCGTGATGGACTTCGACCGCGTGGCGCATGACTTTGGCTCCCCGGGTCGCGTCTTCAAGCTTGACGAGAACGCAGTGGCGGACCGCCTCATCGCGCTAGAGGCCCTGTCCAAAGGCAATCTGCAGTGGGTTGAGCAAGCGGGCATTCGGCAGGTGACACGCAAAGGCCCTGCCCTGAGCAGCCTGCGCAGCTACAGATACAAGATGTTGGAGACTGCTTATGCCTAAGGCCGTACGCGCCGCAGGCGCAGAGCAGCGAATGCTGTCGGATGTCGTCACCATCTCCCGACAATTCCTTCGCTCGGTTCGGCTGGACACCGACCTTGGGCGCGAAGACGCATTGTCCGGCTACATCTGCCAAGGCACCGCGAGGTCACTTCTTGAAAACATGGCTCGGCAGATTGTCGAGACCAACCAACGAGCGTTCACCTGGACTGGTCCCTACGGCGGGGGAAAGAGCTCCTTGGCGCTGACGCTCTGCTCGTTGGTGAGCGGTCAGCCGAAGGTGCGAGCCAAAGCCAAACAGGTGCTTGGCCTGACAGAAGAAAGCGTGGTCAACCGCGCCTTTAGCACCAAGGGCGACGGATGGCTCGTAGTGCCCGTCGTCGGCAAGCGTGCAGACGTCCGGATTGAGCTGGGCGCCGCCTTGGCGGAAGCCCGCGGCTTCGGCACCGGGCGTCGCAAGAACGTCGACATCGTTGCCGAGCTAGTTGACGAGGCTGAGCGCCACCCTAATGGGGTGCTGGTGGTTATTGATGAGCTTGGAAAGCTGCTGGAGGCCACCGCTCTTGAAGGCGGCGACATCGGCTTCTTCCAAGAGCTCGCGGAGGCTGCAAGTCGCTGTTCGAAGAAGCTTGTTGTCGTTGGCATCCTCCATCAAGCGTTCGACGCTTATGCATCCCGGCTGGGCAGAGAAGCCCGCGACGAGTGGTCCAAGGTGCAAGGTCGGTACCTCGACATCCCGCTGATGGCGGGTGCCGATGAAGTGGTCGAGCTGGTTGGTAAAGCCATCAAAGTCGACAACGGGCCCGACCTCACGGTGGCTCGTCGGTTTGCGAATCGCATCGCAGACTCCATCAAGGCTCGTCGACCTGGCACGCCCGACTCGCTCGGAGAGTCGCTCGCTGCCTGCTGGCCATTGCACCCTGTCACCGCATCGCTGCTGGGACCAATCTCGCGTCGCAAGTTCGGTCAGAACGAACGAAGTACTTTCGGTTTCCTCGCGTCGCGCGAACCCCTCGGCTTCATCGAGCACCTCAACGGTTACAGCGCTGAGTGGAACTCGATGTACGGGCCTGAAGACTACTGGGACTATCTCCGAGCGAACCTCGAGCCATCCATCCTCGCGTCCCCTGACGGGCATCGCTGGGCGCAGGCCTGTGAGGCTGTTGAGCGCGCCGAAGGCAAGGGTACCGACCGCCATGTGGCGTTGACCAAAGCAATCGCGCTCATCGAGCTCTTCCGCAGCGGTTCAGGCCTTGTCGCCGATGACCACGTCCTGACGGTTTCAACCAAAGGCGTTCCTGAAGAGGCTATCCGGCAACTGCTCAAGGACTTGTCCGACTGGAAGATTCTGGTCGAACGCAAACACTTGCGCGCCTGGGGCATCTACGCCGGCAGCGACTTCGACATCGAGGGTGCTGTCCGCGCCGCTCGCGCGGAAATTGGCGAACCTGACCTCGACCGCATCTCGACGCTCAGCGACCTGCAGCCTGTCTTGGCCAAGAGGTTGTACCAGCAGACAGGCACGATGCGCTGGTTCAACCGGACGCTTGCGCGCCTTGATGGCATTGAATCCACTGCTGAGTCGTTCAAGCACAAGCCGGGAAGTGTTGGTACGTTCGTCATGTGCCTGCCCTCCCTAGGCACTCGCACGAAATCAGCAGAGCACCGAGTTCGTCATGCCAGCGAGCGAGGCCCGTCGACACTGCTGCTTGGGACGCCCAAGAATGCAGAGCGCATCGCCGAACTGAGCTTGGAGCTCGCAGCATCCGAGCGAGTCAGCAAGACACGAGCGGAACTGCATGGGGACCCAGTTGCGCGCCGCGAGCTCGTCGGTCGCGTTGAGGCGGTTCGCGCCTCGTTGGAAGAAGAGCTGGCGGATGCCTTCTCCACCTGCCTCTGGTACCGGGAAGGTACGTCGGTCAACCCGAAGCACGACAAGCCGCTAACGACGCTGGCCTCCGAAATTGGGCAACTGGTCTACTCAAAGACGCCGACCATCTTCAGCGAACTCATCAATCGCGAAGAACCCTCCAGCAACTCGGTCAAGGCTCGCAAGGACCTGATGTACCGCATGGTCAGCCACGCCCATGAGGAGAGACTCAGCTACACGGGGTTCCCGGCCGACGCGGGCTTGTACTACACCATCCTCCACAACCCCGGACTGCATCGAACGCTTTCGAACGGTGGCTGGGGCTTCACTGACCCTTTCACGAGCCACAAGTGGCAGAGCTTCTTCCCGTGGTGGTTCGCCACGCGGGCTACCTTGCTGGATTCGGGCAAGGTGAACCGCCCCGGATTTTGAGGAGGCTCCTTCGATTGAGAATGGAGCCAAGATGAGGAAGTCCCCGAAGTTTTCCCCCGAGGTGATCGAGCGTGCGGTGCGCATGGTCTTCGATGCCAAGGACCAGT